>Ga0247823_10001702_pt1 | contig 18182 bp, 15 predicted proteins | sample 13C_PalmiticAcid_2_FD_192426 | JGI IMG/M metagenome (GOLD analysis project Ga0247823, IMG submission 192426) | Soil microbial communities from agricultural site in Penn Yan, New York, United States - 13C_PalmiticAcid_Day30 | ecosystem: Environmental > Terrestrial > Soil > Agricultural land... | reverse complement strand
CAGCCATGAAGGGCGACCCCAAGGTCATCGACTATCTCAACGAGGTGCTCAAGAACGAGCTCACCGCGATCAACCAGTATTGGCTGCACTACCGCATGCTCAACCACTGGGGCGTCAAGAAGCTCGCGGAGTTCGAGCGGCATGAGTCGATCGACGAGATGAAGCACGCCGACATGGTGTCGGAGCGCATCCTGTTCCTCGACGGCCTCCCCAACTTCCAGCTGCTGGGCCGGCTGCGCATCGGCGAGACGGTGGAGGAAATCCTCAAGGCCGATCTGGACCTGGAATATGAGGCGGTCGCCGTACTCAAGGATGCGATCGAGCATAGCGAAAAGGTCCGCGACTATGTCAGCCGCGACCTGTTCCGCCAGATCCTGGACAGCGAGGAAGAGCATGTCGACACGCTGGAGACCCAGTTCGAGATGATCGAGCGCATGGGAATCCAGAACTACATCCAGCTCAACTCGAAGCCCGAAGAGGCCGAGTAACCGCTGAAGGAACGAAATACGGGACGGCTGCAATGCCGTCCCGTCAGTCAAGGGACTCTATAACCCTGGGCGGCGACCAAAGGCCGAAACCGGACGCCGCTCCACCAGCGGGTTCGCCTCGCGCTCCAGCAGCGCCAGCGTCGCTTCGAACAGCGGACGCAGTTCAACCACATGCGGCAGCGCCTCGCTCGGCTCGTACCGATTCTCGATGCAATGCCGCGCGATCGTCTCGATCGCGGCCGCACATTCGGCGAGCGGCTCGGCACCGAACTGATGCGATTCGCCCTTCAGCGTATGCGCAGGCAGCACCAGCGCCGCGGCGTTGTTCGCACGCATTGCCTCCTCGATCCGCGCGACCGACTTGACGCCATCTTCATGAAAATAGCCGAGGATACGCACGAAATTGGCGCCCAGCTCGGTGCGAGCCTGCGAGAACGCGGCCCAGTCCACCAGTCTGTTCGGATCGTCCGCCGCCAATTCACCCTCCCGCAATATGCGGTCCCATCTGTATGATGAATAAGGGCAAATCGGTAAACGACCGGTTGACGCGGCGCAATTCAGCCGATGCGAAACGCAGACCCGCCGTCGATTTCCAGTGCCTCGACACCGGTACCGCGCGCCGCCGCCAATGCGCGGATCTCGCGCTCGGCGGCCGGATCGTCGGCCAGGATCTCGACCGGAAGCAATCCGCTACGCAGCGCCCGCGCCAGCCTCAGCGCCGGCCAGGGGCAGCGCAGCCCGCGCGTATCGATCCGCGTCGGCTCAATCACGGTCGAACGGATTTTTCGATGGCCGCATCGTCAGCCGGACCGGCACCGCGCCGAAGCCGAACTCCTTGCGCATGCTGTTGACCAGATAGCGCTCATAGCTCTGGGGCAGCAGGTCGACCCGCGTTCCGAACAGGATGAAGCTCGGCGGCCGTGTCTTGGCCTGGGTGACATAGCGCGGCTTGATCCGCTTGCCGCCAGGCGCGGGCGGCGGGTTCGCCTCAAGCGCGCGTTCGAACCAGCGGTTGAGCTGGCCGGTCGTGATGCGTCGCGACCACGCCTCGCGCGTCTCGAACGCGACCTTGATCAGCGTGTCGAGCCCCTTCCCCGTCGCTGCCGATACGGTCAGCAGCGGCACGCCCTTCACCTGCGCCAGTCCTTCGTCCAGCGCGCCTTTGACGCCGTTGAACAGGCTCGAGGCATCCTCCGCCACGTCCCATTTGTTGAGCGCGATCACCAGCGCGCGGCCTTCCTGAAGCACCTTGTCGGCGATCTTGAGGTCCTGGACCTCCAGTCCCCGGGTCGCATCGAGCAGCAGTACGACGACTTCGGCAAAATCGATCGCGCGCAGCGCGTCGGCGACCGACAGCGACTCCAGCTTCTCCTGCACCTTGGCGCGCTTGCGCATGCCTGCGGTGTCGATCAGGCGGACGGGGCGCAGATTGCCCTCGAAATCCTCCCATTCCCATTCGATCGCGATCGAATCGCGAGTGATTCCCGCCTCGGGACCGGTGATCAGGCGATCCTGCCCGATCAGCCGGTTGATGAGCGTCGACTTGCCCGCATTGGGGCGGCCGACCACCGCCAGCTTGAGCGGCCCCTCCGGCGCGTCGGGATCGTCCGTCTCTTCCTCTTCTTCGTCCTCGCGGTCGATGAAGGGCAGCAGCGCCTCGAACAGATCGGCAATACCTTCGCCATGTTCGGCAGAAAATGGCACGGGATCGCCCAGGCCGAGCGCCATCGCTTCGTGGATGCCCGGCTCTGCCGCGCGCCCCTCGGCCTTGTTGGCAAGCAGGACGATGGGCGTGCCCGAGCTACGCAGCCAGCGCGCCACTTCCTCGTCGAGCGGTGTGACCCCCGCGCGCGCGTCGATCATGAACAGCGCGACATCCGCCTCGCGTACCGCCGCCTCGGTCTGCGCACGCATGCGGCCCGGCAGGCTCGCTGCGTCCTCGTCCTCGAAGCCGGCGGTATCGATGATGCGGAAGGGCACGCCGAGCAAGTCGGCATCGCCCTCGCGCCGGTCGCGGGTCACGCCCGGCTGGTCATCGACCAGCGCCAGGCGCTTCCCGACAAGGCGGTTGAACAGCGTGGATTTGCCGACATTGGGTCGGCCGATGATTGCAACGGTGGGACGGGACATCTTGGCCTCCTATCCCAACGCGGCGCTCAGCGATAGGCGGTGATCTCACCCTTGTCGCTGAGGAGGTAGAGCACCCCTCCGGCGACCACGGGGCTGAGGCTCACCGCGTCCTTGCCCTCGATCGTCGCACCGACGGCGCCGTCGGTCGGCGAGACCGACACCAGTTCGCCCTGCGAGTTGGCAAGCCACAGCTTGTTCCCCGCCAGAATCGGACCGACCCAGGTGATCGCGTTCTTCTTCTTCTCGACGTTGCGGAAACCGCGGAGCTGCGAGATCCAGCGGACCTTGCCGGTACCGCGTGCGACGCAGACGAGCCGCGCGTCGTCGGTGACGACGAACAGCCACTCGCCCGCGATCCACGGGGTCGAGATGCCGGCGATATTCTGCTCCCAGAGGCGCTGGCCGGTCGCGAGTTCGACCGCCGCCATGCGCCCGCCCTGCCCGACCGCATAGACGCGGCCCTGATCGATCACCGGCTCCGCGTCGATATCGGCAAGGCTCGAAACCGAGGTCGACATGGTCGAGCGTGACAGCGTGTCGCTCCACAGCGTGCGGCCATTCTCGTAGCGATAGGCGTTGAGCTCGCCCGACGAGAAGCCGGCCACGACCGTGCCCTGTGCTACTGCAGGCGCCGCGACGCCGAACACGCCCTGCGATTCGAGCGTACCCGACTGGGTCCAGATCGTGTTGCCGTCCGTGGCCGAGAGCGCGAAGAGCTGATTGTCCTGCGAAACGACATAGAGATTGCCTTCCCAGACGCTCGGCGCACCGCGCAGCGGGCCACCGGGCTTCTTGCGCCACACCTCGCTGCCCGCAGCGGCGTCGATCGCCACCACGTCGCCCAGACCGTTGGTCGCATAGAGGCGCGCACCATCAACGCTCACGCCGCCGCCAAAGGCCGCACGGCGGTTTTCCTCGCCCTTGACGGTCGAGAGCTGCCAGCGCCGCGCGCCGGTTGCAGCATCGAACGCGTGCACCGCGCCCTCGGTGTCCATCACGAACAGCGTGCCGTTCGCGATCACCGGCGCCGCTGCCAGCCGCGTACGGCCGCTGGTGCCCGGGATCCGGGCGGACCAGATGCGGGCCGGCGTCTCGCTCAATGCCAGATGGCCCAGCGCCTTCGCGGCGCTGCCGCCCGGCTGGCCCCAGGCCTCATTCGACGCCGCCGCAGGCACCACGACCTGCACCTCGGCGATCGTGGGGTCGGCGACGATGCTCGTCTCCGAAGCCAGAATCGGCACGCGCTGACCCAGCACCGGCGTCTTCTTGTCGCCACCCTTGAAGATGCCGCAGGCGCTCAACGCCACCAGCGCCGCCATTGCGACGGGAACCCGTACCGACTTCATCATTTCGCTTTCTTGTCCTCTCCGGCGTCCACAACCGCATCCACGCCCAGAACGCCCGCCATCTGGAGCGCGCGCGTGCGGATTGCCCGCGGAACGCCATCCGTCTTCGAGATATCGCCATAGAGCTTGCCCGCTTCGGCGCGCTTGCCCAGGCGAAGCTGCGCGATCGCGACCATCTCGCCCGCGCTGCCGAACCAGGGGCTGTCCTTGACCGCGAGGCTGCCGAGCCGCGCGACGACCTGATCGGGCTTCAGCGAATCATATTCGGCAGCGGTCTGGCGGATCAGCGCCAGATCGCGGAACTCCTGCGGCACGCCGCTGTCAGCCGCGATCGCCGCCAGAGCGGCTGCGCCGCCCTTGAGGTCGTTCTTGGCGAGCAGCGCATCGGCCTGTGCGAACCGCGCGGCCGCGCTGAACCCGCTCGAGCTCGATCCCGCGAGTTCCTTGAGCGGACCGTCCGCTTCCTGGCCCTTGTTCTCGCTCAGCGCCTTGACCGCCGCCTTGAGCTTCTCGCCCTCCTCGCCGCGGCGCCCGTCGCTATGGCCCTGCCAGTAGAGCCAGCCGCCAAAGGCGATCAGGCCCGCCACCACAGCAGCGATGATCCAGCGGCCGTAATTGCGCCAGACGTGCAACGCCTGATCCTTGCGCAGTTCTTCATCGACCTCGCGCAGAAAGGCTTCGTTGCTTTGCGGGCTCAGCGCCAAGGGTCACTCCATCGGGGTAAGGGATTTCGGGCGCGGACCTTAGCCGCGGTCTCCGGGAAACGAAAGCGGATCAGTCCTTGGGCTTATAGACTTGTTCGTCGCCCGGGAAGCTCCGGTCACGCACCTGGGCGGCATAAGTTTCAACCGCGGCGGAAATGCGGCCGGCCAGGTCATCGAACTTCTTCACGAAGCGTGGCGTACGCTCGAACATGCCCAGCATGTCTTCGGTCACCAGCACCTGTCCGTCGCACTGGTTCGACGCGCCGATGCCGATGATCGGACACGAAACCGCGGCGACAATCTCATTCGCCAGCGTCTCGACCACACCCTCGGCGACGATCGAGAAAGCACCTGCCTCGGCGATCGCCTTCGCGTCACCGATGATCTTGGCATATTCGGCGTTGCCGCGCCCGCGTGCGCCATAGCCACCCAGCGCGTTCACTGCCTGTGGCGTCAGGCCGATATGCCCCATCACCGGGATGCCGCGTGCGGTCAGGAACGCGACCGTCTCCGCCATCGCCTCCCCGCCCTCGAGCTTCACGGCGGCCGCGCCGGTCTCAGCCAGGATGCGCGACGCCGATGCGAACGCCTGTTCCGGGCTCGCCTCATAGCTGCCGAATGGCATGTCGATCACAACCACCGCGTGATAGCTGCCCCGGACCACCGCCGCGCCATGCGCGCACATCATCTCCAGCGTCACCGCCAGCGTCGATGGCAGGCCATAGATCACCTGGCCCAGGCTGTCGCCGACCAGCAGCACGTCGCAATGCGGATCGAGCAGCTGCGCCATCCGCGCCGTATACGCGGTCAGCATCACCACGGGCTCCTTGCCCTTGCGCCCCTGGATCGCGGGCACCGTCAACCGCTTCATCGGGGCGGGAGTCGGATGCGCGCGGCTGGTGGAAGTGTCGAGCGTGAAGGTCGTGGACATGGCGCGGCGATAGCCGATCGCTCCGGGCCATTCCAGCAAAACGGCAAGCCATATGTTCATATTATTTGACTCAATGTTCGCCAAACTTTACACCGGGTCGCATATCACGAACATCAGGGAGGCATCATGTCGTTTCGGGAAAAGGTGCAATGGGTCTCGCTCGCGACGGGCATGCTCGTCTGGGGCATCTACTTCGCGCGCTTCGCCGCGTCGCTGGCGGCCGGCCGTCCCGCGCCGGGCGACGTACTGGGCGGATTCGTCGGCGCGGTCATCCTGCTCGTCGTCCTCCAGCTTGCCGCGATCATCGCCATCGCGATCTACCGACCATCCGAAGCCGATCTGCCCGCCGACCCGCGCGAGCGCGAGATCGAGGGACGCGCCGCCATCGCCGGCTATATCGTGCTCTGCCTCGCGGTGTGCTCGGTCATGCTTGCCACGCCGCTGCTCACCATTGCCGGCCCGGCCGCACTCGGTCAGCCTGGCGGCGCCACCGCCGCGATGCTGGTCGGCAACGCGCTGCTCGCTGCGCTGGTGTTCGCCTCGATTGTGCACGCGATCTGGCAGATCGTCCTCTATCGCCGCCAGGCTTGAGCCGACCATGGCCAACCCGCCCATCACCAATCAGATCCGCACGCTCCGCTTCCTTGCCGGCGAGATGACGCAGGCCGAGCTGGGCGAACGGGTCGGCGTCACACGCCAGACGATCGCCGCGATCGAGCAGGGCAAATATTCGCCCACGCTCGAGACCGCCTTCCGGATCGCGCAGATCTTCAAAAAGCCACTGGAAGATGTCTTTCAGTGGCAGGCCGACTGAGCGTCAGCCCGCGGCTGACGGACCGGGGTCGCGTCCCCCCTATGCGCGGCCCCGGCCTTGCCGGCGATTCAGCGGAGCCAGCCGCGCTTCTTCGCGAATCCGGCGAACCAGAGCTGGAACAGCGCCATCGCAAAGATGAAGGCCGGGAAGTAGGTGGTCCACACCCCCTTCACCGCAATGATGTCGGTGGCCGTGAACATATAGCCAAACTGCACCACAACTGCGATCAGCGAGAGCAGATAGGGCGTCCCCGCCCATCTCGCGCGCATCAGCAGCCCGATCGACCCGAGCAGGCCGGCGAGAACGGCGATAACGTAGACGATGTTCAGCCACATCGGCAGCGCCTTATAGAAGGCGCGGTCATAGTCGGTCGCGTTCGGGTCCATATCCGGCCCGATCACGAAATGCCCGTAAAGCGATGCGCAACCCGCCAGTCCCCATAGCAGCAGGACAATGGCGATGATCGTGAACCAGACAGGCGGCTTCTGAGCAAATTGCGTTGCCATCGGAGCTTCTCCCCCAAGGGTCGTTCGATGGTAACAGATTACCCTAAATGGCGAATTTTCCAATCATTTCGTCAGAGCAGCGCGGTTGCCCACTCCTCGGGCCTGAACCCGACCAGCACACCGCCGCGATATTCGACCACGGGCCGCTTGATGACCGACGGGTTCGCCGCCATCAACTGCAGCGCCTTGGCCTGGTCGATATCGGCCTTGTCCGCATCGTCGAGCTTGCGGAAGGTCGTGCCGGCACGGTTGAGCAGCTTCTCCCAGCCGACCGTCTCCGCCCATTTTGCCAGCCGCGCGGGATCGGCGCCTTCCTTCTTGTAGTCGTGGAATGCGTAGGCGAGCCCATTGGCGTCGAGCCATACCCGCGCCTTCTTCACCGTGTCGCAATTGGGAATGCCGTAGAAGGAGACTGTCATCGCGGCTTCACTCCCATTCGATTGTTCGGGGCCATATCAACCAATTGAATTTGCGAGAGAAGATATTTTTCATCCTGTTACTACCGGCTTACGGCCCGCCAGAATGCTACATTCTTGATTTTGCTTATGAATTTCGACTGACTTCCGCGAGAATCTATCGACCTTTGCACGCGGTTCACTGAAATCCGCGAGCACATCGATGCTTTGCATCAAGCACATTTTCACATTGGCAAATTCATTTGACTTTTCTCAGAACAGGCTCACGAATGTCGATATAGGCGCATTTTGCGTCCGGGCTTCCACCTGGGTCGTGGAAGCCTGATCGCAATCTGCTGCCAGTGTTGGAGCTGGCTGCAGCGAACTGGAGAGGGGTCGGGACCAATCACCCGAGCTCCCCGCACGGTTGATCGGCCCGCCACCGGACCCGGCGACGCCGGGAAACGGGATGCTGTGTGACGCGGAAAAGAAACGAGGAGTGGAAATGCAACTGGACAAGAGAATTTCGCGGCGCCGGGTTCTCGGCCGCGGTACCGCGACCATTGCCGCAGTCGCGGGCTTCCCCATGATCAACCTCGGGCAATATCAGCTCCACGCTGCCTCGCCCAAGACCTATTCGAAGCGGGCAATCGACCTGGTGCGCCAATCGCTGGTGATCGACATGCTGGCGCCGATCAAGCTCGACTTCCGCCCCGACTATTTCGCGGCCCCGCTGAGCGAGAAGGACGCCGCCGAATTCCGCGCCAGCGGGATCACCGGCTTTCACAACGCCGTGGGCGTCGGCGGCAAGGACGCCCGTGCGAGCGTGCTCGAATGGATGAACGGCTGGCAGGGCTTTGCCGGCCGCAATTCGCACGTCTTCTCGCTGGTCGGCCTCGCGAGCGATCTCGATCGCGCCAAGCGGGAGGGCAAATGCGCGGTGATCATGGGTCTGCAGAACTCGGACCATTTTGAGACCGTTGCCGATGTGAAGGCCTTCTACCAGCTGGGCCAGCGCTGCTCGCAGCTCACCTATAACAGCCAGAACCGGCTGGGTTCGGGCAGCACCGACCGGGTCGATGGCGGCATCAGCGACTATGGCGCGGCAATCATCAAGGCGATGAACGAGGTCGGCATGCTCGTCGATGTCTCGCACTCCGGCGACAAGACCACGCTCGACGCGATCGACATCTCGACCAAGCCGATCGCGATCACGCACAGCAATTGTCGTGCGCTCAACGACCATCCCCGGCTGAAGCGCGACGAGGCGATCCTGGCGCTGGGCAAGAAGCAGGGCGTGATGGGCATCACCGGCGTGCGAAACTTCGTCACCGCCAAGGAGCCGACCACGATCGTCGAGATGGTCAATCACATCGACCATGTCGTGAAGCTGATCGGGGTCGATCATGTCGGCATCGGATCCGACGCCGATCTCAATGGCTATGACGACATGCCGGCCGATCAGTACAAGATGCTGAAGGGCGGCTACAAGGAAAGCTACGCCTTCCGCGACAAGCTGGACACCGACGGCTTCGACCAGCCGATGAAGATGTTCGACCTGACCGAAGAGCTCATTCGCCGCAAATATTCGGACGCCAACATCTCCGCCATTCTCGGCGGCAACTTCCGGCGTCTGCTGGGCAATACCTGGATCTGATCCCAAGCGGGGGAAGGCGATCCGCCTTCCCCCAAGATGGCGTCCGGGCCGCACGGCCCGGACGAGCCGCTCAATTCAGCGAGCCTTCGCGGTCCCCGTGATCGCCTCACCGGGGAACACTCCCTCCACGAGCTTGCCGTCGCGTACCACCGGCTGGCCATTGACCAGCACATGGCGGATGCCGACCGATGCCTGCATCGGCTTCTCGAAGGTCGCCACATCGGCGACGGTGGCGGGATCGAAGATGGTGATATCTGCGTCGGCGCCGACCTTCACCCGCCCCTTCCGCGCCATCTGCGGTGAGACGGCCTCCAGCCGCTGGGCCGGCATCAGCGCCGTCTTGCGCAGCGCGGCCATCAGGCCCAGCGCCTTGCGCTCGCGGACATAGCGGCCGAGCACGCGGCCATAGGTGCCGGCGCCGCGCGGATGCTCGCCTGAGGTGACCCAGGGCATGCCGTCCGAGGCGATCGAGATTTCGGGCTCGGCAATGATCGCGTCGACCACATCCTCAGGGATCATATGGACCACGACCGCGGCGTTGGGCTGTTCGCGGCGATAGCGCTCGAAACTCTCGCGGGTCAGACGCTCGCCGGTCGCGGGCCATTGCAGATCGCCAAAGCTGACGCCCGAACGCTCCTGCCAGCCATCGCGGAAGAATTCCGATCCGATCGTCGTGCTGCCTGCGGTGTAGGGATAGGCTTCGGAGGTGATGTCCAGCCCGCGCTGGCGCGCGCGCTTCACCATGTCGATCAGGGTCGGCGTATCGCGCAGGCCGGTCGAATGGAGGTGGACGATCTGAAGCGGGGCGCCGGTCACCGCCGCATTGGCGATCACTTCCTGCACCACCGCGATCGGCACGCCCGGTGCGGGATCGAGCGGACGGCTGCGGACATGGACGAAGACCGGCGCGCGCGTCACCGCTGCGGCCTTGAAGATGTCGTAGATCTCGCTGCGGCCCGCACCCGGCGTATATTCGATACCGAGGCCATAGCCGAGCGCACCGGCCGCAACCTCGCGATCGAGCGCGGCGACGATCGCGCGCTGCTGCTCGGGAGTCGCGGGTGCGGTATAGGCACGGCGGTCGCTCGACCCGCCGTCAGGGTTGATCGCGCCATGGCCCTGGCAGGGCGCATTGGCAATCACTTCCCGCCGCGCGCACTGGTGCGATGCGGTGGCGCCGAAATTGACCAGCGCCTTGCCCGACAGCGCGGCGATGAAGGGCGCGATCGGCATCGCGCCGCCCTCCGCATCAATCGCGGTCGTGACGCCGTCAAGGACCTGGTAATATTCCCCCTTCGGGTTCTGCCCATGGGCGTGGAGATCGACGAACCCGGGCGCAACCACCAGGTTCGTCGCATCGATGGTGCGGCGCCCCTTCAGCTTCGCGGTCGTGATGATCGCGATGCCGCGGCCATTAATCCCGACATTGGCGATTTCGTCGCGCCCGCTTTCGGGGTCCATCACACGGCCATTGGCGATCACGACATCATAGGTCTGCGCAGGGGCATCACCGCCGGCCTGCGCGCTGAGCGGATACGCGACTCCGGCCGAAGCGAGCAGTGCCGGCAGCACTGCGAGTCGAAGTCTTTGTTTCGACATGGAAAATCTCTCCTAAGGATCCGGCACGCACAGCAACGGAACAGGTGGGCCGTGCCAGTTGGCCCAGCTATATTTCTCTGATTGGAATATTCACTGCAAAATGTGGTGACGCAAGAAGAGAATTTAAGGCATCAAGATGTTGAAATATAACATATTTCTTTCAGAATGCGGGGAGTTTGCAAATCTGAAAATATCTGATACGAAAATAGTGTCCCGATGCGGAGCGTAGAAACTGCGTGGGTTATGGGAGAGCCGGATGAGCAACGGGTTTAGCGCGGGGTCGAAACTCCTGACGGGAGCGGCGATCGCCCTTTCACTATCACTCGTCCCCGCGACGGCACGCGACAGCCAGACGCAAGCCGCCAGGGTTTCAATTGATTCAGCCCGGCTCGCCGGCCTCGGCGAATTCGTCGACGGTGTCATGGCGCAGCAAATCGCGACGCGCGAGATCGCGGGCGCGGTGGTCACCGTCGTCTCGAACGGCAAGCTGCTGTTCTCGCGCGGCTATGGCTATGCCGATCTCGACCGCAAGATCCCGGTCGATGGCAAGCACACGCTGTTTCGTCCCGGTTCGGTGTCCAAGCTGTTCACCTGGACTGCGCTGATGCAGCAAGTCGAGCTGGGCAAGGTGAAGCTCGACGATCCGATCGACAAGTATCTCGACTTCGCGATTCCGGCGAATGGCCAGACCCGCCCGATCCTGGTCAGGCACCTGCTCGATCACACGCCCGGCTTCGAGGATCTGGGCGGGATCACCGCAGAGTCCGTTTCGGACCTGATCCCGCTCGATACCTTCCTGAAGAACCCGAAGAACATCCCGACACGGGTGCGCGAGCCGGGCGTCGAGACGTCCTACTCCAACTATGGCTCGGCGATTGCCGGCTATATCGTCCAGCGGGTCTCGGGCGAGACATTCGCCGACTATGTCGACAAGCATATCTTCGGTCCGCTCGGCATGGCCAACGCAACCTTCCGCGAGCCGCTGACCGGCGACCGCGCTGCGAACATGGCGACCGGCTACAAGCTGGTCGACGGCAAGCTCGTGGCCAAGCCGTTCGAGCTCTATTCGAACATCATGCCCGCCGGTTCGGTCTCCGCGACCGGGCCGGACCTGGCGCGCTTCATGCTCGCGCATCTCGGTGACGGGCGGCTGGGCAATGCCCGGATCCTGAAGCCGGAAACGATGCGCCTGATGCGCACCAGCCTGACCCGCAACGCGCCCTCGCTCCAGCCGCTGGCCCATGGCTATATGGTGTTGCGCGAACAGGGGCCGCGCCTGATCGGCCATGGTGGGAATACCGCCGATTTCCATTCCTACATGTTGCTGGCACCCGAGGCGGGCTTTGCCTTCTTCATCTCCACCACCGGCGGCCAGGGCAGCTATGGCGGCCGCACCGAAGCGATGAACGCGATCATCGGCCGCGTCTTTCCTGCTGCGCCCGCCCCACGCTGGACCGGCAAGGCCGCGCCGACCGTCGGATCCTATCGCACCAATCGCCGCACCTATAGCGAAACGCCCAACCCCGCCCACGACATCAAGGTCACCGCGCAGGGTGAGCATGGCGTCGTCACCGAAGCCGGCGGCACCAAGACCTATTGGGAGCAGATCGGCCCCGAACTCTACGAACAGGTGACCGGCTCGCGGGCTGGCGGGCCCTATGAACGGCTGGAATTCTACGGTCCTCCGGAAGACCGCAAGATGTCGTTCAGCTCACAGCCGCACGTGCTTTTCCGGCTGGTGAAGCCGTGACTGCTCGCCGGTGGCGGCGAGCCACCGGCAAACTCGAAACCTGATCGGGTCGGGTTTTCGACCCGACGCCCGGTGCCGGCCAGATCAGGCGGCGCCGAGCGCAAGGCTCACATGGCAAGTCCGTTCGCGGCGCCACGCATAGAGGGAACCATCGCATGATTTCTCCCCGACCCCATCGTCATATCCGCTCGCGCAGCAGCGCCATTGCACTCGGCGTCGCGCTCGCCTTCGCGGCCCCCGCATTCGCGCAGGATGCGCCGGAAGAGCCGGAGCCCGCACCGTCCGAAGTCGTCATCACCGGCTCGCGTATCAGCACCGCCGGTTTCGAAGCGGCGACGCCGACGACCGTGATCGGCGCCGCCGAACTGCAGCAGGCCGGCCGCACCGACATCGCCGCCTCGCTCGCCGACCTCCCGCAGTTCCGTCAGACGCAAAGCGCGACCTCGACCAATACGCTGACTTCCTCCGGTCAGGCGCCCGCCGATCTTCGCGGCCTTGGTGCGGCACGCACGCTGGTTCTGATCAACAACCGCCGCAGCGTCAGCTCGGGTGACCTCCAGACCATCCCCTATTCGCTGGTCAAGCAGATCGACGTCGTCACCGGCGGCGCGTCGGCGGCCTATGGATCGGGGGCCGTCGCCGGCGTCGTCAATATCCTGCTGGACGACAACAAGGAAGGCTTCGAACTCGGCGCGCAGACCGGCATTTCCTCACGCGGCGATGCGCAGAAATATCTGCTCGAAGGATCGGCCGGCATCAAGTTTGCCGATGACCGCGCCCATTTCATGATCGGGGCCGACTATCTGAAGGACAAGGGCATCACCCCCGGCAATGCGCGCCCGCGCATCGGTTCGGCCGGCTTCTTCCCGGATACCACCGGTAAGCTGGTTCCGACCGGCAATCTGCGCGAACTGACGCGCAGCGAGGGCGGGTTGATCCGCACCGGCGTTCTCGCCGGGCAGACCTTCAATGGCGACGGCAGCCTGCGCCCCTTCCAGTTCGGCATCGTCCGCCCTGGTTCCGCCTCGACGATGATCGGCGGCGAGGGTTACAATATCGATCAATATCGTTCGCTGTCCGCGCCGATCGAACGGACCAGCGTATTCGCACGCCTCAGCTTTGACGTGACCGACAACCTGAAGATCTGGGTCGATGGCAATTACAACAGGGTCTCCGACAGGCGCCTGTTCTTCCCCGACCTTGGCGTGACGCAGCTCACCTTTTCGACCACCAACCCCTATCTGACCGCAGCGCAGCGCTCGGCCTTCGCGGCAGCGGGCGAGACCAGCTTCACCATGGGTCGCGTGCTGACCGACATGTCGATGGTCGATTATGACTATAAGCGCGTGACCAAGCAGGGCTCGATCGGCTTCGATGGCAGCTTCGGTGGCGGCAAGTGGCGCTACGGAGCGTTCTTCACCCATGGCGAGCAGGAGCAGGATCAAAGCCTCATCGGCCTGACCAAGAAGGCCGAATTCGCCAGGGCAATCAACGCGGTGTCGAGCGGCGGATCGACCGTCTGCGCAGTCAATGCGGACGCGGACCCCACGAATAACGATGCGGCTTGCCGCCCGCTCAACCTGTTCGGTTCGGGCCGCGCCGACCCGGCCGCAATCGCCTATGCGACCGGCACGTGGAATTCGGTGACGACGACCTGGCTCGACCATGCAGGCGCCAGCATCAGCGGCGAGCCCTTCACGCTATGGAATCTTCCGGTCTCGGTCGCAGCGGGCGTCGAATATCGCGAAGAGTCCTTCCGGACCCTCTACGACGCGACCTCGCTCGCGAACAACTTCAACACGATCAACGGCGTGAACATCCAGAAGACCGGCAACAGCGTGAAGGAGGGCTTTGCCGAGGTCGACATCCCGCTGCTCGCCAACCTGCCGATCGTGCAGAAACTGAGCTTCAACGGCGCGGTCCGCGTGTCGGACTACAGCACAAGCGGCGCGATCTGGTCGTGGAAGCTGGGCGGGATCTGGGAAATCATCGACGGGCTGAAAATCCGCACGACCCGTTCGCGCGACATCCGCGCACCGTCGCTGACCGAATTGTTCAGCCAGCGCTCGACCCTGTTCACCAACATTGCGGATTCGGGCCGTCCCAACAGCCCGCTGACCAACATCACCCTGTTCACCGGCGGCAATCCCGACCTGCGCCCGGAAATCGCCGACACGTTCACGATCGGCGGCGTGATCCGACCGGCGTTCTTCCCGGGGTTCGACCTGTCGGTCGACTATTACAACATCAAGATCGACGACGTGATTACGACGCTGACCGCCCAGCAGATCGTCAATGGCTGCTACTCCCAGAACAATCAGGGTGCGTGCAGCCAGATCGTGCGCGACGGCAGCGGCGTAATGACGTCGATCAACGCGGCCTATATTAACGTCGCGAGCTTCAAGAACACGGGCATCGATATCGAGGCATCCTATCGCACCAAGCTGGATGGCATCGGCCTCGACGGTCTGTTGAAGGTTCGCGCGATCGCCAACTATGTCGACCAGATGATCGTCAACAACGGCGTGGTTGCGATCGACGGCGCCGGCTATCTCGGCGCCCAGGCCGGTTACCTCGTACCCAAATGGCGCGGATCGCTGGCCGTGAACTACGAGAGCGAGGGCATGGGGGCCGATCTGCGCACGCGCTATGTCGGAAGCGGCGGCTTCGCGCCGGTCGCGGTGCTCGCCAATCAGGATGCGCGGATCGACAGCCATATCTATGTCGATCTGGGCCTGCGCGCCTATATCCGCACGAGTGACCGGAATCGCCTGACGGTCTTTGGCAGCGTTCAGAACCTGTTCGATCGCCAGCCGACGCTCGGAGCGGTCAGTTCGCCCTATCTCGACATCATCGGCCGCCACTTCACCTTCGGCGTCCGCGCGAACTTCTGACAAGTTCCGAAAAGGGGCCGGCCAGCGCGGGGCCGGCCCTTCATCCGTGGAACGGCAGCTTTCGGAATTGCCCGCGGGCTGGCTGAACGACCCGATCCAAGCGGGTATCAGGCGTCGGACATCACGCCTCGATAGTCCGGATCCTCCAGGGCGCGTCCTGCTCCGCTTGCAACGCACATCAGAGCATTCTCCGCCACAACGACCGGTAATCCCGTTGCCTTCGAGAGCACATCGTCCAACTGCCCCAGCAGGCTGCCGCCCCCGGTCATCACAATCCCCTGATCATAAATATCTGAAGCGAGTTCCGGCTCGGTTTTCTCGAGCGCAGAGAGCGTTGCTTCCACGACTTGTGCAACCAGGTCGGCGAGGGATTGAGCGATTTCGCCCTGAGTTACCTCCACTTCGGCGGGCATGCCCTTTACCAGATCGCGCCCCCGGACGTTCATCACCTTGCCCACGCCATCGGATGGCATCTGCGCGGTGCCGATCTCGACCTTGATCCGTTCGGCTGTCGCTTCGCCGATCATCAGATTGTGCCTGCGTCGAATGCCGGAAGCGATGGCCTCATCCATTCGATCTCCGCCGACGCGCGCCGAAGCGCTATACGCCAGCCCTCGCAACGAAAGGATCGCGACTTCTGTCGTTCCGCCTCCGATATCCACGACCATGGTTCCTTGCGGTTCGATGACACGTAAGCCCGCACCGATCGCCGCGGCCATGGATTCCTCGATCAGATACACCCTACGCGCACCCGCATTCGAAGCTGCCTGCTGAATAGCCCGTCGCTCAACCTGCGTGGCGCTGCTGGGAATACTGACGGCGATTTCCGGACCGCGACCGAACTTGCGCGATTGCCCCCTCGCCTTGCCGATGAAGTATTTGATCATCTGCTCCGCGACCTCGATGTCCGCTATCACGCCATCGCGCATCGGACGGATCGTGCTGACATTGTCGGGTGTCTTGCCCAGCATGAGCTTGGCCTCCGCGCCGATCGCACGGACTCGAGAGATTCCGTTGAGCGTCTCCAGCGCAACTACCGAGGGCTCGTTGAGCACGATTCCCGTGTTTCGCAGATAAACAACCGTATTCACCGTGCCGAGATCGATTGCGAGATCGTAGGAAGCACCAGTCAAAAAGCGAGGAAGCCGCATCTAGTTCAATCAATTGGCATCGGTAGCGGCTTGCGGACAAGCGAGCAGCACAGCGAGCGCGTGGAACCGTGCGCGTGGGCTCGTAATGGATACCCGTCAAGCAGCTTCGCGGCTACCCGAGCCGTGAAGAGGACAATTGGAATGGCTTCCGACCTGCCAGCTTGCAAGCGCACGGCCACATTCAATGGAACGGCTCGCTAACATCGGGGACAACCATAACTGGCGCGCTACCGCTCAAGACAGGAACGGCGCATCACAGATATGATGAGCCTTAGACCAGCTCAATAGGCGTGAAAGACGGACGAGAACGGCAATTAAACCGCCGCCGAAACTACGCCATTGCCGCCGTTTGTATCCGTCACTCCCACTCGATCGTGCCCGGCGGCTTCGATGTATAGTCATAGACCACGCGGTTGACGCCCTTCACCTCGTTGACGATGCGCGTCGCCACGCGCGTCAGGAAGCTCGCGTCGAAGGGATAGACATCGGCGGTCATGCCGTCGGTGCTGGTCACCGCACGCAGGCCGCACACGCTGTCATAGGTGCGCCCGTCGCCCATCACGCCGACCGTCTTGACCGGCAGCAGCACCGCGAAGGCCTGCCAGATCGCATCGTAGAGCCCGGCATTGCGGATCTCTTCCAGATAGACCGCGTCGGCCTTGCGCAGGATGTCGCAGCGCTCCTTGGTCACCTCGCCCGGAATGCGGATCGCGAGGCCAGGCCCGGGGAACGGATGGCGGCCGACGAACACGTCCGGCAACCCCAGCTCGCGGCCGAGCGCGCGGACCTCGTCCTTGAACAGCTCGCGCAGCGGTTCGACCAGCTTCATGTTCATCCGCTCGGGCAGGCCGCCGACATTGTGGTGGCTCTTGATCGTCACCGAAGGCCCGCCGGTGAAGCTGACGCTTTCGATCACATCGGGATAGAGCGTGCCCTGCGCCAGGAACTCGGCCCCGCCGATCTTCCTCGCCTCTTCCTCGAACACGTCGATGAAGGTCTTGCCGATGAACTTGCGCTTGGCCTCGGGGTCGGTGACGCCGGCAAGGCCGTTCATGAACAGCGTCTCCGCGTTCACATGGACGAGCGGAATATTATAGTGGCCGCGGAACAGGCTCACGACCTGATCGGCCTCGCCGCTGCGCATCAGGCCATGGTCGACGAACACGCAGGTCAGCTGCTCGCCGATCGCCTCATGGATCAGCACCGCCGCGACGGCCGAGTCCACCCCGCCCGAAAGCCCGCAGATCACCTTGCCCTTGCCGACCTGCTTGCGGATCTCGTCGATCTTGGTCTGACGGAACTCCGCCATCGTCCAGTCGCCCTTGAGCCCGCAGACATGCCGCACGAAATTGGCAAGCAGCTTCGCGCCGTCCGGCGTGTGCACCACTTCCGGGTGGAACTGCATCGCATAATAGCGACGGGTGTCATCGGCGATCACCGCGAACGGCGCACCGGAGCTGGCTGCCACCGGGCGGAAGCCGGGGGCAAGGCTGGTCACCTTGTCGCCATGGCTCATCCACACCTGATGCGTCTCGCCCTCGGTCCACAGGCCGTCGAACAGAACGCAGCTGTCGGCGATCTCGATGAAGGCACGGCCGAACTCGCCGCTGTCTCCCAGCTGCACGTTGCCGCCCAGCTGCTGCATCATCACCTGCTGGCCGTAACAGATGCCCAGCACCGGCAACCCGCTCTCGAAGATCGCGTCGGGTACCCGCGGCGACCCGTCCTCGAGCACCGAAGCCGGCGAGCCGGACAGGATCACCCCGCCCGGCTTCATCCGCTCAAAGGCCTCGGCGGCGGCGTTGAAGGGAGCGATT
>Ga0247823_10001701_pt1 | contig 18185 bp, 13 predicted proteins | sample 13C_PalmiticAcid_2_FD_192426 | JGI IMG/M metagenome (GOLD analysis project Ga0247823, IMG submission 192426) | Soil microbial communities from agricultural site in Penn Yan, New York, United States - 13C_PalmiticAcid_Day30 | ecosystem: Environmental > Terrestrial > Soil > Agricultural land... | reverse complement strand
ATATCGAGGTCGAGCGCGCGAAGCTGTCGGCGCTGCTCCTGATGCGCCTCGCGCAGATGGAAGAAAGCTTCTCAGCGCCCCGCGGCGAGTGACTCGAAAAAGGCGAAGGTGCGGCCAAGCGCGAGTAGGCTGGCCGCGCGCGTGACGTCGGGCGTCGCGCCCGTCAGCCCGTGATCGACGTCGGGGATGAGCAGCAATTCGGCCTTGGCGCCCGCCGCTGTCAGGGCCGCCGCCATCGCTTTCGATTGCGACACATCGACCGTCGCGTCCTTCGTCCCGTGGATCAGCAGCATCGGCGGCACATTCTTGCCGATGCGATAAAGCGGACTCGCCGCACGCGCGACATCGCGGCATTCCGCAGGATCGCAACCGAGCAGGCCCGCGACGTTGACACCGGGGACATGCTCGAGATCGAAGACGCCGTACCAGAGCGCTGCGCCTTGCACGCAATCGTCGACCGGCGGCGGCTTGCTGCCTTTCAGCGCATTGATCTGGCTTCGCGAAAGCCGGCCGGTCGACGGCTGCGGATCATATTCGGTGGCGCCGCAGGTCACCGCCGCGAGCGAGGCGAGATGCCCGCCCGCCGACCCGCCCCATAGATAGACGCGCGACGTGTCGATCCCCAGCATCCCGCCCTGCGTGCGAAGGTGACGGATCGCCGCCTTCACATCCTGGATCTGCGCCGGAAAGCGCGCCTCACCGCTCAGCCGGTAATCGAGCGAAGCGACAACAAAACCCCTCGTGGCAAGCGAGGCGAGCACCGCGGGCCAATTCGCATAGGCGCCCGACGTCCGCGCATCACCGCGGCTCCACCCGCCGCCATGGACCCACAGCACCGCGGGGCGCGCCTTGCTGCGATCGCGCGGGGCATAGATATCCATGCGGACCGGGCGGAAGCCGTCGAGGTTCGAAATCTCCACCTGCGGCCAGGCGACGACGTCGCCGGGAAAGCCGACCTCGGCCTGCGGAAAGACATCATCGCGCGCGCTTTTTTCCGAGATTTCGGCATCGACCGGCTGTGCCGCGGGAGCAGGCGCCGCGAGCAGCAGGGCAGCGAGCGACAGGCCGAAGTTCATCATGCGACTTTCTCCCGTTGCGGAAGCAGGCGCTGCAACAGCGCGGGAAGCATACCGCCGCGCGCCAATATGTCGCATTCGGCCTGCGTATCGGCGGCGAGGCGTGCGGCAAAATCCCGAACCACGCCCCGATCCTCGATGCGCAGCGTCACGAGCGCGCCGGGCTCCAGCGGCACGGTACCCGGAAAGCCGATCAGCGCGGCGGCGGACAACTCGCGCAGCGCCAGCGCGTCTTCGCGCGCGACGGTTAGCGGCAGCACCGCCATGTTGATCAGGTTGCTGCGATGGATGCGCTCGAAGCTCGATGCGATCACCGCGCGCACGCCGAGCAACTGCGGCCCCTTCGCGGCCCAGTCGCGCGACGATCCGGTGCCATAGCGGTCGCCCGCGACGATCACCAGCGGGGTGCCTTCGGCGGCGTAACGTTCGGCCGCGTCCCACAGCGTCATCTCGGTCCCGCCTGGCGCGTGCACCGTCCGCCCCGGGGCGATCCCGGGGCGCAGCAAATTGTCGACCGACGGGTTGGTGAACAACCCGCGGACCATCGCTTCCCAATTGCCGCGGCGCGCGGCAAAGACATTGAGATCGCCCGGCGTCTCGCCGCGCTCGATCAGATAGCGCGCGGCGGGGGTGCCGGCGGGAATGGCCCCCGCGGGCGAAATATGATCGGTCGTGATGTCGTCGCCGAGCACAAGGAGCGGCCGCGCCACTGCGCCCCCTAGCGTGGGCCGCGCATCGGCGCGGACAAAGGGCGGCGGACGCAGATAGGTTGAGCCCGCGTCCCACGGGAACAAGGCAGCATCAGGCGCATCGAGCGCGGCCCACGCCGGGTTCGCTTCGGCGGCGTCATAGCGAAGCTGCACATCGTCCGGCGCGCGCGCATCGGCGAGTATGCGGTCGATCTCCCCGGCATCGGGCCAGATTTCGTCGAGCATGACCGGCGCGCCGTCGCGGTGGCCGATCGGGTCGCGCAAAATGTCGCGCGCCGCATCGCCGGCGATCGCAAAGGCGACCACCATCGGCGGCGACAGGAGGAAGCTTTCGCGCACCTCGGGATGGACGCGGCCCGGGAAGTTGCGGTTGCCCGAGAGCACCGCAACCGGCACGACGCCGCCGGCAATCGCTTCATACATCCCGGGCACGAGCGGCCCCGAATTGCCGATGCACGTCGTGCACCCGACCCCGACGACCGCGAACCCCAAGTCTTCGAGCGGTTCCATCAGCCTGGCGCGGCGCAGCAGCGCTTCGGCCGCCGGCGACCCCGGCGCGAGCGAGGTCTTCACCCAATCGGGGACGGTCAGCCCCGCCGCGACGGCATTGCGCGCGAGCAGCCCCGCGGCGACCAGCATGTGCGGATCGCTGGTGTTGGTGCAGCTGGTTATCGCGGCAATCGCGATCGCGCCCGCGGGGACATCGCCAGCAGCGACACCCGCGGTAATATGGGCCGCTGTATCACCCGCGGCGCGCAGATCCTGCGGGCGCGATGGACCCGCAGCAGCGCGAGCGACGTCTGCAAGATCGATCGTCAGTACCTCGGCATATTCGGGCTCGGCCTCCGGATCGAACCACAGCCCCTGCCGGCGGCAATAATCCTCGACCAAAGCCAGCCCATCCGCCGGGCGGCCGGTTTCGCGCAGATAGGCGAGCGTTCGCGCATCGACCGGGAAGAAGCCCGTCGTCGCGCCATATTCGGGCGCCATATTGGCAACCGCCGCGCGCGTGTCGGCGGAAAGCCTCGCGACACCGGGGCCGAAAAATTCGACGAAACGCCCCGCGACGCCGTGCGCGCGCAACCTTTGCGTCACGAGCAGCGCGAGGTCGGCACCGAACACGTCGGCCGGCAATTCGCCGACCAGCCACACGCCGACGACGTCGGGCACGCGCAGGACGACGGGCAGCCCGAGCATTGCCGCCTCAGCTTCCAGCCCGCCGACGCCCCAGCCGAGCACGCCAATGCCGTTCACCATCGGGGTGTGGCTGTCGGTGCCGATCAGCGTGTCGGGGACCGCCCACAATTCGCCTTCGCGCTCTTCGACGCGCACGACGCTCGCCAGCCGTTCGAGGTTCAGCGTGTGCATGATACCGGTGCCGGGGGGATGAACGGTCAGTTTCTCGAACGCGCCGCTCGCCCATTTCATCAGCCGCAACCGCTCGGCGTTGCGCTCGCGCTCGCGTGCCATGTTGAGCCGCGCCGCATCGGGATCGGCGAAATGGTCGACCGCAAGCGAATGGTCGGTCGATACGTCGACGGGCACCACGGGATCGATCCGTGCCGGATCGCCGCCCTCGGCCGCGAGCACGTCGCGCGCGGCCGCAAGATCGACGAGCGCCGGGACACAGGTCGTGTCGTGCATCATGATACGGCCGGGGTAGAACGGCAGCTCGACGTCGCGCTTTCCCCCGTCGATCCACGCCGCGAACGCCGCGATGCCATCCGCGCCGCCGGCACGCAGCAGGTTCTCCGCCACCAGCCGGTGGATCACCGGCATCGTCGCCAGTCGGGGCCCCAAGCGGGCGGGAAGATCGATGATGCGAAGCTGCTGCCCCGCGGTGCCCAGAATCATGATTGCGCCTCGCCGGTTTACCCGATCTCAGCTGGGTCGAAGCATGACTTTTGTCAATGCAAAATGCAATTATTCGACCAGCCCGACCTTCTGATCCAGCGCTTGACCGATATGGCGGCGGAGGAAGTCCGCGGCGAGCAACATGTCGCCACGCTCGATCAGGTCGAGCAGCGCCAGATGTTCGCGGCATTGCTGATCGAGCCGGGCACGATCGGCGATGGCGCGAAACTCGATCAACCGGCGCAAGCGATTCACGCGCCGGATCGCGTCGAGGAAGAAACGGTTGCCCGACCAGGCAACGAGCGTCTCGTGGAGGCCCGCGTTGATTTCATACAGGCCGGCGCGCGGCAGGCTGGCGATGCCGCCTTCGAGCAACCGCCTTTGGCCGGCGCGCAATTCCTCCAGTTCGGCGGAGACGAAGCGATATCCGGGCTGCAGGAGCGCCTCGGTCTCGATCGTTGCGCGGAACCTGTACGCCTGCTCATAAGCCTCGGCCGTGTGCAGCGTCGCGAGAAACATCCAGCCATGCCCCGGGAGGCGCTCGACCCAGCCCTCCTCGGCAATCTGCGCGAGCACGCGCTGAAGCCGTGCGCGGGTCGCGCCGAAGCGGCGCATCATCTCATTCTCGCTCGCCCGGTCTGGCAGCGCGCCCGACAAGCGCGCCTCGACAATGGCGCCATAGAGGGGGTCGTCGCCTTGCCCCGCCGCCGCGGCGTCATCGGGCGCGCGCCTGACGAAGAAGCCGCGATTTGCTTGCGCCTCGACGATGCCCGCCGCGGCCAGCGCTTTCAGCGCCGCGGTCACCGGCGCGCGCGATACGCGGAAGCGGTTGGCAAGCGCCTGCGCGGCCAGATGGTCGCCCTCGCCCAGCCCCTCGATACGGATATGGTCGGCGATCTGGCGCGCGATCCGGTCTGCCAAGCGTTCGGTCATGCCAAAGACTTGAATCGACAAAATGCAATTTTCAAGCAAAAACGGCGCGGCGTGTCAGCGACATGACAGCCAAGGGAGTGCAACAGGCGCGTATGACCCATATCCTCACCCTGCCCGGCGACGGCATCGGCCCTGAAATCACCGAAGCCACACTCGCCATCGCCCGCGCCGCCGCCGGCGACACGATCCGCTTCGAAACGATGGACATCGGCCTTGCCAGCCTCGCCGCACAAGGCAGCACGCTTCCCGATGCGGTGCTCGATGCGATCCCGGGCGCCGATGGTGTGATCCTCGGCCCGGTCTCGCATTATGACTATCCCGCCGGCCAGCCCAATCCGTCGGCGAAGCTGCGCACTCACTTCAACCTGTTCGCGAACATCCGCCCGTGCCGCGCGCGCGAAGGGCTGTCGATCCTGCGCAAACCGATGGACCTAGTCATCGTGCGCGAGAATACCGAGGGCTTCTACGCCGACCGGTCGATGCATATGGGGCCGGGCGAATTCATGCCCGACGCCGACAGCGCCTTTGCGATCCGCAAGATCACTGGCGCCGCCGTTCGCCGGGTCGCGCGCGCCGCCTTCGAACTCGCCGCCGAGCGCCGCCGCAAGGTGACGGCAGTGCACAAGGCGAACGTCCTCAAGCTGACCGACGGACTGTTCCTGCGCGAAGTGCGCGCGGTCGCGGCGGACTTCCCCGAGGTGACGCTCGACGAGGTGATCGTCGATGCCGCCGCGGCGCTGCTGATCCGCAGCCCCGACCGCTTCGACGTCATCGTCACCACCAACATGTTCGGCGACATATTGTCCGACGAAGCCTCGGAACTCAGCGGCAGCCTCGGCCTCGGCGGGTCGATCAACGCGAGCGACGATATTTGCGTCGCGCAGGCGCAGCATGGCTCGGCGCCCGATATCGCCGGACAGGGCATAGCCAATCCGACCTCGCTGATCCTTTCGGCCGCGATGCTGTTCGACTGGCTCGGCCGCAAGCGCGGCGATGCGGCACTCGGCGATGTGGCGCGGCGGATCGAGACGGCGGTCGAGACCGCACTCGCCAATCCCGCGACGCGCACGCGCGACATTGGCGGCCCGCTCGATACGCGCGGTTTCACCGATGCGGTGATCGCCGCGCTATGATCGCGACGATCAACCCCGCGACCGGCGAGACGCTCGCACGTTTCGACGTCCACAGCCCGGCTGAAATCGACGCGCGGCTCGAACGCGCCGCGCGCGCGCAGGCGGCGTGGCGGTGGCAGCCCGCAGAAGAGCGCGCGTCGCTGCTGCCGCGGCTTGCCGCCAAACTGCGCGCCGAAAAGGAAATGCTCGCGGCGCTGATCACGAGCGAGATGGGCAAACCGATTGCCGAAGCAATGGCAGAGGTCGAGAAATGCGCGCTCAACTGCGATTTCTATGCCGAACATGCCCCCGCTCTGCTTGCCGATGCGCCCGTCGCGGCGGCCCCCGGCGTCACCCTCGCCTTCGAGCCGCTCGGCGTGATCCTAGCGATCATGCCGTGGAATTATCCGCTGTGGCAGGTCGTGCGCTTCCTCGCGCCCGCGCTCGCTGCAGGCAATGGGGCGATCCTGAAGCACGCCGCCAACGTGCCGCAATCGGCACTCACGCTTGAGCGGCTGGTGGCTGAAGCGGGCTTCCCCGAAGGGCTGTTCGCCAATCTGTTCGTCGAGCCCGCCGACATCGCCGGAGTGATTGCAGATCCGCGGATCGCGGGCGTCACGCTCACCGGATCGACCGAAGTTGGCGCGATCGTCGCCGGACAGGCCGGCGCCGCGCTCAAGAAGCAGGTCCTCGAACTCGGCGGGTCGGACCCGTTCGTGGTGCTCGCCGATGCCGACCTCGACCGCGCCGCGCAGGTCGCCGTCACCGCGCGCTTCACCAACGCCGGGCAGAGTTGCGTCAATGCCAAGCGCTTCATCGTCGAGGCGAGCGTCGCCGATGCCTTTTCCGAACGCTTCCTCGCGGGCATCGCCGCGCTGAAGCTGGGCGATCCGCGCGACGCGGCGACCACCCTTGGGCCACTCGCACGTGGTAATTTGCGTGTAGCGATCGACGACCAGGTCCAGCGCAGCATTGCGTCGGGGGCACAGCTTCGCACCGGCGGCGCGATGCCCGATGGTGCGGGCTTCTATTATCCCGCGACGTTGCTCGACCATGTTGCACCCGGCATGGCGGCGTTCGACGAGGAAACCTTTGGCCCCGCCGCCGCGATCGTGCGCGCCGCCGATGCCGACGAAGCGATTGCGCTCGCCAACCGGACGAGCTTCGGCCTCGGTGCGTCGATCTGGACCGCCGACACCGACCGCGGCCGCGCGCTCGCAAGGCGGATCGACGCGGGGGCGGTGTTTGTCAACGCGATGGTCGCCTCCGACCCGCGCGTGCCCTTCGGCGGGATCAAACGCTCGGGTTACGGCCGCGAGCTCGGCGAGGCCGGAATGAAGGAGTTTACCAATATGAAGACCATCCGCGTGGCGGACGCCGTATGAGCGCGCCGCAGGTTCTCGTGCCCGAAGGGTTGCCCGTAAAGGATCGCGGCAATGGGGTGGTTACGACGCCGCTGGTCACCGCCGGCCGCGGTTCGAAATCGATGCTCAACGGCATCACGCATATCGCGCCCGGCGCCGCGGTGCCGCTGCACATCCACAATTGCGAGGAAAGCGTCGTCGTGATGTCGGGCGCCGGCAAGGTGCATATCGACGGGGTCGAAACCCCCGTCGCGCCCGGAGTCACGAGCTGGATCCCGCCCGAAGTGCCGCATTGCTTCCTCAACCTCGAGGGCAGCGAGCCGCTGGTGATCTTCTGGACCTATGCGTCGATCGACGCGACGCGGACGGTAATCGCCACCGGCGTCACCACCCGCATCGACGAGGAATAGAGATTAGTCGGCGACGCCCTTGAGCGTCGCCAATTGGTCGACCACGCGGTCGGCTTCGAGCGTTGCGACCGGCCAGGCGCAGTAATCGGCTGCATAATAGGCGCTCGGCCGGTGATTGCCGGAGTCGCCGATGCCGCCAAAGGGCATGTCCGACGATGCGCCCGTGGTTGCACGGTTGCGGTTGACCACCCCCGCACGCGCCTCGACGCGAAAGCGCGCCCACAGCGCGTCATCGTCGCTGATCAGCCCTGCCGACAAGCCAAAGCGTGTCGCGTTGGCAAAAGCAAGTGCAGCGTCGAAATCGGCGACGCGGCGAACCTGCAGCACGGGAGCAAAAACCTCCTCGTCGGGAACGTCGAGCCCGGTCACATCCAGGATTGCGGGGCGGACAAACGCCGCCGAGCGTCCGGCCACAGGTTCGAATGCGCGGATGACCCGCGCGCCCAGCCCAACCAGGGTTTCGACCTGCGCCGCCGCACGCTCGGCGGCGACCCCCGAGATCAGGGGTCCCATGAAGGGCTCGGGCGCATCGTTCCACGCGCCGATCCGAAGCCGGTCGGTCAGCGCTGCTACGGCATCGACCATAGCGTCGCCTGCGGCACCTGTGGGGACGATCAGCCGCCGCGCGCACGAACAGCGCTGTCCTGCGGTGATGAAAGCCGAACTCACCACAATCGACGCCACCGCATCGGGATCGCCATCCCACGCGATCAGCGGATTATTGCCGCCCAGTTCGAGCGCGAGGATTACCGCAGGCCGGTCAGCGAACAGCCGGCGGAAATGCGCGCCCGCCCCCGCTGAGCCCGTAAATAACAGCCCGTCGATATCCTGCGCGACCAGCGCCGCGCCGGTATCGCGCCCGCCCTGGACGAGGATCGCGGCATCCTGAGGCACACCTGCCGCGTGCAACGCCTCAACGAGCAATTGCCCGACCAGCGGCGTTTCCTCGGACGGTTTGAAGACGATCGCATTGCCCGCGAGCAGCGCCGGCACGATATGGCCGTTGGGCAGGTGACCGGGGAAATTATACGGCCCGAGCACCGCCATCACGCCGTGCGGCCGATGATCGAGCCGCGCGCGGCCGAACGCGGTTTCGCTTTCGCGCGTACCCGCGCGTTCGGCCATCGCCTTGATCGAGATCGCAACCTTGCCGATCATCGACGCGACCTCGGTCTGCGCTTCCCACAAAGGCTTGCCCGTTTCGCGCGCGATCGCTTCGGCAAACGCGGCCTGTCGTTCGCCCAGCACCGCGGCGTAGCGCTGCAGGACGGCGATGCGTGCGTCAGCGGACTGCCCGGCCCAGGCGGGAAACGCTGCGCGCGCCGCAGCGACCGCGCGCGCGCAGTCGTCGGCCGACGCCGCGGCGCCTTCCCAGAGGGTTTCGCCGCTTGCGGGGTCGATCGAGGTGAAGGACTGGCTCATGCCGCGACCTCGACCGCTGCGGTCATCGCCGCGCATGTTGCGTCGAGCCGTGCGACGACCTCATCGGCTTCGGCGAAGCTCATCGTCAGCGGCGGCAGCAGCCGCACGATATTTTCGCCGCCACCCGCGACGAGCAGGCGCTGGTCGCGCGCCGCGGCGATAAAGGCGCGGTTGTTCGGAACGAGCTTCAGCCCGATCAGCAGACCCTTGCCACGTACCTCCGTGATGACGTCGGGCCAGCCCGCGGCGAGCGCGGCAAGACTGCCGCGCAGATGCTCGGACAGCGCCCGCGCATGCTCCAGCATTTCGGGCTTGGCGATTTCGTCGAACGCCGCGATCGCCACGGCCATTGCGAGCGGATTGCCGCCAAAGGTCGATCCGTGGCCGCCCGGCGCCATTCCCGACGCGGCCTCGGTCGTCGCGAGACAGGCGGCGACCGGAAGCCCCGACCCCAGCGCCTTGGCGACCGCCATGATGTCGGGTTCGGTGCCCGGGAACCACTGATGCGCGAAGAGCTGGCCGGTGCGCCCCATGCCGCTCTGGACCTCGTCATAGATCAGGAGGACGCCCGCCGCGGTGCAGGCGGCGCGCAGGCTTTCGAGGAAACCGCGCGTCATCGCGCGCGCACCGCCCTCGCCCTGCACCGGCTCGATCAGCACAGCCGCCGTGGCGGGGTCGGCGATTGCGGCGGCGAGCGCGGCCCAGTCGTCGGGCGACCGATGGACGAAACCCGCCATCGGCTCACCAAAGCCGTCGAGATGCGCCGCGTTGCCCGCAGCGTTGAGCGCGGCATAAGTGCGGCCGTGGAAAGCGCCGTGAAATCCGATGATCGTCTGGCGCTGCGCATCGCCGCGCGCAGCATGATAACGGCGGGCGACCTTGATCGCGCATTCGACCGCTTCGGTCCCGGTGTTGGCGAAAAAGACGGTATCGGCGAAGCAAGCATCGGTCAGGCGGGCTGCCAGCGCGTCCTGCCCCGGCACCTCGAACATGTTGGACACATGCCAGAGCTTGTTCCCCTGCTCGGTCAGCGCCGCGACGAGTGCCGGGTGGCAATGTCCGAGCGCGTTCGACGCCACCCCCGCGACACAATCGAGATAGGGTTCACCGCCTTCGGAGCCGTAGAGCCAGGCGCCTTCGCCCCTGACGAAAGCCAGCGGGGCGCGGGCGTAGACATTCATGAGGGGGCTGGTCATCGCATTCTCCAAAGACTGTGCGACGACCTTGTTAAATTCCAAAACGGTAAGTTTGAAGGGATATAACCCACGATATTCTGAGTTTTTTGGAGATTATAATTCCATATTGGAATGAGGCCGGGGTGAGCTTTCACCCACCCCGGCAGGGAGGAGCCTCAGAAGAACTTGGTCTCGATCGAGAATTTCACCGTCGAGGGCGCCGCCTGCGACAGCAGCAACCCGCCGGTCGACGCCCAATGGCGCTTGCCGGTGATATTCTCCGCACTGATGCGGAAAATCGTGTCGACGCCGGCGATGTCGGTTGCATAGCCCGCGCCGAGGTCGAACAGCGTATGCCCCGGAATGAACGCCTGGTTACGCGAGTTAATCGCCCGGTTGCCCGTGTGATAGACCGCGCCGTTGATGCTGAAACCCGGCAACATGTCGGTGAAGCGATATTCGGTAGCGAGCGAGAAGGTGCGCTTCGGCGCATTCTCGACGCGGTTGCCCACGATCGTCGGCGAAATCGTCGGCGTCAGGATCGTCGGTGCGCCCGAGGAATAGGTCGCGTCGAGGAATAGCGCGCTCGCATAGACCGACCAGTCGGGCGTGACGTTGCCCGTCGCGCTCAGTTCGACACCCTTGTACGTCGAACGCCCGTCCTTCACCCAGCGGTTCGCACCATTGATCACGGCCGAATCGCGTTTGATGTTGAAATAGGCGGCCTGGAACAGGAAGCCGCGCCACGGCTCCCACTTGACGCCACCTTCATATTGCGTCGACGCGCTCGGTGGCAGCTGTTCGTTCGGATTGGCGGCGGTCGTCGGCGCGGCGGGGGTCGATTCCAGCCCCTCGATATAGGTGCCGTAGATGCTGACCGATTCCACCGGCTTGATGACCCCGCCGAACGACAAGGACACCGGCGATGCCGAAAAGGTTTTGACGCCGGTATCGAGCCGCTTTTCCTGATAGTCGGAAATACGGACGCCGCCGAGGATCTGGAGCCATTCGGAAATCTTCATGCGGTCGAACACGAAGATCCCCTTGTCGGTAATCTGCGTCGGATTGTTCTGCCCCGCGAGCGGCTCTCCCAGCTGCGGAATGTCGTGCGGATTGGCGATGCTCTGGCGACAGGTCTGCCGCGTCGCGCCCGCGGGGATCGGCGTGGTGGGGAAACCCGCCCCGACCAGCGCACCGGTCGCGCTGTAGAAACAGGTCTGCGCCGTACTGGCCGACGAGCGGTTCGCGCGGATATTGATCGAACCGCCGATCAGCAGTTCATGTTCGACGCCGAACGTGTCGAACGCACCCGCGATCTCGATCCGGTAATTCTGGTTCTTGAACTTCGCGACCGGCTGATAGCTGATCGAAAGCGGGAATTCGCCGACCGGGCCCGTCGCCGGGTTGGTGTTCGTCACATTCGGATCGATCGTATTGAAGTGACGTGCACGCTCGAGCTGCGAGATACCGGCGCTCGCGACGATTTCCCACGCCGGACTGAACTTCCAGATCGCCTTGCCGAGCAGGTTGGTCGCCTCGGTGCGGTTGAACGCCCAGTCGGGACCAAAGTTGGTGCTGGGATCGATCAGGTCGGGAATCTTGATCGCCGGGTTGAGGTTGGTCGGCGTCGCAGCCGGTACCGCGATGAAACGATAGATGCCGGGCTCGTTGACCTTCTTGAAGATATGCTCGCCGTCGAGCTGGATCGTCAGCGTGTCGGTCGGTTTGATGTCGAACGAACCCGCAAGCACCGTGCGACGGCCACGCGTATTATCGATGCCTGAATCGGGGCGGTCATAGACGGCGTTGATGCGATAACCAAGGATACCCGTCGTGCCGCCGAAGTCGACATGCCCTCCGATCCGGCCGTGCTGGTTGCCGAAGATTTTCAGCGCCAGATACGGATCCTGCGTCGGACGCTTCATCGTAAGGTTGATGATACCCGACGGTGTGGTGAAGCCGTAATAAAGTGCAGACGCGCCCTTCAGCGCCTCGACGCGTTCCTTGTCCTCAAGCGGCAGGTCGGTCAGGTTGATGATCGGCAGCGTGCCATTGAGGCGGTAGTTGCCGCGGTTTTCCACGTCGATACCGCGGATGGCGAGATTGTTGTACACGGTCGGCGCGGTTTGCGAGGTCGTCACGCCCGCGGTGTTGCGCAGCGCGTCGATCAGGCTGCTCGACTGCTGCGTGTCGAGCACGTCGCGCGGGATGACCGCGATCGTCAGCGGCGTATCGAGCTGCTTTGCACCGCGGAAGCTGCCGACCTGGACCAGTTCGGTGCCGGTCTTGTCGGCGGTGACGACAATCTCGTCGAGCGCCGGTCCGTCGCGTTCGTTCGTCGCGCCGCTATCCTGCGCAAAGGCAGCGCACGGCGCGACAAGCGCACCAAAAGCAGCGCCGGCGAGAAACAGCGATTTATGCATCTTGATCATAACAAATTCCCTCCAAATTCCCTGGGCCCATAATTGAGGGGACGCTTTTCGCGTTTTTCCCCACCAAAACCCTTTTGAATTTCACATTTTTCGTGTCACGTCTTGCGATCTTTTCATGTTTAAGTATGACGTTTGCTCATGAACGAGCATGCCCGCCGACTGCTGCCGCCGATGGCAGCGCTGCACAGCTTCATGGCCGCCGCGCGCCATGGCAGCTTCTCCAAAGCCGCCGAGGAGATCGGCCTGACGCAGAGCGCGGTGAGCCGGCAGGTCGCGACGCTCGAAGAGTGGCTGCAAAGCTCGTTGTTCGATCGCAACGGCCGCCGCGTGCAGCTGAGCGCCGATGGCCGCGCCTATGCCGACGCGATCGGCCCGGCGCTCGCGGTGATCCGCGTGGCGACCGCACGGGCGCTGGCCGAACCTGCCGAAACGGTGCTGCGCATCGCGACGCTGCCTACCTTTGGCATGCGCTGGCTGGGGCCGAAGCTGGGCCAGCTGACGCGCGACATGCCCGACCTCGAGATCGAGTTCGCCGCGCGCACGCACGAGTTCGATTTCGACGAAGAACGGTTCGACGCCGCGATCCACTACGGCCTGCCGACCTGGCCCGGCGCCGAGCATGACCTGCTGTTTCGCGAGCGGGCGATCCCGGTGATCGCACCGCGCCTGCTCGATGAACATCCTGTGGCCGCGCCGCGCGACCTGCTGCAATTCCCATTGCTCGTGCAGGCCGAGCGCCGCGACGCCTGGCGCTTGTGGCTGCATCATATGGGCGTACCCGTCGACCGCATGATCACCGGCCCGACCTTCGACCATTTCCTGATGCTCGCACAGGCGGCGGCCAGCGGGGCGGGTGTCGCGCTGCTGCCCAGTTTCATGATCGAGCCCGAGCTGGAATCGGGAGCGCTCGTCTGTCCGTTCGACCAGGCGGTGGTCGGAGAGGCCGCCTATTATCTCGCCTATCCGGCCGAGCGGCTGAACAACCCCCGCTTCGCGCGGCTGCGCGAATGGATCCTCGCCGAGGCGGCCCAGCAACGCTGACGCCCGCGCGGTCATGCCGCCAGTCCCAATTGCGCGGGCGACGAGCGAAGCTGCTCGCCGCGATCGGCACCGAGCGCGCGCACGACATCGTCGCCGAGCGCGATTTCGCCCGGCCCCGGCCGCGCCGACGCCAGCGTGACCCGAAAACGGGCGAGGTCGCCGGTGCAGATCAGATAGTCCGGCGCGCCGGGCGCAAAATTCGGGGAAAGCGGCACCGGCAGACCGCAACGCGACTGCCGCACGGTCGCGATCTGGTCGCGGTCGCAATGCACCTGCGGCCCGACATCGAACACGTCGACATAGCCTTCGTAACGGAAGCCTTCCTGCATCAGCATCGCCCGCGCCGGCGCGCTCGCGTCGTGCGGGCGGCCGATGACGGCACGCGCCGCATCGGGGAGCAGGTCGATATAGATCGGATGCTTGGGCAAAAGTTCGGCGATGAAGTCGGCCCCGCGCACCGCGCTAAGCCGGTCGGCGGTGGCAAAGTCCATGTTGAAGAAGCGCGCACCGACCGCATCCCAGAAGGGATTGCGGCCGTCCGCATCCTGCCACCCGCGCATTTCCGCCATCAAAAGCGGGGCGAACAGGTCGGGCCGCGTCGCCACCAGCATATAGCGCGCACGGGCGAGCAGGCGTCCGGCGCCGCTCCCCTTCTCGCTCGGCCGGACCGCGAGCGTCCCGACTTCGGTCGTGCCGGTATAGTCGTTGGCGAGGGTCAGCATCTCGACGTCGCAGCTCGCGCCGACCGCCTGGCTGCGCTGGATCAGCCGGATGCGCTTGTACGAAAAGAAGCCGAAGGGCGCGCCGACGGAGGGGTAGAGCGCCGATGTACCAAGCAGTCGCCCCTCTTCATCCTCGAGCACCAGCATATAATGCGCATCGGCGCGCTCGACGCTGCCGGCAAAGCTAGCGACCGACCGCTCGACCTTGTCGGCGAGCGCGGTCCTGTCGGCGGGCAACGTCGTCATCCCCGGGCCGAGGCTTTCGGCGAGATCGACGAGTCCGGCGAGGTCGCGCGTTTCGATCGGGCGGACGACACGCATCAGGCTCTCTCCGCCATTGCGGGTGCGCGCGTTACCGGCGCGCGTTTCCGCCCGCGCGACGTGCGCGAATACCAGAGCCACAACCCGCTCGCCGAAAGCCCGGCGAGCGAGAGCCCGGCGACAACCATTAGCAGGCGGGTAGCCGTGCCGCCGAATGTCCCCGAGTGGAGCGTGATCAGCCAGTCGACGATCTCGGTCCCCACCGGCAGCGCGCCCGACACATAATGGCCGACATCGCTGCCGTCGTACCGGTTATAATAGATTTGCTTGGCGCCCTCGGCGCGGATCGTGAGGTCGCTTTCAAGGAAGATCGCCGCGACGCGGCCACCGTCGGAAAAGCGGATCTGGCGCAGTTCGGTCGCGCCATATTCGGCGCGCGCCTTCGCGACCAGCCGATCGAGCGGCACCATCGCCGCGCCGGGTTGCGCGCCGACTTTCGGTGCCGGCTTGTCAGTCACCGGCGTGACGATGCGAAGGACGTCGCGGAATTCCGGTTTCCACACCATCAGCACGCCGGTCGTCGCCGACATCATCAGCACGACGGCAATCGACGCGCCAACCACACGGTGCAGCGTCCGCCATTTCAAGTCGGCACCGCGGCCGGTGATCACCTTGAACCCCTGCTTCAACCGCTTGCGTCCGGGCCACCAGACGATCGGCCCCGTCACCGCAAGAAACAGGAGGCCAAGGCCCTCGATCCCCACGATCGTTTCGCCGACCGGGCCGGCGAGCAGGCTGTCATGGATCAGGAACATCCATTCGCCGGGCCACGCCGCCAGCGACCCGTCGCGGACGATCACGCCGCGATAGGGATCGACCGCGGTCAGCCAGCGCGTTCCGTCTTTTGCAGTCAGCTTGAACAGCACCGCGCCATCGTCACCCACCGGAAATTCGGCGCGGCTGACGGGCACACCCGGATGCCGCGCCTCGACGGCGTCCATCAACGCCTGCACCGGCACGCGCGTCGCCGCTGGCTCGACCACCAGCGCCGGATGGATCACCCGGTCGATCTCGTCGCGAAAGACGAGCGACATTCCGCTCAGCCCCTGAATCGTCAGCAGCACCGCGAGGGTCAGCCCGATCCAGCGGTGGAGCTTGAGCAATTGGGGTTTCAGTACCTTCATCGCGCGCTCGCGTAGGTCTTGACGAGGCGGTAGAGGAACTGGCGCGCGTCATAGAGCGACTTCACGCGCACGCGTTCGTTGAGCCCGTGCACGCCATTGCCGTCGGGATCGACGAAAATCGCCGAAATGCCATAGGTCGGGATGCCCGCCGAGTTCAGGAAACGCCCGTCGGTCGCGCCGGTGCTGATATTCGGGATCACCGGCACGCCGGGCCACATTTCGGCAACGAGTTTCTCGACGGGCTTCATGATTTCGGGGGTCAGCGGCGGCGGCGGCGGCACCGGGCTGGGGTCATCGAAGGGCTCGACCGAAATCCGCGGATCGGCGACAACCTCGATCAGCGCCTTGTGGATCGTTTCGACGCTGGTACCCGGCAGAATGCGGCAATTGACGTTCGCTTCGGCGCGTTGCGGCACCGCGTTATGCGCATGGCCCCCGGTCACCTGCGTGTTGGTGCACGTGGTGCGGATCATCGCATTCCACACGGGATCGGCCTTGCTCAAAAGGTCGAGCGCCGCGGCATCGTCCTTGCCCGACCCGGCCAGGCGCATCGCATCGCCCTTCTCGCCCGGGTAAAGCGGTGCCGAGCGGGCAAAGAAATTGCGCACAGCGTCGCCCGGCATCGCGGGGAAGTGATAGATCCCGACGCGCGCCAGTGCTTCGGACAGCCGGGTGATCGGATTGTCGGGATGCGGCCGCGCGCTGTGTCCGCCCGGCCCCGTCGTCGCGAGCGTGAAGTCCTGATAGACTTTTTCGCCCACCTGGATGCCGAAGGTGCGCGGTGCGCCCTTGTCGTCGAGCCAGCCCTTGCCGCCCTCGTTGATTGCAAAGCCCGCCTTCAGCGTCTCGGGTTCGGTCGCGAGCAGATATTCGACCCCGTCGAACACGACGTCGGTTTCCTCGCCGCAGGTCAGCGCGATCTTGATCGTGCGGCGCGGCTTGAACTTTTCCTCGTGGTAGCGAACCAAAGAGTCGACGAAGATCGACGCCATCGCCTTGTCGTCGATCGCGCCGCGCGCAAAGAAATAGCCATTTTCCTCGACCAGCTTGAACGGGTCGCGCTCCCAATCCTCGCGCTTCGCCTCGACGACGTCGATATGCGCGACGAGCAGGATCGCCGGCGCCTTCGGATCACTGCCGGGAATTTCGCCCACGAGATTGCCGAACTTCGGGTACTTCTCGGGAATCACGACACGGAACTGATTTTCGGGATAGCCCGCCGCGACGAGCCGCGCCTTCATCCGGTTCGAAGCCAGCGTGCAATCGCCATTCGACAGCGAGGTGTCGGTCTCGATCAGCTCCTTATACGTCTCGCGGAACCGGTCGCGGCCGGCATCGGCCTGTGCTTGCGCCGGAACGGGCAGCAGCAGACAAGCGGCGAGCGCCGCGGATGACAATGCGTTACGAACGACGCCGAATGGACGCACGACAAGCTCCCTCCCAGAAGGCCCGATAAGACTGGTGTGCGGGCTGCGCCCCGCGCTCGCCCTTTTCGGGCGATGTTTATGGGAGGAGCCTATGCCGGCTTCCTGTCACCGCGCTGTCACGTTGCAGTCGGGTTACGAAACAGCGTCGAAGCTGCGCTTTTCGCCGGATGAGACGGGGAATCGAACCGTCACGCGCAGCCCCGGCGAAGCGCCGCGGTCGGCGAGCTCTACCTCTGCGCCAAGGCTGTCGGCAAGCGCGCGAACGATCGCCAAGCCCAGCCCGCTGCCTTCGCGCCCGCGATCGGGCGCCAGCCGTCCGAAGCGTTCGAACGCGGTTGCGCGGGCATCGGGGGGGATGCCGGGGCCTTCATCTTCGATGGTCACGGCGCCCTCATCCAGCACCGTCACCGCCACTACGCCCCGGTCGCGATTGTAGCGGATCGCATTGTCGATCAGATTGCCGACAAGCTCGCCCGCCAGATCGGGCTGGGAGAGGATGGTGACGGCGTTTTCCGGCGCCTCGAAATGCAGGTCGATCCCGGTTTTCACCGCCTGCGGCGCATGCTCAACGCTTGCCGCGCGGGCGATTTCCACCAGATCGACCGGCGCACGCATATCGGGTCCGCCCTCGCGCGCGCCCTCGGCGCGAGCGAGCGCCAAAAGCTGGGTGAGCAACCGTTGGAGTCGTCCTGTCGCGGCCTCGATATCGGTGAGCGATTGCTGCGCCGGCCCCGCGGGCAGCTTTGCCGAGCGCAACGCCGCAACATGCGCACGCAGGATCGACAGCGGCGTGCGCATCTGGTGCGACGCGTCGGCGGTGAACCGCCTTATCCCCTGCATCGCGGCGTCGAGGCGGCCCAGCAGGCCGTTGAACGCGCCGACGAGCCCGCGCAGTTCGACCGGCACATAATCGAGCGACAAGGGCGTGAAATCGGCCTCGCGCCTTGTCCCCATTGCGCTGAGCACGCGCTTCAATGGCGCGAGCCCCCAGCGCACCGCGAGTGGCAATAGCCCCAGCGACAGCGCGATCAGCAGCACCTCGAGGATCGCGAGCGCGACGAG
>Ga0247823_10001700_pt1 | contig 18185 bp, 11 predicted proteins | sample 13C_PalmiticAcid_2_FD_192426 | JGI IMG/M metagenome (GOLD analysis project Ga0247823, IMG submission 192426) | Soil microbial communities from agricultural site in Penn Yan, New York, United States - 13C_PalmiticAcid_Day30 | ecosystem: Environmental > Terrestrial > Soil > Agricultural land... | reverse complement strand
TCGACCCTGCCCACGGCCATAATCTCCCTCTCATCCTCGGCCTCGTCGTTCGACAAGCCCAGTCCGCCTTGGCCGCCCTCGGCCTCCCTCCGCTCCCGCACCTGCGCGCCCAGCCGCAGCGCCACCCGCTTGAAGTAGTCCTGCATGCTCCTCTTGACGTTGGCCGGCAGGTCCGCCGCCGCGCCCGCCAGCCACTTCTCAAACACCCTGCCCTCCTCGTCGGCCACCGCAAACAGCTGCACAAACGCCGCCTCGGCCGCCAGCTTGACGGGGATGACCATGTCGCGCACCGACGCGAACACGGGCGGCGCGAGCAGGCCGAGGTGCGGCCGCACCATGTCCGCGTGCGTGCGCGCGAGGGTGCGCACGAGGACGAGCGCTAGCCGCCGCGAGTCGGTGGGGCCGCCGGGCGGGATGATCTTGGCGAGCGTCGGGAAGATGGGCTTGGTGGCCTCGAACGACTTGGGTGCGTCGCTGAGCAGGTACTTGCCCGTGGCCACGATAAAGTTGTCGACGATGAAGGGCTGTTTATCGTGTTAGTTGAGTTGAATGACATGAGGGATGATAAGGGGGACTCTTACGTCTTTGCTCTCCATCCCCTGGCAGAGCAGCTCAGGTAGATCCTCAGCCAGGGGCGAGTCCAGAAGAGTGCTCGGGCTCTCAAGGAGCACGGCGTTCAATGCCAGCACGCTCGAGTTGCTAAAGTCGCGGGTCATGACTCTGTTCTTGAGCAGCCCAGTTGCCACCTCGGCCGAGACGTTCTTGACGAGGGCGCCGAACAACTTAGCGTAGGTGATGGTCATCGCTTGGTCGCGCTCATCGGTCTCGGTGTCGATCAAGCCAAGAACCGCCGTGCGGGAGCTCTCGCCCATGTTGGCGCCCGCCTTGCTGATGACCTCGTACAGGGCCTTGAGCATGGCCGTTTTGACACCGGCATCCGTCGTCTTGGAGCCCGTGACCAGCTCGGCGATCAGTGGGTCCACACGCGGCGTGAACTTGATGAGGGTGCCCAAAGCCCGGGCAGCACGGCTGCGCAAGAGGTCGCTCGAGGTATCGGCGAGCGACTTGGCAAAAGTACGCTGCAGCTGCGGCAGGAAAGGCTTGAGCGCCGTCGGCATCTTCTCGAGCAGGTTGTTGAGAGTGAGGAGAATCGCCGACTTGACCTCTGTCGAGCGCTCCGAGACCACACGAATGAGCGGACCCGTAATCTGCGTGACGAAGGGCTTGAGCGATCCCTCGCTGGTCCGGTCGATGATGTCCGAGATTGCCAACGCGGCCGAGACCCTCTGGTCCGCTGTACCGTTCATGAGACCCTGCAGGAAGATGGGCAGGATGGCGTTGATGCCCTTCGGCAGCTCGAAACCAGGCAGGGGATGGCCGGCAACACCGACTTGCAGAAGTGTCTGCCGCGTCGACTGGACGAGTGCCTCCATCTCCTCCTTCTTGAGATGCTTGGTGAACTCGTGAAGCGCACTCCAAGCAGCCTTGACCACACCAGCGTCCCTGTCGTCGAACGAGATGAGGAGCGCGCGGATGATGTCCTGGTTATATCTCGAGTAGTCCACATCAGCCTCCGCAAAGAACTTGGCGAGATGCTGGCCCGTGGCGGCTCTCTTGCGGTGGTCCTCGTGCTTGATGAGTTGCAGCAACACGTTCATGACCACGTTAAGGCCATCGTACTCATCAATGGACAGGATGACCGTGTCGAAGGACGTGTCGAGGTCTTCCCGGAGCTCCTCCTCGGTGCAGTTGACAATGTTGTCCATGAGCGAGTTGATGATGTTGGGCAGCCGGCGGTTCATAGCCGCACCAGCCACCTTGGACAGCGAAGCAAGGGCCTTGGCATTGAACGCCGAGATGGGCGGCGCGATGAGTGTCGGGATGAGGTTCGGCAGGATAATATTGGAGCGAGTAGTCTCGGTAAGCAGCGTGAGAAGAGCCGCGAGCGCGTTGTCCGCGTTCTCCTCGGACCGGAGGAGGTTGAGGAGATAGGGCAGCACCTGATCGACAGCCCGCTTGCCGAGGATCTGCTGCAGCGAGTCGAATGCTTCGGCCGCGGCTTCGCGGACCTCGTCGTCCGAGTCTGTGAGAGCGGTGCGCACGACCGAGATGAGAGTCTTCTCGTGGTCCTCGAGCGCCTCTGGCGAGGCCGACGAGATGAGCTCCTTGAGAGCAAGGCAGATGCCTTGCCTGGCATCCACATCGCTCGATGTTTGCAGGCCTTCCTCGAGGGTCGGGAGCAGCGTAGCCAAGACACCGTCGCCCGCCTTCCGGATAAGCTCGCCGAGGGCGTTGCTGGCAATGACCTTGTGCTCCATGTTGGAGCTGCCCAGCCGCTTGATAATGAGCTGCGTGAGGGTCGGGACCAACTCCTTGAGGGTGCGCGGGCTGTGGACCAGGGCCTTCCACACGCCGACGGCGGCACTCCGGACTGCGCCAGCAGTATCGCAACGACAGACATACAGCGCCGAGAGGATCTTGTTCCGCTTCTCCTCGCCGAGAGCCTCGCGGAGGGACGCACCGGCCTCCTTGGTGGTCTCCTGATCCTCCTCCTCCTCGTCTTCGACGTTGGCTTTGATGCCGGCAAGGTTGAAGAGCAAGTCGCCCACCAGCTCCACCGAGCTGAGACGGATGCGATAACTGTCGTCGGCCATGCCACGCTCGAGCTCTGGAAGGAGGAGGTCGACTGCGCGCACGGCAAAGTTCTTGACGAGCAACCGACCAGCCCGCAGGGCAGTTTCGCGGATCGTCTCGACATCGTCGGCAAGACCGGACAAAATCGGCGGAATGATCTTGCCAAGGTAGTTGGCGAAGCTGTTGCCAAAGCAGACAGGCAAGAAGATGAATAGCGACATGAAGCCCTCGCGGACGGACGCCTTGGGCGATTCGACGTTCTGCAGGATGGTCGGGAGCGTCTCCTCGAGTCTCGAAGTTCCCAGACCGGCAAGGACTTCGCTGAGAGCCTGGGCAGAACCGAGCCTGTCGCCGGCGCCAGTGTCGGACTTAAGGGTTTGCATGAGCCCGGGAATGAGATCTGGCAGCGCGTCCTCGCCAAGCTTCTCCACGAGGGATCCGAGAGCACGAGAGGCCGTGGCACGGGTGGTGGGCACCGGGTCGACAACGGCGGTCTTGAGGCCTGCCACAAGCACTGGCAGGTGAGCAACGAGGTCCTTGCGTTCCGTAAGATGGGCCAAGCTGCCAATGACCTGGGAGGCCTTGCGCTTCGTGTTGGAACGGTCTCCCAAGCCACGCTGCAGAATTCGGCTGACGAGGGCCAGTGACGGGGCGTCGAGATAGTGCACGAACTGGACCTTGATGAGCGAATCCAGGGCTTCGTCGGTGTACTTGGTGGGGTCGCTGAGCGCCTTGAGCAGGATGTCGACAAGGCTCTTGATCTCCGGGTTGGTAATGACCTCGCCAAACCGCTTCAAGCTCTTGTTGGCGGCGCTCCGCACCTCCTTGTGGCTGTCATTCAGAACGGCCGTAAGAGGCGGAATAATCTCTGGCAGACTCTGAGCAAGTTGCTGAGGGTCGAGGTAAGCCATGGCGCCGAGCGTGTCGCACGCGCCCTTCTTGCTGCGCCACTGGTCCTCGTCGAGGCCGTCGAGTAGAGTGGGTAGGATCTGCTTGACGCCGAACGAGCTCAGCGACGCAAAGCATGCCTTGGCCGCGGCCAGTGCAGCATCACGCACGTCGGCGTTACCGTCGGCGAAGCCCGTGAGGAGCTGCGGCACGATCTGAATGACATATGGCTCGAAGAGGCGGCCGAGAACGGTGGCCAGGAGCTCATACGCAAGCATGGCGGATTCTCTCTGGTGGATCTCCTTCTTGTTCTCGAGAGCGCTGTTGAGCGTGATCATGATGCGGTACTCCCTGAGGGCGCTGATGCCCCTGCCGAGCACGAGACCTGCCAGACCATAGGCAGCTCCGCGCTGCTCGGGGTACTTCTTGGACGCGAGCATCGTCTCGAGGACCTCGTCAAAGTACTTGGATGACTTGTCGCCGCATGTCCGGATGAGAGGTGGAAGGCAGTCTGCAATGGCATACTGGACCGCCTCGGATGGCGTGCTTAGTGTTGCGAGCAACCGCTCGATGACAACCGGGATCTTCTTGTCTCCAGGCTTCAGATGCCGTGCGAGGGCGCCATACATAATGATCACGGCCTCGTTGACACGGTCAGCAGCCTCAGAGTGCTTGTCGGGCGCCTCAAGGGTCTTCTCAAACATCTTCATCAGCCTCTCAAGAATGCCCTTGCCGTGAACTTCGATGGCCTTGTTGGCTGCCTCGAGCATCTCCGCGCGCACGGTTGCGTTCTGGTCGCCGAGCGGACCTTGCTCAATGAGAAGGGCGAAGAAAGGCTCAAGCTGCGGCTTATCTAGATGAGGAGCAAGGTGCTTGAAGGCCAGGGCGATTCCGTGACGCGCCTCCCAGGGGTCCGACAGGTCCATCTTTTTGGGCATGCCAAATTCGTCGAGTTGTTGGACGCGCGGCTTGGCGAGCTCGACATACGAAGAACGGAGCTTCTCGAGGACGGGCGTGATGACTGCGGGATGTTGGCTGGCTGCTTCAGCGAGAGATTTCGCGGCAGCACGACGGAGCTGCACGTCCTTGTTCTCAACGTAGGGAAGCATCTTGTGCGCAAGCTCTTCGGAGGTTTGGAACTCGCTCTCCTCCCAGATCTCGCGTCCAAGATCGACATTCTCTTCAATGTCATCATGGCAGGCGAGCCAAATTTCTTCAGACACGCCGACCTCGCTCATGTCGACCTCGGCGCTGATTGCCTGTAGCGCCGCCGTCCGCACGCTACCCTGCGGAACGATGGTCCCGCGGGAGAGAACCCCGATTTCCTCGGGGGTCATGTTCGGAGCGACACAGCGGACCATGTCGGAGAAGCAGTCCTTGACGATCTTGTAGTGTTGGCTGTATTTCTGCATCGAGGTGATAAGAGCATCGAGGACCTTGGCGCGAGGAATGGCCTCGTCTGCTGCAGTGTCGGTATGGAACGAAAGGATCTCGATGGCGAGAACCAACTGGGTGTCACGATCCTCGGCGCTTGCACCGAAGCCGCCCTTCTCGAGGACCAGCAACACGAGCGACAGAATGTAGATGAGCGATACCGTATCAAACGGCCGCTGCTCACCAGCAAAGCGCAGGCGATAGAGCACTCTTGTGACAAGATCCTCAAACGGCTCCTGCGTGAGGGTTTCCGGGAGAGCGGATACCTCGCGGGCTCGCAGAGCTGCCGCTCCAATAAAGGGACGGATAGGCCCAAGACGTGAGGTAGTCTGGTCAGCACAGGCGATGAAGGCCATCGGCCCGGTGTCCCCCGTGATCAGCGAGGCGCCGGCATCGATGGCAGCCAGCGTGGCCCCAACGGCGGTACCCATCCAGCGGCTGGCGTCGCTGGGCGGCCCAGTTGCAAGCGCCTTGACAATCCCAAAACCGCGCAGTGACTTGGTCGCGATCTGCCGGACATTCTCGCGGATGCCGGCTTCCTTTTTGAGCTGAGCGTTGACCTTTGCCGTCTCGTCTGCGGTGAGCTTCTTTTGCGTGCCCTTCTTCTGTGCCAGCTGCGCTCTGAGCTCCTCTTCCCACTTCAGCGTGTCATAGTCCTTGACGTTCTTGTTCGGAACGACGTTCTGTTTCTTTGCTAGGACATCGACGAATGCCGTGCCTTCCGGAGTGCGGAAGATGGCGGCCTCGAGAGGGCCAACAGTCTGCAGCTGGGAGGCGTCGAGATCTTGCTGGATCAGCGCAACAATGCGCGGGGTCATGGTTTCAGGCGCGACGAAAACAAGTTCGGCCGCCGCGCTGTAAGCCGCATCTTTGACGGCCTCGGACTGTGTATGTTAGCGCTCGTCGCTCGAAGGGGTTGTGAGGATCAGGGGCGTACTACCTTCTGTCCGAAACCAGTCCGTTCGACGATTTCTTGAATCAAGGCATCCTCGTGTTTCTTGGCCAGTTCACCAGGATCCAGCTCAACTCGCAAGCAGAGATCAATCCAGCTTGCCCGGGGAACAAGCTGAGGCTTGGCAAGTACGACAAGGGAGCACATTTGAGCTTCGAGTTGGGCCTTGTCAACGCTAGAGCCTGCTCGGTCCGCATATTCCTTGGGGCTGAGGCAGATTGACTTGAGAACTAGGTGCAGATTGGCGTTCCCAGACTTGGCCAGCGCAGCAACGCTCTCCTTGTCCGCGGACTCGGTGGCCTCGATCCAGTGCCACATGCCATTGATGACTACTGCGGCAACAGACAGACTTTCGGCACTGGTAGACTGAGCGCAGAGGCCCGCCAGGGTGTCGAGAGCCTGACGGCGCACAGCCGGAGAGGTGGCCGAAGAACAAACGAGGTAGATGTATGCCTGGGCCCAAGCGATCCTAACTGCCTCCGTGCCCGAGCCGAGTGCGGCACTAACAGCAGACAGGGCGCGGCAGAACCATTTGAGGTCGTCCTCGGAGAACTTGCTGTAGATCCTTTGATTGAGGAGGAAGGACGGCTTCGGGTCTACCGCCAAGCTGTTCTTTTGTACTGATGCCTTCTTCAGCAGCGACTGGAGGGTGGCGCTTTCAAGTCGGCTGAGCAGGGATCCAAGCCCAGAGACAACCAGAGCACCAGTGACAAGGCCACTCTGGGCAGCGGCCACAGGGTTCGCGACGACCTCGTTGAATGTGGTCAGAAGGGGCGGCACGACGGCTTCTGAGAAGGCGAGAAACCCCTTGGGAAGATCTGCCTTGGTGTCTTGCGCAAAGGTTTGCAGCAATTCTCCTGTGCGGAGAATCCAGATGCGCCGGTTTGGGATTTTCTTGTCTGCCAGACCCTTCGCGTAAGCGTCCAGGAGCGGCTTGGGTGCTTCGGCATCACGTAGCAGCGCGGCAGTGCTGGCATTAAGCGCCAAAGTCTCTGCGCTCAAAGCTTGTTCGTTTGCTTCCTTGCCCACTGTAGCAGGAAGCCCGGCAGCAACCTTGGCTGCAATCCCTGCCGAGGTAGGCAGAGCAACCAGCATCTCCGAGTGGAGGACCCTGTGATCAGCAGAGGCGAGTTTGCCGCTTTTGAGGGGGCCCAGGACCTCGTCGGCAACCTTTTCCAGCAGAGCGGAATCTTGGCAGGTCGAGGCGATTTCCTTGAAAGCCCTCACTGCGCCGCTGCGAATGATGGCATTGGACGATTTGATGTTGGACAGCAGGGGCTTGACAAAGCGCCCGCTTAGCGCCTGAGACAAATCGAACTGGGGCAGCGAGCGGACGAGGGGCGTGACCAAGTCGTTCAGAACCACTTCAGGGGCTCTCAGCAACCCCTTCTCCAAGGCTGGGAAAACCTCCTTGTCGAGATCCTCGAGCGAAACAAAGGCGGAAAAGAAGTCCTCGAGGGCGTCTGCAATGTGTGCTGGAACGGGGGTCCTGGAGCCGACAATCTCGCGCGTGTAGAATGCAAAGTAGTGGCTCTTGAGGCTTTCGACGACCGGCTTGACCTCTGGCTTGCGAGAGCAGACGCCAGCAATGGCGCCGAGCAGGGGGGCATTTTTGGCAGCAGGCTGGGCCCCTTTCGCAGCGAGGATCTGGACTGCCACATCGACGGCCTTCTGATCCGCCGAGGCCAGCTTCCGGAGCCCCCTCCTTGTGATGACCAGCGCCGAACTGCCGATTGTGCTCTTCGCCGTGGGTTGCAGGCACTTGTCCAAGCCATCAGCAGCCGCCAGTACAACATCCTTGCCGAACTTGTCCCAGAGGGGCGTGCCGGCGAAGTTCTGCATGAACAAGCTGCTCCATTCCACCAGAACGAAGGCGCTGTCGGGGGCAATGCCCGGCTTCTGGGCCTCCTGGCGCACTGCGGCGACTAACGGGGTGAGGATATCGGGATCCCCTATCTGGCACAGCGAGGCGAGGCATCGTTGGACTGCTTGGCGGGAGGGTCTGTCGGTGTAGAAGGCGTGGGTCCAGAAGAGCACCTTGAGGATGGCGAGGGTGGATGGGCGGTCGAGAGCTGGGGGAGGCGAGGGTAAGGGGCGAGTTAGCTTGGCTCTCAGCTGAGGAGCGCAGCGCAGCGCAGACGGGACTCACATTTGTGCGAGATCTTCTCGTCGATGGCGCGCAATTGGGCGATGCGGGCATTGGTCGACGACGAGGTCAGCGCGGCCCTGGCCTGGTCGAGGTCGAGGCTGCCCGCCGTGCCGTTGGCAGCTGCTTCAGTCATTTTCTTGGGGTGCGAGTATGGGGCCGTGTAATGACATGGTCGGGCGGCAGAAACCCGCAGCTGTGATCTGGTGGTGGCCCCGACTTTTGTTTGGGCCGTGATCTTTCTGGAAGTCGATTTTCGGCGGGGACTCACATTTCGAAAGTGGGCTGTCGGTGCAGGGGGAGAAGTGGGAGAGCTTTGAGTGGGTAAACTGACAGTGCAAGCTACTGTTTCAGGGTCTGGGTCAACAACCTCACCCTGCACTTGCGTTTGCTAGATTTGCTAGTTTGCATGGAACTGGAATCGAACGGAGATCTCATTCTGGCGCTTGCCTTGCCCATCAACTGCCAGACTCGGTTCACAAGCAAAACAACCTACGGAGCTCTTCCGGCAGCATACGCAGCGCAACTTGCGGCAACCTCCAAGCGATGAGCTGAAGCACTGTGGGGATAGCGGACCTACTGCATCGTCGTGGTGGGGTTGAGCACCTGAATCGGCAGGCGGTCGTGTCCCAGCGTCCAAGTTGCGGGCCGTGTTCCACTGTTCCAGGCGGGCGAAGCAGCTCGGGTCTCAAAATTCCATTCCCGGGTGGGTTCCAGGTTGTTGAGGCCTGACGTTTGCTCGGTGGAAACATCCAGCGACAGGGCCATTCTCGGTCCCACAACCTGTCGTTCGCACCACAACCCCTCCAGGGCAACACCGTCTCGCCATGGCCGGCAAGAAAAAAACGAAAAAGCCCGCAGCGAACCCTGCGCGCGGGTTTGCGACCACGTCCATTGCATCGAAGCCCCGAGCTGACCCCGCTGAAGGCCCGGGCGACAGCACCCCGGCCGGCAACCTGAAGGTCGACGACAGCGCTGCCCCGCCCACGAACGATGCCCCGCAAACCACCACTACGACCAACACCAAGACGGGAACCAGTGCGTCAACCGCGCACCTGAGCCCCGAGGAATTTGAGCGGCAGCTGGAGGAGTCGGAATTGCAGCTTCTGGTCGACAAGTATGCCCAGAAAGTCAGGAAGGACGCCCAGCGGCAGACGACACGCCTCGAGACCGACCGGCGCCTCCTCCGCGGGGCGTCCGAGACCATCAACACCAAAAAATGGCTGCCGCAGGAGCTGATGGACCATGTGCTGGGTCTCATCCAGGCGGAGGGCCGGTTCGCAGCTTCCAGCGTCTCGTCCGAGGGCGCAACTAGTAGACTGCCCCCAGAGGACGACCTGATCATCAGACTGTGGACCCTGCAGGAGACATTGGAGAATTCTGGATTCCCCGAGGACAGGATACAGCCGGCGCTGCAATTTGCATTGGATATTGCACCCAACATTGCGTATAATTCCAGGAGTGAGTCCATCTGGGGACTAGAGGAGGTCTTGGACTGGTTCGCCAGGGAGTGCGCGAAGGAGGAGCTTCCCGACTACTCGGGGCGCAAACCGGGGTCCAAGTCACAAACAGGTACGAACCATCGGGTGTCAATTGTACTCTTCTTCACGATCTGACGGCGTCAGATACCCCGGCAGATACTCCTTCGAGGTCAGGGACCCCACTCGAGATCGATCCCCGGCTCGGAAGCAAGATCAAGGGCGGCGCACTGAACCGGTCAAGGCCGGCGTCACCGAAACGGCCTACGGTTAAATACGACGAAGACATCGAGCCCGACCAGCTGCTGCCATTCTACCTTGAGACCAAGGCGAAGCTGTTTGCCATCCAGCGTCCACGGCAGGAAGCAACGAAGCGCAAGGGGCCCAAAGACAAGATCGAATCCTCCAGCGATCCAGACGAGGCACTCCTACTGGCAAAACTCGAGAGGGTCGAAAAGGATGTCTTGTTTGACAAGTACGTCGCCGAGCAGCAGTGGAAAGCAAAGAGGATTGTCCTGGAGAAAGAATATGCCGCGGCAAAGGCCGAGGAGAAGAAAAAGGAGGTCTCGGAAGAGCCTCCTGCCCCGAACGGCACGGACGATGTCAACGCGGAGGCTGAGCGCATCGCAGCAGAGATTCTTGCAGAGGAGGATGATGATGACGCTCTGGCGGACTTGTTTGCGAGCCTGCCAGTCAGCGAGGTTGATCCTGTATCCGGCAAGACCAACACGGTGGTGAATGGCGCCGACGGGTCGAAAACCATTATCCGGGATTTTGGGTCCTGGACCGGAGTCACTCCGATGCGGGCTTTGGAAGAGGCCTGCCGCTCCAGGTTGGCATCCCTTGTTTCAGCGCTTGACGAACTGCACTGACACAATGCAGGGACTCATCAGTAAGGATATCGTACCACCTGCTTTCCGACGTCGCGTTTGCGAACCGACACGCCGTCAATATCGTCTGGTCGAAACCCCAGGAAGTCCCGCTCGCCCCCGAGACCTCCGAGCTCGAGATTTACACCTCCCCCACTCAGTTTGTCTACAAGATGATCTCAATTGCCACTCCCGATGCAAAACAGTCCGAGGCCTTCATCGCGACCACTGCCTTGTTTTGCATTTTTGGTTCCTCCGCCAAGGAGGAGAAGGTTGCGTTGAGGCTACCAGCCACGTGGAAGGATCTATGGTCCGAGTATGCGGAGGCCAAGAAGAACAAGGCGGACGAGGAGGACCGGACGGTGCTGAGGCACCTGCGGGACCTCGTCCGGAAGAGGATGGAACAGGAGCTCGAAGACGGCGTGCTTATCCAAGGCTTCAAGGGGCGGGGCCAGTCCAAGAACCAAACCGACTCAGATCACTCGGACCAGGAGCGGGCGAAACGGCAACCCTACGGGCCCGAATACTATCAGAACATTTGGCTGCAGAAGAGCAGCTCGCCAAAGTTTCAGCAGATGCTGGTGAGTCCAACTCCTGAGAGTGAGAGTCAAGTGTTTCTTTCTGACTTCGCAGTCATCACGCATGCAACTGCCCATGTGGCAGTTTCGGCAGCAAGTTGTTGATATCGTCGACAAACACCAAGTAGTGATCATCTGCGGTGAAACGGGATGGTAAGCGCCTTCTCTCCCTCACCTCGCCGGAGATCATCTAACAACGAGCAGCGGAAAGAGTACACAGGTGCCCTCGTTTCTCCTGGAAAGCCAGCTGCTCCACGGAAAGTCCTGCAAGATTTACTGCACGGAACCGCGGCGTATCTCTGCCATATCTTTGGCGCGGCGTGTCAGCGAGGAGCTTGGAGAGGCCCAGGGGCAGATTGGCACCAACCGATCGCTTGTTGGCTATTCGATCCGTCTCGAGTCAAATACGTCAAAGGAAACCCGCCTCGTCTACGCCACGACAGGTATCGTCATGCGCATGCTGGAGGGATCAAATGACTTGCAAGATATCACCCATCTGGTGCTCGACGAAGTCCACGAGCGCTCCATCGACAGCGACTTTCTCCTTATCGTGCTGAAGAAGCTGCTGCTACGGAGGAAAGACCTCAAGGTCGTGCTCATGTCGGCGACGGTCGATGCCGAGCGTTTCTCCAAGTATCTGGCCGGCGCTCCCGTTTTAACAGTTCCCGGGCGGACGTTCCCGGTCCGCGTTGCGTACCTTGAAGACGCCATCGAACTCACCGGATACACAGTCGATCAGCGGAACCAGGAGAAGCTGACAGAGCTCGACGACGATGTGGAGCCAGAAGTTGACACCTCGTCCAAGCCCGAGCTGCTCAAGGAGCTGAAACAGTACTCGGCGCGAACACGAAACACGCTCGCCCAAATGGACGAGTACCGGATCGAATTTGATCTGGTCGTGCAGTTGATCACGAGGATTGCCGTCGACCCCGAGTATGCCTCTTACAGCAAGGCCATTCTCGTTTTCCTCCCTGGTATCGCCGAGATCCGGACGCTCAACGACATGCTTCTCGGAGACCGGTTCTTTGCCGACAACTGGCTCGTGTATCCGATGCACTCGAGTATCGCCAGCGAAGAGCAGGAAGCAGCCTTCCATATCCCCCCGCCCGGCATGCGCAAGATTGTCCTGGCGACCAACATTGCCGAGACTGGTATCACTATCCCAGATGTTACATGCGTCATTGACACCGGCAAGCATCGAGAGATGCGATTCGACGAGCGGCGGCAGCTGTCGCGGCTCATCGACTCCTTTATTTCTCGCGCCAACGCAAAGCAGCGCCGCGGCCGTGCGGGGCGTGTTCAGGAAGGCCTTTGTTTCCATCTTTTCACCAAATACCGCCACGATACGTCCATGAACGACCAGCAGACGCCCGAGATGCTGCGCCTGTCGCTGCAGGATCTAGCCATCCGGGTCAAGATCTGCAAGATTGGCGGTATCGAGGAGACACTGAGCCAGGCGCTGGATCCTCCGTCGGCCAAGAATATCCGCCGGGCCGTCGACGCCCTCGTTGACGTGCGGGCGCTGACGGCCACGACCGAGGAGTTGACGCCGCTCGGCATCCAACTCGCCCGTTTGCCGCTTGACGTCTTCCTTGGCAAGCTCATCTTGCTCGGGGCCGTCTTCAAATGTCTCGACATGGCCATTACGGTGGCGGCCATTCTATCGTCCAAGTCTCCTTTCGTCGCACCCTTCGGCCAGCGAGCCCAAGCCGACACGATCCGCAGGGGTTTCCGCAAGGGCGACTCGGATCTCCTAACCGTCTACAATGCCTACACAGCCTGGAAGCGCGTCTGCCAGTCCGCAACAGGCGGCGGCGCCGAGTTCCAGTTCTGCCGCAAGAACTTTCTCGCGCCGCAAACCCTCGCCAACATTGAGGACCTCAAAGGCCAGCTGCTCGTTGCAGTCGCCGACTCGGGCTTCCTCCAGCTCACCGCGGACGAGAGCCAGACGCTCCGCAGGCTGCGCTTCAGTGGGCGTCGGCGTCACCAGGCCTTCTTCGAGGTGCCCAAGCGTGTCAACATCAACAGTGACAACGAGGTCGTTGCCCAATCGGTCATTGCGTGGAGCTTCTACCCCAAACTCCTTGTCCGCGACGTGGGCAGCAAGGGACTGCGCAACGTGGGCAACAACCAATCCATCAGCCTGCACCCGAGCAGCGTGAACAAGGGCTACAATGACCTGCGGTGGCTGAGTTACTACCACATTATGCAATCCAAGGCGTACGTCCCTCCTTTTTTTCTTCCCTTCCCAACGTTGACATTGTCACTAATAAAACCCCAGATTCTACAACGCCCACGAAACCACCGCCACGGACCCCTTCGCCATCGCGCTCCTCTGCGGCGACGTGCGCGCCGACATGTACGCGGGCGTGTTTGTGCTCGACGGCAACCGCGCGCGGTTCGCCGTGCCCGACTGGAAGACCATGCTCGTCATGAAGGTGCTGAGGGCCCGGCTGAAGGAGATGCTCACGCGCAGCTTCAAGAGCCCCGGCAAGCTGCCGACGGCGCAGCACGAGCGGTGGCTCGAGGTGTGGCAGCGGGTGTTTGTCCTGGCGCAGGACGCGAGGGAGAAGAGCCTGGCGGGTGCGGGGACGGGGAGCGAGGGGCGTTAGGGACGCTTTTGAGTTGCACTTCTCGTTCTTCTCTGGGTCGGTTTGCGTGGGTGTGGTCCTGGATAGATGGGGGAGGTGCTGGGAGGCTGGGGGTGAGAGTGTAAGATGGGGAGATCCATGGATAGGTTCTGGTGCATAGCGATTGAGGTACTGTCAGGCAACATCTCGGTCCCAACCCTTGATCATTCTTGTTTGTTTCACCCTTTTTTCTACAACTCTTTCATCCACTCCAAATCCTGTCACATTGATCAGGGTTAGTGGCGACTCCTCACTCCACCACCTCGCCCGTGTCTAACCCTGAAACCAGTTCCTTGATTTCGTCCCAATCAACGACTCCAGCTGATGTCACACGGCCAAGACACCTCCCAATGTTCTTGGCGTCACAAGATCAAGCCAGCTCCCCTGCCGATCTTGGTCTTCAGCTCTCATCTGCCAGCCACAGCCGGCGCTTACAAGGTCTCACCCCACACCGCAACTCTATTTCAACCTTGCATCTCCCTTATCACCACGCACTTGCCTCCGTCATCAAAGCCCGTCTCGAGACATCGCCCGACTCTCCACCAAAACAAACCCCGACAAGTCCACACAAAATGCCGACCACCGACGCACCAAAGCTGCAGGCGCCCATGGAGGCTGCCAACCCCGCACGCCTCCAGACAGGCGAGCCCAGAGGCGAGGCAATCGTCACCAAGCAGCCGGTGAGTGATTATCTATCAGTCTATTGAGGACAGTATTTAAACTGACATGACCACCCTACCTTGCCTAGACATCTGAGCCCCGTCCGTCGATGGACAATGAGATGACCCTGCGGGGTGGCCGCTTCAACTTGGGCTGCTCGTGCTGCGATGGGCGGTGCCACTTCCGGCTGTGCTGAGCGAGCATGAGGGACATGAGTTGAATGCCCGTTTATGATGGAGAGCAAGGGGTTTGCGGTGTTGGCGCAGGCAGGGGGTCGTGATTAGGTTGTTTACTGGTGGCTTCGTAATGCTATGGTTTCACAAGTGCACTGGTGCAAACATTGATTGATCCACGGTCTGCTTCGGAGTTTTATGTGGTGACTTGTTGGCATACAGAACAGAGGAGAACATTGGTTCCGTCTCTCTCCCTCTCTCTCGCACAAACACACACACACACACACACAGCCATCACTCCTTCAGTCTCCCACAGTTCCCCAGAGGGCCGGCACCAGACCTTACCCTCGAACATACCCCTCTCAACCCCCAATCGCATCAAAATACGCCGTCACCCCCCCCTGGGCCTCCAGCGCCTTATACTGCGCCTCATAATACGCCTTATCCCCCGCCTCGTCCAGCGTCGGGCTGATGGTCACCCTCTCATTCGGCACCAGGTTGACCGCCGCCCCGTACGCGGGCACGTAGACGGGCGGCCCGGCGAGCGGGTACGGGTCGGGGGAGCTGAGGTTCCAGTGCAGCGCCGGGTCGGCTGTGTCGTAGGCGCCCGGGAAGGTGTGGCCCTTGGGGGTGGCGGTTCCCGGGCCGGTGATGTTGAAGTTGAAACAGGTCATGTAGAATTGGGGGCTGATGGGGGACCATTCGAAGCCGTGCGTTGTGTTGACGGCGAAATGGAGGGCGATGATCTGCGGGAGGGTTTGAATTAGTCTGGGGATGGGAGGGGTGTGAGAAGGGCGGTGCTGGAAGGGGAGATGTTTACCTCGTGACGGATGATGTACTTGCCAGGCTTGATGTCGGCGGGGATCGTGGCGGTCCAGGTGCCATTGGTCTTGTCGAGCAGCTTGACGGTGCCCCAGACGCCGTCGGCGCCGATGGCCTCCTCGGCGAACTTGACGAACTCGAGCTTGTTCACGTCGACAGCCGCGACGTCGCCCTCGTAAGGTGCCATCCAGGCCGTGATCGGGCCCTTGTGGCTGTATAGCCATCGTGACCAGTGGAAGGTCACGTTGCTGCCGGCGCGGGCCTGCGCGATGAACCCGGGCGCCGGGTTGTGGACCGTGTTGCAGGCCATGGCGGCGCTGGTGGCGTCAAACACGGGGCCTGTGCTACCGCCGCCGTAGGCAATACGGGAAGGGGCAGGGCTCAGCGCCGGGTCGATAAAGATGTCATAGCCCGGGTAGCTGTGGAGGTGGCAGAAACACTCAAGTTAGCCTTGGCATGGTAACGATAAGGTGTAGAAGAGGCAGGTGCTCTTTCTTACACAGTATTGTCTGACGTGACGCGGTAAATATATCCATGGCCGAGGACCTGAGCCGCAAAGGCCAGGAGAAACGCAGCTGGGGCGGTTTTCATTGGCACAACAGTCAGTTGGTAGAAGGCAAGACGTGGTTAGAGTCTACCTTGGTGGTAGTGATGGGCGAGTCCTCAACAAGTCCACGGGAAGTTGGCCAAGCTTTATCTTGAGGCGATCGCCGACCATCCTCTCCTCAAATCCACCGCAAGAGCGTTACCTAGTGAATTCAGAATGAATATTGCGAAGACCGCGGCTAATCACCATACCCGGAAACCCCCCCTTGACGCGCACTCACGTTATACAAGGGACAATTAACATGCTACCTTGCACGTCAGCAGATGGCCGTGCTCTGAAATGTGGAGTTCCTGCTCGGCGGGACGGACGGAGCAGGTCTCAAGATAGCAGTTGTTGCGAGCTGCCACATCTAACGAGTTAATCTCAGTATAGCGCTGGCTGCCATTGCTGGGTAGAAACAGGACCGCAACAACAACGACAACCAATTGCAATGAAAGCATTAACAAGGCACTCGCGTCCTCTTTATTTGGCCACGTTGACCTCCATATAACGGGGCACATGTCGGGGTCTCTCCCCCACTCTCCCGACTGGAGTTTTGCCTGCCATGATCGTTGTTCATGACTGTTTCTAATTCCAGACAGCCAACACCAAGTCTTGGTGTACACAAGTCTCCTGGTGAGCATGGCAAATTGAAGAAACAAGATGGAGAAAACAAGTCTACACGCCCAACTAACTTTATTTTGAGACAAGCAGCGTGGTCGAGAAAAAAAACGAGGTCTGTTGGTTTCCCATCCCGGCAAAACGGCAGATCTACGTCGAACTCTTACTTCGGGATGTGGTTCCCATCGGGATGCCGCCTTCCCGTGTCATCATGCCAGAGCGCCCTGAGGTTGTAACGTTACCAAAGGAAAGCCTGAGTAAGTTGGAACTGATCACTGAGACTCTCTAATGTTTCCATCCAAATCCCAAGGCTGAAGAAACACATACTAGCTCCCTCTGGCCAAAACAAGCGGTACATCCAAACAATGGATTGGGACGCCTTCATTTCTTTTTGAGAAGAATAAAAAGGGGAAAAAAGGGAAGAAGAGAAAAAGGAAGAGGAGGAAGAGGAGGAAGAGGAGGAAGAGGAGGAAGAGGAGGAAGAGGAGGAAGAGGAGGAAGAGGAGGAAGAGGAGGAAGAGGAGGAAGAGGAGGAAGAGGAGGAAGAGGAGGAAGAGGAGGAAGAAGAAGAAGAAAATGACCTGAAGATATAACGTTACCTCGCTTTGTTTCATCAAGACTTTGGGTTTTTGTTGGGTACCCAAGAAATGGGTTTATTAAGATTGGGTTTATCGATCTGGTGTACTGCTTTTTGTCCATGAGGTGACTAGGTGATTCAAAATTGGGAAAGTGAGAGAAGACAAGTCAGAAGTTTTTGAATGCCAACACTTCTAGATCTGGGACTGGAACTTTGGAGGCTGCAAGACAGCCCCGACAAGGTTGTCATCACACCCAACACAAAACATCAGCCCTGCGGTTGCAAGATGCTAGACCTCTCTTCTTTCCCAGGTGGTTGCCAGATAGACAACGCTGTAATAGGGTGCAGCCGCTTACACCAAGCCGATCCGACAACCACAGCATCATCATCCGGCGGTTTGCCCATGTCGTCTCACCCCTCGAGACCCTTCTCCTGACCCAACAGCCACCCAACCCCCGCAATCATATCCTCCAACCTCTTCTTCGACACCTCCAAATCCGGATACATATCCCACCAGCAATGCGGCAGCCCCCTATACAAATCCACCCTCGTCGGCACCCCACACTCCTCCCGCAACACCCTCTCATACACCAACCCATCATCCCGATTCCCATCCATCCCGCACACCTGGAAATAAACCGGCGGCATCCCCCGATGCCCCGCCGCCACGCCCTCAGGATGACCCTGCACGAACGGCGCCCACAGCGCCGACCCGACCTCGGGCCGCACCGCCTCCCGGAACGCCTTCAAAAACCCCGCGTTCACCACCGGCGCGTCCCGGTTCTGCTCTCGCGACAAGTACATCCCCGCGTATGCCGGCGGCACTTGCTCCGCCCCGTCCATGAACCCGCCGCACACGAGCACCGAGCCCGTCAGCGGCGGGGACAGCCCGGCGTCCCGCGCCAGGTGCGCGACCACGTCGGCGAAGTTGGCGCCCGAGGACGTCCCGCCGACGAGGAACCCCGCGCGGCGGGCGTCCGCACGGGCGGGGAGGAAGGATCGCGTCGTTGGGGGTGTGGTGGTGGCGGCGTCGTGCGCGACGGCTTGCAGCGTGGCCCACGCGTCGTGCAGCATGGCGGGGAAGGGGTGCTCGGGCGCCTTGCGGGCGGGGGAGGCGCAGACGACGGTGGCGTCGTG
>Ga0247823_10001699_pt1 | contig 18200 bp, 16 predicted proteins | sample 13C_PalmiticAcid_2_FD_192426 | JGI IMG/M metagenome (GOLD analysis project Ga0247823, IMG submission 192426) | Soil microbial communities from agricultural site in Penn Yan, New York, United States - 13C_PalmiticAcid_Day30 | ecosystem: Environmental > Terrestrial > Soil > Agricultural land... | reverse complement strand
ACCCCCGCGCGCAGTCGGACCGACTGCGCGCGGGGGTTGCGCTCGATCTCCGCTTCGTCGGCCAGTTCGGCGCCGCCGCGGGTGAGTACGCGGAAGTACGGGGCGTGCTCGGGCAGTTCGACCGGCAGGCCCGGGGGCGTGGTCGACTTGGCCAGCTCGCCGATGGCCTTCTTGACGATGCGGTCCTCCAACGACTGGTAGGACTCCACGACGATCCGCCCGCCGACGCGCAGCGCGCCAAGGGCGGCCGGGATCGCGCGGCGCAGGACGTCGAGTTCGGCGTTGACCTCGATGCGCAGCGCCTGGAACGTGCGTTTGGCCGGGTGGCCGCCGGTGCGCCGCGACGCGGCGGGCACGGCGGCGTAGAGCAGCTCCACCAGCCGGGCGCTGGTGGTGAACGGCTCCTTCGCGCGCTCGGTGACCACCGCCTTGACGATGCGGGTGGCGAAGCGCTCCTCGCCGTACTCGCGCAGGATGCGGACCAGTTCGCCGGGCTCGTAGGTGTTGAGCACGTCGGCTGCGGTCGGGCCGGTGGTCGGGTCCATCCGCATGTCCAGCGGGGAGTCGCGCGCGTAGGCGAAGCCGCGCTCCGGCACGTCGAGCTGCATCGAGGACACGCCGAGGTCGAACAGCACGCCGTCCACTCGCGACAGTCCAAGCGACGACAGCGCCTCGGGCAGTCCGTCGTAGACGGTGTGCACAAGGTGGACACGGTCGCCGTGGCGGGCCAGGCGTTCCCCCGACAGCGCGAGCGCGTTCGGGTCGCGGTCGAGACCGACCAGCGTGAGCGCGGGGTAGGCGGTGAGCAGGGCGTCGGCGTGACCGCCGAGACCGAGGGTGGCGTCGACCAGGACCGAGGGGTGGTCGGCCACCGCCGGAGCGAACAGCTCCAGGATCCGGTCCAGCAACACCGGCACGTGCCGCGGCTGATCCGTCATGTGGCCACACCCCCTTTCAGTCCGGCCAGACGGCCGGGTGCCGCCAGGTCCCCGCCCGCTCGTCGAACCTGGCACCGGGGAAGGTGCGCCAGGGCCGAAAGCGAGCGGACCGAGGCCTCACGGCACCCGCGTCTTCCTGCTCCCCCCACAACTCAGAACACGCCGGGCAGTACCTCCTCACGTGCCTGCGAGTAGCTGTCCTCGTGTTCGTCCAGGTAGGTCTGCCACGCCTGCGCGTCCCAGATCTCCAGCCTGGTGATCGCCCCGATGACCACACAGTCCTTGGTCAACCCGGCGTATCGCCGCAGTTCCGGTGCGACCGGAATGCGACCCTGGCTGTCCGGACGCTGCTCGTCGGTGCCCGCGAACAGGTACCGCTGGTAGGCCCGGACGGCCTCGTTCGTCAGAGGTGCCGCCGCCACTTTGCGCGCCATCTCCTCGAACTCCGCGCGTGGGAACACGTAGAGGCAGTGGTCCTGACCCTTCGTGACCATGAGTCCACCCGCGAGCGCTTCTCGGAACTTGGCGGGCAGTGTCAGCCGCCCCTTGTCGTCCAGCTTGGGGGTGTGCGTGCCGAGGAACATCGGACACCCACCTCCCCACCGAACCGGTCGGATCGGCCATGGGACTCCCGTCCGCCCCACTTGGCGCCACAGTACCCCACTTTTCACCACAGTCAACGCGAATCGAGTCGGATTCCGACCGATCGGGATCGCGTTTTCCCAGCTAGAGACGTGGGGAGCCAGGTGGGGGGCGGTGGGGAGTCAACCGCCCAGGGTGATTCCAAAACCCCACGCAACCCCCGCCGACGCCACGCGTCCTAGGGAAATGTGGGCCCTTGTGGGGCGCCTGGGGATGGACGTGGGGACGTCGGTGGGTGGAAGTGGGGATGGCCGTGCCGCGCAAGTCGCACGGCCGGTCGCGCAGCGTGACCAATGCCGCGGTGGATCATCGCAGGGGCGGACCTGGCACTATCGCCACCAGCGCGCGGGCCGAACCGGCTTGTCCGGAAACGTTGGGGTACTTCGCCCCGGTTTGACACACTCCATGGAAGGCTGTCGCGGCCACGGCAGGCTGACCCACGAGCGGCTGACCGCGTCCGCGCCCCGATCGGGTGCCCGGAGCCCGGTGACCCTGCACAAGCATCAGGAGGTCGTGTGACGTCGAGTACCCCGCCCGCCGCTCTGCCGGGGCACCCCCCGTACGGCGGGCACAGCCCCGAGGCGCCGGGTCCGACCTCGCCATATCCGGCCGACAACCACCGGTCCGCGGGCAGGCTGGACGATCTGCACGCCACCGCGCAGCGCATCGCAGCCAACGTCGAGCGGGTGCTGGTCGGCAAGCCCGAGGTCGTGCGGCTCGCCCTGGTCACCCTGCTCGCCGAGGGCCACCTGCTGGTCGAGGACGTGCCCGGCGTCGGCAAGACGTCGCTGGCCAAGGCGCTGGCCCGGTCCATCGACTGTTCGGTGAGCCGCATTCAGTTCACCCCGGACCTGCTGCCGAGCGACGTCACCGGTGTGTCCATCTTCAACCGGCAGAACAGCGAGTTCGAGTTCCGCCCCGGCCCGGTGTTCGCGAACATCGTCGTCGGCGACGAGATCAACCGCGCGTCGCCGAAGACGCAGTCGGCGCTGCTCGAGTGCATGGAAGAGCACCAGGTCACCGTCGACGGGAAGACCTATGAACTGCAGTCGCCGTTCATGGTGATCGCGACGCAGAACCCGATCGAGATGGAGGGCACCTACGCCCTCCCCGAGGCCCAGCGCGACCGGTTCACCGCGCGCGTCTCGATCGGCTACCCGGATCCGCAGGCCGAACTGGCCATGGTCGACGAGCACGCCGGTCATGACGTCTTCAAGACACTCAAGCCGGTGTCCACTGGCGACCAGGTCCGCGGTCTCATCGAGACGGTCCGCGGCGTGCAGATCGCGCACGAGGTCCGCCGCTACGCCGTCGAGCTGGTCTCGGCGACGCGGCGCCTCTCGGAGATCCGCATCGGCGCGTCACCGCGGTCGACACTGCATCTGGTCCGGGCGGCGCGCGCGCAGGCGGCACTGTCCGGTCGCGACTTCGTGGTGCCCGACGACATCCACCTGGTCTCCATCCCGGTGCTGGCGCACCGGCTCGTGCTCACCCCGGAGGCGCAGGCCGCCCGCCGCTCGCCCGCCGAGCTCATCCGCGGGCTCATCCAGCGTGTCCCCGTGCCGCAGGCCGACCCGGCCGCGCAGTGGGCCCGCGGTCGTCAGTAGGAGTGGACGATGGGGGCGCTGTCGGGGCTCACCACACGGGGACGCTGCCTGCTGGCGGCGGGGGTAGCCGCCGCGCTGTGCTCGGTGGTGCTCAACGAGCGTGACCTGCTGCGGGTCGCGGTGTTCGTGGTGGCGCTGCCGCTGATCGTGTGCGGGTTCACCGCGATCGCGAAGGTCGGGCTGCAGGCCGAGCGCCATTTGACCCCCGCGCGAGTGCCGGTGGGCGGCCGCGCGGAGGTCGCGCTGACCGTGCGCAGCACCGGCAGGCTCCCCACCGGCGGTCTCCTGGTGTCCGACGGTGTGCCGTACGCGCTGGGCGGCAAGCCCCGCTTCGTCATCGAGCACCTGCCCCGGCACACCGGCACGCAGTTGCGGTACGCGGTGCAGCCGATGCTGCGCGGCATCCAGCAGCTGGGTCCCCTGAAGGCGACGATCACCGATCCGTTCGGCCTGGCCGAGTTCGAGCGGGAGCTGGCGCGGACGTCCCGGCTGGTCGTGGTCCCCCGCGTCGTCCCGCTGTCCGGTGTCCCGGGTGGTTCGGGTCTGGGCTCGGGTGACGACGGGTCGATCCGGCTCAACGTCGGCCACGGCGAGGACGACGCGATCGTGCGCCCGTACCGCCAGGGCGACGACCTGCGCAAAGTCCACTGGCGCTCCACCGCCAAGCGCGACGAGATGATGGTCCGCGTCGAGGAGTCCCCGTGGCGCGGCGGCACGACTGTGCTGCTGGACCACCGCGTCTCCGGCCACCGTGGCACCGGCGCGAGTTCGAGCCTGGAGTGGGCGGTGTCGTTCGCCGCGAGCATCTGCGTGCACCTGCACCGCTACGGCCAGCAGATCCGCCTGGTCACCGAGACCGGCGCGATCCTGGTGAGCGACGCGGGCGACGGCAGCCACAGCGACAACGCCGTCCTCGACACCCTCGCCGCGCTGCAGCCCGTGCACCAGCGGGAGATCAACTGCCCGGCCGACCCCGGCCACGGCCAGGAACTCATCGCCATCATCGGCGCGGCCGACGCCGACTCGGTCGGCCAGCTCATCCGCTACCGCACCCGCGGCACCCGCAGCCTGGCCGTCCTGCTCGACGCGACGGCGTGGGGCCCGGGCGACGGCCCCGACGGCGACCCACAGGGCGCAGCGGCACTGCTGACCGCCGCGGGCTGGGGCGTCACCATCGCGCGGCCGGACATCCCGATGACCAGGGTGTGGAGCAGCATCTGCCGCAGCGGAACCAAACGCGGCGACAGCATGATCGCGGGGTACAGCTCATGAGTGAAGCGGTCACACCTCAAGCCCAGTGGTCGGTCACCGTCACCCCGGTCATCGCCGCGATCACCACGCTGTGCGCCTCGAGCGCGCTGGCGGGCGTGATCGACGGGATGCGCTGGCTGGGCTACGCGGGCATCGCCGTCATGGTCGTCACCGCGACTGGCCTCGGGCTGCGGGCCCTGCGCACACCGACGCTGCTGGTCGGGCTCGCGCAGATGGCCGCGCTCATGTGCCTGGTCGTTGCCCTGTTCACCAACAGCGGAATCCTCGGTGTGTTCCCTGGCCCGTCCGCCATCGCCGAGTTGGGCGAGGTGCTGCGGCGGTCCGTCGAGGCCGTCCAACTTGGTGTGCCCCCGGTGCCTGCGACGGCACCCATGCTCTGTCTCGTGGTCATCGCGATCGGGTTGGTCGCGGTCCTGGTCGACACGCTCGCCGTCTCGGCCGGGGCACCCGCCGCGTGCGGGCTCGTCTTGCTCTGTGTCTACGCGGTCCCGGCGTCACTAGCCGACGACCTGCTGCCGTGGTGGTCCTTCGTCCTCGGCGCGACGTCGTTCGCGATCCTGCTCGCCGTCGACGGGGCGCACCGGCACCAGCAGTGGCGCAACCGGCCCGCGCTGCCGGGCACGGCGGCCGGGTTCGGCTCGCCGACGACCATGGTCTCGGTGGCGCTGGTGCTCGGGCTGCTCGCCGGCGCGGTGATCACCGGTATCGGCACGGTCGGCAGCCTGCCCGGCGGCAGCGGCGGCAAGGGCGGCAGCGGCGGGCTCGCGCTCAAGCCGTTCACCGCCCTGCGCGGCATGCTCGACCAGGGCACGAACATCGAGCTCTACCGGGTGCGCAACCTGGGCAACGAGGCCCGCTACATGCGCGCGCTGACGCTCCCCCGCTACGACCGCAACGGTGGCTGGATCGCCGTCGACGCGCTGCCCGACGACTTCCCCGCCGACGCCGAACTGCCGACCGCCCCTGGTGACGACGGCGGCGGCACGATCACCCGGATCGAGATCGAGCCGATCAACTCGCCCAAGGACCTGTGGGCGCCGGTCTACGGCACCCCGCGCAGGCTGCGCGACATCCCCAAGGGCATGTACTACGACCAGAGCGGCGGGATGGTCTACTCCCGCACCCCGCGCCAGCTCGGCAAGTACACCGAAGACGCCGACATGAGCCAGCCCGCGCGCGACGACCTGCGGCTGGCCGGGTCCGACTTCAGCGAGATCGATCAGGTCTATCTCACCAACGACGGCATCGCCCCCGAGGTGGTCGCGCTCGCCAAGCAGATCACCGCGGGCAAGTCGACCATGTTCGACAAGGCGCTGGCGCTGCAGGACTACTTCGACCAGTCCAACGGTTTCCAGTACAAGACCGAGACGGCCGCGACCAGCGACGAGGACGCGCTCAAGAACTTCCTGTTCCAGTCGAAGATCGGTTACTGCGAGCAGTACGCGTCGGCCATGGGCATCCTCGCCCGGGCCGTCGGCATCCCATCGCGGGTCGCCATCGGGTACACGGCGGGCTTCCAGTCCGGCGACTACCGGTCGATCACCACGCAGGACGCGCACGCGTGGGTCGAGGTCTTCTTCCCGTCGCACGGCTGGGTCACCTTCGACCCGACCCCGCTGACCGACGGCCGCACCTTCGTCCCGCCGTACACCACCGGCGACCCCAGCGCGGGCCCGTCGACCTCGGTGACCGAGGAGACAGTTCCGACCGGCGCCCCCAGCGTCAGCGCGGCGCCGAAAGAGGACAAGCTCGACACCCAGGACCCGGACGCGCTGGGCTCGGACGGGCAGGAGGAGGACTCGTCGTGGGTGTGGCAGGTCTGGGCTGCCCTCATCGCACTCGCGCTCAACGTCCTCGCGCTCATCGGGGCAGGGATCCTGCTGTCCAGGAACCGACATTCCGTGCGGCGGTTCGCCGTTCCGATTGTCGCCGTGCTGGGCACATTGACCTTGTTCTTCGCTGCCGCGGCGATCTCGTGGTGGCTCGCGGTGCTGGTCCTCGCGCTGGCGATCGCGGCGGCCCCCGCGTTGGTGCGGGCGTGGTGGCGCCGCGGCAGGCGGCACGCGGTGGTGTCGGCCGACCCGTCGGCGGCGAGCGCGGCCTGGGACGAGCTGATGGCCGAGTCCTGGGACCGGGGCGCGTCGATCTCGGAGTCGGACACGGTGCGGACCGCGGCCAGGCGACTGGCCAGGGAACACAGCCTGGACGAGCCGGGGAAGACCGCGCTGCGGACGGTGGTCAACTCCGTCGAGCGGTCCTGGTACGGCGGGCAGGCCGACCAGGACCCGGAACTCGCCAAGGCGTTCGACGAAGTGGTCAAGGGAATGCGCCGGACGGCCCCGCTGGCCTGGAAGGCCCGCCTGCTCCCGCGATCAGTGGTTCGACCCCGACGCTGACACAGCACCAAGTGGCGATCAGGGCACGACAGGTGCCCTGATCGACCTGTGCACACACAAACCAGATGGCCGTGGACATGACAAAGTGGCCGTAGGTGCTACGGCCACTGGGTCACTCTGTGGATGCTGGGGACCGCGCGCTAGCGGAAGCTAGTGGTCTTCGTCGAAGCGCTTCTTGAAGCGTTCTTCCATCCGCTGGGAGAAGGAGCCTCCGCGGCGGTCGCCTCGGCTCTCGCTGCCCGGGGGTCCCGGGGAGTCGGCGCGGTCGGGGGCGGCGTCGCCCTGGCGGAGTGCCGTCAGCGTCATCAGTGCGCCGACGAACATGACTAGGAAGCCGAGCAGGCTCACCACGGGGATACCCGCCGGTTTGAACGGCAGCATCACACCGAACACGAGGAGCGCCACACCCAGGACGAACAGGGCGATGCCCTGCAGCCTGCGCCGTCGGGACGGCTTACGTAGGCGGGCGCCTCGGACGGTGGAGGCGAACTTGGGATCCTCGGCGTAGAGCGCGCGCTCGATCTGGTCGAGCAGTCGCTGCTCGTGCTCGGAGAGTGGCATATGTTCCTCCTCCGGCACATTGGTCGCGGGCGCCGGGCGATCACGGTTGCCGCCGGACCCGGCGGGCACCCCCGCTGTGGGGTTGTCCCTACCAAGGATACGGGCCGTTCCCCCCGAGTACTACCCGATCCTGGATCACGGTGTGCCCGGTTGTGCTGAGTCAACCTTACGGGGTAATCCTCGAGGCCTCGTGCGCTCGCTGCGCGTCCTGCCGGTCACGTTCGGCGCCGAGGGCGATGGGGGCAGCCAGCATCACGTCGGGGATGGCGAAGGCGTCGACCAGGGTGCCCGCGTGCGGGCGCAGGTGGGCGCACATGTCGTTGACGGCGCTGGTCACAGCCTTGGCGCGAGCGGTGGAGAGCCTGCCGTGGCCGAGGAACCAATCGAGGTCGGACTCGATATTGGCCAGGACGTACAGGTCGCATACCCGCTCGAGCAACCCCTTCTCGGCGCCGTCACCGCAACGGTCTATCGCGGCCACGAACGCCTCCAGAACAACCCGGTCAATATGGACCCGTGCGGACCTGAGGACGTGGTCTTGCGCACGATTGAAGACGCCGAACACGTCCGCGCCGTCCTCGCCCGCCTTGCGCAGGCGGCGGGCAAGGGTGTCGAGGACGTGTTTCTCTCGGTCCTCGAACAGCCGGAGGTGCCAGCCGCGGTCGAGCAGGTCGGTCTCCTCGTCCTGCGGGGTGACCGCGTTGATCAACCGGTCGATGAGCGCGCGGGCCGCGGTGCGCTCGATGACGGTCTCGACGAACTGGTCGGCGATGAACCGGGCCATCCCGACGCTGCCGAGGGTGTGCAGGTGCTGTTGGTATCCGGTGAGCAGCCCCTTGGCGACGAGCTGGAGCAAGATCGTGTTGTCGCCCTCGAAGGTCGTGAACACGTCGGTGTCGGCCTTGAGCCGGGGCAGCCGGTTCTCCATCAGGTAGCCCGCGCCGCCGCAGGCCTCGCGGCAGGTCTGGATGGTGTGGGTGGCGTGCCAGGTGCCGACGGCCTTCAGTCCGGCCGCGCGGGACTCCAGTTCGCGCTGGCGGCGGTCGTCGGTGGGGTCGAGTTCGTGCAGGGTCGTGACGAGCCGCTCCTGGGCGAAGTGCAGCGCGTAGGTGGTGGCCAGGGCGGGCAGGAGTTTGCGCTGGTGGGCCAGGTAGTCCAGCAGGACGACCTCGTCACCGGTCGCGGGGTTGTCGAACTGGCGGCGGACCAGCCCGTAGCGCACGGCGATGGCCAGCGCGGACTTCGTCGCGCTGCCCGCGGCGCCCGCGACGCTGACCCGGCCGCGGATGAGGGTGCCGAGCATGGTGAAGAACCGTTTCGCGTCGCCGTCGATCGGGCTCAGGTACTCACCTTCGGCGGTCACGTCGCCGTAGCGGTTCAGCAGGGCCGAGCGCGGGACGCGGACCCGGTCGAACCACAGCCTGCCGTTGTCGACGCCGTTGAGTCCGGCCTTGCGCCCGCAGTCCTCGATCCGCACCCCCGGCGCGGGCCCGCCCGCCTCGTCGCGGATCGGGACGATCAGCGCGTGCACGCCACGCGACTCGCCGCCGACGACAAGCTGCGCGAAGACGACGGCGGCGCGGCCGTCGCGGGCGGCGTTGCCGATGTACTCCTTGCGGGCGCCTTCGTGCGGGGTGTGCACGACGAACTCCCCCGCCGCCGGGTCGTAGGTCGCGGTGGTGCGCAGGTGCTGGACGTCGGAGCCGTGGCCGGTCTCGGTCATCGCGAAGCAGCCGGGCAGGTCGAGGTCCATGATCGCGCGCAGGTACCGCTCATGGTGCGGCTCGGTGCCCAGCGCCTCGACGGCGCCGCCGAACAGGCCCCACTGCACGCCCGCCTTGACCATGACCGACAGGTCGCCGAAGCCGAGCATCTCGAAGGCGGTCAGCGCCGCGCCCGTGTCGGCGTCGCCGCCGTGCTCCTTGGGGAACCCGGCGCGCGGGTACCCGGAGGCGACCAGTGACCGCAGCGCGTCGAGCGTCTGGGCGCGGTGTTCCTCGGTCGGCAGGTCGCCCGGTGGGGTGGACCGGCCGGAGAGCCAGGCCCGCGCCTCGCGGCGGACGGGTGCCCAGCGGCCGTCGAGCACGTCGGTGAGCCGGGTCAGGTCGACCGGGTCGGTCGCTGGGATGTCCATGTCGACGACGCTAGTGCGACCCGGCCGGTCAGGCAGGCTGAGCGGGCCGCCCGGCTACTCCACAGTGGACTCTCTGGACCCGGGCGTAGCGGTGTGGCGCGGCGGATAGGGGTCTCCGTCGGCCAGCGGCGGCTGATCTCGCCGGCTAGGCTGTGTTCCGTGGGCAGCCGTCGATTCTGATCTTGGACGAGCCGACGGCGAGCGTGGACTCGTTGACGGAGAAGGAATCCAGGAGGCGTGATGGATCTGGACGGACTGCAGCGGCGGGCCACGGCCGACGGGCGGGCCTGCGTGGTCGGCGCGGTGATCGTCAACGAGCGTGCGGAGGTGTTCCTGCAGAAGCGGGCACCGCACGTGCGGCACTTCCCCGGCTGCTGGGACATCGTCGGCGGGCATGTCGAGCCAGGCGAGGACCTGCGCACGGCGCTCGCCCGTGAGGTGCTGGAGGAGACCGGCTGGCAGCTGGACGCGGTGCTCGGCCTCGTCCATGTCGTCGACTGGACCGCTCGCGACGGTGTGCCGAAACGGGAGATCGACGTGCTCGCGACCGTGTCCGGCGATCTGGGCAGGCCGCGGATCGAGGCGGACAAGTTCACCGGGGACGGCTTGTTCGGCGAGGCGGGCCTGCTTGAACTGGCCACCGACGGCGATTCCGCGATGGTCGACGTGGCGTTGCGCGCGCTCAGTGCACGGGCTCGCTGACCTTCTCCTCGACGGGCTCGCGCGCCATCTTGCCGACCACAACCACCGCCAGCGCGGCCACCGCGCCCAGCACCGGCAGCAGGAACACCGCCCACTGCCCGATCGGCTGGGCGAGGCCCGCGACCACCGCGCCCGCCGCGTTGCCGACCAGGATGATCGACACCAGCCAGGCGAACGCCTCGGTCGCCGTGCCCTTCGGCGCGACCTGGCCGGTGATGATGAAGCCTGCCGCGAGCACGGGCGACAGGAACAGGCCGGCCAACACCATCAGCCCGGCCATCACCAGCGGCGTCCCGACCAGGATCAGCGGCACATAGCTCAAGGTGAGCGCACCCAGCAGCCACGGCAACTGGCGGCGCGCGGTGCCCCACCAGGTGCGCGCGCCGTAGGCCAGGCCGCCGATGAGCGCGCCGAACGCGTGCGCGCCGAGCAGGACGCCCGCGACCGAGTCGTCGCCGACACTTTCGCCGTAGCCGACGACCGCGATGCTGAACACACCGAGCACGAACCCGACGAAACACAGTGCCAGCAACAGAACCCGCAGTTGGGCCGACCGCAGCGGACCCAGCCAGCCCGCCTCGCTCGGGTGGCCGCGCCAGCGGCGCACCGGCGGCGCGGCGACGAACGCCAGCGTGCCGACGATGGTGACCGCGGCGATCGTGAGCACGGCGGCCGTCGGCGACACGACCGCCACCACGGCGATGACCAGCAGCGGCCCGACGATGTAGAGGACCTCCTGCAGCGCGGCGTCGAGCGCGTAGGCGGCGTTGAGCGCGCGCTCGCCGGGCATCACGTCCGGCCACAGGCTGCGCAGGCACGGCTCCAGCGGCGGAGTGAGGAGACCTGCGATGAAGATGTCGAGGGCGGCCCACCAGATCTCGTCGCCGTCGACCAGGGCCAGCACCGCGAAGGCGGCCGCCGAGACGACGGCGGACCCGATCAGCACGGCGGGCTGGCCACGCCGGTCGACCACGCGGCCAAGCAGCGGCCCGCCGATCGCGGTGGCGACGGCGAACAGGCCGACGAGACCGCCGACGATTCCGTAGGAGAACCCCTGCTCACGCAGGAACAGCGCGATCGCCAGCGGTGCCATGCCGTTTGGCAGCCTGCCGACGAGGTTGGTCACGATCAGCCACTTGGCGTGGCGCCTGCCAAGGCACTCCCGGTAGACGTGCGTCATCGATCCCCTGTCGAATTTGAGCGCACCGTAGTCGCTTGGATGCTGGAAGTGACCGATCAAGAGTGTCAACCAGCCCTGTGGTTACCTGATTCCATGGATCCCGTCGCCGCGCTCAAGCAGATCGCGCTCTTCCTGGAGCGCGCGGGTGAACCCACATTCAAAGTACGTGCGTTCCGCAAGGCGGCCGCAATAGTCGCCGATCTCCCGCAGGCGGAACTGGCCGAACGCGTCCGCGCGGGCACGCTCACCGCGCTGCCCGGCATCGGCAAGTCCATCGCTGCGGCCATCACCGAGGCCGTCGCCCAAGGCGAGCCCGGATACCTCACCAAGCTCACCGACGGCGCGGCGAAACCGGTCGCGGGCGGCGCGGCCATGCGCGCCGCGCTGCGCGGGGACTGCCACACCCACTCCGACTGGTCCGACGGCGGCAGCCCCATCCGGGAGATGGCCGAGGCCGCGATCGCCCTGGGCCACCAGTGGATGGCGCTCACCGACCACTCCCCCCGGCTGCGCGTCGCCAACGGCCTGAGCGCCGAGCGGCTGCGCAGGCAGTTGGAGGTCGTCGCCGAACTCAACGTCGAGCTGGCCCCGTTCCTGATCCTCACGGGGATCGAGGTCGACATCCTCGACAACGGTGCCCTCGATCAGACCGAGGAGTTGCTGTCGCAGGTCGACGTGGTCGTGGCCAGCGTGCACTCGAAGCTGCGGATGCCCAAGCGGGAGATGACCGAGCGGATGCTCACCGCGGTGGCCAACCCGCACGTCGACATCCTCGGCCACTGCACCGGCAGGCTGGTGATGGGCAAGGGCCGCCCCGAGTCGACCTTCGACGCCGACGCGGTCTTCAGCGCGTGCGCCGAGTACGGGGTGGCGGTGGAGATCAACGCGCGGCCCGAGCGGCTGGACCCGCCGCGCAGGCTGCTGCGGGTGGCCGCCGAGCTGGGCTGCGAGTTCGCCATCGACAGTGACGCGCACGCCCCCGGCCAGCTCGACTGGCTGCCCTATGGGTGTGAACGCGCCGAAGAGTGCGGGATCGAGCCGGAACGGGTGATCAACACCAAGTCGGCCGCGGACTTCCTCGCCCGCGTCTCCGCACGGTCTAGCGGTTCGTCGAAGTCCTAGACGTCTGCGAAGTCCTGGACGGGACAGCGGCGGGTTCGAACGCGAACTCGGCCCACACCACCTTGCCCTCCGGCGCGAGCTGCCAGCCCCAGTCGACGCTCAGCGCGGCCACGATGGTCAGGCCCCGGCTGCGCGGCGACCCGGCGTCCGGGCTCATCGCCACCGGAGCGCCCGGGCCGCGGTCGCCGACCCGCAGCAGCACCCGGCCGCCGACCAGCTGGATGTCCACCATGACCTCGCCCCGGCCGTGCTCGACGGCGTTGGTCACCAGTTCCGAGGTGGCCAGCACGATGTCGGCGATCAGATCGGAACGCGCCGACCACGAGCGCAGCGCCTCGGTCACGACGTCCCGTGCCTGGCCCGCCGACCGCGTCGTCGGCGGCAGCTTCGCGATCAGCTCATCCACCATGTCGCCCCTAGCCCTGAGTCCACACGCGAGTCAACCCCCGTGTGGCCAAGACATACCCCACCGGCGCGGCGTTGAATCACGCCAGGCCGAACACGCCTGTGAGGCCGGTGATCTCGATGATCCGGCGCACCCGGTCGTGCGGTTCGTGCAGGACGAGTCCGACGCCTGCCTCCTCGGCCCTGCGCCGCGCGGCCACCAGGACCCGCAGGCCCGCGGAGTCCATGAACTCGACCTTGGACAGGTCGACCCGGATCGTGGTGGTGGCGTCGGCGCCGAGCGCGCTGTCGAGCGCCTGGGCCAGCCGCGGCGACGTGGCGAGGTCGACCTCGCCCTCCACCGAGATCACGACCGGGTCCACACCCTCGCTGTTGATCTCCACTATCGATCCTTCCTGACTTGCTCAGTGCTGATAGTGCTGGTCGCGGCGTCCATCTCAGCCCGCCATGGTGTCGTTGCCGAGCGCGGCCCGCAGCCGCTCCAGGATCTTGGTGAGCAGGCGCGAGACCTGCATCTGGGACACGCCGACGCGGCGGGCGATGTCGGACTGGCTCATCCCGCGGACGAACCGCAGCACGATTATCCGCTGGTCGCGCTCGGGCAGGTCGGCCAGGAGCGGTCGCAGGGCCTCGCGGTCGTCGATGTGCTCCAGTTCGACGTCCTCGATGCCGAACCGGTCGCCACCGGGCTCGGCGAGCCGCGCGTCGAGCGAGCTGCCCTCCTTGGCCGCGGTGGCCAGCAGGGCGTCGTAGACCTGTTCCTTGGTCAGCCCGAGGTGGTCGGCCAGCTCACTGGGCTTCGGCGCGCGGCCCAGCCGCTGGCTCAGCTCGGCGCGGCCCGCCGCGACGGTCAGGTGCAGCTCCTTGAGCTGGCGCGGCACCCGCACCGCCCACCCGGTGTCGCGGAAGTGCCTGCGCAGCTCACCCATGATGGTCGGGATGGCGAAGCCGTAGAAGCTGCCGCGCTCGGGCTCGAACCGGTCGACCGACTTGATCAGCCCGATCGTCGCGACCTGGACCAGGTCTTCGAGCTGGTCCCCGCGTCTGTCGAATTTGCGCGCCAGGTTCCGTGCGAGATCGAGATACCCCTCGACGAGCTCGGCGCGCAGCGCGGCCCGGCGCGGGTCGTCCTGCGCCAGCTCGGCCAGTTCCCGGAACCGGACGTCCTCGGGCTCGGTCACCGCGCTGCCGCTTCGCCGGGGCGCGCCACCAGCTCGATGGTCACCCGGTGGCCACCATTGTCGGTCTCGACCCGCTCGGCGACCGACGACGCGAGGGTCGTGAGGATCTGCCAGCTCATCAGGTCGTCCGACGGCGGCACGGGCGCGCTCGCCTCGACGTGCGCGAGGACCCGCAGCGAGTCGAGTTCCGGGTGGAAGGAACAGAAAAGCGAGGATCCCTCAGCAGCGGAGCGGACAAGCAGGGAACACGCCTCGTCCACGGCCATCCGCACGTCCTCGATCGCGTCGAGGTCGAAGTCCAGCCGCATCGCGATGTCGGCGGCCAGCGACCGCACCAGCGGAACCTGCTGTGCGTCGGCACTCACCCGTAGGTCAGCCTGCCGCACCCCATGGGGACGGGCGGGCGCACTTGTCTCGACCTCGGACACCGTTTCCTCCTGCCATCGCGGACTACGCGCAACCTAGCCCCTAGGTGGACGGCCGAGAGCGGGGTGGATCCCGTTTCCACCCCGCTCCGACCACCACACCTCATGCGCGCCGGGAGTACCCGCCAGCCGCCGAGGCCAAACGCCGGTTACTGGTAAGAGTTGCGCGTGTAGGCCAGGCTGAAGCTGCCCTCACCGTTGAAGTACTGGCTGACCAGGTACGCCGGGTTGGTGGCGAGCAGCCCACGCGGGATGTCGCTGCCATCGTTCCCGTCATCCCAGCCCCAAGGCGCGTTGGCGGAGTTGTCCTTGCCGTTGTCACCGCGGAACGTGCCGTAGCTGGCGAAGGTCGTGCTGCTGTTCCGCCGCGACCACAGCCCACTGGCGTCGAAGATGTTCACCAGCTTGTAGCCGACGGAGCTGTCCGTGCCGCTGGAGGGGACCTCGGCGGTGCCACTGGGGTAGTAGACGACGCCGTCACCACCGGGGAACGCGGCACTGTTCCACGCGTAGACGCCGTGCCCCTTGGCCTCCTGGCGGGTCGTGGGGTGCGCGGCGCCGTTGTAGGTCTGCATCGGCACGGTGCCGTCGACGTTCTCCCGACCGCTGGTGAACGCGCTGCCGGAGGGCACGTACGAGTAGAAGTCGGTGTGGGCCACCGACACCATGGCCTCGAACTTGCCGTAGGTGCTGCCGTCGCGCCGGATGGTCAGCAGGACGCCTTCCATGTCGTTCTCGTGGGTGTAGAGCGAGAACGGGTCGGAGAAGTCCTCCCAGTCCCGCGGGTGGTAGAAGCCGTACCCGACGAACCAGTGCGTCGAGGTCTCCACGACGGAGTAGTAGACGTGACCGGCCATCCGGGACAGGACGTCGTCCTGGTGCTCCCAGTTGTTGAGGGTGTCCCACTCCAGATCGAAGTCGATCTTGGACAGGTAGTCCGCGTCGTAGTCAGACGAGTCCGTGTCCTGGTAGTGGATCGGCGCCCAGCGGGTGGCCAGCTCCAGGTCGGTCACGGCAGCCGCATTCGGGGCGGCCACCACGATCAGGCTCGCGGACGTGACGACTCCGGCGCACAACGCGGCAAGACGGCGTAAAGCCTTCATCAGCTGCTACCTCCATGAAATCGGGTAGTCAGTTGATTACCGGAACGTCACGACCGGACGGTGACCATTCCCCGACCAAGCGATGTCGGTTGCGGATTTAGGGGCATCATCAGGGGGTGGAACTGATCGAGCGGGCACGCCGGATCGTGGTGATGTCCGGAGCGGGCATCTCGACCGACTCGGGCATTCCAGACTTCCGGGGCCCCAACGGCCTCTGGACCAGAACCCCAGGCGCTGAACGCATGTCGAGCATCACCGAATACCGCCGCGACCCAGACCTCCGCGCCCGGGTCTGGCAGGCACGATCGGTCCACCCCGGCTGGACAGCGGTCCCCAACGCAGCCCACCGAGCGCTCGGGGAACTGGAGGCGACCGGCCGCCTGGTGGCGATCCTGACTCAGAACATCGACGGTCTACACCAACGCGCAGGCTCCCGGCGAGTGATCGAACTGCACGGAACGATGTTCGACACGGAGTGCCTGTCCTGCCCGGACACCCGCCCCATGCGAGAGGTCTTGGACAGAGTGGCGGCAGGGGAAGCCGACCCTCCGTGCCTGGCCTGCGGGGGAATCCTGAAGTCGGCAACAGTGTCGTTCGGGCAGCCCCTGAACCGAAAAGTCCTGGACGAGGCACGAAAGGCAGCCGAGTCCGCGGACCTGATGCTGGCGGTAGGAAGTTCCCTCACGGTCCAACCCGCTGCCGGGTTGGTCGGACTAGCCGCACGGGCCGGGGCAACTGTGGTGATTTGCAATGCTTCGCCAACGCCATATGACGGCCTAGCCGCAACAGTCATCCGAGAACCAATAGGCAAAGCACTACCGGAACTCCTGACCCCGACAAAAGCGGAACCAACCGCCTGAACAGGATTGAACGCGGGCGAGGTAATAGCCACCCATCCAAGCCACACAAGATCGCCCGAGCAGCACCGGGGGCACCCAAAGCCGCACCCGCGCCTAAGCGGCATCGAGTGAAACCGGGCGAGGCAGTGACCACCAACCCAGGCCGCACAAGATCGCCCAGTTTCACCCGATGGTGCGGACCCTCATTCAGCAGATCGAACAGGCTTAGGCTCCGTAGAACCAGCACGCTCCGGCCGCTCCCCCAACAACGCTGCAGGCCGAACCGCCCCATTCCCAAACTTCGACCGAGCCCGATCAGCAGCCTGCTCAGCCTCCCGCCACCCCTGCTCAGGCGCATCCAACAACAACTGCTCCGACTCCCCCGCCCCCAGCTGCTCCATCCGCACCCCAATCAACCGAACCGCCCCATTCGGCACCTGCTCATCCAACAACCTGCAAGCCATCTGATAAACCTCCCGAGTCACATCAGTAGCAACGGGGAGAGTCCGCGACCGAGTAATTGTCGTAAAATCCGAATACCGCACCTTGATCGACACCGTCCGCCCCCGCAACCCCCGCGACCGCAAAGTCGCAGCAGTACGTTCCGAAAGCCGCAACAACTCCCGCTTGAGCAGATCACGATCGTAGTGATCAGTCTCGAAAGTCTCCTCAGCACCAACAGACTTCTCAGCCGACTCCGGAACCACAGACCTCGGATCATGCCCATTAGCCAACGCATGCAGATGCTCTGCCAACGCGACGCCAATCATTCGGCGCAACCGTGGCAGAGGCGCCAGAGCGACATCCGAAACCCGCTCCAACCCGACATCGAACAACCGCTCAGCAGTACGCTTCCCAACCCCCCACAACGCCGAAACCGGCAACGGGTGCAAGAACTCAGTGACCTTGTCGCCAGGCACAACCAACATCCCATCCGGCTTCGCCAGACCAGACGCCAGTTTCGCGACGAACTTCGTCGGCGCCACCCCCACCGAGCAGGTGATCCCAAACTCGTCAGCCACCCGAGCCCGAATCCGAGCCCCGACAGCGGCTGGGGTCGTGCGCAGCCTGCGAAGAGCCCCAGAGACATCCAGAAAGGCCTCATCCAGACTCAGCGGCTCGACCAACGGCGTGATGTCCCGAAAGATCCCCATGACCCCCGTAGAGATCCGCTGGTAGAGCTCAAAGCTGGGCGGCAGGAACACCGCGTGCGGACACAGCCTGCGCGCCTGCCCAGTCGGCATCGCCGACCGGACCCCGAACTCCCGCGCGATGTAGTTGGCCGCCGACACCACGCCCCGCACGCCGACCCCACCGACGACAACCGGCCGGTCGCGCAACTCGGGCCGCTCGCGGATCTCGCAGGAGGCGTAGAAGGCGTCCATGTCGACGTGCAGCATCGGGCAGCCGGTGTCGTCCGGCCACCGGCCGTCGCGCGCCTTGAACCTGTCGACCAGGCCTTTCGGCAGGTCACCGCTTCTCCCCATGGCCCGGAGCCTGCCACAGGGAACCGACAGGATCAGCGTCGAGCGATGGCGTGCAGCCGGGTGGCGACGTCGCGCAGCGGCGGCGTGGTCGCGGCGACCAGTTCCAGTTGCGCGAGCGCGTCCTGGGCACCGGGGCTGGCGTCGAGGACCGAGCCGGGGACGAGGTCGGCGACCACGCCGTAGCCCTGGATCAGCTCGACGGTCAG
>Ga0247823_10001697_pt1 | contig 18210 bp, 16 predicted proteins | sample 13C_PalmiticAcid_2_FD_192426 | JGI IMG/M metagenome (GOLD analysis project Ga0247823, IMG submission 192426) | Soil microbial communities from agricultural site in Penn Yan, New York, United States - 13C_PalmiticAcid_Day30 | ecosystem: Environmental > Terrestrial > Soil > Agricultural land... | reverse complement strand
CTTTCACGCGCAGGCTGGGCAGACCGAACAGGATGCCGAAGGCGGTGGCACACAGGCCGCCCAGCAGGAGGGCGGGGACCAGCGGCATGCCGGGCAAACGCACGAAGATGTTGTAGGCGCCGTACGCCCCCACCGCCATGAACGCACCCGAGCCGAGCGAGATCTGCCCGCAATAGCCCACCAGCACGTTCACGCCGAGCGCCGCGAGCGACATGATCAGGAACGGGATCAGGATCGCCCGCATGAGGTAGTCGCTGGCCACGAACGGCACCACCACGAACGCCGCGGCGAGCAGAACCCAGACCGCCACGCGGTCCTGCAGGATCGGGAAGACCTGCTGGTCGGCCCGGTACGTGGTCTTGAACTGGCCGTTCTCGCGGTAGAACATGTTCAGACCCGATCGATAATTTTCTCGCCGAACAGCCCCTGAGGACGGAACAGCAGGAACACGAGCGCCAGCACGTAGGCGAACCAGATCTCGATGCCCCCGCCGACGAAGGGCCCGAGGTACACCTCGGAGAGCTTCTCGCCCACGCCGATCACGAGGCCGCCGATGATGGCGCCGGGCACGGAGGTGAGCCCGCCGAGGATCACGACGGGCAGGGCGCGCAACGCGACGGTGGTCAGCGAGAACTGCACGCCGAGCTTGCTGCCCCAGATCATCCCGGCCACGAGTGCAACAACCCCGGCCACGCACCACACGATCACCCAGATGTGCGTGAGCGGGATGCCGATGGACTGCGCGGCCTGGTGGTCGTCGGCCACGGCCCGCAGCGCGCGCCCGATGCCGGTCTTCTGGAAGAACAGCGACAGCGCGGCCACCAGCGTGGCGGCGATGAGGGCCGCGTACAGGTCCTCCTTGTTGACGAGGATGCCGCCCTGGAACGTGCCTTCGAGCAGGAAGATCGGGTCCTTCGGCATGCCGATGTCGATCTTGTAGATGTTGCTGCCGAAGAGCGTCTGGCCCGCGCCGTCGAGGAAGTACGCGATGCCGAGCGTGGCCATCAGCAAGGTCGCGCCTTTCTGGTTGACGAGGTGGCGCAGCACGAGGCGCTCCACGAGCCAGGCCACGGCGAACATGATCAGACCGGCCACCACGAAGGCCGCGACGTTGGCGAACCAGCGGCTCTCGACGCCGGTCCACTGCGGGATCCATTCGGAGAACCGGGCCATCGCGAGCGCCGCGAACAGCACCATCGCCCCCTGGGCGAAGTTGAAGACACCCGAGGCCTTGAAGATCAGCACGAAACCGAGCGCGACGAGCGAATACAGCATGCCCACCATCAGGCCGCCGAAGAGGGTCTCGAGGAAGAAGCCCATCGTCAGTGCTCCACCCCGAGGTAGGCCCGGATCACGTTCTCGTCGCGGCGCACCTCGTCGGGCGTGCCGTCGCCGATCTTGCGGCCGTAGTCGAGCACCACGACGCGGTCGGAGATGTCCATCACCACGCCCATGTCGTGCTCGATCAGCACGATGGTGGCACCGAACTCGTCGTTCACGTCGAGGATGAAACGGCTCATGTCCTGCTTCTCCTCGACGTTCATGCCGGCCATGGGCTCGTCGAGCAGCAGCACCTGCGGCTCCATGGCCAGCGCCCGGCCGAGGTCCACGCGCTTCTGCAGGCCGTAGGGCAGCTGGCCCACGGGGGTCTTGCGAAACGCCTGGATCTCGAGGAAGTCGATGATGTGCTCGACGAACTCGCGGTGGCGGATCTCCTCGCGTTCCGCCGCGCCCCAGCGGATCGCCTGCTGGAACAGGTTGCAGCGCATGCGCAGGTTGCGGCCCGTCATCAGGTTGTCGAGCACGCTCATGCCCTGGAACAGCGACAGGTTCTGGAAGGTGCGGGCCACGCCCATCTCGGCCACCTGGCGCGAGTTCATGTGGCGGAAGGTGCGGCCGCGGAACTCGATCGCGCCCTGCTGCGGGGTGTAGACGCCGTTGATGCAGTTGAGCATCGAGCTCTTGCCCGCGCCGTTCGGACCGATGATGGCGCGCACCTCGTGCTCGCGCACGTCGAAGCTGATGTCGCTCAGGGCCCGCACGCCGCCGAAGCTCAGCGAGATGTTCTGCACGTCGAGCACCACATCGCCGATGGGGCGGCCGCCGTTCATGCCGCGGCCCTCACGGCGGGGAAGCGTTTCGCATCGACGATCTTCAGCGTGGCGTGGACGAGGCCCGTGCGCCCGTCCTCGAACTTGACCTGGGTTTCGATGTACTGCTCGGGGCGGCCCGCGTACAGCGCGTCCACCAGCACCGCGTACTTCTCGGCGATGAAACCGCGGCGCACCTTGCGGGTGCGGGTCAGCTCGTCGTCGTCGGGGTCCAGCTCCTTGTGCAGCACGAGGAAGCGGGAGATCTGCGTGTCGGCCATGCCGTGTTCGGCGGCCAGGTCGGCGTTGACCTGCCCGATGCAGTCGGCGATCAGCTCCAGCACATCGGCCTTGGTCGCCAGGTCCACGTAGCCGCCGTAGGGCAGGCCGCGGCGTTCGGCCCAGTTGCCCACGGCCTCGCTGTCGATGTTGACGAACGCGCAGACCTCGTCGCGGCCGTGGCCGAAACACACGGCCTCCTTGATCTGCGGGAAGAACTTGAGCTTGTTCTCGATGTAGTTCGGGGCGAAGAGGGCGCCCGCGCAGGAGCCGTCCGGGCCGTTGAGCCGGCCCACGTCCTTCGCGCGATCGATGATGCGCAGGTGCCCCTCGGAATCCAGCACGCCGGCGTCGCCCGTGTGGAAGTAGCCCTCGGCATCGAGCACCTCGGCCGTGGCCTCGGGCCGGCGGTGGTAGCCCTTGAGCACCGACACGCCGCGCACCAGCACCTCGCCGTCCGCCGCGATGCGCAGTTCCATGCCGGGTGCGGCAGCGCCCACGGTCTGCAGCTTGACCTTGCCATCCTGCTGCAGGCACACGTAGGCGCAGGTTTCGGTCTGGCCGTAGAACTGCTTGAGGTTCACGCCGATGGAGCGGTAGAAGCGGAACAGGTCGGGGCCGATGGCCGCACCGGCGGTGTAGGCCACGCGGATGCGGCTCATGCCCAGCACGTTGCGCAGCGGGCCGTAGATGACGAGGTCGCCGAGCGCATACAGCAGCCGGTCGCCGAGGGCCACCGGGTGGCCGTTGAGCAGGTCGGCGCCCACGCGGCGGGCCAGCGCCATGAACTTCGCGTACAGCCAGCGCTTCGGCCGGGCCGCGTCCTCCATGCGGATGGACACCGCGGTGAGCAGGCCCTCGAAGGTGCGCGGCGGGCCGAAGTAGTAGCTCGGGCCGATCTCGCGCATGTCGTTCGTGACCGTCTCCGACGACTCGGGGCAATTCAGCGTGAAGCCGCCCACGAGCCACTGCGCCACCGAGAACAGGTGGTCGCCCACCCAGGCCATCGGCAGGTAGCTCATGATGTTGTCGCCGGGGCCGAGGCGATCGGTCTCGACACCGCCGCGGCCGGCCGCGATGAAGCTCGCGTGCGTCTGGCACACGCCCTTCGGCCGGCCGGTGGTGCCCGAGGTGTAGAGGATCACGCCCACGTCGCCCGCCTCGCCGCAGGCCACGGCCGCGTCGAAGAAGCCAGGGTGGGCCTCGTCGTAGGCGCGGCCCAGTTCGCGCAGCGCGTCGCAGCCGAGCAGGCCGTCCTGCGCGTAGTGGCGCAAGCCCTTCGGGTCGTCGTAGACGATGTGGCGCAGCGGCGGCGCGCCGGGCTCGCGCAGCTCGCGGCATTCGAGCAGCTTGTCGACCTGCTCCTGGTCTTCGGCGATCACGAACTCGACCGAGGCGTCGTCGAGCATGAACACCATCTCGCCCGCGATCGCGTCCTGGTACAGCGGCACCGGCACGCCGCGCAGGCTCTGCGCCGCGACCATCGCCATGTAGAGGTGAGGGCGGTTCGCGCCCACCACGGCGAGGTTGTCGCCGGGCTTGAAGCCGAGGCTCGCGAGGCCGCACGCCATCTCGCGCACCTCGCGGGCCACGTCGGCCCAGCCCCACGTCTGCCAGATGCCGAGGTCCTTCTCGCGCATGGCAGGGGCCTCGGGCCGGGCCCGGGCATGGGCCATCAGCAGGCGCGGGAAGGTGGGTTGGGGTGTGTCCACGATGGACGGATCCTAGGCTTCACTTTGACGCCGATTTGTCGTTGCGACGACAATCCTAGGGACAGCCCTCCCCGGAGTTTCCCGATGCAGTCGAGTGGCCATTCCATCCGCGACCGCGCGCGTCCACCCACCGCCGACGAGCTCGCCGGCATCCCGTGGCTGCGTGCGTTGACACCCGCCGAACGCCGCCGCGCCGAGGCGGACCTCGTGGTGGGCGAGGCCGATCCCGGCGACCTCGTGTGCCGCGTGGGCCGCTCGCCCACGTTCTGGTTCGGCGTGGTCGAAGGCCTGCTGAAGATGAGCACGGACCGGGCCGACGGCGGCACCGTGACGTACACCGGCGTGCCGCCGGGCGGCTGGTTCGGCGAGGGCACGGTGATGAAGCGCGAGCCGTACCGCTACAACATCCAGGCCCTGCGGCGCAGCGTCGTCGCGGGCCTGCCGATCGAGAGTTTCCACTGGCTGCTGGACCATTCGATCGGCTTCAACCGCTTCGTGATGAACCAGCTCAACGAACGGCTCGGTCAGTTCATCGCGGCGCTGGAGATCGACCGGCTCAACAACCCGGACGCACGCGTGGCGCGCAGCCTCGCGGCGCTGTTCAACCCCGTGCTGTATCCGGGCGTGGGCGACGTGCTGCGCATCACGCAGCAGGAGCTCGCGTACCTCGTGGGCCTGTCGCGGCAGCGGGTCAACGAGGCGCTGATGCACCTCGCGGCGCAGGGGCTGATCCGCGTGGAGTACGGCGGGCTGCGCGTGCTCGACCTCGCCGGGCTGCGCGCCACGATCGTGGCGGGCAGCGGCAAGCGGGGCGACTGAACGTCAGGCCCGTTCGAGCTTCAGGAACAGTTCGCGGTCGGGCGCGAAGTTGGCGTGCAGCGGGAGCAGGGCGCCGCCCAGTGCGCGGGCGTCCGGCCCCACGGCGCCCGGCAGCAGCTGCGGGCGTTGCGTGCCTTCCCAGTTGTAGAGGCCGAGGGCAGACTGCACGTCGCGGTTCAGGCGGTCGAGCAGCGCCCGGCTGATCGAGCCGTCGACGATGACCCCGTCGAGGTCGAGCAGGCACGCGGCGTTGTGCACCACCATCGCGATGGCCGGGGCGGCCTGTGCGAGCCAGGCCTCGGTGTGGGGGCGCCACGGCGCTTCGAGGGCGCGTTCATCGCCCACGGCGCCGGCGTCGAGGCCGGCCTCCTCGTACGCGGTCTCCAGGCTCAGCAGCGACGCCACGCTCAGCAGCTGCTCGGGCGGCTGCGCCTGCCCGGGCTCCCCCCGCCGCATCGCGTGCGAGCCCACGGCGCCTGCGTTGCCATGCAGGCCGCTGCGCAGCTGGCTGTCGATCACGAGCCCGCCGCCGATGAAGGTGCCGACGAACACGTACAGGAAGGTCTTGAGCGAACGCCCGCGGCCGGCGACGAGTTCGGCGACACAGGCCGCCGCGGTGTCCTTCACGAACGACGTGGGCAGGCCGCTCATGCGGCCCACGCGTTCCGCGAGGTCGATGCCGGCCCACGACGCGCTGGGCGTGACCCCGAGCAGCGAGGCCCAGCCATCGAGCAGCAGCGGGGCGGCCACGCCGATGCCCTGGAGCCGTTCTCTCCTGGCCATGCCGAGCCGCTTGCGCATCGCCTTCACGTGTTTCTCGATTTCGGCGATCACCTCGTCCGGGTTCGGGTAGCGGTAATTCACCGTCTGGCGCTCACGCACCTCGCCCTGGAAGTCGACGAGCAGCACGTCGAGGCTGCGCCGGCCCACGTTGATGCCGATCGAGAACGCACCTTCGGGGTCGAGCGCGATGGGCACCGACGGCTGGCCCACCTTGCCGCGCACCGGTGCCAGCCGCAGCAGCAGCCCCGACGATTCGAGCCGGGCGAGGATCAGCGACACCGTCTGCGCCGTCAGATGCGTGAGCCGCGCGATCTGGGCCTGCGGCAATGCGCCGTGGAGCCGGATGGCCTGCAGCACGACCCGCTCGTTGAACTGGGCCATGCCCATCTGGTTGGAACCGCGGGGCCGGAGCGGCGCGCGGCCGGCGTCGGAAGCGTGAACGTCGGAGGACATCGGGGATCGCGAAAGGAGAGGAGGGCCGGGCGGGATGTTCGCACGGCCCGGGATCGGCTCAGGCCAGGCACTCCGCCGGCAGCTCGCTCGCCTTCAGCGCCCCCGTCATCACCGCCACCGTGTCGCTCATCGAGATCTTCTTCGGGTCGAGCACCGCGGCGCGCTTGCCCAGCCGCGCGACGTGGATGCGGTCGGCGATCTCGAACACGTGAGGCATGTTGTGGCTGATCAGCACGACGGGAAGGCCCTTGTCGCGCACGCGCCGGATCAGCTCGAGCACCATGTTGCCCTCCTTGACGCCGAGCGCGGCGGTGGGCTCGTCCATGATGACCACGTGCTGCGCGAAGGCGGCGGCGCGCGAGACGGCCACGCACTGCCGCTGTCCGCCCGAGAGTGTCTCGACCGCCTGCGTCATGGAGCGGATGCCGACCTTCAGGTCCTGCATGCGGGCCGTGCTTTCCTCGAGCATGCGGCGCTTGTCGAGCATGCGCAGCACGTTGCCGAGGAAGCCGGGCCGGCGGATCTCCCGGCCGAGGAACAGGTTCTCCGAGATGTTCATGGCGGGTGCCACGGCGAGTTCCTGGTACACCGTTTCGATGCCGGCGCGGCGCGCGTCGATGGGGCTCTTGAAGCGCACCTCCTGGCCGTCGAGCAGGATCTGCCCTTCGTCGGGAATGGTGGCGCCGGAGAGCGCCTTGATCAGCGAGGACTTGCCGGCGCCGTTGTCGCCGATCACGGCGAGGATCTCGCCGGCGCGCAGTTCGAAGTCGGCGCCGTCGAGCGCGGTAACCTGTCCATAGCGTTTCACGAGGCCCGTGGCCTTCATCACGGCGGGGCGGGTGGATGTGGTTTGCATCTGGGGCTCCGGTTCAGCGCACGCCCTTGCGCGACAGCTGGTCGGCCGCGACAGCGAGGATCACGAGCACGCCCGTGACGAGGATCTGGTAGACCGACGACACGCCCATCAGCGTGAGGCCGTTGCGGAACACGCCGACGATCAGCGCGCCCACGAGCGAGCCGAGCACGATGCCGCGGCCACCGAAGAGGCTCGTGCCGCCGAGCACCACGGCGGTGATCGCATCGAGGTTCTCGGTCTGGCCGGCGTTGGGATCGCCCACGCCGGTGCGGGCCACCGACAGCAGCGAGGCCAGGCCGTAGAACAGGCCGGCCAGCACGTAGACGCCCAGCAGCACGCGGTGCGTGGGGATGCCGGTGAGGCGCGTGGCCTCGGCGTTGTTGCCCACCGCGTACACGTGCCGGCCCGAGGCCGTCTCGCGCAGCCAGAACCACGCGATGCCGTACAGCACGAGCATCAGCACCGTGCCGTAGGCCACGTTGGTGCCGCCGAGTCCGAAGGTGTTGCCGAGCCAGGTGAGGGCGTCGGGCAGGTCGGTGATGGTCTGCGAACTGGAGTACAGCTGCGTGATGGCGAACGCGATGTTCAGCGTGCCCAGCGTCACGATGAACGGCGGCAGGCCGAGCCGCGTGACCAGCAGCCCGTTGACCAGGCCGAACAGCATCGTCACCGCCAGGCCGCAGCAGATCGCGATGGCCGGCGGCAGACCGAGGTCCGTCGCGAACTTGGTCATCACGATGCTGCCGAGGGCCATCACCATGCCGCACGACAGGTCGATGCCGCCGGTGAGGATCACGAGCGTCTGCCCGATCGCGATCACGCCCACCACCGCCACCTGCTGGAGGATCAGGGACAGGTTCTCGCCGCTCAGGAAACGGTCGGACTGGAAGGCGAAGAACGTGCACGCGATCAGCAGCGCGATGAACGGGCCGAAGGTGCCCACCGGCGGAAGGTGGAACTTCCGTTCGGCGGGGGACGGCGTGGAGGAGGTGGTCATGGTGTTCATGTCGATCAGGTCCGCGGTGTCACTTCTTGCCCCAGCAGAGGTCCATGCCGGTCTTGGTGTCCTTGCTGTCGATGCCGGCCACCGGGTTCTTCGCGATCAGCGTGACGCCGGTGTCGACGTAGCCGGAGGCCTTCTTGCCGCTCTTCGCGTACTCGACGCCGGCGTCGACGCCCATCGCGGCCATCTTCAGCGGGTACTGCTGCGAGGTGGCGGCGATCTTGCCGGCGGCCACGTCGCGAATGCCCTGGCAGCCGCCGTCCACCGAGACGATGATCACGCCCTTGTCCTTGCCGGCCTTCTTCAGCGCGTTGAACACGCCGGCGGCAGCCGGTTCGTTGATGGTGTAGACCACGTCGACGGCGGGCACCTTCTGCAGGCAGTTCTCCATCGCGGTCTGGCTCTTGGCCTGGTCGCCGAAGCCGTCGGCCATGCAGACGACCTCCGAGGGCTTCGCGAGTTCGTTGCTCTTGGCCTCGAACGTGGTGAGGCCCATGCCCTTCAGGAAGCCGTTGTGGCGCTGGGCGCCGACGGGGTGGCCCGGGAGCAGGTCGATGGTGATGATCTTCGCGGGCTTGCCGGCCATGGCGGCCTTGGCGTATTCGCCGATCAGCACGCCGGCCTTGTAGTTGTCGGTGGCGAAGAGGGCGTCGGTGGCGTCGGCCGGGTCGGCGGGGCTGTCGAGCGCGATCACCTGCACGCCCTTGTCGCGCGCCTTCTTGATGGCGGGCACGATGGCCTTCGAGTCGTTGGGGGTGATCAGGATCGTCTTGGCGCCGGCGGCCACGAGGTTTTCCATGGCCGTGACCTGGCCGGCGTTGTCGCCGTCGGCTTTCCCGGCGCTGGCGACGACCTTGGCGCCGCTCTTCTTCGCGGCCTCCACGGCGCCTTCCTTCATCTTCACGAAGAAGGGGTTGGTCTCGGTCTTCGTGACGAGGCCGATCACCGGCGGGTCGGCGGCCATGGCGGACGCGTGGCCCAGCAGGGCGAAGGCGGACAGGGCGAGGAGGGGGTTCAGGCGCATGACGTTGAGGCTCCGAGACGATGGGGTGCCAGGAATTCTGGTCGCCAAAGCTTGATAAATCAAGGCGATTGATTAATGGAAAACCCCATGGCGGGACGACAATGGGGGCGGCATCCTGCCGTGTCTTTCTTCAAGGAGTCGATCCATGTTCGTGGTCTGTGGCGAAGCGCTGATGGACGTGTTTGCCAGCGGGACGACCCCGTCCGGCCTGGCCCTCGACGGCCGCATCGGCGGCTCGCCGTTCAACGTGGCGCTGGGCCTGGCGCGCCTCGCGCAGCCCGTCGCCTTCTTCGGCGGCCTGTCCACCGACTTCCTCGGCGACCGCTTCCGCCAGTCGCTGGCGGCCGAAGGCATCGACCCGCGTTGCGTGTTCGAGTCGTCCGCGCGCACCACGGTCAGCTTCGTGGGCGTCGACGCGCACGGCGTGCCGTCGTACGCCTTCTACGGCGAGGGTGGGGCGGACCGCGTGGTGCCACCGGCCGCGCTCGACCGCATCCCGGCCGAGGCGCGGGCCTTCCACTTCGGCTCGTTCACGATGGTGGTGGAGCCGGTCGCCAGCACGCAGCGTGCGCTCATCGAACGCGAACACGGCCGCAGCCTCATCAGCTGGGACCCGAACGTGCGGCTCAACGTCGAGCCCGACACCGCCCGGTGGCGCGACACCCTCGAGTGGATGCTGCCGCGCACCCACGTGCTGAAGGTGAGCGACGAAGACCTGCACCTGCTGTATCCCGGCACCGACCCGGCGGTGCTCGCGGCCCGCTGGCTCGAGCGCGGCGTATCGCTCGTGGTGGTGACGCGGGGCGCGAAAGGGGCGTCGGCCTGGACGCGCACGTTCTCGCTGGAGTCGCCCGCCGTGCCCACCACGCTCGTCGACACCGTGGGCGCGGGCGACACCTTCCAGGCCGCGCTGCTGACGTGGCTCGCCGAACACGGCGCGCTGTCGATCGATGGCGTGCGCGGCTTGACGTCGGCGTCGCTCGGCGAGGCGCTCGCCTTCGCCGGCCGCGCCGCGGCCATCACCTGCAGCCGCCGGGGGGCCGACCTCCCGCGTCGCGCCGAGCTCGGCTGATCTGGTGCACCGTACAGAACGTTGTATGGGGTAACAATCTAAGGTGATCCCCGCTGGTTGAACCCCTGTTCACATTGCAGCATTCGCCCTGGGTGCTCCGTGGGAGCCCGAGGGTGAGGGCCGGCACATGGAACACAACGAGATCTGGATCAAGAAGGGCGATGGCGATGCGCGGCTGGGCCGCCTCGCCACGTACCGCCCGCAGGACCTCGCGCACTGGACCGGCCTGAAGATCATCCGCTTCAAGGTCCCCGAGGAGTTCACCGACCGGCAGGTCGTGGCCCCCCATCCCATCGTCACGCTGCTCGACGCGGGGCAGACCTCGTCGCGGTTGCGCTACGGGCTGCGCGACGTCACCACGCAATGCCGTGCGGACGACCTGATGTGCTACAGCGGCGGCTGCGAGATCGACCACGCCCACTGGCGCACGCGCGACGCGGCCATGATCTCGGTGGAACTCGACCCCTCGCGGCTCTCGCTGATCGAGGCGGGCGACACCCGGTTCACGCAACGCACGCTGCAGGGCGAGCCGAGGTTCAACGACCCCGAACTCGCGGTGATGCTGCGCACGCTGTGGCGCGAGGTGCGCGGCGGCTGCGCGAAGGGCCGGCTCTACGCCGACAGCCTGAGCCTGGGCCTCGCCGTGCACGTGCACCGCCGCTTCGGCCGCATGGCCGCGGGCGAGGACCGCCGCGAGGCGCGCTCGCGCCTGACCGCCGCGCAGCTGCGCCACCTCGACGACTACATCCGCACGCACCTCGACGAGTCCATCGGCCTGGCCGACCTCGCGCGCGAGGCGGGCCTGAGCCGCTACCACTTCACGCGCCTGTTCACGAACACCGTCGGGCGCAGCCCGTACCAGCATGTGCTGCACAAGCGGCTCGAACGCGCGTACCACCTGCTCACGAGCACGCAGGCCCCGGTGGCCGACGTCGCGCTCGCCGCCGGCTTCTCCAGCCAGAGCCACTTCGCCGAGGTGTGCCGGCGCGTGATGGGCGCGACGCCGAAGGAGCTGCGCGACCGGCACTGAAGGCGCTCCACACCTCCCGCCACGGCAAGGCCGGGGCCTCGGAAAGGGGTCCCGGCCTTGCCGTTTCCGCTCGTGGCGGGAGCACCGGAATCTTGCGCCGCGCAGCGCACGTTCCTGAAAGACCCCTGTCCGTTCTGCTTCCAACATGCGGCTCCCCAACGGCGTGGCGGAGGGCCGCGCCGATCACCAGCAGTCGGAGAGACCTGAATGACGTTTCGATGGAACCGCGTGTTGAACATCCCCCTGGCCTGTGCCGCGCTCGCCCTGGGCCTCACGGCCTGTGGCGGCGACGATGACACGGTCGCCGCGGCCCCGGCCCCGGCCCCCACGGCCACGACGCTGTACGGCTCCGTGTCCGGTGCCGTGCATTCGTCCGGCACGATGAAGCAGTTCCTGGGCATCCCGTACGCCGCGCCGCCCACCGGCGAACGCCGCTGGGCCGCCCCGGTGCCGCCCGCGGCCTGGACCGGCACGCGCGACGCCACGAAGTTCGGCAACCACTGCCCGCAGCGCGACACGTCGCCGCTGTCGTACTACGGCACGGCCGGCGGCCAGGAGGACTGCCTGTTCCTCAACGTGTTCACGCCCACCACGCCCGGCCCGCACCCGGTGATGGTGTGGATCCACGGCGGCGCGTTCCTGTACGGCCGCGGCGACGGCTACACGCCGGTGCGCCTGACGCAGCAGGGTGTGGTGGTGGTCACGCTCAACTACCGGCTGGGCTCGCTCGGCTTCCTGGCCCACCCCGCGCTCAACGACGCGGCCGGCCACTCGGGCAACTACGGCGTGATGGACCAGACGCTCGCGCTGAAGTGGGTCAAGGACAACATCAACGCGTTCGGGGGCGACAGCAGCAACATCACCGTGGCCGGCCAGTCCGCCGGCGCGGCGAGCGTGCTGACGCAGCTCAACACGGCCAAGGCCACGAACCTGTTCCACAAGGCCATCCTGCAGAGCGGCCCGGTGACGGCCCAGCCCACGGGCGCGGACGCCCAGACCAGCGGCGCGGCCGTGGCCGCCACGAACTTCGGCTGCCCGAACGACACGAACGCCGCGGCCTGCCTGCGTGCGCTTCCGGTGGCGACGATCATCGCGAAGCAGCCCACGGCCACCTTCTCGAACACGAACTCGCCGAACGTCGACGGCGACTACCTCGTGCGCACACACGCCGCGGCCGTCAACGGCGGGCTGCTGCCGAACAAGGTCCCGGTGCTGATCGGGAACACGATGGACGAGTACACCTCGCTGTTCGGCACCGAGGAGACGCTGGCCAACAACGCCGCCGTGGTGGCGGGCTCCCCCGCCAGCGCGCTGAAGCTGCCCGGGGGCGAGGGCTACAAGAACGCGCTCGACTCGGATGCCGCGCTGACCGGTGCGCTCACGGCGACCTTCGGCCCGCTGGCCGGCACCGTGGCCACGAAGTATCCGGTGGCGAACTACGGTGGCTCGCGTCCGCTGGCGTTCAGCGCCGCCGTGACCGACTCCCTCTTCGCCTGCGGCACCCGCCGCGCGGCCAAGGCACTGTCGGCCAGCGGCGTGCCGGTGTACGCCTACGAGTTCAACGACCCTGAAGCGCCGATGGAACTGCAGGCGAAGGTCAGCTTCCCGTTCAAGGCATACCACGCCGCCGAGATCCAGTACCTGTTCGACCTGCCGAGCACGGCGAAGCTGACGGCGGCGCAGCGGGCGCTGGCCGACAAGATGGCCACGCACTGGGCGCAGTTCGTCAAGAGCCGCACCGGCAACCCGAACGCGGCGGGCAGCACCGCATGGCCGCCGTACACGACCACCGAGGAGGTGTTGCAGTTCGCGCCGGCGAAGTCCGAGGTCGTCAAGACCTTCAAGGACACACACCAGTGCGCCACGCTGTGGACCCCCGACTTGCCGTGATCCCGCGCTCCTGAGACATCAGGGAGGCGAGGTCACCCCCAGAACGCCCGGGACCGGCGGTCCACCACCGGTCCCAGGACGTCAACCCCAGAGGAGACAGACAATGACCCGCAGACTTTCCCGTTCGTTCACATTCCGCGCGATCCCCCTCGCGCTCGCCGCCGCCACGATGCTGGCGGCCGTGCCGGCGCAAGCCGTGCCCGCCTGCAACACCACCACCGCGGCGGCCGGCAACTCGACCTTCACCATCTCCCATGGCGGCCGCAGCCGCACCTACCGCCTGCACATCCCGCGCAACCTCGTCACGCCGGCCGCGGTGGTGCTGAGCCTGCACGGCCTGAGCAGCAGCGCCTCGTCGCAGCAGAACGGCAGCGGCTGGGACACCACCTCCGACAGCGCGAAGAACTTCGTCGTGGCGTACCCCGACGGCGTGGACCGCCAGTGGAACGTGGCCGGCTTCAACCCGGCGGTGGACGACACCGGCTTCATGAAGGCCATCGTCGACCACGTGGCGCAGCGCGTGCGCATCGCGCCGAACCGCGTCTACATCAGCGGCACGTCGCTCGGCGGCGGCTTCTCGCACAAGATGGCCTGCACGCAGGCCGGCTACTTCGCCGCGGCCGCGCCGGTGGTGTTCCACCTGCACAGCAGCCCGCAGGATTACGTGTGCGCGCCGTCGCGCCCCATCAGCGTGAAGGAGTACGCCGGAACGCGCGACCTGCTCGTGCGCTACGAGGGGGGCACGAGCAGCGTGGCCGGCCAGACCGTGACCCACCTGTCGGCCAACGCCAGCTTCCAGAAGTGGGCGCAGCTGAGCGGTTGCACGGGCAGCCCGGTGACCACCTGGTCGCGCCTGACGGCCAACGTCAAGGAGTACCAGAACTGCGCCGGCGGCGTGAAGGTGGGCCTGGCCAGCCTCAGCTGCGGCCACGGCTACTGCACCGACACGTCGTTCGGCTCGCCCACGGCCGATGCGTGGAAGCTGTTCCAGACGCAGACCACGCCGGGCCTGCCGGCGGACGCCTGCGCGCGCTGAGCTTCTCCGCTTCTTTTGTCCGACGGTTTTGGGCCCGCGTGCGCGCGGGCCCTTTTTGCGGCTCAGACCGGAGAGGAGGGCGCCGCACCGCCGATGCGCTCGACGAACTTGCGCGCCGCGAGGCCGAGTGGCCGCGACTTGGACCACACCACGTCCACCCACAGCTGCAGTTCGTTGGAGAGGTTCTCGAACCGCATCTCGACGAGTTCGCCACGTTCGAGCTGCGGCCGGATGTAGTTGCGCGGCAGCCAGCCCCAGCCCAGTTCCGCGAGGATCAGGCTCAACGCCGCCACCGGCGTGTCGGTGCGCCAGCGGTGCCGGGCCAGCACGAAACGCGGATCGACCACCGAGCGGTCGCGGCTCGCGACGACGATCTGGCGGGTCGACAGCAGCTGGGCCTCGCGGAGGCCGGTGCCGGCCTGGGCTTGCTGCCACACCGGATGGGCTGGCGAGATGACAGCGACGTGCACGTCCGAGGCGACCTCCTGGAACCCCTCGCGTCCGTCGATGCCGGGGCGCTCGAACACGAGCGCCAGGTGGGCGCGGCCGTCGTGCAGCATCGCGAGCGCGTCGGCCTGCGGTGCGGCGAGCACCTCGACCTCCAGCAGCGGGTGTTCGGCTGCCAGTTCCGCGAGCGCCGTGTTCCAGGGCACGGCCAGCAGCTCCGGCGCGATGGCGATGGTCAGGATGTCCTCCAGCCCCTGCGTCAGCGCGAGGGCGTGCACCTGCAGCTGCTGCCGCTGCGCCGCGAGCAGCCGCGCCTGCGGCGCGAGCGACAGGGCGGCCGCCGTGGGTTTCGGCTCCCGACCGCTGCGATCGAACAGCGGGAGGTCCAGCTCGGCCTCCAGCTGGGCGATGGCCATGCTCACGGCCGACGGCACCCGGCCGAGGGACCGGGCGGCCGCCGAGAAGGAGCCGTGGTCCAGCACGGCCAGGAAAACGGCCACGGCGTTGTCGTCGAAAGGCATCGATCTGTCAGCTCAACTGATAGGAGATGACTTTTTACATCAGATCCGGACACATACAGTGGCGTCATCACTGGAGTCCGAACGAAATGCAAGGCAAAACGAGAAAAGTGGTCTACCTGGGCCTGTACGAGGCCATCGCCATCGTGATGGCCGGCACGGGCCTGTCGCTGATGTCGGGGCAGGGCGCCCTGGAGTCCGGCGCGCTGGCCGTCGTCACGTCCGCCATCGCCGTGGTGTGGAACCTGACCTTCAACCACCTGTTCGAGCGCTGGGAATCGCGCCAGACCGTGCGGGGCCGCTCCGTGGCCCGCCGCATCGCCCACGCGGTGCTGTTCGAGGCCGGCCTCGTGGCCATGCTCGTGCCCACCATCGCGTGGTGGTACGGCGTGGACCTGTGGACCGCGCTGGTCATGGACATCAGCCTGGTCGTGTTCTTCCTCGTCTACACCTTCGTGTTCAGCTGGTGTTTCGACAAGGTGTTCGGCCTGCCGGCCTCGGCGCAGGGGCCGGCCGGGCAGACGGCCTGACCGGCCTCAGCTTCCGCGGGCGGCTTCCACCAGCCCCGCCAGGCGCTCGACGTCCGCCACCACCAGCGCCTTGCCCGACTTGCGCAGCAGACCCTGGCGGGTCAGCGCCGACAGTTCGCGCGTCACCTGCTCGCGGTTGGTGCTGACCTGGGCGGCCAGGTCGGCATGGCGGGGCGCCGGGTCGAGCGTGGCCTCGTTGCCGGTGACACCGGCGTCCCGCGCGAGGCGCAGCAGTTCGGCGTGGACCCGGTGCGGCACCGACGTCGTGCTGAGCTCGATGACCCGCTCGGAGAGCTGCCGCACCAGGTCCACGAGGCGCAGCAGGATGCGCCGGGAGACGGCGGGCTCCTCGTCCAGCAGCGTCAGGAAGCCGGTTCGGTCGAGGTGGACCACGACGCTGTCGGCGAGGGTCGCCACGTCGACCGACCGGGGCCGGCCGTCGAGTGCGGCGAGGTCGCCGAACAGTTCGCCTTCGCCCACGTCGCGGAACGTGACCTGGCGGCCGCTCGCGGCATACATCGTGGCCCGCACGCTGCCCGCGGCGATGAAGTAGACCCCGCCTTCGTCCTCGTGGCGCGAAACCACGTGCCGGCCCGCCGGCACCGTGCGCCAGGTGCAGCGCCCGGCGATCCACGCGAGGCGTTCGTCCGACAGGCCGTCGAACAACGGCATGCGGCGGAGCATTAGACTCGAACGAGACGACGTTTCCATGTGCTGATGCCCAGCTTTCCTTCAGGGTCCCGCGTGTTGACCATCCGCCGCCTTCGTGCGGCAAGCGGCCTCGTGCTGCTGACCTACATCGGCCTGCACCTCGCCAATCATGCCCTGGGACTGGTCTCGCTCGGCACGGCCGACGCCGCCCGCCGCGGGGTCCATGCGGTGTGGCATTCGGCGCCCGGCACGGTGCTGCTGTACGGCAGCCTGGTGGTGCACATGGCCCTCGCGTTCTCGGCGGTGTGGGCCCGGCGCTCGCTGCGCCTGCCGCCGGTCGAGGTGTTGCGCCTGGTGCTCGGCTTCGGACTGCCGCTGCTGCTCTACACCCACGTCGCGGCCACGCGCCTGGTCGACACGCTGTTCGGCATCGACGCGCCGTATGCGCGGGTGGTGAACGCGCTGGCCCACTGGAACACGGCGCCGCTGCAGCTCGCGCTGATCGCCATCGCGTGGACGCACGGCTGCATCGGCGTCGCGATCATGCTGCGCGCCAACCCGAACGTGCGCCGGTACAGCCACGCCGCGGTGGCCGCCGCCGTGCTGCTGCCGGTGCTCGGTGCCCTCGGGTTCCTGGCCATGGCCCGCGAACTCGCCGTGACCGGCGCGACGGCGCCCGTGATGCCGTCGCCCGCCCAGTTCTCCCGGGTGACCGCCGTGGCCTCGGCCCTGATGCTGGCGCATGCAGTGGCGACCATCGCGCTGTTCGCCGCCCATGCGTGGCGGGCCCGCTTCGAGTCCGGCGTGGCCCGCGGGCTGCGGCTGGCCACCGGCGGCCGGGTGCTGCAGGTGCCACGGGGCTGGAGCGTGCTCGAGGCGAGCGAGCGCCACGGCGTGCCGCACCTCTCGCTGTGTGGCGGGCGGGCACGCTGCTCCACCTGCCGCGTGCGGGTGGCGGGTCCCGCCGCACACCTGCCATCCCCGAACGCCGACGAGGCCCGCACGCTGCAGCGCATCCATGCCGCCCCGGACGTGCGCCTCGCCTGCCAGCTGCGGCCGCTCGGAGACATCTCGTTCGAGCCGCAACTGACGGCGAACGGAAGCACCGGGCCCCGGGTCACGCACGAACGCGAGGTGGCGGTGCTGTTCGTCGACCTGCGCCGCTGGTCCGTGCTGGCGGAGCGCCAGTGGCCGCACGACCTCGTCTACGTGCTCGACCGCTACTTCGCCGTGGTGGGCGAGGCGGTGCGCGCCTGTGGCGGCGAGCCCAACCAGTTCATCGGCGACAGCGTGATGGCGATCTTCGGGCTGGAGACTGACCTGGCCACCGCCTGCGCCCAGGCCTTCCGCGCCGCCACGCGCATCCGCGACGACATGGCCGCGTGGCGCGCCGAGTTCGAGGCCCATTTCCCGCATGGCCTCGCGATCGGCATCGGCCTGCACGCCGGGGCGGCCGTGGTCACGGAGGTGGGCTACCGCGAGACCACGTCGGTCACCGCGGTGGGGGAGGTGGTCAACACCGCGAGCCGGCTTCAGGAGCAGACGAAGGCGTCCGGCGCGTGGCTCGTGGCGTCGGCCGAGGCGATCGCCCTCGGCCAGGTGGCCGACGACGGTGCGGAGCGGACCACGATCGCCGTGCGCGGGCGTTCGGCGCCGCTCGGCGTCGTGTGCTTCACGCACTGAGCGCCCCCGTTCGGGGACGGCGCGCACCCTTTTGAGGCGCGATCGTCCGGCCAGCGGATCGAAACCCGTGCATCGGCCCGGCATTCCCCGGGTGAAACCGCTGGCACACCCCTTGCGTAGTGTTGTCCGTCCTGCGGTGACGACGCTGCGGACATGAGACACCTCCGCTGACGATGGCGGAACCCCGAGCGGCCCGCCTTCCGAGGTGAAGTCGCGACGGCTGTTCCACAGCCAGATCCCCGCGTTCGTGCAGGAAACCTCATGAAAAAGATCGTTGTTGTCGGCCACGGCATGGTGGGCCACAAGTTCCTCGAAAGCCTCGCCGAGACCGGCC
>Ga0247823_10001696_pt1 | contig 18220 bp, 13 predicted proteins | sample 13C_PalmiticAcid_2_FD_192426 | JGI IMG/M metagenome (GOLD analysis project Ga0247823, IMG submission 192426) | Soil microbial communities from agricultural site in Penn Yan, New York, United States - 13C_PalmiticAcid_Day30 | ecosystem: Environmental > Terrestrial > Soil > Agricultural land... | reverse complement strand
CAAGCCCGGTACCGCCGGAATCGCGCGACCTGGATTCGTCGGCACGCCAGAAACGCTGGAACAGGCGTTCGGCGTCTTCGGCGGCAATGCCAGGACCCTGATCGAGCACACGCAGAAATGCCCCGTTGCCGTCGGATCCCGTTTCGACCCTGACAACACCCCCCGATGCCGCGTAGCGGCGCGCATTGTCGAGCAGTGCAAGCAGGATCTGCCGCAAGCGGGCGCCATCGGCGGCCAGTCGGACAGGGTTCAGGTCGCGTTCGGCAACCATGCCCGCGCCGGCCAGTTCTCCGTTGAAGGCGTCGATCGTCCGGTCGGCCTCGAATGCAAGATCGATCATCGTCGGTCGCATCACCAGCCGCCCGGACATGGCCAGGCTCAATGTTCGCAGATCCTCGATGATCTGGGCGAGGGCGTTGGTCTGAAAGATCAGACCCTCGATCCCCTTCGCATCGGGGGCGAACACCCCGTCCGCCATGCCCTGAAGCCGACCGCGCAACACCGTCAGCGGGGTGCGCAGCTCATGTGCGATCGCAGCGATGCTCTCACGCATTTCGCGTTCGGACCGTTCCATCTCGCGCGCCATCATGTTGAAGTCGGCCATCAACTGATGCGTTTCGCCCGCACCGTTTCCGGTCACGGCAACTCTGACGGTCCGGTCTCCGGCTGCCACGCGCCGGGCGGCGGCGGCAACCCGATGCACCGGATCGCTGATCCGCGCTGCAAACCAGCGGCCCGCGATGATGCCGACCAGCAGTGCGACGACGCCGAGCACGGTCACTGCGATCAGTTCCTGAAATTCAAAGCTCGCTTCCCATCCCCTATAGGCGTTGAGGAGCGCTTCCAGATCTGCCTGCGACGGCAGCTGGTTGTTGTCGACCAACTCCTGCGCGCGACGTGCGTCGGCTGAGAGACCGCTGACGAACAGGTCGATCGACCAGACATAGAAGGTCAGCATGCCGCCGAGCATCACGACGACGGAAAGAAAGGCGACGACCGTCATCGCCGCGGTCAGCTGGGTGGTCAGCCGGGCGCGGCGTCTGCGATGTCTTGCGCGCCCGATCATCCCACCCAGTCCGGCAAGGCTCGTTGGACTGGGTCGACCCTTCCGGTGTGTCCGTGCGGCTGTGTCAGTCGTCATCCGGTCCTGCGCTTTCCGTTCATCGGTAGAAGTCCCTGCACATTGGCCTGAGCCGCGCGCCCATCAACTCTCCACCGACTCTCGACGCGCGGGTCGTGATTGTCGCCGCGCGCTGCACACCCGGCTGGCGTCTTGCGAGGAGTTGTGCATGCAGATGCAAAAGCGATGGTGGCTCGGTTTTGTCGGCCTGATCGGATTCTACAAGGTGCCGGACATGGTCCTCGCCTGGCACGGCCGGGAGAGCGCGTGGGAGTTTCTTTCGCTCGGCTGGTTTCTTTGGCTGCTTTACTTCGTCCCCGAACTGCGCCGCGATATCTGAAGCGTTGCGAAAATCTTCAGCGCATGGTCGGCTCGCGCGCAGCGCGGCGGCGCGGCTCATGGCGGCAGCAGACGATAGCCGATGCCCCGCACGCCACCCAACAGATCATCGGCACCCGCCATCAGCAGCTTACGGCGAAGATTGCTCACATGGCTATCGACAGTGCGTTCGAGCGCATCGCTTTCGGGCATGCAGGCGTCGAGCAGTTCGCCGCGTGAAAAGGCCTTGGTCGGCGCCCGCATCATATGCGCGAGCAGCTTGAATTCGGTTGAGGTCAGGTTGAGGAGCTGCCGCCGGTCCGCGACCAGCACATAGGCAGCGTGGGCGGCGCCATCGAGCTCAAGCGGTCCATGGCGGACGAGCGCGTCCTGGCTCATGCGGCCGCGTCGCAGAATGGCCTTTGCCCGTTCAACCACCTCGAGCGGATTGAAGGGCTTCACGACATAATCGTCCGCGCCCAGCCGGAGCGCTGAGAGCTTGTCGAGGTCTTCGGTAAGGGCGGTCGCCATGATCACCGGCGTCCCGCCGCGGCGACGGACTTCAGCAAGCACTGCAAAGCCATCAGCCTTGGGCAGCTTGACGTCCAGGACCATCAGGTCCGGCGCGAGCATCAAATGGTGCTGCAACCCGATTTCGCCGTTGGCCGCAGTCACGGTGCGGAAGCCGTCGCGCGTAAAATAGGCATCGAGGATCGAGGCGATTTCCGGCTCGTCCTCGACAATCAGCACCAGTGCACTTTCCACGTTCGACTCCTTCTCGGGATGCTTCACTGCCCTGAAGTCGAGATTAAGTGAACCAATTGTGGAGAGTTGATGGAGGCCTGCTGCAGGATATTCATCCTGCGCCCCCAATCCGGCCGAGACGAGCGGACGATCTCGTCCCGGCCGAAGCAGGCAAGCCGCGAGCTCGCCCGGTAGAAGCCCGCATCGGGCCGTGTTCCGCCGCCCTGCAGTAGGGATGCAGGACGGCGAAACCTCAGAAACGCATCACGCCGCCGAGCAGGAAGCGATCGCGCTTCACTTCGTCGCTGAACTTCACGCGATCATACTCCCCACGGATCGCGAACTGGGGAGTGAGCGCCACTTCGGCGCCGCCGCCGAACAGGAACCCGCTTTCCTTGATCTTGGTGGTGACCGGCTTGGCGCCGATCGCCGTCGGGGTCGCGGTCAGATCGAAATGCTGGCGGGCCCAGCCGGCCTTACCGAAGACGAGGATGTTGCCCAGCGCATAGCCGGCGCGTGCCGTTGCATCGAACGTGCGGCCGGGATTGGCCTTGACGTTGGTTGCGCCGACCTTCTGAGTGAAGGTCTTGCCGCCGCCGCCCAGGCCCAGCTCGACGCCCAGAACGATGTTGCTGTCGGTCTGAATGTCGTAGCCGGCATAGCCGCGCCAGTCGAAGCTCTTCTTGGAAACGTCCAGCTCGGCTTTCTCACCTGCGACCGGCTTGTCGATGCTCGTACGGCTGATACCCGCCGACGCGCCGACCTTAAACCCGTTGAAGGGCTTGTCCGACGAGTCCTGGGCATGCGCGGTCCCAGCGGCGACAAGCGCCATCCCGCAAAGGAGGGTTTTGATCTTCATGTGAAACTCCAAAGCACTGCGGTCTTGATCGACCGGGAGAGTGCATCTGGCGCCGTATTGTGGAGCTATGGTGGAGGTCGTGCCGATGCTGGGTCGAGTCCGGGCGCTCCACAAGATCTCCATCCTTCGCGGACAATGCCTGCACCAAACCGGCCCAGCCCGAGAAGACATGATCGGGACATCGAATAGCGAGGCGAAATGGCGGCGTATCTGATGGAGCGGGCGCACGATCCGCTCTGGGCGCGTAGCTCGGGATTGCGGGTTGCGCTGTTCTCCGGAAATTACGACTGCGTTCGGGACGGCGCCAATCAGGCACTCAACCGGCTCGTCGGCCACCTTCTCCACGAGGAAGGCGCTGCAGTGCGCGTCTATTCGCCGGTTGCGTCAGAACCGGCGTTCAATTCGGTCGGCGATGTCGTGCCCGTCCGTTCGCTCGCGATTCCGGGGCGCGATGAATACCGGGTCGCGCTCGGCGTTCCAGCGAAAATCAAGCGCGACATCCGGGCGTTCGCACCGGACATCGTGCATCTGTCGGCGCCCGACTGGCTCGGTTGGAGCGCGCAACGCTTCGCGCGCGAGCTTGGTGTTCCCGTTGTGAGCAGCCTGCACACACGCTTCGAGACCTATCTGGACTATTATGGACTTCGATGGTTGCGGGGGCCGGCCGAGCGCTATCTGGGCCGCTTCTATGGGGGGTGCGATCACGTGCTCGCACCGACCGAGGCGATAGCCGGCGATTTCCGCCAATCGGGACTGGACGGGCGCGTTTCGGTCTGGGGACGGGGTGTCGATCATGACCAGTTCAACCCCAGATGGCGCAGCACGGCGTGGCGACGTGAATGGGGCTATGCGCCCGACGAGGTCGTGCCGCTATTCTTTGGACGCCTCGTACGCGAAAAGGGAATTGGCCTCTTTGCCGATGTGATCCGCGGCATGCGTGAGCGCGGATATCGCCTGCGGCCGGTGATCGTTGGGGAGGGGCCGGCACGGGACTGGTTCGCCGACCAGCTTCCGGATGCGCAATTCCTCGGGCATCTGACTGGCGAGCGGCTCGGCACGGCGATCGCGAGCGCGGATATCCTGATTAACCCGTCGGTCACTGAGGCCTTCGGAAACGTCAATCTCGAAGCGATGGCGTCCGGGATCCCGATTATTTCGGCGCGGGTCGACAGCGCCACCGCGCTGATCGAACACGATATCTCGGGGATACTCGTGCAACCCGATGATGTGACGAGTTATGTCGATGCGCTGGAACGGCTCGTCCTTTCACGCTCGGCCCGCGTCGCGCTTGGAACAGCTGCTTCGCGGCGTGCGCTGGCCTATGACTGGCACGGGCAGCTTTCGTCGGTTGCGAAGGTGTATGCTGCATGCCTCGACCGGAAGCGGCGAAGTTCAGGGGTGTGCGTCCGGCCCTCCCTCGCTGGCGCGGCCTAGAACGGGCGATCCGCCTCGATCATCTGCTGTTCGACCTCAGGCGGCAAGGTCACGGACACGATAGCCATAGCGTTCGTCCAGTCCGAGATCACGGATCGCCCGGATCCCTGCCGACAGCGCAGCGGCGTCGAGCCCACGCAACGGCTTGCGCAGGGTGCCCACGGGCAGACTGCACGCCTGCATCAGCGACTTCACAGCGACCGGATTGATCGCCGAATAGTTGAAATGCATCAGCGGCAGCAGCGCCAGATACTGCTCGCGGAAGCGGGCGGCGTCGCCTTCGCCGCGCCACGGCGTCGACAGGGTCGCCATCTCCGCGGGCGCGAGGTTGCCGGTCATGTTGGCGGTGCCGTGCCCGCCCAGCGCCATCGTCGGCACCACCAGCCCGAGATTGGGGGAGTCGCAGCACATCACCGACACGTCGGGACGCGCAGCGAGGATGCGGCCGACCTGACCGACGCGTGCGGTCGATTCTTTGTGAACGACGATGTTCGGATGCGCGAACAGGCGCAGCAACTGCGTCCAGTCGAGGTCGGTCTTCACCCGCGGCGGGTTGTTGTAGATGCCGAGCGGCAGATCGGTGGCGTCCGCCACTTCGAGGTAGAATTCGACGATGTCGCTCTCGGGCGCACAGATATAGGGCGGCGGAGCGATGATCGCGCCGTCGGCGCCATTCGCTGCGGCGAAGCGGACATTGTCGATCACCTGATCGGTGGTGGGGCCGCTGCAGCCGTAGAAGAAGAACATGTCGGCGGGGCGCAGCTTCACCGTCTCGACGATCAGGCGCTTCTTCTCCTCAGGGGTTAGCAGCGTCGGCTCGCCGGTCGATCCCATGAACAGCACCGCGCGGGTGCCATGGTCACCAAGGTGACGGATCAGTGTGCGGAACGCGCCGAAGTCGATCGCTCCGGTTGAATCGAACGGCGTCACCGTCGCCACGAACGACCCTTCGATCCGCATCTTCGCCATCTGTGTGTTCCTTGCCCTCTGGATTGTCGCAGGCCCTTCCAGCTACGACGGGCAAGCCGCGCCGATCCGCTATGTCCGACTGGCGGAAATGCGCGCGCCGGACGTCGTTCCGGGCAGGAGGAGGGCACGCATGGGGATGACGCGCATCGGGAAGGTGATGGCTGTGGCGCTGGCCGGGGCGATGCTCTGCTCGGCGGCACCGCAGCGGGGCGTGCCGCCGGCGGGGGAGGGGCTGATCGCGCTCAAGGCGGCACGGCTGTTCGACGCGACCAGTGAACGGATGCGTGATGACGCCGTGGTGCTGGTCCGCGATGGCCGTATTGTCGGCGTCGGTGCCTCTGCCGACATCCCGGCAGGCACGCAGGTGATCGACCTGGGCGATGCGACGTTGCTGCCGGGCTTCATCGACGCGCATTCGCACCTGACGCTCGAATCCGACGCCGACTATTACCGCCACGTCTTCAAGCAGATGATGCGCACGCAGAGCGAGCAGGCCTTCTATGCCGGGGCCAATGCCCGGGTAACGCTGGAGGCGGGCTTCACCACCGTCCGCCATGTCGGCGCGCGCTATTTCATCGATATCGGTCTGCGCAACGCAATCAATGCGGGGCTGACTCCAGGGCCGCGCATCCTCGCCTCGGGCAACCCGATCACCGCGCGCGGCGGAAGCTGCGACCAGCCGCCATTCCCGGCCGAGCGCGTCGCGCCAAAGACCGCAATCGACGGCGTCTGTTCGGGCGGCGCCGAATGCCGCGAGGCGGTGCGCCATCAGATGAACAACGGCGCCGACGCGATCAAGATCTGCGTCTCCGGGGGCGTGCTGTCCTGGGACCCGGTCGATGTGCCGCAGCTGACGCGCGAGGAGATCACGGCAGCTGTCGAGGAGGCGCATAACTGGGGCCGCAAGGTCGCCGCGCACGCGCACGGCGACACCGCGGCGCGGATCGCGATCGAGGCGGGCGTAGATTCGATCGAGCATGGCAGCTTCCTGAGCGAAGCGACGCTCAAGCTGATGAAGGCCAGGGGCGTGTTCCTGGTGCCGACCTGCACCGCGATCGACTGGGTCGAGACCCATTCCGGCAACTATCCGCCCAACATCGCCGAAAAGGCGATTACCGCATCGAAGGCGCATCACGACATGCTGCGCATGGCGATCCGCATCGGTGTGCCGATCGCGGCGGGCACCGACATGAGCGTGGTCGACAAGGGCCATGGCAAGAACGCGATCGAGATGGTGCTGCTGACCCGCTACGGGATGCGCCCCGCCGCCGCCCTGATCGCCGGCACGCGCGAGGCGGCACGCCTGCTCGGCGTCGCCGATCGGGTCGGGACGATTGAGACCGGCAAAGACGCCGATATCGTCGTCGTCGCCGGAAATCCGGTTGCGGATATCGCCGTGACCCAAAAGCCGGTGCTTGTGATGCAGCGCGGGCGGATCGTGATGCGAAAAACAAGCTGACAGACTGGCGGAAACCGCCTTCGCATCCATCCTCCCTTTGAAGGGACAGTTTTGCGAGGGGGGATGCACGTGATCGGTCTGGGTTCGGCAATCGGCAGAGGGTGGCGCTTGATCGCCGCGCTGGTGCTCGTCACACTGGCGCTTCCCGCCGCGGCGCAGCTCAATTTCTCGGTCCAGCTTCCGGCCGATGCCGGTGGCCCGGTGACCGGCCGGCTGATCGTGGTTGCCGCGGGCACCGATGTTGCCGAACCGCGCACCGCGATCGGCATGCTCGGCCCGCCCTCCTTCGCGGTCAATGTCGACGCGATGAAGCCCGGCGCGAGCATCACCGTCGGACAGGATTCGATCGGCTATCCGATCGACCTCAAGAGCCTGCCGCCCGGCGAGTATAACGTGCAGGCGGTGCTGATCCGTTATGTCCAGACAAAACGGTCGGACGGTCATACCCTGTGGGTACCCGCACCCAATCAGGCGCGCGCGCCGGCGTATCTGAGCGGCGGCAACCTGTTCAGCAAGGTCGCCAAGGTCCGCATCTCGCCGATCGCGAGCGCGCCGATCGCGCTGGCGCTGACCGAGACGATCCCGCCACCCGCTGCGCCGGTCGAGACGCCATGGCTCAAGCATGTCCGCATCAAGAGCAAGGTGTTGTCGGACTTCTGGGGGATGCCGATGACGATCGGCGCGACGATATTGTTGCCCAAGGGCTTCGACGCCAATCCCAACGCGCGCTACCCGGCGGTCTATGCGCTGAGTCATGGTGATATCCCGTTCGGCTTCACCACCGATGCGACCACCGATACGCCGCGGGCGCGCGAACGTGCCGCCGACGCCGCGCTGGAAACCGGGTACCAATTCTACAAGGATTGGGACGGCGAGGGGATGCCGCGCTTCGTCGCGATCACGCTGGAGCAATACAGCCCCTATTTCTTCGAATCCTACGTCCTCAACTCGGCCAATAACGGGCCGTGGGGCGACGCCATCACCAAGGAGCTGATGCCGTATCTGGAGAAGAAGTTCCGGCTGATCGACCAGCCCTATGGCCGGATCGTCGAGGGGGCATCGACCGGGGGGTGGGAGTCGCTCGCGCTCCAGCTCCACTATCCCGACATGTTCGGCGGCGCTTGGATCTTCAATCCCGATCCCATCGACTTCACCCGCTGGGGCGTCGCCGACATTTATCGCGAGCCGAACATGTTCGAGTATCGCATCAGCGAGTGGCAGACCGCCGAGCGCCCGTTCCGCCGGACGCGTGAGGGGCTGCCCGGCCTGTCGATGCGCGACCTGTCCAAGCTCGAGCTGATGCTGGGCGATCGCGGGCGCGGCTTCTATCAGCTCGCTGTCTGGCAATCGACCTATGGGCCGACCGACAAGGACGGCTATCCGCGCGCGCTGTTCGATCCGCTGACTGGCGTGATCGACCGTGAGGTGGCCGAATACTATCGCACCAACGGCTTCGACCTGACCCATTATGCCAAGACGAACTGGGCGAAGCTCGCGCCGAAGCTGTCGGGCAAGCTCAACTTCTTCGCCGGCGAGCAGGATGAGTTCTTCCTCAACCTCGGCGTCTACAAGTTCGAGGAGATGGTCCGCGAGGTCGGCGGCGCAAACTATCCGATCCGCTTCGAATATGGCCGGCCGAAAAAGGGCCATAACTGGCACCACACCGACTGGACCGGGGTGATCAAGGAAATGGGCGCGCATGTGCGCAAGAACGCCCCGGCCGGCGCGCCGGTGGCCGACTGGAACTATTGAGGAGATAGAGCGATGAAGGCACCCTCCTGGAAAATGGCGGTAGCGGTCGGCACCGCGCTTGGCATCGGTACGCTGCTGCCCGGCGGATGGGCGGTCGCCACCTCGACCCCTGCGGCGAAGGCGCGCATCGCGACCTTCGACGAGATCAATGTCGGCCGCGTCAACATCGTCGAACCGAACGGGAAGCTCAGGCTGGTGCTTTCGAATAAACCGCGGTTTCCGGGCCTGTTCATGGACGGCAAGGAATATAAACACCACAACCGCAGCCAGGGCGGGATGCTGTTCTTCAACGACGATGGCGATGAAGTCGGCGGCATGGGCTTCGGCAACCGCACCGTCGACGGCAAGAACTCGGCCAGCGCCTCGATGATGTTCGACCAGTATAAGCAAGATCAGACGGTGGGGATGGTCTATTCGGAAAATGACCGCAAGCGCGTGGCGGGCATCCGCGTCTGGGATCGCCCCGATGCGTCGATCCGACCGCTAATGGAGATGAGCGACCGCGCCTCGCGCGAGACGACCGAGGCGGGCAAGGCGAAGATCCGCGAGGAGATGATGGCGCATGCCAAGGCCAATGGCGGCGTTGGCGCCGAGCGCTTCTTCGCTGGCAAGCAGCTTGAGGACGCCGTTGTCCGGCTCGCCGACAAACAGGGCCGGCCGCGGCTGGTGATGAAGGTGGGCGACGACGGCCTGCCCGTGATCGAGTTCCTGGGTGAGGATGGCAAGGTGGTGAAGCGCATCACGCAATAGGCGCTTCTTGAAGACTGCAAACAGCCGGCGTGGCGGGTACTTCGGTGCCCGCGCGCTATTTTCGTATGTTATCAATATTTTACTCTGGCATTATTTAGCTTTTATGACGGTTTGTTCTTGACGTCGGGGCGGTTTGCTGTTGCTCTGCCGGAATGGACCATCAGGCCCGCCTTCTCTGGTTTGCACGCGAAGTGCTCCCGCATGAGGGGGATGTGCGGCACTGGCTTGCCGGACGCATTCGCGGGTTGACCTCGTGCGAGCTCGATGAGGTGATCCAGGAGGCTTATGCCCGGATCTGGACGGTCGATGTCGAGCGTATCGTCAGCGGGCGCGCCTATCTGTTCGTCACTGCCCGCCATATCGTCGGCGAGCATGTTCGCCGGTCCCGGATCGTTTCGATCGAACTGGTGGCGGATTTCGAGTCGCTGAACATCGTTGATGATGAGATCGGCGCGTTTCGCCGGCTGAGTGGTCAGCAGGAACTGGCGCGGCTGCACGCTGCGATCGCCACCCTGCCACCCAAATGCCGGCAGGCGTTCCAGCTCAAGAAATTTGAGGAGTTGTCGCAACGTGAGATCGCCGGGCGTATGGGCATCTCGGAAAGCACGGTCGAGAAGCACCTCGCAAAGGCGCTGCGGCTGTTGATGGAAGCGATGAAGGCGCCACAGACAGGCGCGGAGGATGACGAGCGTGGCAAGCGTAGGTTCTGGGGATTCGGATAACGCCGAGTCGCGCGCTGCCGCCTGGGTCATCCGTTCTTCCGAAGGTCCGCTGACCGCTGAAGACCAGCAGGCGCTCGACGCATGGCTGGCGAGTGACACGCGGAACCTCGGGGCATGGGTGAAGGCTCAGGCGGCGTGGCTCGATGTCGATCGGCTTGTCGCGCTGGATACCGGCACGGCGAACGAGCCGGTGCGTGTCACCAAACCGCTGCCGTGGCGCAAGATGGCGATCGCCGCATCGGTGCTGTTCGCTGTCGGGGTCGGATTCGTTGCCGAGGATCAGCTGCCGGGCCGGATCGAGACGGCGCGCGGCGAAGTACGCCGCGTCGCGCTCGACGACGGATCGACGATGTTCCTCAACGGCGACACGCTTCTTCAGGTACGCTTTTCCAGCGGCCAGCGCCGCATCGTGCTGCGCCGGGGAGAGGCGTCGTTCAAGGTCGCACACGATGCTGCGCGGCCATTCGTGGTTGAGGCGGGGAACGTCTCGGCACGCGCGGTCGGCACCGACTTTACGGTCGGCAAGGCGACGGACGGCGACATCGCGGTGACGGTCGCCGAGGGGCGCGTGAAGGTGACCGATGCCGAGCGCGGTGCGCCGCGCCAGCTTGTGCTCGACCGCGACGAACAGTTCGTGGCCGCGACGATCGGTCCGCGCCGCGCGCGGCTCGACCCGCGTGAGGTTCAGCGTCAGCAGGCCTGGCGCAGCGGCCAGCTCGTCTTCCGCGGCCAGATGCTTGCCAGCGCTGCGGCGGAGGTCAATCGCCACGCCACCAAGCCGGTGGTGATCAACGATTCCTCGCTTGGCCGCGCCGAGTTCATGGGCGTGTTCCGCGTGGGCGATTCACGCGCCTTCGCCAATGCTGCGGCGGCCGCCTTCAACGGCGAGGTGAGCGAGACTCCGGACGCCTTCGTCCTCGCGCGCAGACAAAACTCCCCCTCGCACTAAGGTCGGTTGCCGCTACGGCGGCGGAACGATTTTGATCCGGAGTGGGGGATTTCGCGCATCCACCCCTCTCTTCCCCATGAGGCCGGATTACCGGCGATTAGGGGGAGACAGCCAATGGTCGAGCGGGAGCAAGTGCGTAGCGGGACGCGGGCCATATTCATGGCCGGAGCGGCAATTGTCAGCCTCGGTGCTTGCATCGCGGCGACACCGGCCTGGGCGCAGGCGACGCGTCAGATTTCGGTACCGGCAAGCGATGCAGCCGACGCGGTACAGACCGTGGCGCAGCAGTCCGGGCTGCAAGTGATCGCGCCCGCTGCGGATCTGGCGGGTGTGCGCACCCACGCTGTCAAAGGCAATTTCAGCGCGGTTGAGGCGCTGCGACATATGTTCGCAGGGACGGGTCTCGAGGTTGTTCAGACTTCGGGTGGCGCCGTGATGATCCGTCGCGCTGCAGGGACTCAGTCGACCGGGACTGAGCAGGAGACGCCTCCCGCAGCGAGCGAGGATGTTGTGGTTACCGGCTCGCGCATCCTTCGGCCCGGCTTCGACACGCTGCAGGCCGCGACCTCGACCGATGCCGAGGAAATCGAACGCCGCAGCTATACCAATGTGCTCGAGGCGCTGCAGGACACGCCCGGCTTCGCACCCGCGGCGTCGAGCCAGATCGGCACCAGCCAGGGCACGCTCGGCATCGCGCAGAGCTTCGCCAACTTCTTCGGGCTCGGGTCGCAGCGCACGCTGAGCCTCGTCAACGGTCGTCGTTTCGTGTCATCGAACACCGTGTCCGGCTCGGGCGGCTCGACCTCGCCGGGGTCGCAGGTCGACCTCAATCTTATTCCGGTGGGGCTGGTCGAGCGCGTCGAGACGGTCGCGATCGGCGGCGCCCCGGTCTATGGGTCGGATGCGATTGCCGGCACCGTCAACGTCATCCTCAAGGAAAATTACGAGGGCTTCCAGCTCACCGGCCAGACCAGCATCAGCGGCCGTGGTGATGCCGCGAACCAGATGGTGCGCGCGCTGGTCGGCAAGAACTTTGCCGGCGGGCGTGGCAACATCGTACTCGGCGCCGAATATGTCCGTCAGGAAGGAATGCTGCTCGGACGGCGTTTTCCGTTCCGTCATCTGACCCCGTCGGGCAACAGCAATCCCAACGACGGCATCTCCTCGCTGATGGTGGTCAACGATCTGCGCTACGCGCCGCTGACCGATGGCGGGCTTCCGTACACCGCGGGTGCGCCGATGCCCGCGACTTACATCCGCGATGCCGCCGGCAACCCGCTGCAATTCGGGAGCAATGGCGATCTCGTGCCTTTCCGACTGGGCGCACCGTTCTTCGGCTCGACGACCCAGGGAATCCCGGTCTTCGCCGACGGGGGAGACGGGATGAACCCGGCCAAATTTACCAGCCTGTTGTCGCCCAACGAGCGGTATCTCTTTAACCTCAACGCCAATTTCGACGTCACCGACAGCGTCAACTTCTTCGTCGAGGGCTCCTACGCGCATACCAGCGGCACGAAGCTGTCCGATCTATTCCAGTTCGCAGCCCCGGGTATCCTGGGCGGGCCGGCGATCAACATCAGCGTCAACAACCCGTTCCTTACGCCTCAGGCGCGCGCGACCCTGGCGGCGAACGGCATCACCAGTACGTTTCGGCTCAACCGCAATTTCAACGATATCGTCGACCGTTTTCCGGCCAATTCCAGCTTTGACGTCTTTCGCATCGTCGCTGGACTGAAGGGCGATCTCAAGATTGGCGGCGAAGCCTGGAACTGGGATATTTCGTACAATTACGGGCAAAGCCGCAATCGTACCGAGTTCAACTCGATCAACCTCACCCGGCTCCAGAATGCGATCAACGCGACGAGCACCACGACCTGTGCGGTCGGCGGAAGCTGCGTGCCGATCAACATCTTCGGCGAAGGCGCGGCGAGCGACGCGGCGGTCAACTATGTGCTCGACCGTGGCGTGGGCATCAGCAAGAACTCGATGGGGGTGTTCTCCGCGAACATGGGCGGCGCATTGCCGTTCGGCATTGGCGGGCCGATCTCGATCGGGGTCGGCTATGAGCACCGGCGCGAGTCCGGATCTTTCGAGGGCGATGCGATCCTCAACGGCGGCCTGACGCTGCTGAACGGCGCGATCGCCTATCCCGACGCGCCCAAGGGCAGCTTCAACACCGACGAAATCTACGGCGAAGCGGTCGTCCCGCTGATCAGCGACGCGATGAACGTGCCGCTGATCAAGTCGCTCCAGGCCGAGGGTTCGATCCGCTATGTCGACCATTCGGTCTCGGGCGGGGACATCACCTGGTCGGGCGGTGCGCGGTTGCAGACACGGTTTCTTCCGGGGTTGACGCTGCGCGGCGTCTACACCCGTGCGATCCGCAACCCGTCGCTGGTCGAGCTGTTCCTGAACACCACACCGGTTGCGCGTAACGCCAACGATGTCTGCGCTGCCAGCCGGGTCGGTGCCGGCCCCAATCCGGCCGCCCGCCTTGCCAACTGCACCGCGGCGCTCGCTGCGGTCGGCGCGCCGGCGCCTGCACAGTTCCTGCCAACCACCAGCGGCGCGTCGCCATTCGGCCAGGTCGGTGGCAATCGCGAGCTGGATAACGAGAAGGCACGATCCTGGTCGCTGGGGCTGGTCTATCAGCCGCCTGCGATCCGCAATTTGCGGCTGTCGATCGACTATAGCCACATCCGCCTGGCCAATGCGATCTCGAGGTTCGACCTCGTCAGCGCACAAGCCGCCTGTTACGACAGCCCCGCCTATCCGAACGAGGGCGGCTGCCAGGCATTCCGTCGCCTGAACGCGGCGGAGGCGGCTGCCCAGAGTGCGGCGACGGGGCGGCAGCGCATCGCGGGCGATATCGCCGATGGCTATAGCGAAACCTACTATAACAGCGCGCTGATTGAGTTTGCGGGGGTCATCGGCGAGATCAACTACGCCTTTGCCGTGCCGAACGTTGCGGGCACAGAACCGGGCCAGCTACGGCTGGGCGTCAAGGCATTCTACATCGACTCTTTCAACAGCCAGGCGTCGGGTGGGGCGCCGGTGATCGAAGGGGCGGGAACCGTCGGCTCGCCGCGCTGGGACGTCAACGGACGCATCGGCTATAGTTTCGATCCGTTCGATTGGGATGTGCAGGTGCTGTGGAGCAGCAAGACTGTCGGCAGCCGGACCGCGACGATCGAGAATACGCCGGTCAACGACTACCCGTCCTACACGCTCATTAACACGACCCTGAGCGCCAAGGTGACCGAAAACTTCTCACTGCAGTTCACGGTTCGTAACCTGTTCGACCGTGCAGTCCCCTATTCGGCGACGGTGACACGGTCGTTCGGCGTGTTCGATCCGATCGGGCGGACCTTCACGGCGCGCGCTGCGGTGTCGTTCTGATGCGGGCAGGTCTGATTGCCGCCGCGCTTCTGCTTGCTCTGCCCGCCGTTCACGCGGCGGAGCAGACCAAGCGCTACACGATCGAACAACTGATGGCGGCGGAGACGTTCGGCGGCATCTCCTTCTCGCCCGACGACCAGCTGTTGCTGACGACCAGCAACCGTACCGGCATCGCCAATCTCTATACGGTGCCGGTGGCGGGCGGGCCGATGCAGCAGCTTACCCATTCGACCAAGGAGACGGTCAACGCGATCGGCTTTTTCCCCGACGACCGCCGCATCCTCTATTCGAGCGATCAGGGCGGTAACGAGCTTGCGCATATCTATGTGCGTGAGCTCGACGGCAGCGTGCGCGACACGACGCCGGGGACCAAGCATGTCGCGCGCTTCGTCGAATGGGCCAAGGATGGGAAATCCTTCTTCGTCCAGACCAACGAACGCGATCCGCGCTATTTCGACCTCTATGAGATCACGACCGACGGCTATGTGAAGACGCTGCTGTTCGAGAATGACAAGGCGTATCAGATCCGCGCCGTCAGCGCCGATCGCCGCTATGTCGCGATGAGCCGGATCCACGACAACGCCAACAAGCGCGTCTATGTCTATGACCGCACCGAAAAGGCGCTGCGCGAGGTGACTGCCGGGTCCACCCCGGTGTCGGGCGAGCCGGAAACTTTCGCGCGGACCGGCTCGGTGCTCTACTTCACCACCGACGATGGCGGCGAGTTCGTCAAGCTCGCCCGCATCGACCTCGCGACCAGCCGGCGCGAGACGATCTTCTCGCCCAATTGGGATGTGGCGGGAGCCGCGCTCAGCCGCGACGGGCGCACGATCGTCGCTACGGTCAATGAGGATGCGCGTGGCCGGCCCTATCTGTTCGACACCACGACGCTCAAGCCGATCCCGCTCGCCGACCCGGCGCCGGGGGCGAGTGTCGGCCTGCGCCTCGGCAATCGCGGTGCGATTGCGGCGATCTCGCTGACCAACGGCGCGACGCCCGGCGATATCGCGATCCTCGACCTCAGGACCGGCAAGCGCCGTCCGCTGCTCAACGCGCAGGCGCCTGGCGTCGCGCAGGGCGATCTCGTCCCCGGCAAGATGGTCCGCTTTGCCTCCTATGACGGGGTCAAGGTGCCCGTCGTGCTCTATGTCCCGCACGACGCCAGACCCGGCGACAAGCGCCCGGCGGTGATCCATGTCCATGGCGGCCCCGGTGACGAAAGCCGGATCGGCTACCGCCCGCTGATGCAGTATCTGACCAACGGCGGCTATGTCGTGTTCGAGATCAACAACCGCGGCAGCTCGGGCTCGGGCCGCACGTTCTATCACATGGACGACAAGAAGCACGGCGACGCCGATCTCGACGATGTCGTCGCGGCGAAGAAGATGCTGGTCGCGACCGGCTTCGTCGACGGCGACAAGATCGCGATCGAGGGGCAGAGCTATGGCGGCTATATGACGCTCGCCGGGCTCGCCTTCCGCCCCAAGGAGTTCGCGGCCGGGGTCGATATCTACGGCGTGTCGAACTGGCTGCGGCTGCTCAAGAACACCCCGCCCTGGTGGGAGGATCTGCGCCGTCTTCTGTATACCGAGGTCGGAGATCCGGCGACGGACGAGGCGTATCTGACCAAGATCTCGCCGGTGTTCCACGCCGACCGGATCGAGCGGCCCCTGCTCGTGCTTCAGGGGGCGAACGATCCGCGCGTGCTGCCGATCGAGTCCGAGGATATCGTCGCCAAGGTCAAGGCGCGCGGCGTTCCGGTCGAGTATATCTCCTTCCCCGATGAGGGGCATGGCTTCCGAAAGAAGGCCAACCAGATGGTCGCCTATCGCGCGATCCGCGACTTTCTCGACAGGCATGTGGCCAAGCGTGGCGACGATCCGGATGCGGCGCGCGGCGGCCTGCCGATCGGCGAATGAGCGGCCCGACGATGAGCCGGCGGGCGCTGCTCGCCGGCAGCGCCGCGCTCGCCGCATGGCCGGCTGCGGCGGCATCGGGTGAGGCGGCGCGGCTCGACGCGTTCTTCGAGGCGTCGTTCCGCAAGCGCATCGCCCGCAATCCGCTTAGCCAGTCGGGCCTAGGCATCAAGGACGGACAGGATCGCTGGCCCGATCCCGGCGATGCGCGTGCGGTCGAGGACGCCGGACTTGTCCGCGCCGAGCTTGCCGAGCTTGCCCGCTTCGATACGGGCGCGCTCGATCCCGAGCGGCAGCTCAGCGTGCGGCTGTTCGACTATGCCGGACAGCAGGCGCTGACCGCGCACCGCTGGCGCGGCAATCGCTATCCGGTGTGCCAGATGCGCGGGCCGCAGCGCGTCATTCCCCAGACGCTGATCAACAACCACCCGATCGCCGACCGCGCGGACGCACAAGCCTATGTCGCACGCCTGCGCGGGGTGAAACCCTATCTGGAGGGGATCGTGGCGGGCCTCGACGCGCAGGCCGCGGCGGGAGTGATGCCGCCTAATTTTTCCTACCCGCTGGTGATCGGCAATTGCGCGGCGCTGATCCGCGGCGCCCCGTTCGCCGGCACGGAGGACAGCCCGATCCTCGCCGATTTCCGCGAAAAGGTCGGCAAGCTCGCGATGGCCGAGGGCGAGCGTTCCCGGCTCGTGCAGGATGCCGAGGCGGCGATGCGCGACGGCTTCGGCCCCGGTTTCCGTACGCTGATCGACTGGCTCGAACGCGGTCAGGCGCGGATGGCGCGCAACGACGGGGTGTGGAGTCTGCCTGAGGGCGACGCCTATTACCGCGCCGCGCTCGAACTTGAGACGACGCTGCCGCTCGCCCCACAGGAGGTGCATCGCACCGGACTGGAGGAAGTGGCGCGGCTCCATGCGGCGATGCGCGCGGTGATGGCCAAATCGGGCTTCACCGGCTCGCTGACCGATTTCTTCGCGTTCGTCGGCAAGGACGACCGCTTCTACTATCCTAATACGCCAGCAGGCAGGACCGCCTATCTCGACGCGATGCGTGGGCATATCGCGGCGGTCGAGGCCCGGCTGGGAGAGGTGATGACGCTCGTCCCCAAGGCGGGGATGATCGTCAAGCCGGTCGAGCCGTGGCTCGAACGCTCGGCCGCGACCGCGGGCTATTTTGCACCCGCGCCCGATGGGTCGCGGCCGGGGATCCTCTACGTCAACACGGTCGAGATGCGGAACCTGCCCAAATATGAGCTGTCCGCGCTTGCCTTTCACGAGGGGGTTCCGGGCCACCATCTCGAACGTGCGATCAGCCAGGAGCTGTCCCATCTGCCCGCGTTCCGGCGGCAGGGCGGCTATACCGCCTATAGCGAGGGCTGGGCGCTCTATGCCGAACAATTGCCCTATGCGATGGGCCTCTACACCGATCCCTATCAGGAATTCGGCCAGCTCTCGCAGGAGCTGATGCGCGCCGGGCGGCTGGTGGTCGATACCGGGCTGCATCACCTGCGCTGGAGTCGCGAGCGCGCGATCGACTGGCTGCTCGCCAATACACCGGGCGGCCGCGCCGATCATGTGACGGCGGTGCAGCGCTACATCGTCACGCCGGGGCAGGCGACGGCCTACGAGATCGGCAAGCTCAAGATGGTCGGGCTGCGCGAGCGCGCGGAGAAGACTCTCGGGCGCGGTTACGACGCACGGCGGTTCAATGATGCGCTGCTCGGCAGCGGGCCGCTGCCGCTGGCGCTGCTCGACGAAGTGATGACGCGCTGGATCGCGAATGGAGGCAAGGCATGACGATGACGCGGCGCGGGGTGATGGGCG
>Ga0247823_10001695_pt1 | contig 18222 bp, 17 predicted proteins | sample 13C_PalmiticAcid_2_FD_192426 | JGI IMG/M metagenome (GOLD analysis project Ga0247823, IMG submission 192426) | Soil microbial communities from agricultural site in Penn Yan, New York, United States - 13C_PalmiticAcid_Day30 | ecosystem: Environmental > Terrestrial > Soil > Agricultural land... | reverse complement strand
TGCGCAGCGTCACCGTGCGCCGCTGCAGCGTGAAGTGAACGCGCCGGGGCTGATGACGCTCGGCCTGCACGTCGAGACGGTGCACACCAACTCGATGGGCTTCATGCATGGCGGCATGATCGCAACCGTGTGCGACAGCGCGATGGCGCGCGCGACCTTCCAGACGCTGCAGCGGCGCACGGTGACGCTGCGCATGAACATGGAATACTTCGACCCCGTGAAGCAGGGCGCGTGGATGGAAGCGCACGGGCGGCTTGTCGATCACGACGAGGATGTTGCGCATACGGAGTGCGTGGTCGTGGTCGATGGCGTGACGTGCGTACGGAGCACGGGCGTGTTTCGTTTGCTGCGGAAGGTTTAGGGCGCGGTGCAACTCTTCCTCCGTGAAACGGGGGAAGTACGGCGAAGCCGGGATGGGGGCGAGTTACGCGGGGAGCGTCGCGTACGGCTCTGATCGTGTTTGCCCCAGCTCCGTGAATCCGACTCGCCCCCATCGTCTCGTCGCTGCGCGCCGATCCACTTCCCCCGCTTCGCAGGGGAAGAGTTGCGGCGGTGGGCGTGGCCCTGGGTCCCGGCTTTCGCCGGGATGAGCGGGTGAGGGCTCAGGGGCTTTGGTTGCGCCCGTTGTATCAGGCGGCTTCGGCGAATTGTGTCATCTGGGCCTGCATGGCGCGTTGGAAGGCGGGGCGGGATTCGCAGCGGTGTTTGTAGGCTTTGAGGGTGGGGAAGACGTTGATGATGCCGGTGGAGTCGATGATGCGCAGGACGTCGGACATCATGAGGTCGCCGACGGTGAAGCGGCCTTCGAGATAATCCTTGTCGCCGAGGGCTTCGGCGAGTTGGCCGAGGCGGAGGCGAACGAACTCCTCGACTTGCGGGCGACGTTCCTTCGCCCAGGCGGCGTCCTTGTGGAAGAAGATGATCGAGCCGAGTTCCTGGATATAGGTCTCGATCGAGTTGAGGGCGGAGAAGACCCAGGCGGTGGCGCGTTCGCGGCCGATGCGGTCTTTCGGGAGAAGCGCTTCGCTCTTCTCGGCGATGTAGAGGGCGATGGCGCCGCTTTCGTGCAGGACGAGGCCGTCTTCCTCGATCGCGGGCGCCTGGCCGAAGGGCTGTCGCGCGAGATGGGCAGGAGATTTCTGTTCTTCGCCGAGAGAGACGAAGCGGACCTTGCAGGGCAGGCCGGCTTCTTCAAGCGCCCAGCGCACGCGGAAGGCGCGCATGAGCGGCTGGGCGAAATCGGGAACCCATTTGTAGGTGGTGAGCGTGATCATCGGGCTTTACCTCTTGAAGTGTCGTGTGGCGCCCATCTGCTTTCTGCGATGGCGGTGTTTTCAACGTAGAGCTGCTGCTTGTTGATGAGCGAGTTCCAGCCGCCGACATGGCTGTCGCGCAGGGCTGCGCTGACGAATGGGGTCTGGTGGAAGGACTGGATGGTCTGGCCGTTGGCTTCGCGGAATTCGACGGTGATGACGCTTTCGACTTCGCGGCCGGTTTCCTCGTCCCAGCCGAAGGTGAAGACGATGCGCTTGCGCGTTTCCACTTCGGTGATGACGCCGCTCATGTGCGAGACTTTGCGGTTGTACTGTTTCGACGCCATGCGGGCGCGCCAGGGCTTGCCGGGGTCAAGCTGCCAGTCGAGGTCGAGGCAGGTGAAGCTTTCAGGGCCCCACCAGCGGATCATGTGATCGCGATCTTCCCAGAGGCGCCAGACGAGCGCGAGCGGAGCGTCGAAGGTGCGCTCGATGCGGAGTTCGTCGTCGCGGCTGGCGAGGTTGCGCGTTGCGTCGAGTGGCGGGGCGGTCATTGCCGCTTTCCTTTTTTCGGGGCTTTGGGGGCGGCGTGCCGCTGGATCTGAGTGAGGTAGGCGTCCATGCGATCGAACGAGCCTTCCCAGTACTTGCGGTAGGCGTCGAGCCAGCCGTCGAGCTGTTTCAGCGGAGCGGCTTCGAGATGGCAGGGGCGCCATTGTGCCTCGCGGCCGCGCGAGATGAGGCCGGCGGCTTCGAGGACTTTGAGGTGGCGCGAGACGGCGGGGAGGGAGATGTCGAACGGGGCGGCGAGTTCGTTGACCGTGGCCTCGCCCTGAGAAAGGCGCGCGAGGATGGCGCGTCGCGTGGGATCGGCGAGGGCGGACAGGGTTTGCGAGAGCTGATCCATGCGGCGTATTTAACACGATGGATAATTAACGCAAGTGTTAAATTAGGCGTCGCATGAAGGCGGTGGCGTATTGCGCCCGAGTCGGAAGGATGGGGTGTGGGTGGGAAAGCCGGATTTGATCCGGGAATTTCGTTTGCTCACAAGGGAGTGGTTATCGCGAACGAACGTTCGACCCCCGATGCTCATGCCTTGCGATACTTCGCTTCCGTTCCGCCACGTTTCGGGTATAAGCCGCGCACATCGGAGTGTGGCGCAGTCTGGTAGCGCATCTGGTTTGGGACCAGAGGGTCGTTGGTTCGAATCCAGCCACTCCGACCATCATTCGCTCGCCGCGCCCTGGCTTGGGTCGGGGCGAGCTTCGGCTCGGCGAGCCGAGTTTGAGCGAAAATCGTGACATGAGCGAACGGACTGTCATTCTCCTTGCGGCGCATGGGGAGCGTGGCGGAGCTGCGAACAATGCGCGGCTGGCGGGGATCGTCGCGGCGGTGGGCGGCCTGATTCCCGAGGCAGATGTCGGGTCGGTTCTGGTCAATGTCGAAGGGCTGACCCAGAAGACGCTGGCGGCTTGCGGCGATAGGCGGGTGGTGTGCCTGCCTTTGCTGTTTTCGGACGGGTTCTTCTACGAGAAGCGGTTGAAGCCTGCGTTTGTTGGGGCGGGCCACGAGCTGGCGCCGCCGCTGGCCCTGTGGCGGTCGTTTGCGCCGTTTCTGGCGGACAATCTGGCATTGCGGACGATCAGCCATGCGGCGGACCCGCGCGTGGTGCTGGTGGCGCATGGCTCGAAGCAGACTGGACGGTCGGCTGTTTGTGCGCGGCAGGTCGCGGCGCTGATGCAGGGACGCTATGGCCGGGTCGAGGTGGGGTTTCTGGAGGAGGCGCCGCTGGCCAGCGAGGTGATCGCAGGGACCGAGGCGCCGTGGTCGGCGATCGGGCTGTTCCTGGGCGAGGGGATGCATGGGGGCGAGGACTTCGACGTGCTGACGGCGACAGCCCCGACAGCGCCTGTGGCGGCGTTTACGGCCGGGGAACTGCCCGGTTTGCCGGGGCTTATTGCAGCCGAAGCCCGCGACCGCCTGCGCAGTTGAATTTTCAGAGTTTTGCAGGCAGATGAGGGCCGTTACGGAGTCGCCCTGATGCTCGCGAAAATCTACCGACCCGCCCGGAATGCCATGCAGTCCGGCACGGCCAAATCGCAGGACTGGCTGCTCGAGTTCGACAGCCGGACGCCGCGCACGGTGGACCCGCTGATGGGCTGGATTTCCAGCGCCGACACCAACACGCAGGTCCGCATGACGTTCGCGACCCGCGAAGAGGCGATCGACTTCGCCAAGCGCAACGGCATCCCGTTCCAGGTGACCGAGCCGCGCGAAGCCAAGCGCGTGATCAAGGCCTATGCCGACAACTTCTCGGCCGTGCGCCGCAGACAGTGGACGCACTAGGACTTCGCGTCTGGTCTCCAACAAGGAACCCGCTTAAGACGCCTCTGCTGCGCTATAGATCCCGTAGCTCAACTGGATAGAGCACCCGCCTTCTAAGCGGGTGGTTGCAGGTTCAAGTCCTGCCGGGATCGCCAGTGTTGCTGTGCCAATTCACGACTGATCGCCGAAGCGCATGTCATGCGCTAAGCGCGCGTGCGTTTTCATGTTTCTCACGGCAACGCAGGAGTCTGCTGGGCGTTTTTCTAATGTGGGGGCGCACGGTCTATTGCGCCCCCGCCATTGCAAAAACATGACAGGAGAAACGCATGGCACAGGGCTATTCTCGCGAGAATGGCGGTCGAGATCGTGACCGCAATCGCGACGCTGACAACATGAGAGAATACGGCGCGCGCGGGCGAGGCGCCGGCGAGCGTGATCGTGACGACGACAACAAGATGAGCGGTCGCGATGAAGGGCAGCGCAGCTATGGGCAATATGCTCGTGACCGGAACGATAATCGCTATGGCAGCGATACCGGCGACTGGAACGAGCAGGGCATGGGCACGAGCGGCTCGATGTTCAATCCGCAGGACGATTTCGCCGGAAGCCGTCAGGGCAGCTATGGCCGCGGCCAGCAGTGGGGCGGCGGGTATAATGAGGGCGGCTATGACAATGCCGGTACTGGTGGAGGCGACAACTATCGCTTCACCGGAGGCGGCCAATCCGGCTGGGGCCAGAGCGGCAACTATGGCTGGGGCGGCGGCGGGAATCCGCAGACACGCTATGGCCGCAACCAGGATGGCGGCCAGCAGAATACCGACTATCCGTATATCGGCCGCGGTCGTGGGGAGTCTTATGGCCGTGGCTATGGCGACTTCTACCAGCGCTCGAACGAAGGGCAGGGCCGCGATAGCGACTACCAGCGCAATCTAGGCAGCCAGCGCCAGGGCGCGGGCCATCATGACGAGAGCTACCTGAACTGGCGGAACGACCAGATCCGCAAGCTGGACGACGACTATGACGCTTACCGGCGCGAGCACCAGACTAAGTTCAATTCCGACTTCGACAACTGGCGCAATAGCCGGGGCGAGAACGGCAACGGCGCAGAGGCCAAGGGAGGGTCGGACGAAGACCGCTCGCCGCGGATGGCGCAGGACCGGGCCGAGCGGTCGTCGCGATCGAAGTCGCGGACGAAGTCCGCCGGGACCGAAGGGAAGAGCGCCACGAAGTAGAGTTGCGGCCTAAGGATAGAGAGGAGCCGCTGGCGTTTGCCCGCGGCTCTTTTCATTTGCGTAACCAAATGGCGGCTCGCGCGTTGATGGGGTGTGGCAGCGTTTTGACGCGCCCTTCTCTTTGCCCGCGAACCAACAGGAGCGCACCATGGCGGACAGAACTCCCTCAGACAGCCCGATGGCGAGCGACAGGCTCGAGTCGAAATTCAACGCGTACAAGGGCGGCGATCACAACTGGACCGAAGGCCTGCCGCACGATTTCAGGGGCTGGGGCCCGCAGACGCCTGACCCGGCGGAAGATCTCCCGGCGCCGACAGACATGCATGTGAAAGATGACGGCCTGCACTGGTCGGGCGGTGAGGAACACAGGCACATCGTCTGGCGGTTCGATCGCCGGCATCATCACTGAAACAGACTTCGATCAGGTTTGACCAAGTTCGACCGGCGGCCCTCGGGCCGCCGGTTCCGTTTCAGGAACCCGTTGCGGTGTGGCGACGTTGTTGGCGGGTAGGTGGACCCAAAATCAGTGGAGATGACATTGGACGCGATCACGCTGTTGCGCGACGATCATCAGATTCTTCGCAAACTGAGCGAAGAGCTCGCCGACACGACCGAGGCTGCGGTTGTGACGCGCCCGAAGATGCTGGCGAAGCTGGAAGCCATCCTGACGGCCCACACCACGATCGAGGAAGAGCTGTTCTATCCTGCGTATCTGGATGCGTCGGACGATGTCGAGGATGCGCGTCGCGTGGCCGAGGGTACGGAAGAGCATCGTGCGTGCGATGCGCGGTTGCTTCCCGAACTTCACAAAACCGACCCGTCAACGATCGAGTATTCCGGCAAGTTGAAAGTGCTGAAGGACTACATCTTCCACCACCTCAAGGAAGAAGAGGAAGACATGTTCCCCAAAGTTCGCGAGCTGATCCCGCGCAAGGCTCTTCAGGAATTGGGAGAGGCGATGCTCGCGCGGAAGAAAGAACTGCTGGCTGAGATGGCTTAGCGCGCATGCTGAGTGCTGGCGAGCGAGCGGACAGTGTGGGGCTGAAATATGTGCAGCCCGACTCCCTGCCATTGCGGCGCGTGAAGAAGGGCAAGGGCTTTGCCTATGTCGACAAACACGCGAAGGCGCTGAGTGACGCCAAGCTGAAGGAGCGGTTGCAGAAGTTGGCCGTGCCGCCGGCGTGGCAGGACGTGAAGCTGGCGCGTGATCCCAAGAGCCACATCCAGGCGGTTGGCCGGGATGAGGCGGGGCGGCTTCAATACAAGTATCATGAGAAGTGGACCGAGACCGGCCACGAGGTGAAGCGTGAGCGGCTGGCGCAGCTGGGCGAGAGCCTGGGCTCTCTACGCGAGGAGATCGAGACGCAGCTGCGCCGGCAGACGGTGGACGAGGACTTTGCGCTGATGTGTGCGCTGGCCTTGCTGGACCGGGCAGGGCTGCGGGTCGGATATCCTGAATATTCACGCGAAGACGGCGGACGGGGCGCGACGACGCTTACCTGCAAGGATGTAATGCTGCGGGACGGCAAAGTCCGGCTGCGTTTCTTTGGCAAGGGCGGCAAGCGGATCGAGCGGATTCTTGAGGACGCGTCGCTGGCGCGGGCTTTAGGTTTGCTGAAGGCTCAGCCGGGTGAAATGCTTTTCCGCTGGAAGAATAAGGACGGCGACGAACGCTGTCTGACGGCGGACGACGTCAACGCCGCACTGCGGCAGCGCTTTGCGGAAACGACCAGCGCGAAGGACTTCCGTACCTTTCGGGCCAGTTCAATTGTGGCAGGCGCGATGCAGGAAGCCGCCAAGTCGGACAAAAAAGCGCGAGCAGATGCGCTCAAGCACTCGATCAAGGAGAGCGCCAGATTTCTCGCGAACACACCTACAGTGTGTAAGGCCAGCTACGTACATCCCGACGTGCAGCAGGCGTTCACGGATGAAGCGTTCGATGCAACTTCGCTGTTCACGGGCCCGCAAAGGGCAGGTTTGACCCGCGGCGAGACTGCGCTGCTGCGTTTGCTGAAGCTAAATGCTGAAAAGTGACTGGGGCACACATTAGCAGCGCTGCATGCAGGCAGGGTGTGTGACGGTTGCATCATCACGAACGAAGAACAGCCTTTCGTCCGATCTAACATTCGCGCGGGCTGGTTCACGTCGCGAATTCATCTACTATTCTGAATCACAGGCACCTGGGGCGGGTTGCAGATACCCCTCTTCAATTCGTCCAATTGGCGCCGACATTAAAGGAGAGACTTTCTCTTCGCACCACCGGGGTAGCGATAGCCGCAGCCCACTACGTGGCCCCCGCTTCCGCCGTCAGGTGCAACCTGCGAGGCGCACGCTCGGTTAGACAGCAGGCCGATGCGACAGACCTCCAGGTAAGACCTTCGATCGTGCTGCTTTCGAGATGGGAGCTACGATGTCGCGCGACTTGTTTGAGAGCTACACCAAGGCCTTCGAGAACCGTCGTGAGACGGTGATGACGATCCAGGAGTATCTGGAGGGCTGCAAGAAGGATCCGCTGATGTATGCGGGTCCACACGAGCGGCTGCTGGCTGCAATCGGCGAACCGGAGATGATCGACACGTCGCGGGATTCGCGGCTGGGACGCATCCACGCCAACCGCACCATCCGCGTCTATCCCAAGTTCACCGAGTTCTACGGGATGGAAGAGACGATCGAGCGGATCGTCGCCTTCTTCCGGCAAGGCGCGCAGGGTTTGGAAGAGAGGAAGCAGATCCTCTACCTTCTGGGACCAGTTGGCGGCGGCAAGTCTTCGCTGGCCGAGCGCATCAAGGCGCTGATGGAAGATCAGCCGATCTATGTGCTCAAGGCGGGGAATGATCTGTCACCCGTGTTCGAGAGCCCGCTGGCGCTGTTCGATCCGGATACGCAGGCGGCGCAGCTGCAGAAAGAGTACGGCATTCCGCGCCGGCGGCTGACGGGGCTCATGAGCCCGTGGGCTCTGAAGCGGCTGGACGAGTTCGGCGGCGACATCACCAAGTTCAAGGTGGCGAAGGTGAAGCCGTCGCGGATGCGCCAGATCGGCATCGCGAAAGTGGAGCCGGGCGACGAGAACAACCAGGACGTTTCCTCGCTGGTCGGTAAGGTGGATATCCGGATGCTGGAGATGCATTCGCAGAACGACCCGGATGCGTATTCGTATTCGGGTGGTCTCAACCGTGCGAACCAGGGCGTTCTCGAATTCGTCGAGATGTTCAAGGCGCCGATCAAGATGCTTCACCCCCTGCTGACGGCGACGCAGGAGGGGAACTATGTCGGCTCGGAGAATATCGGGGCGATCCCGTTCACCGGCATCGTGCTGGCGCACTCCAACGAGAGCGAATGGCGCGCGTTCAAGAACAACAAGACCAATGAGGCCTTCATCGACCGTATCTACGTCATCAAGGTGCCGTATGCGCTGCGGGTGATCGAGGAGACGAAGATCTACGACAAGCTGGTGCGGAGTTCGGAGCTGGCGTCTGCGCCGCTGGCGCCGGGGACGCTGGAGATGCTGGCGCGGTTCTCGGTGCTGTCGCGCCTGAAGCCGCACGAGAACTCCAATCTGTTCGCCAAGATGCGCGTCTATGATGGCGAGAGCCTGAAGGAGGTCGATCCGAAGGCGCGGACGCTGCAGGAATATCGCGATGCGGCGGGCGTGGATGAGGGCATGGAGGGGATTTCGACCCGGTTTGCCTTCAAGACACTGTCGGCGACGTTCAATCACGATACGGAGGAAGTTGCGGCCGATCCGGTGCACCTCATGTATGTACTGGAGCAGGCGATCAAGCGCGAGCAATACCCCGACGACGTGGAGGGGGCGTATCTGGAATTCATCAAGGCTGATCTTGCGCCGCGCTATGCGGAGTTCATCGGCCACGAAATCCAGAAGGCGTATCTCGAGAGTTATCACGACTACGGGCAGAACCTGTTCGACCGCTATGTCGATTATGCTGACGCGTGGATCGAGGATCAGGACTTCAAGGATCCGGACACGGGCCAGATGATGGATCGTGAGCTGCTGAACCAGGAGCTGTCGAAGATCGAGAAGCCGGCTGGCATCGCGAACCCGAAGGACTTCAGGAATGAAGTGGTGAAGTTCACGCTTCGCCAGCGCGCCAATAACAAGGGCAAGAACCCGAGCTGGACGTCTTACGAGAAGATCCGTGAGGTGATCGAGCGGCGGATGTTCAGCCAGGTTGAAGACCTGCTGCCTGTGATCTCGTTCGGATCGAAGAAGGATAGCGAGAGCGAGAAGAAGCACGACGAGTTCGTGCAGCGCATGGTGGAGCGGGGCTACACCGAGCGGCAGGTTCGCCGTCTGGTGGAATGGTACATGCGGGTGAAGCAGGCCAGCTAACGAAAGCACCCGATGAACATCATTGACCGCAGGCGGGAAGGGGGAAAGTCGCTGGCGAACCGCCAGCGATTCATCAGGCGGGCGCGTGCGCTGGTGAAGCGTGCTGTGCGCGAGGCTTCGGCTGGAAGGTCGATCAAGGACGTTGAAAAAGGCGGGGACATCGTTGTTCCCGCCGGTGGTGTGCATGAGCCTGTGCTGCGCAAGGGCTCACAGGGGGGCACGCGCGAATACGTTCTGCCCGGCAACAAGAAGTACATCCAGGGCGATACGATCGCGCGGCCCGAGGAAGATGGCGGCGGGTCTGGCGCATCGGACGGTGGCGAGGGGGAGGACGATTTCCGCTTCGCGCTGTCGGACGAGGAATTCCTCGACCTGTTCCTGGAGGATCTGGAGCTTCCCGATCTGGCCAAGCGTCAGGTGATGGGCGTCGAGGAGACGCAGCCGCAGCGGGCTGGGTTCAAATCGTCGGGCTCGCCCTCGTCGCTGTCGGTGTCGCGGACGATGCGCAATTCACTGTCGCGGCGCACGGCGCTGGGACGGCCGCGGCCGCAGGATGTGGCGGCGATCGAGGCGGAGATCGCGCGGCTCGACGATATCGGCGGCAATGAAGAGAAGATCGCGGCGCTGCGCGAGGACCTGGAGCGCAAGCAGAAGCGGATGCGACTGGTGCCCTTCATCGATCCGCTGGATGTGCGCTATCGCCGGTTCGATCAGGTGCCCAAGCCTGTCGCGCGGGCGGTGATGTTCTGCCTGATGGATGTGTCGGGCTCGATGGACGAGCACATGAAGGACCTCGCGAAGCGGTTCTACTCGCTGCTCTATCTGTTCCTGAAGCGGCGCTATGGGCGTGTGGATGTGGTGTTCATACGTCACACGCATGAGGCGCGTGAAGTGGATGAAGAGACATTCTTCCATTCGCGCGAGAGCGGCGGGACGGTGGTGTCGACCGCGCTGGAGGAGATGGCGAAGATCGTTCACGATCGCTATCCGGCGAACCAGTGGAACATCTATGGCGCGCAGGCCTCCGACGGCGACAACCTGCCGATGGACAATTCCACGACCATCAACCTGCTCAAGAATGCGATCCTGCCGCTGTGCCAGTACTATGCGTATCTGGAAGTGGGGCACGCCAAGGACGATGGCGGGGACGCGACGTCGCTGTGGCGGGCGTATGAGCTGGTGGCGGGGTCCGACGATCGCATGGCGATGCGCAAGGTGAGTCATCGCAGGGACATCTATCCGGTGTTCCGCGAGCTGTTTGCCAAGGGTGGGGCGAAAGCGGAGGCATCATGACCGACGAAGCCATCACTGCCCGGAAACGCAAGTCGCGGATCATTGCTGCGCCACCGGCAGCTCCATCGAAGTTGCTGTTCGATGGACCGGACTGGAATTTCGAGACGCTGGGCCGGATCTTCGATGCGGTGCGTGAGATTGGCGAGGGCGAGATCGGGCTGGACCCGTATCGCACGCAGATCGAGGTGATCACGTCCGAGCAGATGCTGGATGCGTATTCCAGCGTGGGCATGCCGCTGTTCTACAAGCACTGGAGCTTCGGCAAGGACTTCGCGCGCAACGAGACGCTGTATCGCAAGGGCTGGCAGGGGCTGGCCTATGAGATCGTCATCAATAGCGACCCGTGCGTGTGCTACATCATGGAAGAAAACTCCGCGACGATGCAGACGCTGGTACTGGCGCACGCGGCGATGGGGCACAACCACTTCTTCAAGAACAACTATGTGTTCAAGCAGTGGACTGATGCGAGCGGCATTGCCGACTATCTGTCGTTCGCCAAGACGTTCATCTCCAAGTGCGAGGAGCGCTACGGCCTCGAGGCGGTGGAGCGGCTGGTCGATGCAGCGCATGCGCTGCAGAGCCATGGCATCCATCGCTATCCGGGCAAGCGGTCGATGGACCTGCGGTCCGAGGAGATACGCGAGCGGGAGCGGCGGGCGCATGGTGAGGCGCTGTTCAACGACCTCTGGCGGACTGTGCCGCAAGGCAAAGGCAAGAAACCGGCGAGCAAGAAGAAGCTTGAGGAGGATCGTCGCAAGGCGATCCTGAAACTGCCGGAGGAGAATATCCTCTACTTCCTCGAGAAGACCGCGCCGCGTCTGGCTGGCTGGCAACGCGAGATCCTGCGGATCATCCGGCTGATCGCGCAGTACTTCTATCCGCAGCGCCAGACCAAGATGATGAACGAGGGCTGCGCGACGTGGACACACCATCGCATCATGACGCGCCTGCACGAGAAGGGGCAGATCAGCGACGGGTCGTATCTGGAGTTCCTGCATTCCCACACCAGCGTGGTGATGCAGCCGGACTTCGATGATCGCCGCTTCTCAGGCATCAATCCGTATGCGCTGGGCTTCGCGATGATGCAGGACATCGAGCGCATCGCGCTGACGCCGACGGACGAGGATCGTTCCTGGTTCCCCGACATTGCGGGCAATGGCGATCCCTATGGGACGCTGAAGGACATCTGGGCGAATTTCCGGGACGAGAGCATCGTCTCGCAATACCTGTCGCCGAACCTGATCCGGAAGATGGGGCTGTTCCAGATCACCGACGACCACAATGAGGAGGAGATGGAGGTCGCCGCCATCCATGACGAGCGCGGCTATCGCGAGGTGCGGCGGGCGCTGGCGCGGCAGTATGATGTGGCCGCGCGGGATGCGGACATCCAGGTGGTGGATGTGGATCTCTCGGGCGACCGGCGGCTGGAGCTGCGCCACAGTGTGGTGAACGGCATCACGCTGGAAGAGAAGGACGCCGACCGCGTTCTGCAGCATCTGGCGGACCTATGGGGGTATGAGGTCCGGCTGGTGGAGGCCGACGACACCACGATCTATACCGAGCACAAGGCCGAGCCGATGAGGCCATTCGCCTGACCCGTCAGCCCAGACGGTAACTCTTCCCACGGCGATGTGAGCGATTCGGTATGGTTAGCCCGCAAACTGCGGGGTCGCGGCGCCTTTGCAGGCGGGGAAGGGACGGGGTAGATTGACGCAAAGGTTGTGACCGCGCGGGGTTTGGGCGCGAGTACGCGATCGTTCGGGAGGGAATTATGGGATCTCGCGTCGCCCAGTGGGCGTTTGCGGCCGTTTATCTGGTCATAGCACTCATCGCGGTCTGGGGCGGCGTCATGGCGCTGAACCCGCCATTGCCGGATCCGTCGCCGTTCAACCCGGATCCGCTGCCGCTGCTTGTCAATTCGGCCATGGTGGTTGAGGCGATCTTCTACTTCGTCACGGCTGCGGCCTTCCTGCTGGCGACTGCGTATGCGGTTCGCACGACCCGTTCGGATGCCGGCAGCCTGCCGTCAGTGCTGAATTTCGGCTTTGCGACCTTCCTGATCGTCGTCGGCCTCTACCTCCTGTGGTTTGGCGCGCAGCTGCTGATGCTGGGCGGAAGCTTCTATTACGCGGCCATGGGCATCGCCCTGATCGCGTCGGGCGTGCTGCTGATCCTGCGCAAGTCGCTGGGTGCCTACATCTACGCCGGCATCCTGGCCGTGACCGTCCTCTGGACATTCCTGGAAGCCGGTCTCGACTTCCTTGCCGAGCTGCCGCGTCTGGCCGCCTGGCTGGTGGTTGGCCTGTGGTTCCTGTCGCCCTGGCACCGTGCAGCCATGGGCAAGACGCCTGAGACGCCGATCAATGCCGGCGGCCTGTGGGTTGGCGTTGCCCAGCTGGCTGGCGTGGCGCTGCTCGTTGTGGGCGCCGTGCAGGGCTACCCGGTCGTCGAGGGCACCAAGAACGAAGTTGCGGCGGGCCCCGCCGTGACCGACTGGCAGCATTACGGCGGCGTGCCGGAAGGCCAGCGCTTTGCCCAGCTGACGCAGATCAACACAGAAAATGTGGGCAAGCTGCAGGAAGTGTGGCGCCAGCGCACCGGCGTCGCCTACGACTTCAAGCAGACCCCGCAGATGGCCAATGGCCTTGTGTATATCTGCACGGCCGGCAGCCAGCTGATCGCTTACGACTCGGATACGGGCGAGAAGCGCTGGCAGTACGACACCAAGACGCAGATCCCGGGCGGCCTTGAGCGCGGCTCGACGTTTGCGCGCACCTGCCGTGGTCTCGGCTATCATGAGGCTCCCCCCGAATACACGGGCGAGTGCTCCAAGCGCATCATCTCCGGTACGGTGGATGCCCGCCTGATCGCCGTCGACGCGCTGACGGGCCGCCTCTGCCCGAGCTTCGGCTTCAACGGCGAAGTGAACCTCGTGTCGGGCCTCGGCCGCTCGCCGCTGGGCAACTACATGGTCACGTCGACCCCGATGATTGCGGGCGACAAGATCGTCGTCGGCGGCTGGGTCACGGACAACCAGCAGCTCGGCAACCCGTCGGGCGTGCTGCGTGCGTATGACGTCATCACGGGCCAGTTCTCGTGGGCGTGGGACATGGGCAATCCGGGCTATAACGGCCTGCCGGACGAGGGTGGCGAGTACACCCGCGGCACGCCGAACGTCTGGTCCAACACCGCGTACGACCCGGAGCTGAACCTCGTGTTCGCGCCGACGGGCAACTCCTCGCCGGACTATTTCGACGGCGATCTGCGCTCGAAGGAAGCGGAAGAGAACGCGTCTGCGGTCGTTGCGATCGACGCCGCGACCGGCCAGCGCCGCTGGGTCTACCAGACGGTTCACCGCGATATCTGGGACTATGACGTCCCCTCGCAGCCGGTTCTGGTGAACATCCGCAAGAATGGCGAAGGCGAGCTGATCCCGGCCGTGGCCCAGCCCACCAAGCGCGGCGAGATCTTCCTGCTCGACCGTCGCACGGGCGTGCCGATCTACGAGACGCCTGAGCAGCCGGTGCCGCAGAACCCTGCCAGGGGCGAAGTGGTGACGGCGACGCAGCCCTTCTCGCCGCTGCCGCACTTCCGCGACGACCGGATCGAGCAGGACATGTGGGGCCTTACCCCGCTGGACCAGCTGCACTGCCGCATCGAGTTCAAGAAGATGCGCTATGAGGGGCACTTCACGCCTCCCATGGAAGGCGGCGGCGGCTATGGCCTGGCCGAAGATACCTGGGGCGGCACGTTCCAGTATCCGGGCAATGCCGGCGGCTTCAACTGGGGCTCCGTCTCGGTTGATCCGGACAACGGCCTGCTGATCGGCGCACCGATGCTGATGGGCAACCGTATCGTCATGCGCAGCCTCGAGGCCCGCGCGGCCGACGCCAAGCTCAATGCCGAGCGTCGTGCAGCGCAGGCAGCTGCGAAGGGCACGCCGGATGGCGCGCCTGCGGGTGGCCCGGCTGCGGCGACGCGTCCGGGCGCTGGTCAGGGCGGCCCCAATGCGGCTGGCGGACCGGTTGCTCCGGGTACGCGCGGCACGCCGGGGTCGGGTCAGACGTTCGACCAGACCAAGGTTCTGTACCGTGGCGATACGGCGCCGTTCATGTCGGCCTGGCGTCTGCCCCTGCCGTTCTTCAACGCGCCGACCGAGCTGCCTTGCTTCGAGCCGCCGTTCTCGGTGATCGGGGTGATGGACCTCAACACCAACAAGCTGCTGTGGAAGCGCGCCATCGGCTCGCTGAAGGAGTCGGGTCCGTTCGGCATTCCGCTCGGCATTGGCACGCAGGTTGGCACGCCGGTGCAGGCTGGCGTGCTGTCGACCCGTGGCGGCCTGATCTTCGATGGCGGCGCGATGGACTCGACCTTCCGCGCCTTCGATCTGCGCACCGGCGAAGTGAAGTGGGAAAGCGACATGCCGGGCAGCGCCCACGCAACGCCGATGAGCTACATCGGCAAGAACGGCAAACAGTATGTCGTGATCACCATCCCGAATCCGAGCTGGCGCTACCCGCGCTCGTCCTCGGACGAGCCGACGGATGATCAGGGCGGCTACGTGATCGCCTACGCGCTTCCGGACCAGCCGGCCCAGTAGGGCCGGCAACCGGGGGCGGGAAGCCGCCCCCGGGACGCTGGGACGCTCAGAGACAAAGACCAAAAGGAAAAGGCCCGGAGCGATATCGCTCCGGGCCTTTTCGATTTTTGCGAACAGTCGAGTGGATCCAGGATCGCTACGCGTCCGGGGATGACTATGTTACTTGATCTTGCCTTCCTTGAAGTCGACGTGTTTGCGCACGACCGGGTCGTACTTCTTCAGAACGAGCTTTTCGGTCTGCGTGCGCGGGTTCTTCTTGGTGACATAGAAGAAGCCGGTGTCAGCCGACGAGTTCAGGCGGATCTTGATGGTCGCTGGCTTGGCCATTGGGGCTCTCGGACGTGTTCTTGAAAATCGGAAGCGTGCTTGGACCCGATTGCGGCCCCCAAGTCAAGCACAAGCACGGAAAGTTGCAGCAAGTCCTTGGAAATCATAGGTTTCCGGTGTGTTTGGGGCGGGGATCATGCGGGTTCTGGTGGTTGGGGGATACGGGCTGATCGGGCTGGAGGTGATCCAGGCCCTCTCGCGCGCCGGCCATCAGGTGGCGGGGTTCGGCCGCTCGCCCGAGACGGGAAGACGGATCGCTCCGCATATCCCCTGGAATCACGGCGACATGCGGCGGATGCAGGCAGCGGCCGACTGGGCTCCGAGTCTCGCCGGGATCGACGCCGTGGTGACCGCGGCGGGGGCGCTGCAGGACGGGGCGAAGGACGATCTTCAGCTGGTCCAGGATGGCGCGATACGGGCGCTGGTGGCGGCGTGCGAGGCGGCGGGGGTGAAGCAGTTCGTGCAGATCTCTGCGCCGGGCGCAGAAGCTGGGGCGCGGACGGCGTTTCTTGCGACCAAGGCGGCGGGTGATGCGGCGGTGCGCGCAAGCAGTCTCGACTGGACGATCCTGAAGCCGGGGCTGGTGATCTCTGCGGGCGCGTATGGCGCGACGGGGCTGTTGCGGATGCTGGCGGCGGCGCCGGTGGTGCAGCCGATCGCGCTGGCGGACGCGCGCGTGCAGACGGTGGCGGGTAGCGATGTCGGCGAGGCGGTGCGCGCAGTGCTGGCGGGCGAAGTGGCCTCGCGGCGCGACTATGAGCTGGTGGAGGATGAGGTCCACACGCTCGAGGAGATGCTGAAGACTGTGCGTCGCTGGGTCGGGCGCGATGATGCGCTGGCGGTGTGGCGGCTGCCGCGATGGGCGGCGTTCGGGATCGGATGGTTTGCGGATGTCGGTGGGCTGATGGGCTGGCGCTCGCCACTGCGCACGACGGCGTTGCGGTCGCTTGCCGATGGCGTGACGGGCGATGCGAGCGCGTGGCGCGAGGCGGGTGGGTTCAGGCTGAAGCCGCTGGAGGAGACGCTGCGCGCGTTGCCTTCGACGATGCAGGAGCGCGTGTTCGGGCGGGCGCAGCTGGTGTTTCCGTTTCTGCTGCTGATGCTGTCGGCGTTCTGGCTGGCGAGTGGGATGATTGGGCTGGTGCAGCGTGAGCAGGCGGGGGCGTTGATCGCGCCGCGCGTGGGCGTGGATGTGGCTGCGTGGTTCGTGGCAGTCGGGATCGTGCTGGATATCGCGATTGGCTGGGGCCTGTTGTGGCGCAAGTGGGCGCGGCGGGCGGCGTGGGGATCGATCCTGGTTTCGCTTGGCTATCTTGGCGCGGGCACGATTGTGACGCCGGAGCTGTGGGCTGATCCGCTGGGGCGGTTCGTGAAGGTGTTTCCTGCAATCGCACTGGCGCTCGTCGTTGCGGCGCTGGTGGAGGAACGGTGATGGAGTGGGTGCATCTGCTGCGATGGGCGCACATCATCGGCGCGTGCGTGTTGCTGGGCACGGGCGCGGGCATCGCCTTCTTCATGGTGATGGCGCAACGCGTGAAGGATGCGCGGGTGATCGCGCATGTGGCGGGCACGGTGGTGATCGCAGACTGGCTGTTCACCGCGAGCGCCGTGGTGCTGCAGCCGGTGACGGGCGCGCTGCTGGCGATGGCGATCGGATGGCAGTTGAGCGAGGGCTGGATCGTGCTGTCGCTCGGGCTCTACGTGTTCATCGGCCTGCTGTGGTTGCCGGTGGTGTGGATACAGCATCGGCTGCGTGATCTGGCGCGGGCGGCGGCGGATGCGGGCGAGGCGCTGCCGGATGAATATCACCGGCTTTACCGCATCTGGTTCATCGCAGGGTTTCCCGCTTTCGCCTGCGTACTCATCATCCTGTGGCTGATGGTGACGCGGCCGGTGGGACTGTTCGGCTAGATCCTCTCGCGGACGTGGCCGGATTGCGTCCAGTAGAGATGGAAGGGGCGAACCGCTTCCTGGCGCACGAGACGCGCTTCGACTTCCGAGATGACGAAGCGGGTGACGTTCGGCAGGTCGAGGCCGACGACTTCGGGGAGCGTAAACCAGCGCAGGTCGGCCAGCTCGCGGCCGTCGATGGGCGGGCGGTCGTCGATCAGCGCGTCTGAGGCGTCGGCGATGAAGAAGCGGGCGTCGAAGCGCTTGTGGCGCATGGGCGGCGTAATGGCGCGGCCGAGGAACTGCAGGTTTGCGAGGCAGGGCGCTGCGCCTTGCCCGTAGTAGTCGGCCCAGGAGGCGGGGACGTCGCCAAGTTTGCCGGACTTGCGGCCCACAATGAGGCCCGTCTCCTCGAAGACTTCGCGGATGGCGGTGAGCGGGAAGGCGCGCGTCGGACGCTGGGCGCCGATGGCGAGACGTTCGTGTTCGGTTGGCGTCAGTTCGGTGAGCGCAGGCGCGAGCACGTCCTCATCGTCGACCCGGCCGCCGGGGAAAACGTATTTGTTCGGCATGAAGTCGTGGCCTTCGGAGCGGCATCCCATGAGGATGCGCGGACCATCGGGCGTGTTGCGGTAGAGGATCAGCGTGGAAGCGTCGCGAGGCGTCGCCGGATTGGCGACGAGGTTGGACGGGTCTTCGCGCAGGAGATCGTCTTCGGACAGGCTTTTCGCGGCGGCGGCTCTTGCTGCCGCGACTTGTGCGGGATCGTTGTCGGGATCGAAGGGGCTGGTCATGGGGGTGAGTTGGACCCGCCCGACGTTTCAGTCAACGGGAGGGGGCAGCGAGCACGCGCTCGTCCTTCGACGGACGCGCACTTCGTGCGCTGCTCAGGATGAGCGCTACATTGCTTGCAGTTTAGCCCTCGTCCCGAGGAGGCCTGAAAGGCCGTCT
>Ga0247823_10001694_pt1 | contig 18230 bp, 17 predicted proteins | sample 13C_PalmiticAcid_2_FD_192426 | JGI IMG/M metagenome (GOLD analysis project Ga0247823, IMG submission 192426) | Soil microbial communities from agricultural site in Penn Yan, New York, United States - 13C_PalmiticAcid_Day30 | ecosystem: Environmental > Terrestrial > Soil > Agricultural land... | reverse complement strand
TCGTTCCGCCCGGATTTCAAACGCCTGGGACTACGCGGCGCGCTGGCCGTGACGCTGGGCAGCATCGCCCCGCCGGCCGCTTTGCTGGCGACACTGGAACTCGGGCCCGGCAAGGACAGTAGCTGCGGCGGCAAGTACGCCAAATAGAAGTGCGGCAGCTGGCGCGCATCAATGCTCGAATCGAATCGACGCGCGAAGCGGATTACGCTTGAGTTTATTGTCAGGTTCCAGTGTTGCGGCGCGTGTTGAAAGTTTCGATGAGCGAGGTCGCGAGCTCGACTTGTGCGGGAGAAAGCTCAGGTCCAGAAATAATCCGCACTCGGTAGCCGACGTCGGTAAGCTCCAGTACCAACACTGTGTTATCCGAGTTCTTGTCGTCCTTCTTGATGTAAAGCGGCACGCCAGTGCGAGCCACCCAGTCATCGTTCGGACCCAGATCCGCCGAAGAACGCCAGCACACAACGCCATCCAACGACACGCCTGGTTCCAGTTGCACGTCCAGTTGCGGTTGCGACGTATCAGGATGCAAGACTTTGAGTCCCGGCACGGGGACGAAATCGGATTGCTTGGTATCCGAAGAAACAATGAAAGAGCAGGACGCTTCAGTTAATCCAGCATCGACCGTTGCCGGCTCCGTCGCCAGCGACAAGTTGCTGGCTACTGACATCGCCAAAGTTGCGATAATCCGCATGCGGCACCTAGCACCTGGACCTAGCCGATCCGCGAAGCAGGTTCGCCTTGAATGAATTGCTAGGCGCGCTAGATGGAAGGACGCCACATGAAGTGCACAGTATCCGAATCCCTGTTTCTTGGTGCGAGCATGCGAGCATAGGACTTCTCAATGTGAGGCTTAGCATCTGACGGCTTATATATCTGCAGCTCATAGTAGAGGCCATCATCTGGTGTGAATCCCACAATTTCCTCCCATCCTGGGCCGACAGTTCCGCCTGTCAGCAATCCATGCTTACCAAGGCCTTCAATCTCATTAGGTGCTAGGTTGCTAGAAACAGACTCTCGAAACGCGAGCCGCGCGAGATCCTTAGCTTCGTCGAAAGTTCTTCTGGCATATTGATATGCCATGAGCGCTCTAACTGGCGATATACCGCTGCAACTGATCCAATTGAACCTTCTGATCCTCGATCACCGCCTTGACCAGATCGCCGATCGAGATCACCCCGATCACCTCGCCGTCCTCCATTACGGGCAGATGACGGATGCGGTGATCGGTCACCAACTGCATGCAGTGTTCGACCGTATGGTTGGGTCCGACCGTGATCACGCCCGCGGTCATGATGTCGCGCACCGAGGTATCGGCCGACGAACGGCCGTGCAGCACCACTTTGCGCGCGTAGTCACGCTCGGAGACGATGCCGGCCAGTCTTGCGCCGTCCATCACCAGCACCGCCCCCACGCTCTTCTCGGCCATCAGGCGGATGGCGTCGATCACCGCATCGCCCGGCGCGACCGCGAAGACCTCAGGAGTCTTGTTTCCCAACAGTTGGCGTAGCGTGTGCATCGAGCTCTCCTTTGGTGTCGGGTTGCTGCGATGAGAATACTCCTCCTGCGCCCGGTTGCCAGATGTCCACCAGATACAGTGGCCGCTGCTTGGCTTCGTCGTACAGCCGGCCCAGGTATTCGCCTATCAATCCCAGCGCCATCAGCTGGATGCCGCCCAGGAACAGGATCACCACCATCATCGTGGGCCAACCCGCCACACGGTCGCCGTACAAGGCGGCCTTGACCATGATCCAGACCGCGAATACGAAAGAGAAAGCCGCGGTCAGCAGACCGAAATAGGTGGCTACGCGCAACGGCGCGGTGGAGAAACTGGTGATTCCTTCCAGCGCGAAGTTCCACAATTTCCAGAGGCCGAAATTGCTGCGTCCCGCAAGGCGCGCGTCGCGGCGATAGGGAATGGCGATCTGGTTGAAGCCCACCCAGCCGAACAGCCCCTTCATGAAACGGTGCCGTTCGCGCAATTGCCGCAAGGCGGCCAGCGCCCGCGGCGAAAGCAGGCGGAAATCGCCGGTATCGGCCGGAATGGGAGTCTTGGACAGGCGCCCGATCACCCGGTAGAAACCGGCCGCGGTGGCACGCTTCAACCAGCCCTCGCCCTCGCGCTGGATACGCGTACCGTGCACATCATCGTAACCCTCGCGCCACTTCGAAACGAACTGCGGAATCAGCTCCGGCGGATCCTGTCCGTCGGCGTCGAGGATGAGCACCGCGCCAGTTTCGACCTGGTCCAGGGCCGCGGTCAGCGCCAGTTCCTTGCCGAAATTCCGCGACAGACGCAACAAGGAAACGCTTGGATCGTGCCGGGCCAGGCGCTGCATCGCTTCCCAGGTGCCATCGGTGCTGCCGTCGTCCACGTACAGCACCCGACCCTCCACGCCATCCAGCTGTTGCAGCACCGCGGCGATGCGTGGGTGCAGCACAGGCAGCGCCTCGGCCTCGTTGCGCGCGGCCACCACTACGGTGAGGCGATCCTGATCGTGGGACATTCTCAATCCAGTGACTGCAGGTAGCCCGGGCCGCCGATTTGCCGCGCCTGCCGCTGGATCCAGTTTGCGCGTCGCTGCACGAAGGGTCCGGGGCGGGCAACACTGTAGCGTCTCGGGGCAGGCAGCACCGCGGCCAGCCGGGCGCTTTCGGCCGGGGACAAGCGGCTCGCGTCCTTGCGCCAATAGCTGCGCGACGCCGCTTGCGCGCCATAGATGCCGTCGCCGAACTCGGCGATGTTGGCGTAGACCTCCAGGATGCGGGTCTTCGGCCACATCAGCTCGATCAGCAGCGTGTACCAGGCTTCGATGCCTTTGCGCACCCAGCTGCGGCCCTGCCACAGGAACAGGTTCTTGGCGACCTGCTGGCTGACCGTGCTCGCGCCGCGCACCTTGCGACCTTTGGCGTTGTTGGCGCGGGCTTTCTCTATCGCCTTGAAATCGAAACCGCGGTGGGTGGCGAAATTCTGATCCTCCGCGGCCACCATGGCGACCGGCAGGCTGGGTGAGATCCGATCGATATCGCGCCAATCGTAGGCCACCCGAAAGCCCATCTCGCCCGCACCCCACGCCTCGAACTGGCGGGCCATCATGAATGCGGAGAAAGGCGGATCGACGAAGCGCAGCACGGCCACTTGCAGGATGCTGGCCGCGGCGAACAGGAACGGCAACGCCAGCAGCCAGCGCAGCCAGCGACGGGATCGGGTTCGTCCGGGAAAAGGAGGGTCGATGGCGTAGGTTCCTGGCGGTTTGAACTCTTGCCGCAATGTTAACCTTTCGCTCATCGTGATGACTGCATCGAAGGGTGGCTATGCAAGAACAAGACCGGATAGCCGCCCTGATGACGGAAGCCGACCAAATGTCTATGCGCGGCCAGTCCGAGGCGGCCGTCAGCCGGTGGAAGCAGGTCCTGGACATAGAGCCCGACTACCCGCCGGCGCTCAATCTCATCGGCGTCTACAGCATGGCGCGGGGCGATTTCGCGCTGGCCCGCGACTATCTGCTGCGGGCCGTAGCCGCGGCCCCCAAATTCGCCATGGCGCATGCCAACCTATCGCGACTGCACAGCGCGCAAGGCGACACCGACGCCGCCCTGGCTTCGATCAACCAGGCTATCATCGCCGATCCCACGGCATGGGGCGCCCACATGGAACGGGCGCGGTTGCTCGAAGCCAAGAGTCGGCCCAGGGAAGCGGCGGCCTCATGGGGAAGAGCGCTGGCTTACATGCCGGAATCGGCCGCGCAGTCGGCGCAATTGCAGCAACTCGTCGCGCAAGCAAGAAAAGCCGTAAGCGACAACCAGAATTCTCTGCGCGAATTCCTGCAGGACCGCATGCACGGCCTGATGGGCAAAGGAAGCCATCCCGAACTGGAACGCTTCGAGAACTGCCTGGACATCGTGACCGGACGTCGTGAATTCGTCACGGCGCGGCCGCTGATGTTGCCTTATCCAAGACTTCCCGCCATTCCTTTTTTCGACACCTCCACTTTCGATTGGGTGCCGGCCATGGAAGCGGCTTTCCCCGACATTCTGAGCGAACTGGAGTCGCTGCTGCAGCGGCCCGATCTTTTCGTACCGTACGTGCAAACGCAGGCCGGCAGTCCTACCGGGCAGTTCGACGCGCTCGATCGCAACCTGGACTGGGGTGCGCTTTTCCTGTGGAAGAACGGCGCGCGCATCGATTCCAACGCCGATCTATGCCCACGCACCGAAGCGGCCATAAGCCGGACGCCGCAGAACATCATTCCCAACCGGGCGCCGGTCGCTTTTTTTTCGGCGCTCCAGCCGGGCACGCATATCCCCCCGCACAACGGGGCGACCAATACCCGCCTGACGGTGCATTTGCCCTTGATCGTTCCGCCCGACTGCGGCCTGCGCGTGGGCGGCGAAACCCATGTCTGGCAGCCCGGGAAGGTGGTCGCGTTCGACGACACCATCACCCATGAGGCATGGAACTACAGCGACCGCCTTCGCGTCGTGCTGATCTTCGACGTCTGGCATCCCATGCTTACGCCACTTGAACGGCAGTTGGTCGCCCATACCGTTGAGAGCATCATGACTTTTTACGGCGACAACGCCGATCTCGGAGAACTGTGAGCACCGGCGACAACCAGACACGCTTCCTCCTGCCCAGAGCCGGCGTGCGCGGCGTCTGCGTGCGCCTGGAAAACACCTGGCAGGAAATCCTGTCCCACGCTTCCTATCCCGACCGGGCGCGCGATCTGCTGGGTCAGGCCTGCGCCGCCTCTGCATTGTTCACCGGCCACGCCAAGGTCAACGGCCGCCTGTCCCTGCAACTGCGCAGCCCACACGCGTTGCGCACGCTGTTCGCCGAATGCACCGCGCAAGGAACCTTGCGCGGTATCGCCAAGGTGGCCGATGGCCAGGACTCGCCGCACGACCTGCGCGAACTAGGCCAGGAAGCGCTGCTGGCCATTACCATCGAAAACCCCGGCCTCGATCCGAGCGAGCCGCAGCGCTACCAGAGCCTGGTTTCCCTGCAAGCTCCCAACCTTTCCGAGGCGTTCGAGAACTACTTCCATCAATCCGAGCAATTGCCGACCCGCCTGCTGCTGGCCGCCGACGGCCGGGCGGTTGCCGGGCTGATGCTGCAGAAGTTGCCGAGCGACGAGGGCGACGACGATGGCTGGAACCGCGCAGGGGCTTTATTCGACACCTTGCAGTCCGACGAGCTGCTGGCCCTCCCCGCAGAGGAGCTTTTGCGCCGCCTGTTCCACCAGGAAGAGCCGGTGGTCCTGGCCGAACACCCTCTGCGCTTCGCCTGCTCGTGCTCCCAGCAGCGGGTGGCCACCATGCTGCAATCCCTGGGCGCCGAAGAGGCCCATGCCGCCCTGGCCGACGGCCTGGCCGAAGTGCGTTGCGAATTCTGTGGCCAGCGCTATATTTTCAGCGCCCCCGAAATCGACGAACTTTTCGCCCTGCCGCCGGTCGGAATACAGGCCCCTGAACGGCTTCAGTAGCCCTGGGGCCTGTTGGGGACTTGTTAAAGAAACATAAATCGAATAGCATCCAATGCCCTTGGGAGGGGAACTCCACCGCGGAGTTGGGAGTCTTAAGCGAGCTATGAACCCGCGTCTTCTGCACCTGCCGTTTGCCCTGTTGCTCGCCTTTGGCGTGGCTGCTGGCGCGCAGGCGCAATCCAAGAAGCCGCAAGCCTCCAAGCGCGATGCCACCGTCCTTCCGGTCTGGAACAACACCAGCGGCAAGGTCGAAGCCGTGCTTCTGCTGGAGCCCACGGGCGAAGCCTCCGCCGGCGCCAGCTGGCGCCTGGGCAGCAACACGCTGGGAGCGGCCTTCGGCCTGGAAGCCGGCGACTCCCTTGGCCTGGTCTGCAACCGCCAGAGCGCCAGCAGCATCGGCAGCCTGATCAGCAATTGCGCAGTTGCCGAACTGACCGACGGCAATGACGGCGGCAGCCAGCGCCTCAGCGCCGGCGCCTCCCTGACCCGTCCTGGCGGCAAGCTGGGATTGTCCGCCGGCAGCGGCCGCGACACCCTCCCCGCCTGGCTGTCCTCCAATGCCGGCGCACGCGTCGAAGAGAACGATCTGGCCATATTCGGCCAGAAGAACATCGGCCGCGAAGGCTACGTGCGGATCGGCGGTGCGGTAGCCCGCGCCCGCCTGGTGCCGATCGCCGACGTACCGACCATCGCCGACCGCTGGAACACCAAGAGCCTCAGCGTCGGCGGCGGCTACGGCGCCTTCAGCGCCAATATCGTCGGCCGCGTGGTCGATGTCCCCGGCCAACCGGGAAAATGGGAAGGTCTTGGCCTGGGCCTGACCTGGCGTACCCCATGGAGCGGCCAGCTGACCGTGGGCGCGGAAAACGTCATCACCCGCGGCAAGAACCCCTTCTCGCCAAGCGACGAGAGCGGCGACGAAGGTACTGTGCCCTACGTGCGGTACGAGCAAGACCTCTAACGGACGCGCATCAGTGGGCGCTGGTCCCGCGCAGGCATCGTCTCTTTTTCATTCCCATTCATTCCAACCCTGACCGCAGGTCGGACTGCAGCTTCATTCCAGCCCCACGGCAGCCACGAACCCCCACCCGATCGTGCCTTCGGCACCGTGGCTGATGGGCTCCAGCCGCGTATGCAGCGCCGGTCGCGCCCGCTTGAAATAAGCCTCGATAGCATGCGCTTGCTGGGTGTCCAGTGCGCTGCTCACCATCTCAGCGCTTCGCAAACGGGCGCCCACTAATGCTTCCCTGTACGCGCGCAGCTTTTCCAGCACCGTCTCCACTTCGATGGTGCCGGCCGATGCAACCAGCTTATGCACGCACTCCCTGCTCTCCAGCAGCAGGTCGGGCACGTCGCTGGCACCGATCGCCTCCGCCAGCTGCGACATCGATGCGTTGTACAAAGCGCGGCATTTCAACGCTTCGGCATCCGAACCGACCGATGGATCTTTTCGAGTCGCCTCCAGCCATGGGACGATCCCTATGGCGGCCGACACAAGACCGTCGCTGGCGAGCAGCCTGTCGATGTGCGCAACTTCCTGCTCAGCCACCCGCACCAGGACGCCATCGGCGTGGTGCAGGATGAAGGCGAAGATCGCCGACTCCTTCGCGACCCTCAGGCATTCCTCCAGGGATTCCTGCCTGCGGCCGTACTCCAGGCCGTACTGGCTGATGACCGCATCGAATCTGCGATCCTCGAAAGGAAGCCGCTCCATCGCCACGTTCGGATGGAACGCTATCTTCCCCATCCTCTCCGGGTCGTACCACACGGGCGCTACCGTCGAATAGTCGACCGCATCCACGCGCCCGAACTTGGCCGGGAAACCATCCAAAAGGAGTTTGGGCAAGGCCCCATTGCCTGTCGCGATGTCCAGGACATTGTCGCCTTTGTGCAGCCGGCCGAAAACGGCATTCCAGAACTCCGCGATCGCGCCACCGTAATTGCCTGCATAGCTGCCTACGCAAGAGTGCAGCGCACCGCTCTTCCAGTAGTTCGACCAAGCCTCGCTGCGCGCGCGTCCGCTGTTATCCATCGCCGTATTGTCCACTTAAAACCGACCAAAAAAAGGGCCCCGTTTCCGGGGCCCTTCGGTACAGCTCGACTGCTTAACCGCTTAGAACGACTGCGTGTAACGGAAGTACACGGTACGGCCGTACGCATCGTACAGGCTGAAGTTCCACGGACGGCCGTTGAAACCGACCAACTCCGGGTAACGATCGCCGACGTTGTTGGCACCGATGGTGATGGCGGCCTTCCACGGGGTCTTGTAGTTCACGTACACATCGTTGGTCGCGTAGCCGCCGACATTGCCGGTGGAGTCCGACTGGCCATCGATGTAGTTCGTGCTGAAGCCCACGGTGAAGTCGCCCAGCGACCAGGTGTTGCGCAGCGCGGCGCGGAGGTCGGGCTGACCGACGATTCCAGCCTGGTTGCTCACATCGCCAACGACCGAGATGATGTCGTACTTGTTGATGTACGAAACCTGCAGGGCGTTCTCCAACTTGCCGGCGCCGCCGAGATCGAAATTGGTGCGCAGGTTGAAGTCGAAGCCGTCGGTTTCCAGCGTTCCTTCGTTCGCCGAACCGCGGGTCACGCGGATGATCGCATTGGTGATCGGGTCACGCAGCACGCCCAGACCGGCCGGAATCGGACCGAGGCTCGGGTCGATGGAGCGGTCGATCAGCTCCTGCGAGGTGAACTGGTTGATGCGATCCTCGACCTTGATGTTGTAGTAGTCGAGGGTGACGTTCAACCAGTCGAACGGATCGTAGGCGACGCCGATGCTGTACTGCTTGGACTGCTCGGACTTGAGCGCGCCGTTGGCGATCACCGTTGCGTCGACCTGGATCTCGGTGTTCGCGCAGGTGGCCGGATTGCCGCCGAAGACGACGCAGGTGTCGAAGTCGGTGACCGGGTCGGCCGAGAACGCAGCCTGCTGGGTCAGGATGTCCAACGTCGGAGCGCGGAAGCCTTCGCCGTAGGAAGCGCGGAAGGTCAGGTTGTCCAGCGGCTGCCAGCGAGCGGCGATCTTCGGCGAGAAGTCATTGCCGTAGTCGCTGTATTTGTCGTAACGGCCAGCGATGGTGACGTCGAAGGTGCTGGTGAACGGGAACAGCCACTCGAAGAACGCCGAGTAGACGTCGCGGCTGCCGCCGGCGGAGTTGCCGGCCGAGCCTTCGATGACGCCGGCTTCGGAGAGCGGATCGAAGATATCGGCGTACTCTTCCTTGCGGTATTCGGCGCCGACGACGGCGTTGGAAACGCCACCGCCCATCTCGAACAGGTCGAAGTTCACCGTGCCGTACAGCTCTTCGGTCTTCCAGGTCGATTCGCGGGCGATCGTAGCGGTGAAGCCCTTGACCACGGCGGGATCGGAGCCGAACGGGTCGAGCAGGTTGTAGCTACCGTTGGCGATGGCCTGTTCGGCCAGCGGACGGACGATGAAGCCACGGCCCAGCTCGTTGTAGTGGTACTCGTTACGGCGCAGGCCGAAGTCCACCGACACCTTGTCGGTCAGCTGACCGGTCGAGCCGATCAACAGGTCGGTAACGGTCGCATCGGTGCTGGTGTCGCGATTGCCGGCCGCGGCGAAGCGATGGCGCACGAACGCCGGCAGGCCATCGGCCGGGGTCGGATCGTTCGGGCTGCCCGACGGGATGAACACTTCGCCCGGCGTCGGCGCGTAACGGCCGAAGCTGTTCACGCGGCTGGCCGTGGCGGTCATGTACAGGGTCCAGTCGTCGTTGATCTGGTAGTCGCCACGGGCGAACAGCGACTTGTTCTCGATCGAAGCTTCGTTAGCCGCGACGGAGTTGAAGTCGAAGGAGCAGGTGTTGCCCGGCGTCACCCAGAAACCATTGGTGTCGCAAGCAAAGCCAGGCATACGGATGAAGGCGCCCGTAGCCCGCCAGTCGGCAGCGAAGTCCGGACGCGGCGGCGTGGTCGGATCGGCACGATCCGGATTCGGAACGACGGTGCGGTAGTTGTTGCCGAAGGACGAAACGCCCAGGGTGCCGCCACCAATCTGGTCCTTGGTGAACACCATGCCGCGCTTGGAGTACGAGAGGCCGGCGATCAAGCTGCCGCGGTCGCTCGAGACGCCCATGATCGCGGAACCTTCTTGCGTATCGCCGCCCTGGATCTTGGTCTGGCCCGTACCGATGCGGAGTTCGGCGCCGTTGAAGTCCTTGCGCAGGATGATGTTGACCACGCCGCCGATGGCGTCGGAGCCGTACACGGCCGAAGCGCCGTCGGACAGGATTTCGATACGCTCAACGGCAGCGATCGGCACCGCGTTCAAGTCGGCGGACTGGCCGGAGAACGGGGCCTTCGGTGCACGACGACCGTCGATCAGCACCAGGGTACGGCTTGAACCCAGGCCACGCAGGTCGATGTCGGCCAGAGCCTGTGCGGAGCTGCCGGACTGCGGACGGAAGTTACCGAACGAGGAAAAGGTCGAATCGCGCAACACGTCGGCCACGGACACGTCGCCGCTGGCGTCGATCTGTGCGCGGTCGATAACGACTACGGGAACGGCGCCTTCGATATCGGCGCGCTTCAGGCGCGAGCCGGTCACTTCGATGCGGTCAAGGGTCTTGGCGTCGTCGGTTGCAGCTTCCTGCGCAACTACGTTGCCGGAAACCAGCGTCGCCGCGCTGGCGAACAACGCGAACTTAATCGCGCCTGGCAGCTTCTTAAGGTTGGTCATTTGATGCTCTCTCTCAAGGTCGAGTTGAAGACCAGGTCGCAAGGACCCAAGCCAAATAAACAGACGCCAAATGGGACTACGCCTGGTGGCCGAAGGATAACGTAATTTTTACGGCGATGGGTACAACTGCAACCAAAACTCACGATTCAGTGCAAATATTGTTGTAAAACAATAATTTACATTGTTATGAATTCGTGATGCGAGTTCCATTTCCCCTGTTCAAAAACTTCAAGTCACAATTTCAGCTGAATGGCATGCCAAACCCGCTAAACCCTGACGCCCACCGAGGTCATTGCAAAGTGCTAAGTACGCTATGTGCCTCGGCGACCAATGAAGCGGGGGTTTTCTTGCCGTATTCGTCAAGATAAGCGCAGATCTGTTCGAATTCAGCCTGCCAGGCCGAATTATCGAAGGAGAAGAGCTCAGTTAGCTGTTCGGACGAAACACCGGCCCCTTGCAGGTTGAGATCCGCCGGCTGCGGCTGCAGACCTATCGGAAGCTCCATCGCCCCTACCCGGCCTTCCACCCGTTCGATCATCCATTCCAGCACCCGCAAGTTCTCGCCGAAGCCGGGCCACAGGAACTTCCCGTCCCCGTCCTTCCGGAACCAGTTGACGTGGAAGATCTTGGGCAGGCGGGCGCCAGGCACATCGAACGACAGCCAATGCGCGAAGTAGTCGGCGAAGTTGTAGCCGCAGAACGGCTTCATGGCCATGGGATCGCGGCGCATCACGCCGACGTCGCCGGTAGCGGCGGCGGTGGTTTCCGAGCCCATGCTGGCGCCGACCAGCACGCCGTGGGTCCAGTCGCGGGCTTCGAACACCAGCGGCACCAGCGAGGCACGGCGGCCACCGAAGACGATGGCCGAGATCGGCACGCCCTGCGGATCTTCGGCGCGCGCCGAATAGCTGGGGCACTGACGGGCCGAAACCGTGAAACGCGAGTTGGGATGCGCGGCCGGACCGTTGGCCGGGTCGAAATCGCGGCCTTGCCAATCCTTCGACGGCACCCGGGCGTCCAGACCTTCCCACCAAGGCTGATCGTCGGCGGTCGTCGCGACATTGGTGAAGATGGTGTCGTGCCCGATGGTGGCCAGCGCGTTGGGATTGGATTTTTCCGAGGTCCCCGGCGCAACACCGAAGAAACCGGCTTCGGGATTGATGGCGTACAGACGGCCGTCGGCGCCGGGACGCATCCAGCAGATGTCGTCGCCCACCGTCCACACCTTCCAGCCGGCTTGGCGATAGCTTTCCGGTGGGATCAGCATGGCCAGGTTGGTCTTGCCGCAGGCAGACGGAAAGGCCGCGGCGATGTAGTGGGTCTCGCCGCGCGGATTCTCTATGCCGACGATGAGCATGTGCTCGGCCAGCCAGTCTTCCCGCCGCGCCTGCCAGGAAGCGATGCGCAGGGCGTGACATTTCTTGCCCAGCAGCGCATTGCCGCCATAGCCCGAACCATAGCTCTTGATGCTCAGCTCTTCCGGGAAATGCATGATGAAGCGGCGATCCGGATCCAACTCGCCGGTGGAATGCAGGCCTTTGACGTAGGTGCCATCCCCAAGCGAACCCTCGCGTTCGATGCGCGCCAGCGCCGGCGCGCCCATGCGGGTCATCAGGCGCATATTGGCGACCACGTAGGGCGAGTCGGTGATCTCGACGCCGCAACGCGCCAGCGGCGAATCGATCGGGCCCATGCAATAGGGAATCACATAGAGCGTGCGGCCGCGCATGCAGCCGGCGAACAAGGCGTCCATCCGCCGATGGCCCTCGGCCGGCGGCATCCAATGGTTGTTGGGGCCGGCATCGTCGCGGTCGCGGCTGCAGACGAAGGTCAGATGCTCGACGCGCGCGACATCGCTGGGGTCGGAGCGGTGCAGCCAGCTGCCCGGATGCGTGTCGGGATTGAGCGGCAGCAGCGTGCCGTCTTCCTGCATCAATCGCAGCAGCGCGGCGTATTCGTCGTCGCTGCCGTCGCACCAGTGGATCGAATCCGGTTGGGTCAGCGCGGCGGTCTCGGCGACCCAGCGATTCAAATCATCGAGCCGGCTGCCGGCCGGATTCTTGTCGTCGAAATACGAAATCGCTGCGTTCATGCGCGCCCTCCCAGGCCAACCATATCGTTGCGAATGCAACTAAATGGTACTCGCGCCGGCAGGCGGGGTCTTGCTGCAGCGCAGACCCTATCCCCATGAAAACGGTTGTGAAAACGTTATCAGCCGTTCTGCGCACGCCTGTACGGTTGGAACAACTGCAGCAGCCACGGCTTCTGCGCCAGCACCAGACTGACGCCTACCCGCTCCTGCGCGCTCAAGGTCGCATCGCGGGCCAGCAGCGCATCGAACTCGCGCGCCAGTTCCTCCAATCGAAGGCGCAGTTGCTTGACGCCTTCGATGCTCAGGCTTCCGCTCAGCAGCAACAGCGCGTCCTGTTCGCCATCGAAGGGATCGGCGAAGAAATCGCCGAGCAGGTTCAGACGGAAATAGCGCTCCATCGGTCCATTGGCGCGCCAGCGGAAATTGCGCGCGGTGAGCGGGCGTCCGCGGTTGCCCGGCATCAATTCGATGATGCCCAGGCGATCCAGCTTCACCAGCAGCCCGGTCCATTGCGCGATGTTGAAGTCGAACTGCGCCAGCACGTCCTCCTGGCGCCAGCGGTTGATGGTCAGGAACAGCGCGAGCAATAACGCCGGCTCGCTCACCAGCGCCTGTTCCTGCGATTCGCTGAGGTTGGCCATGGCGGGACGCCCGCGCGCGGATTCGGCGCTGAGCTCGGCCAGACCCACATCCAGCGCATCGCAGATCTGCTCCAGCCGCTGCAGGCTCATGGCACGTTGCGAAAACATCCGCTTGATCGCCGCCTCGCTCAGCTTCAAGCGCGCGGCCAGGTCGCGATAGGTCAGACCTTGCGCGCGCAGGCAGCGTTTCAGGGAGTCGACGAGTTCGATTGATAGGGCCATGGTTTAGGAATCGTATACCCAACCCACAACATCCGGCCACCTGGTAGAAATATGTTGAGTTCGTGCGAAGGATGCGCAAGCTCCGGTCAAACCGAATCCGGAATCGACCATGCCGCGTCTCCACCGCTATTCCCCGATCCTGGCGTTGGGTTTGTCGCTGGGCGCCTTCCACGCCCCGGCCCGTGCGCAATCCAATCATCTCAGCGATGCCTCGGCCGCCAGCCTGGAGGCCTCTGTCGAAGTTCCCATCGCGCTCTACGACGCACTGAAGGCCGGCGCCCACTTCACCGTCACCGGAGTACAGGCCAGCGCACGCGGGACACTGGTGACGATCTCGGTGGCGCCTGCATTCGGTTCCATTCTGCTGGCAGGTTTGGTCGAACCCGATTACAACCTGCTTTCCGGCTCGCCCAAGACCAGCGTGGGAACGGCATTGGTGGTCTCGGGAGGTTTGTTGTTGATGGTGGGCAGCGCGGTGATCGCCTTCATCCCCGACCCAAGCGCGCGACCGCATATCCATAGCCGGCGGATCCATCCATGAAGCTTTCCGCTTGGTTCCTGGCGCTCTGCCTTGCCTCGCCGCTGGCTGCCATTGCCGGGAACCAGTGCGAAATCCGGCCGGCTACGCCGCAAAAGCTCGCCGACGCGACTGTCACCGCGATGCGCGTAGTGGCCGCACTGGAAGAAATCGATGCGCCCGTCGTGTTGGTGGCGCGCGTCGGCACCGATCTTTCCAAGCAAGGCCTGGTCTATAGCCATATCGGTTTCGCGCTGCGCGATCACAGCGATGGCCGCTGGACGGTGCTGCACCTTCTCAACGAATGCGGTACCGCACGGTCGGCCCTGCATGCGCAGGGACTGGTGAACTTCTTCGCCGACGATCTGGTGAATCAGGACGCCCGCATCGTCTGGCTGCAGCCGGCTCTGGCGCAACGCCTGGCCGATCATCTGCGCGAGCTTCCACGCAACGCCTTGCACGAACAGGCCTACAACCTCATCGCGCGCCCAGGCAGCCGCGAATACCAGAATTCCACCGCATGGGTGCTGGAAACCTTCGCAGCGGTCGCGCCCACGCCGGAATTGCACGACCGGCGCGCCGCATACGCGTGGGCGCAGCGCGATGGCTTCAGGCCGGACATCATCCATATCGCCTACGCGAAGCGGGTGCTGGGCGGATTGTTCGGCGTCAATACCATCTTTACCGACCACTCCGTCGGCACCCGCCTGTCGGGCGACTATCCGGTAGTCACCGTGCGCTCAATCCTTCGCTACCTTCAACAGCGCGACTATTTGCTCCACGAGCGCGAATGGCGCAACGGCAAGTTGCAAGCCAAGCCAGGACAGGCTTGAGTCCACATGGACATTACTTACATCACCCAAGCCTTTAGTTTCGGTCTCCCGGGACTAACGCTTGCTATCGGACCAATTCCATTCCTGTATATGGCCAATCGTCAGGCACGGCCTCGCCAGCTGCTTATCTCTCTTAGCCCAGGCCTGCTGGCCAGTTGCTTCTTTATCCTGGCATGTGTGACGTCCCTATGGGCCATTTCTGGGGGCTCACGGCCATGGACGACACTCTATCAAGTGCTTCTTTCCCTCTGCATGGCATCAATCGTTCCAGCGATCGTCTTACTTCCTCGCCGTTGGGTCGGCATTCTTCATATCGCCACCCTCGCGGGGATCACTTGTCTATGGCTGGTGGGCGTGATGGTGCTAAACGATGACTGGATATAGCCATCCTCCGATCCAGCGCGCTGCGCAGTCACGTCAGACGCAGTTTGATTCACTCCAATCGCAGTTCCGCATTGCCCGAGAAAGTCTCCAGCCTGATCTCGCCTTCTCCCATGCCGTAACGGGTGTTGAAGCTGGACCCAGGACCGTGCTCGGGCCGCTGTATCTTCGCGCCCGGCGCCTTGAGATCGCCGCTGAAACTTTCTCCGCTGACCTGCGCGGACAGACTCTTGGGCAATACCAGCAGCAGGTCGCCGCTGACGCTTTCCATGCTGATTTCGCCTTTTTCCGCCAGCGACGTGCGCACTTGGGCATTGCCGCTGACGGTGCTGGACGAGAATTCGCTTACGCGTTCGCCGTTGACTGCGACGTCGATGTCGCCCGATACGGTTTCGGTCTTGATCTGTCCATTCATGCGGCCGCGCAGGACGATACCGCCGCTGACGGTCTGCGCCTGGACATCGCCGCTGTTGACGGTCAGCCGCAGGTTGCCGCTGACGCTTTCCACATCGACTTCCCGGGGCGCTGCCGCAAGCAACACGTCTCCGCTGACATTGTCGATGGATAGTTTGGAAGAGGCGACGCCAGACACATCCACATCCGCGGAAACCGCATCGATGTCCAGGTCCGCGCGCACCGGAACCATCAGCTGCAAATCGGTAGGCCCGGATTTGTTGCCGCCCCAGCCGCCGCTATTGGGGTATTGCACCTTGACTATCAGATGCTCGGAGTCGCCCTCCACTACTAGCTTCTCGACCCCATCGCCGAGCGTGCCGGAGATCTTCACCTCGTTGCGCTCCCAGGCGCGCACCTGGATGCGTCCCTTGAGGTTTTCGATATCGACGCGGCCCCGCGCATCCAGCGCGCGGGTCTGGTCGATGGGCGTGGCGGCGCCGGCGGCTGCGGAAAGCGCCAGCAGCGGAACGAAGAACAATGAAGCGGCGGAAGCGAAGTTGCGCATGGGAATATCCTCAGGTCATGACCGCGCGCTGCGTCAACTGCAGGCGTCGTGCGTAGGTGCGGCGAAGTTGTTCGAGCAGGAACGTCGCGTTGGGGTCGTCGTCGATCGCGCTGAGTATCTGCGCGGCGCTACGGTCGAGTTCGCCGAAGGCTCCATGCATCTCGGGGTGGGTATTGGCCTGCTGCTGCAAGCGGGCGAACGCGCGCTCGTAATCCAGCGCCATGGAGACGGCCTGCTGGCGGATCATCGGATTGCCTGCCGGCGCTTGCGGTTTTACGGCAGGCATCATCTGCCAGACCACGCCGACGGCCAGCAGCACCGAAGCGGCCATGGCCCAGGGAGCGAAACGACGCGCCCGCGGTTTGCCGGTCGCCGCCGCTTGCCGGGGCACGGCAGCGATACGCGCGGCGATGCCCGGCCACAGGTCGGCCTGCGGTTCCAGATCGCGGCGCAGCCCGCGCAGTTGCCAACGCAGTGCTTCGTCAGTCTGCGCACCATCGTCGTACACGTCATCATTATGTGTGTTCATGCCTCACCTCCTAAACGTCCGCGCAGCAACTGCCGCGCGCGGTGCAACTGCGCCTTCGAACTGCCTACCGCCATGCCCAGTTCGTTGGCGATTTCTTCGTGTTTCCAGCCTTCCACATCGTGCAGCACCAACACCGCTCGGGCACGCGGAGGCAACGTGGCGACCGCGCGTTCCAGATCCATCGAAAGCGCGGTGCCGTTGCCGGCCGAATCGGCGACGCCCAAACCATCGAGCGCGTCTTCATCCTCGTCGAAACGCGGGCCGCCGCGCCGACTGCGCAGTTCCATCAGTGCGGTGGTGACCGCCAGCCGATGCAACCAGGTGGAGACAGCGCTTTCGAAACGGAATTTCGGCAATGCCTGCCAGGCGCGGACGAAAGCCTCCTGGGTCAGATCCTCGGCTCGCACCCCATGCGCGCCGACCAGCCTGACGATGACGCCATGCACGCGTCCGGCATGACGGCGGTAGATCGATTCGAACGCGCCCGCATCGCCTGCCGCGGCCGATCGCGCCAGCGCGGCATCGGTAGCGGCGGCCACCTCGGCGGTGGTCGTGTCGGTCATCGATTCGCTCATGGCAGCGGTCAGCATAGACATTGGGATGCGGCAATGGGCAGTAAGGTTTAAGACGATCCATCAATGAAAACTAGTATTCACGGTTCTGGACCTGCTTTGGCTCTGCTCTAGCGGCCCCGTGAGGCGCGGCAAACGGGCCGGGATCAACCCCGCAGGGGCGGCGCACAGGGATGTGCGCCGTTTCCGGAGGCGCAGGAGGCGCCTTACGGAAATTCCCGGCCCGCTTGCGGACCCAACGGCTTCATCGTTGGGCGCGGCGTTAGGGTGCGTTTCTTTGGTTACTTTCTTTGCACAAGCAAAGAAAGTGACTCGCGCAACGCGCGGCTTTCAACAGCCGAATGGCTGGTCAACGCTCTTGCTCCACGATCAAATGCAAGAAGCCAAAGTCGCTGGGTCCCCGCCTTCGCGGGGATGACGAGCAGCGAACTCAGTTAGGGATCAATGTACTGATCACGTGCTCGACATAAGCCTCGAACTCCTCGTGATGCAAGCGCGGCTGCTGCAGCTGCAAGGCCAGCTGCAGGAAGCCCAGATAGGCCGAATACGCCAAGCGCGCACGGTGCTGGGCCTCGGTGCGGCCCAGGCCGGCCTGACGGAAGGAAGCAACCAGGTATTCCAGGCGCCGCTGCGAAACCCGGTTGATCACCGGCTGCACCGCCGGGTGGTCCAGCGCCTTCAGCAGCTCGCTATAGATAACGTGTGGTTTGACCTCATGGGCGACCAGCAGGAACAGCTCGCGTAGGCGTGCCCGGGGATCCGGCACGGCTTCCAGACTGCCGAACACGCTTTCCTGCTCGATCGCCTCCCAACGCTCCAGTGCCGCCTGCAGAAGCGCATCGCGCGAGGGGAAATGCCAATAGAAGCTGCCCTTGGTGACGCCCAAGCGGCGTGCGAGCGGTTCCACCGCCACGGCGGCGACCCCTTGCTCGGCGACCAGATCCAGCGCGGCCTGCGCCCAATCCTCGGCACTGAGGCGGGCGGGTCGGGAGGTGTTGGCCGAAGCCGGTTCGGACGTGTTTGCAGTCATATTTCACATTTAACCATACGCCGAGGTTTGTTGCGGTACGTTTTGCGGCATCGCGTCGAAGCGCCCTGGAATCAGCGGCTTGCAGCAGCAACGGATCCGAGCGGCCGGCGCCGAAACCGATTGACTACTCTAAATTGTGAGATCCATACTAGCCCGTATGGTATCTACTTCCTCCAAGCCTCCTCTTGATCAGCTGCCTGCGCAGTTGCGGACGCTGACCGGCGCAGGCGGTCTTGCCTTGGCCGCAACTGCGCAGGCAGC
>Ga0247823_10001693_pt1 | contig 18243 bp, 18 predicted proteins | sample 13C_PalmiticAcid_2_FD_192426 | JGI IMG/M metagenome (GOLD analysis project Ga0247823, IMG submission 192426) | Soil microbial communities from agricultural site in Penn Yan, New York, United States - 13C_PalmiticAcid_Day30 | ecosystem: Environmental > Terrestrial > Soil > Agricultural land... | reverse complement strand
GCTGACGAGACGTGGCCAAGTTGGTCTTTCCGCTTTGACGAATCAGGTGTTAGAATGTAGCGGACGGGTAAGCCATCGAGACTTCCATGTTTGGGAAGCGAACCCGACACACGAAACAGAGTGGGGGCCAGTTTGGGGGCCACGGCGAAAAATCGAAACTAGAATACCCCGGATATCAGTAGGCTAGGAGCCGGATCGGAATCCCGCTACCTCCACCAAAACCCGATATCGATAATGCGCGAACCGGCGAGTTCGATTGGACCGCACGAGCGCGCGCCGAGCCCCGGAACTTGCCGCAACATGCCGGCGTTATCCATCTACCCGAACCGATGCACAGCCGGACAGAATCGCATTGTTCGCGCGGCGGCGCTCGGCTTGGGCCGATCGCGAGGGGGGCATTAGCGAATAGGAGAATTTCGATGTCCCCATCTCTCAAGAAACTGGCACCCGCAGTGGTGATTTTGGCCGGCTCGCTGGCTTTGGGCGGCTGTGCCACCAAAGGCTTCGTGCGCGAGCAGGTCGCGGTGGTGAGCCAGCGCGTCGACGCGCTCGAACAGCAGCTGCAGGCCACCGACGCCACCGCGAAACAGGCCTTGACCGAAGCGCAGGCTGCATCGGGACAAGCACAGAACAACGGCCAGCGTCTCGATCAGCTTACCGGCCGGGTCGATGGCATCGAGCAGCGGATGCAGGCCCAGCAGAAGCGGCCGCGTAATTGAGATCGCTTGACGGCAACTGCTGATCAATCGTGATTTCTACCGCCGTCGCTTTCGGGCGACGGCGACCGTTTCATTCGAGTGCATCGACCTATGATCAAAGTCTGTCTGGTGCTTGCAGGGTTCGCGTTGACCGCTTCGGTGTCCGCGCGATCGGCCGAGCCTGCTCCCGCGCCCGAATTGGCGACCGCAGAAGCAAAGGGCGCCGAAACCAAAGACGCAGCCGTTCGATCGGAGGCCGCCACGCGCGTCGCCGACTGGGTTGCCGCGTCGGGGGACAATGCCGCCCTGCCCTATATCATCATCGACAAGCAGGCGGCTTCGCTCCTGTTGTTCGACGCCCAAGGGAAATCGCTCGGCCAGGTTCCGATATTGATCGGCGTTGCGGTCGGCGATGAGGCAACCCCGGGCATCGGTTCGAAGAATCTGGCCGAGATCGGCCCGGCGGAGCGAACGACGCCCGCCGGACGCTTCCTCGCCAAATTCGGGATGGCGGCCGGAAAGCAACGGGTGCTCTGGGTCGACTATGCGACGTCGGTGGCGCTCCACCCGATCCCGACGGGCAACCAGAAGGAACGCCGCCGCCAGCGGATGCTGTCGCCCGATATCGAGGACAACCGCATCACCTTTGGCTGTATCAACGTCCCTTCGCTTTTTTACAGCAAGAGCGTCCGCCCGCTTTTCCAGAAGAAGGGCGGATATGTCTATGTGCTGCCCGACACCAAGCCGCTCGAGGCGGTCTTCCCGCGGCTACACGTCCAGTCCTATGCGAAGGCAGCCGCTTCCTGAGGTGCCCGCGCAGACTCAGCCAGCCGGCTCGACGCCCAGAAGCTCGACCGTGAACAGCAAGGTCGCGCCGCCGGGGATCGGGCCCTTGCCATCGGGGCCATAGGCGATCTGCCAGGGAATCGCGAATTCGACCTTGTCGCCGACGCCCATCAACTGCACGCCTTCCTGCCAGCCGTCGATCACGCGATTGAGCGGGAAGCTCGTCGGTTCGCCGCGGCGCACCGAGCTGTCGAACTCGCGGCCGTCGGCGAAGGTGCCGACATAATGGACGGTGACATTATCGGCCGGACCGGGGTGCGCGCCGCTGCCGTCGCCTGCGATCCGGCGCCAGCGCAGCCCGCTGGGCGTTACGCGCCAGCCCTCGGCGCCGTGGCGCTCGGCGAGCGCCGCCATCTGTTTGTTGAGCCAGACGGTGCCCTGCGTCGGCGCCGCGTCGCCCGGTTGGGCGATGGCCGAAGCCGGAATGCAACAGGCAAATGCGGCCGCCGCAAGCAGCCGGTTCAAAGACGATATGTGCATGAAAACTCCCTCGATCGTTGCCCGCATAAACGCACCGCGAGCCGAATAGGCAAGTGCATATCGATCGAGATGTGAAGCGGCGTCAGGAACCTTCCTTAGCATTCGTCGTTTCACCTTCGTACACATCAATCAGAGACTTGAGGCGCGGCTACTGGTCGTTTCTTCCCTCGAAAGCCTGTTTCCGCGGGCTTTCGAAATCGGTGCTGCGCGTCCTGCTCTGGGCAATCGAAGGAGACGTCGGATGTTCAAATGGGCTTTGATCTTTGCAGTGATCGCGCTGGTTGCCGCTGTTCTGGGTTTTGGCGGCGTCGCCGGCGCCGCAGCGGGTATCGCCAAGATCCTGTTCTTCGTTGGTCTGGCGCTCGTTGTGCTGTTCCTCGTCCTTGGGTCGGCCGCCGCGAAGAAGATCACCTAAAAAATCGAACGCGGCGGGAACCATATTGATCCCGCCGCGTTTCACTTATCTATCCGATCGAAAGAGAAGGTAGAATGTGGTTCCTGTCTTCGGACGGAACCTAGGGAGCCTCGCCGCAGAAATGCGACGGGGCTTACCTGTTTCCGGCTGGTGCGACCTGTCCCAGCCCATGCCTTTGGTCCATACCCCCGGCACCCAATTGGCACTGGATTTCGGTCCGTCGATCCGTCACTTACCTGCGTCAAATCAATGGACGCGGCCACGGGCCGACAGGGGGATCGATGTCGAAATATCTGATACCGGCGGCACTCGCCGGCGCGCTGCTCGTCATGCCGGCGGCGGCGAAAGACCGTTACGACGCGACCATCACCCGCACGAGTTACGGCATCCCGCATATCATGGCCAAGGATTGGCGCGGCGCGGGCTATGGCGTCGGCTATGCCTATGCGCAGGACAATCTGTGCATGATCGCCGAGGAATTCGCGACGGTCGCGGGCGAGCGGTCGCTGCATTTCGGTCCCGAAGCCAAGGCGGTGCTGGGATTTGCCCCGGTCGACAATCTGTCGTCCGATTTCTTTTTCCGGTCGGTCATCGACCTGCCGCGCCTGCGCGCGGGCGCGAAGGCGCAGGGGCGCGAAGTCGCGTTGACGACCGACGGCTATGTCGCCGGTTATAATCGCTGGCTGCGCGAAATCGGGCCCGAAGGCGTGCCCGAGGCATGCCGCGGCAAGGCGTGGGTGCGGCCGATCACGACCGACGACCTGCTGCGGCTCAACGAAAAGAACATGATCCTGGGCACGCTCGCGCTGGCGAGCGGCATCGCCAATGCCGCGCCGCCGGGCGGCAAGCTGGCGCTGCGTCCCGGCGACGCCTTGCCCGGCAAGGACGATGTGGTCATGGGCAGCAACGGCTGGGCGTTTGGCGGCGATGTGACCGCCGACGGCCGCGGCATGGTGATCGGCAACCCCCATTTCCCGTGGACCGGTCCCAACCGCTTCTGGCAGATGCATGTCACCGTGCCCGGCCAGCTCGACGTCATGGGGGTGGGGCTCGCGGGATCGCCGCTGCCGATCCTCGGCTTCAATCGCGACGTTGCATGGACGCATACGGTGACCGCGGCGCGGCATTCGACGCTGTTCCAGCTGGCGATCGATCCAGCGGACCCCACCGCCTATCTGGTCGACGGAAAGTCCGAGAAAATGGTCGCGCGGACGATCAGCGTGCCGATGGGCGGCGGCGGCGCACCCGCGACGCGCACGCTCTGGTCGACGCGCTATGGCCCGCTCGTGGTCTTGCCCGCGTCGGGCCTTGCGTGGAATGCCACCACAGCCTTTGCGGTGCGCGAGGGCAATAAGGGCAACCAGCGCGCGCTGGGCACTTGGGTGCGCATCGCGCGGGCGCGCAATGTCGGCGAGGTGCGGGCCGCGGTCGAGCAAACGCTGGGGATTCCCTGGGTCAACACGATCGCCGCCGACCGCAACGGCGACGTGCTTCACGCCGATGTGACGGTGGTGCCCAACCTGACGGCGGAGAAGATGAAAGAATGCGCGACGCCGCTTTCGGCGCTGGCCGGAGAGCGAATGACGTTGCTCGACGGCGCGCGATCGTCGTGTGACTGGGACGTCGCGGCGGGGACACCCGTTCCGGGAATAATGCCCGCCGCATCGCAGGCGGTCTATGCGCGGCGCGACTATGTCGCGAACAGCAACGACAGTTACTGGATGAGCAACGCCAAGGCGCCGCACGCGCCGCTCTCGCCGATCCTCGGCCGTGCGGAGAGCATCTTGTCGCTGCGCACGCGGTCGAATTTCATCGAGCTCGATCGCATGCTGAACGGCGAGGGCGGCAAGGCGGGCGTCAAGGTCGACCATGCCGCCGCCAAGGAGCTGACCTTTGCCAACAAGAGCCTGGCCGCCGAGCTGGCGATGGACCGGCTGCTGGGCCTCTGCCGCGGCAAGCCCGAGGTCGCGCGCGGATGTCAGGCGCTCGAGGGATGGGATCGCCGGTTCGACGTCGACAGCCGCGGCGCCTATCTGTTCACGCTCTTCTGGAAAGCGGCGAGCCGCATCGCCGACCTGTGGGCGGTGCCGTTCGATGTCGCCGATCCCGTCCATACGCCGCGCGACATGGTGACGAGCGGCGACACCGGGGCGAAGCTGCTTGCCGCGCTGGGCGCCGCGACGGCGCAGCTCGACAAGGAAGGGATCGCGCTCGACGCGCGCTGGGGCGATGTTCAGTTTGCGCCGCGCGGCAAGGAACGGATCGCGGTGCACGGCGGGGAGGGCGCCGCGGGCGTGCTCAACTTCCAGGCATCCAACCCCGTACCGGGCGGCATCACCCCCTATCACGGGTCGAGCTATATCCAGATCGTCGGGTTCGATGACGCGGGTCCGGTGGCCGATGCGGTGCTCAGCTACTCGCAGTCGCCCGATCCGGCCTCGCCCCATTTCGCCGACCAGACGCACCTCTATTCGGAAAAGAAATGGCATCGCTTGCCCTTCAGCAAGGCGGAAATCGCCGCCGATGCGGCCGGCACGCCGGTCCGGATCAAGGAGTGACGGCGCCATAGCGCAGCGCGCAGCGCGCCATTTTCTCCAACCCGTGGCAATTCACGGTCGAACCGAACCCGCGGCCCCGGTCGCGGTGGATCGATGGATGATGCCGCACGTTGCTGGGAAGACGGGGTAATTTCCCAGCGGATGGAGAATGACATGACCATGCTCAAAAAAGCGGCCATATCCTTGGCGATGCTCTCGATGGCTGCGGCGCCGGTCGCCGCCTCCGCGGCGAGCGGCGCACGCGCGTTGTCGGCGGCCGAGGGCCAAAGCAACCTGGAAGGCAATTCGAGCTGGATCATCGGGCTGATCGGCCTGTTGGCGGGTGTCACCGCCATCGTCCTGATTGCCGACGACGACGAGGATTCCCCCGTCAGTCCGGATTGATCGCCAGTATCCGGCCGTGCGCATCGATTGGCGCGCGGCCGTTCGCGGCCTGCAAGGTACAAGCCGCGCTTTCGCCGCCATGAACGGCGCGCCGCTTCTGCGACATTTTGCGACAATTTTCCGTCGATCCGGCAATATGCTGGGACAAACGGCGCCTAGAACGGCTTCATCGGGATCCGGCTCCTGTCCGGCAGACCCCCTGAAGGAGTTCGTTACGTGAACAAGAAAATCTCTCTTTTGACGCTGGGCGCCGCGCTTCTCGCCGTGCCCGTTCTCGCCGCCCCCGGCGGTGCCGCCAAGGGCGACGCCGACGGCAATGGTGTGCTGACCCGTGCAGAGGCACAGGCCAATTCGGCGCAGATGTTCGCCCGTATGGATGCGAACAAGGACGGCAAGCTCGACGCGGCCGACCGCAGCGCGCGGCATGCCGAACGGCAGGCGAAGATGTTCGCCAGCCTCGACGCCGACGGCAATGGCAGCATCAGCAAGGCCGAATGGGACAAGCATGGTGCCGATCGTGCGGCGAAGCGTGCCGAGCGTGGTGAAAAGCGTGCCGACGCCGGTGAAGCGGGCGAGGGCAAGCGCGACGGCATGCGCGGCGGCCATCACGGCAAACGCGGTGGCCACCATGGTATGGGCGGCCGCATGATGGGCAAGGCCGACACCGACGGCGACAAGGCTGTCAGCCAGGCGGAGTTCCAGACTGCGGCGCTCGCGCGCTTCGACGCGGCCGACGCGAACAAGGACGGTCAGGTGACCGCCGAGGAACGTCAGGCACAACGCGGCGCATGGCGCGCCAAGCGCGGTGCGGCGCCGGCGGCTCCCGCCAGCGAATAAGCCATTTGGCAGGGGCCGGGCGCAAAGCGTAGGGCCTTCCTCCCCCTCCCGGCATTGCCTTTGTCGCCGGTCCCTGTCAGCTATCGCCCATCGGCCCCCGCGGCCGGTGGGCGAACTAGCATCTCTTATGGAAGTCCGATGACCGATAGCGACACGCCCCGCATCCTGCTGATCGACGACGAACCCTCGATCCGCGAACCGCTCGGGGAATATCTGACCGCGCAGGGCTTTGCCGTCACCGACGTCGCGAGCGCCGCCGAGGCGCGATCGGTGCTGCGCGCGCAGGGTGTCGACCTGGTCGTAAGCGATATCATGATGCCCGGCGAGGACGGCCTGTCGCTGACCCGCCATTTGCGCGAGACGAGCAGCATCCCCGTCATTCTGCTGACCGCGCGCGCCGAGGATACCGAACGGATCATCGGGCTGGAAATCGGCGCCGACGATTATGTCGTCAAACCGTTCAATCCGCGCGAGCTGGTCGCGCGCATCCGCACCGTGCTGCGCCGCACGCAGCAGGGCGGGCGTGCGCTCGATCCCGGCGGCACCTATTATGCCTTTGGCGACTGGGTATTGCGCGAAGTCGAGCGCGTGCTCGTCGATGGCGAGGGCAATGAGGTCGCGCTGTCGTCGGGCGAATATCATCTGCTCCACGCGCTGGTGCGCCATCCGCGGCAGGTGATGAGCCGCGACCGTCTGCTCGACATGGTGCGCGGGCGCGAGGCCGATATCTTCGATCGGGCGATCGACAATCTGGTCAGCCGCCTTCGCAAGAAGATCGAGGTCGACGCCGCGCATCCGCAGCTCGTCAAGACGGTGTGGGGCGGCGGCTATACGCTCGCCTGCGAGGTCAAGCGGATGGGTCCCGCCGCGTGAAACTGCGCCTGTGGCCCAAGAGCCTGATCGGGCAGCTCGTCTTTGCCGTCGCGGTGATGCTGTTCGTCGCGCAGGCGATCAACTTCGTGCTGCTGTCGCGCGGGATGCGGCAGCAGACGCTGGCGCATGGCGGCGGCATGGCGGTCGCGCGGATCATCGATGCGATCGAGCGCGACCGGCGCGGCGACTTCGGACCGCCACGAAACGAACGCGAGCGGCACGAAGCGCGCGAGCGGGCGGAGAAACTCGTCATCTCGGATCAGCGCCCCCCGATGCCCGTCGGTGCCGTTCGCGTGCCCGACCTTGCCGCCTATGTCGAAGGTTTGCTGGCGGAGACCAATATCCCTGCCGCCATGGTCGATGCGTGGGCGCTCCCGCCGCGCGAACGGCAGCGGCTGCGCCGGCCCGCCTTTCCCGACCGCGCCGTGATCGTCGTCGCGAAGGTCGACGGGCGCTATTTCGCGGTGCGAACGCGGATCGCGGCCGCGGGCAACCGGCTGCAGGGTTTCCTCGTATGGCAGACGCTCTCGCTCTATCTGCTGCTGCTCGTGCCGATCATGCTGATCGCCTATCGCGCCGCGCGGCCGCTGCGCGACCTGACGCGCGCGGCGCGCGCCAATCCCGCGCTCCGCGATGCCGAGCCGCTCGACGAAGAGGGACCGTCCGACGTGCGTGAGCTGATCGGCGCGTTCAACGCCTATCGCGCCCGCATCGCGACAATGCTGTCGGACAAGGACCGGATGCTCGGCGCCGTCGGGCATGATCTGCGCACGCCGCTTGCCAGCCTGCGCGTGCGCGTCGAGGCCGTTGAAGACGAGACGCTGCGCGACAAGATGATTGCCAGCATCGACGAAATGACCGCGATGCTGACCGACATATTGGCGCTCGCGCGATCGGGCGCGGGAACCGAGGCGCAGGAGCGCATTCCGCTGCACGAACTGATCGGCGAGCTCGCTGCCGATTATCAGGAGCGCGGGCAGGACGTCGCGGTCGGCGACATTGCCGGCGCCACCGTGCTGGCGCGCCCGATGCTGCTCAAACGCGCGCTGCGCAATCTCGCCGACAATGCGGTCGCCTACGGAGTGCGGGCGAGGCTGTCGGTGCGCCTCGAGGACGGCCGTGCGCGCATCATCGTGTCGGACGACGGCCCCGGCCTGACTGCCGAGCAGATCAAGACGTTGATCGAGCCCTTTGCGCGCGGCGAACAATCGCGCAATCGCGCGACCGGCGGCGCCGGACTGGGGCTGTCGATCGCGCGCGATATCGCGGAGGGCGAGGGTGGGACGCTAATGCTGTCCAACCGCGCCGGCGGCGGGCTCGACGCGGTGATTGCGTTGCCGCTTCAGAGCTAGGGTCAGATCAACCAGCGATGTTGGCCGATGACTTGAAGTTCGCTTTGGCGGTTGAGGGTTGCCATCCCCATTTTCGTCATCCCCGCGAAAGCGGGGATGACGAGATATTAGAAGCGCGGCGCCGCCTAGCAGTTGCCCTTCACGCCATCAGCACAATCTGCAGCGGATTCAACGTCCTTCCCGGCACCTTCAACCGTATTGCAGGCAGTCAGAAGAAATATCGAGCTGCCAATTGCGAAAATTTTCAAAAGATTTTTCATTGTCTCTCTCCAACGGCGAGGGCGAACTACCCTTCATTTGAGTTTCGATATTTTGACAACAGCCGTTCGCAACGATCGTTCCATTGCGTCGGCCGCACGCTAGCTGAAGCGTTCAAAATGATCGCCGGGCTGGGGAAAGAATGAAGTCGCCGTCGCTTGCCCGCGCATCCCGGACTGGATCCGGGATTCGCCGTGGCGCTGAAGTCATAGCCCCCGGATCAAGTCTAACGAGCCACGTGTCTCGTTAGAGGGTGACGATGAAAGAAGGGCAACTTCGGCCAGAAATATTCAAACCGGCGAAGGACAATTCAGGTCGATATCAGGCGTAGATCGCGATCGCCTGACTGCCGCTGAGGATCGGTTCGCCGGCACGGTTCCACAGCATCATGTCCTGCACCGACAGACCATGCCGCGCATAGGCGGTTTTGGCCGAGAGCAGCCACCAGCCGTCGTCGGTCGTCGGCGTCCCCGTCAGCATATTGACCGTCCAGTTCATCGAGCTGATCGGCCCGAATTCGCTGAACAGCGCCATCGCGGCCGGGGGCAGCGCGTCGCCCATCGCGAGCAGCGCGACCGCGGGATGGCACACCGGCTCCTCGATGAAGCGCACCCAGGTCAGATATTCGCCGACGTCGCTTTTCCACCCGAAACGCGGCCCGGTGGTCGGGCGCATGTCGAAATGGCGGGTGAACGGCGGACGCGCATGATGTTCGGGAACCGGGACCAGCGTCTCGGGATCAGGCGCATCGGGCACCGCCAGGCGGTCATGATCGAGGTGGCTCTTGCGGTCGCCCGAGAAGGCGAAGACGGCGGCGGTGCCGAAGCCCTGATCGCTCGATACGCCGGCGTCGATGAACAGCGAGGATTTCGACTGGCGCAGCACGCGCGTTGCGACCGTGCAATCGCCGCCGACCGGCCCGACGAAGCTGATCTGGGCATAGCGCAGCGGGGTTTCGGTCGGATGGAGCGCCATCGTGCCCGCAAGCGCTACCGCCGAGCTGATCCCGCCATAGGCGGTACGGCCCTGCATCCATCCTTCGTCGATATGCGCCTTCGCCACGCCCTCTTCGGTACGCAGCGTCGAGAGCAGCGCGTCGAGCGCGCTGGGAGAGGTCGTCATCTTGTACTTATTCCTCGATCTGGAACGTCAGCCCGGCGTGCTCGGTGAGCCGCTCGATCAACGCGTCGCCGAGCAGCGCGCCCGGGGTCCACACGCCGCCTTCGCCCTTGTTCGCGAGCAGCGCGATACCCGTTTCGGCGAGCATCTTCGACGTCGAGCCATAGCCGGGATCGCGGTCGCCCTGAACGCTGGCGCGCACGCTCGTCCCGTCGGGATATTCGCCGACGAAGAGGATGTCGTAGAAGCCGTTGTCGCGCTCTTCCTTGCTCGGGCCTTCGCCGGGCTGGAGCTTGGCTTCGCCGAACGGATTCGCCTTGGCGATCGCCTCGGCCATCGCTTTCCCGGCGTCGCCGATCGTCGTCATCATCATCTCGTCATAGACAAGGTCCGCGCCCCAGGCGTGTCCAAGCAGGAAGTTGGTGCGGTGGACATTCTTGGTGTTGATCGCCGCCATGACGAAGGGCGCGGTCCAGGTGCCGGTCGCGCTGTCATATTCGGGGATCAGGCCGGTCGGCTGCGACGGTCCTTCGAAGCCCGGGGTCAGCGCAAAAGACGATTTGAGCAGCAAAGCGAGCGAGGGTTTGCGCGCGATCGCCTTCATCGTTTCGGTGAGGCTGGCGATGGTGCCGCCCGACGCGCTGCCCGCCATCTTGCGCACGCGGCCCTTGACGCGCGGCGCGGGCTTGCCGTGGCGCTTGGCGGCCTCGGCCTGCAGGAAATGGACGCCGAGGTCGAACGGGATCGAGTCGAAGCCGCAGCTGAAGGTGATGCGCGCGCCCGATGCCTTCGCCGCATCCTGATGTTCGTCGATCATCTCGCGCATCCAGCCGGGCTCGCCGCAGAGGTCGGCATAGGCGGTGCCCGCCTTTACGCAGGCGGCGACGAGCGGGCTGCCATAGAGTTGATAGGGGCCAACGGTGGTCAGGATGACCTGCGCGCGCTCGGCCATCGCGTCGAGGCTCGCCGGGTCGCTCGCGTCGGCAACGATCAGCGGCGTCTCCTTGGGCGCACCGATCAGGTCGCGGACCTCGGCGAGCTTGGCGGCACTGCGCCCCGCCATCGCCCATTTCGGCGCGTCCTCCCGCCCGGCATAATGCTCGGCAAGATATTCGGCGACGAGCCGGCCGGTAAAGCCGGTCGCGCCATAGACGATGATGTCGAATTCGCGGGCCGCAGCCATCGCTATCCTCCCTTTACGTAAACGTTAAGTGGAGGCTAGCGCAGGCGGGGAGGCTTGCCAAGCGTGAAGCGTCAGCGGCGCCAGAAGGGGCGTTTCTTGACGACCACTGGTGCTCCGATGGCTTCGGCTCTCCCTTCGGCGCGTGCGGCGCGGAGTTCGGCATTGGTCGCATGTTCTTGCGCCCGGTGCGCTGCGAGTTCGTCCCGCCGCTTCGCGCGCAACGCATCGTAGCTCCATCGCGTATGGCCGTAACCGAACAGGCAGAGCAGCCCGCCGGCGATCGCCAGATTCTTCATCGCCGCCATCGCCTGCATCGGGTCGGTAAATTCGCGGTGGAAGAAGAGGATGGTGGCGAGGACGAAGATCGCGAGCAGGATCGACACGAGGCGGACGGCGATGCCGAGCGCGATGCAGATGCCCGCGATCAGTTCGAACAGGCCGACCGGGATGGCGAGCCCACCCGGCAGGCCCGCAGATGCGATCATTGCGCTGGTGTCGGATATGTGGATCAGCTTGTTGATCCCCGAAATGATGAAAATCAGCGCGATGAACAGGCGCCCGATGAAAACGGCAAGCATGGACATGGATTTCGTCCTCCAAACAGGGCCCCGTCCGCTTGTGCAGACAGGACGCGCGGGGAGGCTTTTGGGTTCCGGGCTAGCGCGGGGTGAAGATCAGCTCGGCGATCTCGCAGTCGCTGCAATCGATCGCGCGCAAGGTCGCGGCGCCGGGACCGGCGGGCAGGTCGACGTCGGCGAGTTTGATGACCTGCCACGCGGTGCTTGCAGGGATGGCGACACCGCGTTCGTCGATTCCGATGCGTCCGCCCTTTGCCGACCGCACGCGCGCGGTGACGGTCCAGCGCCCCGCCTTCGCGACCTCGGCGCTGTAGCGCATCCATTCGCCGGTGAAGAAATCACTGACATAGGGGCTGCCGTCGGCGTCGCGTGCGATGTCGACGCCGTCGTTGCGGTATGTGCGGCCGTTGTTCCACACCGCCCAGTCGCCGCCGGTCGCGACATGATAATCGGCGTCGACGGCGTCCTGATAGGCGACGCCAGCCGGGCCGAGATCATAGTCGACCGCCCGGATGGCGAGCGGACCCGTATCGATCCGGCGTTCGACAAAGGGCTTGTAGCTTCTTGCATCGTGCGGCTGGCGCAGCATCGCATCGATGACGTCGCGGTGCACGATATTATTCTCGAACCGGCTGTTCTCGGCGAACGTCATCATCGAAGCAAAAGCCGTGTCGGCGTCGGGCTTCGGTCCTTTTCCGGTCGCCCATTGGATGATCGTCATCCAGCCTTCGCCGGGGTCGATTTCAAGCGGCTGGTTGAAGCCGATCTTCTTGAGCGGCCAGAAGTTCCAGCCAATGCCTTCGCCCTCGACCAGCGCGATCGCATCACGAAACCAGACATTGCTGTTCTCGCCTGACTCGCCGAGCCAGATCGGGCGATTGGTGCGGGCGCGCGTCGCCTTGATCTCGGCGATGCTCGCTTCGTCGTTGCGGTTCCAATATTTGTGGAAGCTCAGTACCATATTGGCGTCCCAAACGGGCGGCAGGCCTTTGTAATTATTGCCCCAGCAATTGCCCTCGATGATCACGATATGCTGTTTGTCGACCTTGCGGATCGCCGCGGTGATCCGCTGTTGCAGGCTCCAGACCGCCGTGTTTTCGGTTTCGTCGCAGCCATTGCCCTTGCCGGGGGTCGCGAAGCTCCAATTGGGTTCGTTGATCAGGTCGTAGCCGCCGATCCACGGCTCGTCCTTGTAGCGCGCGGCGAGCTTGGTCCACAGCGCGACGGTCTTGCGCTGGTTTTCTTCGCTCTCCCACAGCGACGGCTTGGCGGGATCGCGGTCGGAAATGGCGAGATCGTTGCCTTGCCCACCCGGCGCGGCGTGGAGGTCGAGGATCAGGTAGACGCGGTTCGCCTTGCTCCAGGCGAGCAGGCGGTCGATGCGCTGGAAACCTTCCTCATGCCATGTGTCGTGCCCAGCGCGCGGCTCCTTGTCGGCGGGCAGGGTCAGCTGGTCGAAATGGATCGGCAGGCGCACCGAATTGAAGCCCCATTTGGCCATCTGCGCGATGTCGGCCTCGGTCGTGTGATTGTCGAGCCAGGCGCGATAGAAGGTCGCGGTGCGCTCCTCGCCGACCAGTTCGACGAGCTTGGCGCGGATTTTATGCTGCTGCCCGACCTCGCCGAGCTTCAGCATATAGCCTTCCTGCAGCATCCAGCCGCCGAGACCCATGCCGCGCAGGATGATGGGCTTGCCGCTGTCGTCGACGATCTGCGTGCCCTCAACCTTTAGAAAGCCTTCGGCTTTCACCGTGGTCGAGGAAAGCAGCGCGGCAAGCGCGAGTGCGACGGCACGGAACTTCATGACCTCATCCCCGTTCTTGATTTATGGGAACGTTATCAATTTTGATGCGGCACGCAACAGCTCTTCATCATTGCGAGCGTAGCGAAGCAATCCAGAGCGGGTTTACGCAAGTTCTGGATTGCCGCGTCGCCTGCGGCTCCTCGCAATGACGATGATTTTAAAGCTTCGGCAGCGTGACGCCCTTTTGCCCCATATATTTGCCCGCGCGGTCGGCGTAGCTCGTCTCGCACGGCTCATTGCCCTGCAGGAACAGGAACTGGCATGCGCCTTCATTGGCGTAGATCTTAGCGGGCAGGGGGGTAGTGTTCGAAAATTCGAGCGTCACATGGCCTTCCCAACCGGGTTCGAGCGGGGTGACGTTCACGATGATACCGCAGCGCGCATAGGTCGACTTGCCGAGGCAGATGACGAGCACGTCGCGCGGGATGCGGAAATATTCGACCGTGCGGGCAAGCGCGAAGCTGTTCGGCGGGATGATGCAGACGTCGGTTTCGCGGTCGACGAAATTCTTTGGATCGAAATCCTTGGGGTCGACGATCGTGCTGTCGACATTGGTGAAGATCTTGAACTCGGGCGCGACGCGCGCGTCGTAGCCGTAGGAGGAGAGGCCGTAGCTGATGCAGCCGTCGCGGCGCTGCGCCTCGACAAACGGTTCGATCATGCCCTGCGTTTGGGCGGCTTCGCGAATCCAGCGGTCGGAAAGAATGGCCATGCGTGTCTCTTGTCGGTCCTTCGGGGCTTGCGCAAGCGGTCAGTCGATGAGGCCGAGGTCCTTCGGCCCGAACGCAGCGGGAAGGAGCTCGCTGAGCTTGTAGGTCTGGACCGTGCTGCCGTCGCCCGATGCGCAGTGCACGAGAATGTCGGTCTGCGATCGTTCGGCCGCTTCGTTCAATATCTGGCGGCAGCGGCCGCACGGATTGACCGGATCGGTGCCCAGCAATCCGTCACCATCAGGGCGGCCGCCGACGATTGCGACTTCGGCGAGCTCGCCGATCCATCCCTCGTTGACGATCTTCGCCACCGCGACGGTTTCGGCGCAGAGGGTGAGGCCATAGCTGGCATTTTCGACGTTCGCCCCCGTCACGACGTCGCCATTTTTGAGCAGCAGCGCCGCGCCGACATGAAAGCCCGAATAGGGGGCATAGGCGCGGGTTGCGGCGTCGCGCGCGGCGTCGATCAGCGCATCGCGGTCGTCGGTCATTGCATCTCTCCTTGCGGGCGCAGCGCGTTCCAGCCGACGGTGCCCTCGGCGCCCGACAGGCGGATATAGTCGTTCGCCTGCCACATCGCCCAGGGATGGGCACCATAATCGGGTTCGAAGAAATCGCGGCGCAGCCAGGTCGTGCGCGCGATACCTTGTGTGACCTTGTAATCGGACTCGAATGCCGGGCCGGGGGCGATCAGGCTGCGCTTGCCCATATGCGCCTCGATCTGTGCGAGGAAGGTCGCGAGTTCGGACAGCAAAAGCGCGCGCGTCGGCCGGTCGGGGCAGCGGTCGTCATAATCGAGCCACACGACCGCGGGCAGCGCGTCGGCGCGGCGCGGGACATGGCGAATGAAATTTGCCGCTTGGTCGGTGGCGAGCTGGCAGAGGCTGTAGCGATGGATCGCGCCCGCCTGTACGCCGACCTCGCGTGCCGCAGCCATGTTGCGGGCGAATTGCGGATCGACATTCGCCGAGCCATCGGTCCCCATGATATAGGCGAAATCGGCGCCCGCGGCCTTGATCGACCCCCAATGAACATCGCCATTGCCTGCGTCGATCGTGACGCCCTGGATCGGATAGAGCGTGCGGTCGGGCGTCCAGCGCGCCGCCCACCATAGCGCGAGGCCTGCGGCGAGGAGGAGCAGCACGATGGCGCCGCCGATCTTGCGCAGCGTCCGCGCGATCGCCGCGCGCCAATCGCCGCCGGCCTTGCCTGGCCCTTTGCCCCTGATCGCCCCCGTCGCCATGCTCAACCCTTGATATGCAGCACGCAGATCAGCGTGAACAACCGCCGCGCCGTCGCGAAATCGACCGCGATCTTGCCGTCGAGCCGGTCCATCAGCATCTCGGCCGCCTCGTTGTGCAGGCCGCGCCGCGCCATGTCGACGGTCTCGATCTGCTGCGCGGTCGAGGTCTTGATCGCCTGATAATAAGAATCGCAGATCGCGAAATAGTCGCGGATCGGGCGGCGAAAGCGGCCAAGCCCCAGGATGATCGCCTCAAGCGGAGAGCCATCTTCGCGCGATATTTCAAAGATCAGCCGGCCGTCCTCGACACGCAGCATCAAGCGGTACGGGCCGGCATAGCCATCCTCGTGCCCGCGCTGCGGAACGAACTTGTTATCCTCGATCAGGTCGAAGATCGCGACGCGGCGTTCCTGCTCGACATCGGGATTGCGCCACACGATCGACCCCTCGTCGAGCTCGATCGAAATGATCCGTTGTTTCGAGGGGTCTGCGTCGGCCATGCTGTCCGTGCTTCTACTTGGCCGGGGGCGAAGGGCAAGCCGACTTATTCACAGGGCGGCCCACAGCGATGATGACGGGCCCGTCATCATTCCATTGCTTGTTGGGGGCCTTCGTCGCATGAAGGCGCCATGCTTGATGTCGTACGACTTCCGACGTCCCCGGCCGGGGACGAGCGCCAGATGCCGCGCAATATCGAGGCCGAGGCCGCGTTTCTCGGTGCGATTCTGATCGACAACCGAGTCGTCGAGGATCTGCCCGTCGCGCTCAACCCCGAACATTTCTTCGAGCCACTCCACGGCCGCATTTTTCAGCAGACGATGGCGCTGATCGAGCGCAACAGCATCGCGACCCCGGTGACGCTGAAGCCCTATTTCGAGGCCGATGAGGCGATGAAGTCGGTCGGCGGCGTGGGGTATCTCGCGCAGCTCACCGGCAGCGGTGCCGGCCTGATCGGCGCGCGCGACTTTGCGCGGCAGATTTTCGACCTCGCGCTGCTCCGCGAACTCGCGGGGGTCGGGCGAACACTTGTCGAAAATGCGCTCGACACCAGCGAAAGCGTAGATCCGCAGGCGCAGATCGAGGAAGCCGAAACCGCGCTCTATCGCGTCGCGGGCGGCGAGGCCGAGATGGGGTCGGTCAAGAATTTCAGCCAGGCGAGCCTCGTTGCGCTGCAGGCGGCCGAGCGCGCGCTCAACTCGGGCGGCCATCTGTCGGGGATCACGACCGGCATCGCGAGCATGAATGCCAAGATCGGCGGCATGCACAATTCGGACTTGATGATCCTCGCCGGACGTCCGGGCATGGGCAAGACCTCGCTCGCGACCAATATCGCGTATAACGCCGCCGAGCGCTTTCGCCGCGACGAGGATGACGGCATTCCGCCCGAAAAGAATATGGGCGCGAAGGTCGCCTTCTTCAGCCTCGAAATGTCCGCCGACCAGCTCGCGACGCGCGTGCTCGCCGAACAATCGGGGGTGTCGGGCGAGGCACTGCGCATGGGCAAGATCAGCAAGGAGCAGTTTCAGCAACTGAGCCGCGCGGCGCAGCAGCTCCAGACGCTGCCACTGTTTATCGACGACACGCCCGGCCTGACGATCGCGGGCCTGCGCACGCGTGCGCGGCGTTTGCAGCGGCGTCACGGCATCGGCTTCATCATCGTCGACTATCTCCAGCTGCTCCAAGGCTCGTCGAAAAGCGGCGACAATCGCGTGCAGGAAATCTCGGAAATTTCGCGTGGTTTGAAGACGCTGGCGAAGGAACTTCATGTCCCGGTGATGGCGCTGTCGCAGCTCAGCCGTCAGGTCGAAAGCCGCGAAGACAAGCGTCCGCAGCTGTCCGATCTTCGCGAATCGGGCTCGATCGAGCAGGACGCCGACATGGTGCTATTCGTGTTCCGCGAGGATTATTATGTCGCGGCGAAGGAGCCCAAACGCCCGGTCGAGGGCGACGATGTGAAGATCCACGCGCAGCATGAGGAATGGGCTGCCGAAATGGAACGCGTCTTCGGCCTCGCCGAAGTGATCGTGGCAAAGTCACGCCACGGCTCGACGGGCAAGATCCGCATGCACTTCGAGGCGAAGACAACGAAGTTCAGCGATCTTGCCGACGACAGTCAGGCGTTCGAGGATTATGAGTGAGGCGGTTTAGAACGCCGGATCGTTCGCGGGATCGTCGTCGATCGGCGTCACTTCGGTGTGGATGCCGCATTCGGTCTTGTCCCAGCCGCGCCAGCGGCCCGAGCGCGGGTCTTCGCCCGGCTTGACCTTCGACGTGCACGGCGAGCAGCCGATCGAGGGATAGCCTTCGGCCTCCAGCGGGTGGCGCGGCAGGTCGTGTGCCGCGAAATAGGCGTCGAGTTCGTCGCGCGTCCAGTTGGCGAGCGGGTTGAACTTCAGGCGGCCGGTGCTGCCATCGAGTTCGAAGCGCGCAAGGCCTTGCCGCGTCGACGACTGGAAACCCTTGCGGCCGGTGATCGACGTGTCGAAATCGGTCATCGCCTTTTCGAGCGGCTTGACCTTGCGGATTTCGCAGCAGCCGTCGGGGTCGTACGACCAACGCAGTTCGGTCGCATCCTTGGCGGCGAGATCTTCGGCGTCGGGCGTCAGGTTGACGATGTTGAGCCCCAGCTTCGCAGCCAGTTCGTCGCGATAGGCAAGCGTTTCGGGGAAATGCTTGCCGGTATCGAGGAACAGCACGGGCATGTCGGGCGCAACGCGGCTCACCAGATGCAGCAGCACCGCGCTTTCGGCGCCGAAGCTCGAGACGATCGCGGTCTCGCCCAGCAGCCCCGCGCCGATTACGCTCGCCACCACCTCCGCGGCGTCCTGGCCGCGGAAGAGATTGTTGAGGCGGATGACGTCGGCCTGCGTGAAGCGCGGCGCCACGTCGATTCGGTCGCGGGTGC
>Ga0247823_10001692_pt1 | contig 18246 bp, 11 predicted proteins | sample 13C_PalmiticAcid_2_FD_192426 | JGI IMG/M metagenome (GOLD analysis project Ga0247823, IMG submission 192426) | Soil microbial communities from agricultural site in Penn Yan, New York, United States - 13C_PalmiticAcid_Day30 | ecosystem: Environmental > Terrestrial > Soil > Agricultural land... | reverse complement strand
CATTTAAGATCTCAACCATTTGCTCGGCAAGTCGTTCTCTATCTACCAATAATAAAGTCCCATCATCTCCTTGATTGAGATATTTGCAAGTCATCAGCAATAATTCATGATATGATTTAGATTCTACAATCAGGTCGTTGGTGGCTATATCGTAAGCAGATGCTTCCTTGATTGATCCATCTAAACCATGCACCAGCATGCGATATTCACACGGAATGATTCGTCCCAATTCAGTCAGCTTTTGGCGGCTAATATTAAAGATGACAGAGCCCAAACGCTCTTGTAAGTCCATCGCTTCGACAGGTTTGGACGGATCGAAAACCGTACCACTGAAACCGAATCTCTTTCTACCAGCGAAATGATAACGGAAGATGCCCTTATAGAGATCGGAAGTAGCTAAGTCACATTCATCTACAATTATCATTTCAGCTTTTTTGACATATTGTAGTAATGCTTTAGCATTCTTTTTTCTAGTCTTATATCCTTTGAGACTTATTTCCCATTTAGCCAGTTTTTTCTGATATGCTTCTTCATCCTCTTGTGAATTTCTATCAGGGCATAAAGGAGCTTTAGATGGATATGTTAGAGATGAAACTGAGCCAATGACAATAGCTTGCCCGTTGGGACGCTTACCAGCATAAAATAAGCCGATTTCTTCAGCGACTTTTCTCAATTCTAATCGTTCTTTGATCTGATCAATAACCACTGTTTGATCTGCTAGAACAATAGTGGGGCATGATATTGCTTTACATAGACCGGATATGATCTCGGTATTATGTGTTACTGTTAAATCGCCTAGCAGAAATCTCTTATTACCATCCAACTCAAAGCCGAAATATTGGCCATGACCTATAGATTCTACTTTTATACCACAAACCAGAGGATTCTTTTTCATTAGTCTTGGCTTAGCTAATTTATGTGTAACAAGTAATGGTATTGAGTCAAGATGCCCTGAAATAGTAATTCTTTTATACCAATCCCCATTTATACCATCATATGTCTTCCAACAATCGCTGACAGTTACTTTGAATCCTAGAGATCTGGCTAGTAAAGTAATGTCTGGAACTAATTTAGTATTCTTTATAGTGGCGTACAACATATCATTACGTTCATTAGTATATCCATCAGCATCTAAAAATCCAGCTAACACTTTAAGACGTACATTCCTAGAATTACGTATGAATTCTAAAGGGACATGCTTATTTCCAAATAGATTACGTGATTTTAAGAATTGTCTGAAGGGATTGACAGTAAAAGTTGGGATATGATCAGGCTTATGCACACCTTCGTATAGGCGAAGACTATAATAATCATATCGTTGAGTTGGCTCTTGATATTTAACTAATTCCATAGTTAAAGTAGTAGCCAACGATTTCAGATATTCAACAATTGGTTGATCAGTAGTTTCATTTAACACAAAAGTGCAATCAGCAGAAACGCCATCACCTAACCATACACCGAAAGCATATGGGTCAAAACCGCATGGCGACTCTTCGATATCAAGATTGGCTTTATATCCTTTGAGTAAATGCTTTCTCGTCACGCTAGAGGCCAAGTATTCAGTAATAGGAATATCATATACCATATAGTCTTTAGATTTCGATTTTCCATCTGGCGTTCGCATTAATGAAAGAATATGGGCTTCATTAACCACATAATCATCGCCATTCTTTTGTTTAATTGAATACAAATTGTCAACGCCAGAGCACGTCGATAGCACAGTACGTGGGGTACCATCATCACCCATCAATAAATCGCCACGCACAATATCTTGGACCATTTTAACAGTCATATCATGCATTAAGACAGGCGTATTATATCCGAGGCATTTTCCCCCACCTGTCGGGATATCATATATCCCACATTCGCAACCGTCGAGAGCCCCCTTCCGAATCGCCTTTATTTGGTATGTTGCAAGTGTAATCCCTGGCAAGAAGTCAGGACCAATCTCTTCTTGCGGAACTACTGAATATTTCCACTCTTCTCTGCGGTCATCAATAGTAAGCGGTAAATTATGCTTTTCGCATACATTAATAAGCATAGAAAGGAAAGGACGAGTCAATCGCTTTTTGGCCCGATTATACTTTCTAAAGATTCCGTCCCATTGGCCTAGCTGTGATGGGTCGATATAGATTCCTGGTTTGGCTACTGAGAATGCGTGAAATAAAGTATTGTCCTCATATTCTGTAATGTTTTCTAGATATATCCAGTTGTTATCTATGATGACGGCGTTCATGTTATATGATACAACACGAACGCCGTCGATAATCGCCTTTAGTCATTCCAGATATAGTAAGCCCAATTTCCGCTATTATCGTTAGTATATCTAATTCTCAGTACAACATTCAGATCTGCCATTTGACGGGTTGCACCTGCTATCGTGACCGATTGCTCTTGGTATTCTTCCAAAAATTCGCCTATTTGAAGAATGTCAGTATTATGCCAGACAGAATCTTCAATTCTCTCATCAATAATGTTAGGACAATAACACCATTGAGCCACCATATTACTCATAGTTGGCAGCGTTGGCCATTTCGCAACAGTCGCATAAATCACAAAATTATTGCCTTCATCAATATCATAAGTCCCAGCGAAACTGTTAAGTTTCTTATCTGAGAAGGCGATAGCATTGGTAGAGCCGCTTATTCCCAAGACAACTGGAATATCTGGATTACCATCCAACCCACCACCGACAAGAGCAACATCTCCAGTCAGATGGTTAATAGTAATAAGATATCTGTCACCTTGATATTCAGCAAAGCCATAAAGTTGGTTTTCATAGGTGAATATAGTCTCTATTCCATAGATATTCTCACCTTCTCCATGTCCTAAGCCGGGTAAACCCATTGTCAGATATTCTTCAGTACCACCAGTTTCTAGGTCAATAGTATATAATTCGATTCCTCCATCTACACCATAAATTGTATCTCCAACTTTAGCGATCCCTTGAATGCCATCATTGTCTAATGATATCGATTCGAACAGATTTTCACCAACTATGCGATATTCTTCATCGACAGAAGCAAAGAATTTTCCATCACCAATATAAACCATATATCCTGGGTCACTGGAATTAAGACCGCCGACAACAGTAGCATCACTCGCATCCGTGAATGTGAACGGATTGGTGAGATTAGCAGTTACATCTGTCATCGCTCCACCGCTGAAAGTAGTGCGTATAGTCTCCAAAGACGTAGCATTGGTGAATTTGCCCAAGAAAGTTGTGGCTACATCTTGGAACTTTTGGAGTGCCACATTACCACCAGACTGAGTGGCAAACACAAGATAATATAATTTAGAAGTTCCGTCTAAGCCTGTGACAGTATCTGTGTCATGGTCGGTATTAGTGGAGTATGAATGGCTAGCATTGACGTTTTCTGGAATTATTATTAAATGATTTACAGATGGGTCGCCAGTACCGTAAACTTTCTTGTAGAAGCATCTATAAGTAGTTCCTCCAGATGTTATATTGAATTCACCGCCTGTAGCTGTACCTGAGCCGTCTGCTCCCAAATTGCCATCTATTTCAAATGATGTGATCGATATATCATGGGCAACTAAAAGAAAACACGCTTCATATAGGGCAGTGTAATAACTACTTCCTGGTCCAAATGCGATACCATCAGTTACTACAGTACCGGTTTGAGGAGCATCGAAGTTATTAACTTGAGGAGTGTGAGAATACTCTATGCCTAGAAGCCTATTAGTGCTCATTATATTACCAGTATCATACATGTCACCTCCGCCATCAGAGATAGCACTATTGATATATCTGGCAGTTGCTGAAGCTGGGAGTGTAACATCTACTCCAGTAAAAGTAGTAGTGTCGTATTTCTTAAGTGTTACATTTCTATCAATGACTTCAAGCACATAGATTTTCTTATCATCAGGATTATATCCCATCGCTCCAGCATCATATTCTGGGACTCGTGATAATTCTTTAACTGTAGTGTAGTCCCAATCATCACCATTTCTTACTCCTTTAACTAAGGCATAATCAGGTATGATATCATCTTCATCGTTATCAGTATCATATGTCATAATTGTAAGAGGTGAATTATTCACAACTCTAATATAGGGAGTATCCATACGCAACAATTTGGTAAAGGCCCATGTGGAAGTATTAAGAGTTCCCAGATATAATTCTATACCTTCAACATCTGTAACATCACCCAATTCTGCCACTAAATAGCAAGTGGTGCCACAGAAATGGATACGATATACATCGTCGACTGCATAATCTCCAAAATCAATCTCTTGAAAATTAGATAAATCTCCAGTTTCGATATCGATTTCGTATACTTCTGAGCTTCCGTCTGACCCCAATATCTTACCATTATTAGGATTGTATGTGAGATCAACAGCGTCAATACCATTTCTGATCAGCACTGCATCGCCACTTAACCCAAGAGTATATAAGTCATTATTTAATAGCATAACGAATTTATTGATGCCAGGGTGCCAATCAATCGCACTCACTCTACGAAGATTGCATTCTACTGGAACATAAGTCATTGCTCCCGTATCAATATTAAGAGTGTATAAAAGGCCAACATCTACTGGTTCAGAATAATAACTGATTACAGCATATATCGTACTACCATTTTTAGTATAGAAAACTTCATTGAGTTCTGTACTACGTCTACCGAATGGATTAATGGAGGCACCGACACGATACCCATTTTCATCAATGCTCATACGGTATGGCGTAATTTGACGATAGAGGTCAAACATCGCCAAACCAGAGATATCACTCTCACCTAAGAAATATTCAGTGAAGTACGGTTCTTCGACGAGTTGCGTCTTCAATTGAGTAGTAGATCTGTCAGTAATACGAGTATTATTAGTGCCCCCAATTAAACATTGCTGGCAATTATCAAGCTGTGCTGTAAATCGGAATTGCACATCGCGATTGCCTGGGACAGCTACAGCCTGTTTGGATTCTAAATCCAATGACTGTAAGAATTCTACAATTTCTGGTAGTGTGCTAACATCCGGCCCGATCTGGAAGAATCCGTTATTATCACGCCATACCGCTGTGGACTCCCAAGCCCCATTCTTTTTAGCCACAATAACCGACATGTGCCATGTCAACATACGACGTCACTCCTAAGATGATAGCATATATTCAATCTCAGTTCATCATTACCACCTTAAGAAGACCTTAAGAGGATTTTAACGAGTTATTTTATTGTTTATAATTTCAACTATATTATCAATCCATACCATGACAGCTTCACCAAACGCTGGATCACTAATCTGGGACCACTTATCGTTTAAGGTCAATGATGGATTATTAGGACAGCGAGCGTTTAACATTATCTCGTCATTGTCTATTAATAAATGCGCCATAACATAATCGCTCTGATTATTCACGTAAATGATAATCTTAATCTGAAAACTAGTACGAACCATTGCATAATGATATATCGAATCATCGTGTACCCATTTGTCAGTATAGACTTTATCTGGATTATCTAATTCTGATTTACAAACACCAATGGGACGAGATAATATCTCGTCCCATATGGCGTTAATACAAAGTTTTCTATCAGTATAATTCATTAATTCGGCAACGCACAGGATTCGTTATCGCAATACACCGAGCCGACAGCTTCCATAATATAGGAAGAATAGTCAGCATCTGTAATATTGGCATTATAGTCCCGCACTTCGTGCTCTTCGCATGGAATGTATGGAGCCTGCGGGTACCCATGATTAGATTGTGGCAAAAAGCTAATGCCCTTTAATTCATCTTCATAAGCTTCTAGCACATTGGCAATCTGCCCAGCTTCTTCAGCGTTGAATTTTGCAGTATAAGACACCTGATTATCAGCCCAATATCTCTGTACAGCAACCACATCAGTAACTTGTTGCCACAAGGAGACTTTATTAACTGGTAGGCTTCGACGATCATCAACACCAAAGTATACAACCATCGTTCTTTCGCCATCTGTAATAGACGGCTCGACTTTATAGCCCGCTTTTGTCATAATATCAAGAAGAACATTTCCCTTAGCAACACGTACCGTTCTCCAATAAGTCGTAGCTTCTGGATAATGCAAACCGGGAGAACAGCCAACCAACAGGCTTACACTACCACTTGGCTTAACGGATGTAACCTTGATAGATTGTTGAACGCAAAGCCATTCGGCGTAAATCTTATCCCAACGCCGAACTTCGTTGTATCCAGTATCGCAGAAATCATGCAGAAAAGCACGTCTGCCAAACTTCGAGAATGCCTGGACAATACCCGATTGGCTTAAACCAATGCGACGATTACGAAGAGTTACTTGATTCGTACGAGGATTATGAGTTGGAAGCAGCGTCACAGTCTTCGCGTAGAGATATGCGAATTTGAGTGTTCGCATATAATCCTCAGCATCGGCATGGTTCGCTGGGAAGGTCTCGACAAGATTACAGAGTTCGTATGATTCCAAGCTTTGCTCTAAGCATGGATTTCCCCCCATAACTCTACCGTCGATGCCGGGTTGTTTACCATCCTTCATACGTCCATAGTCACGCATATTATCAAGCCACAATAACCCTGGCTCTCCATTGGTAGCAATAGCCTTGCCAACCCATTCGTAATTCATTCCAACAGTAGCGAAAATCGAATTGTTGGATGCCCAGCGGTGATGGTTATTGGCGTTCCAAGTCTCGATAGCTGGAGCCAATCTCTCTAATGGGATATTGCTATGGGCAAAATCATCAATAGTAGCCTCATTTCGACCAACTGCATAGAGCCCATTAGTAATCTTATCAAACTCAGCATAATCTTGAACTAGAAGGGTATATTTAGCATTCTTCATATTGCAATATGCAGCATCATCTCCTTCCCCGAATGCAATTTCTGCTGTATTATGGACTAACATCCCTTCGGCGACGAATTCGTTACGATCAGGAACTGATAGGTCGTATGTTTCGCATACTATGCCTTCCTTGATCACAGCATTGACTTCAACTGGAATTAATTTCCCAACTTCAACTCCGCAAAGAGAGGCTCGGCTATAAGTCATTTGAGCCGAATCGGGGCACCATGATTTTCCATATTTCACACCAGCATCAAGCACCCATTGGGCTGGATAACCGTAATCATGACCGCTAGTAGCCTGTTCCTTGAGTTTCTTGGTTGCATGCGGTTCAACCCAAATCTTGAATTTCATAATGGCATGCTCGCCGACAAGCGAAAGCTCCCATTTCGTGCTTTCGTTTTCGGATGCTTCTCGGCGTTTCTTGAGTTTAGTCGGGATTCCAAGGCTGGCATATACAGCTTGAACTTCCTTCAAGAAGTCATAATAGATATTAGCCATTAACGTAGTTGGACGATTCTTGGTAGATCCATCCGAATCTAGAAGACCAGCCAGATATGCAGCCCTAATATGTGGCTCACTCAATTTAATGCATTCTGGAACACCTAATGGAGTTCTAGCTTGTTTAAAATTCGCATAGAAATAATGAGATAACTGACGCGAGATTACTCGAACTTTATGAGCATTATCTTGCGAAGGTTGTTCTCCTGGGTTCGAGAATCCAAACATGTCAAAACCAGCATTAATCTTATTCACAATATCATCGTGATATTCATCACGATTGACAGGAATCATAACACTAGCACCATGATTCTTACGACCTTTATAAGACCGACCAGGATAGATGTAACCATCGCCGTGAACAGCACCAATAAACCACGCCACGATAGCGTTCAACGATGGAACTGTAAGTTCAACTCCTCTCTTGCTAGGCCAATTATGTCTGGGAAGAGTTGTTGGGGTTCCGGGGACAACATCGTCAACAAAGACCATACGGTCTCCATCAACTAATTCATAAGCTCTCTTCCAATCATACTGATTGAAAGATGTCATCACAGCGATGCGATGCTTAGCTGTGCATCGGAAGTCACCCATTTGTGTCTTGATGGTGACAACTTCCTGCTTTCCTTGGTAAACATTCTCAGAGACAGGATGATAACCGTCACTTGTAAGAACTAAATCCCCAACCTGAACTTTTTCAATGGGAACAAGACCACGCTTAGTATGAATTAAAGTTCCCTTTGGGAGACAACGTCTGACATTTCCGGCGACGATACATCTTCCAATATAATTCATTATGTCTGTGATATCAACACTAGACATAGCGTTACCGATCAGCTTCTCTAAATGAGAAGCGATCATGCCATGCAATTCTTCAAGAATACCTGCCCCCGCAGCCTTACCACCAAATCCTTCGATTGTAGCACCGGCCGGTCTAATAGCAGAATAATCGAAGATGACATGCCCGCTGTCAGCAGCGATAGTATAAGAGCGAATTAATTGTCTTACAGAATCTACCCATCCTTCACGAGAGTCAGGAATGGCAAAGACCCACTCTTTATCAGCAGGTTGATTAATTTGAATCTTGCCAGCACCCTTGGTATCGAAGCCGACACCAACCCCCAGCATGCTCATATCCATCAAAAAGCAGAATGGCTCTGATGGATCTGACTCAATCTTATCATCCGTACTAACGAAACCGCAGTTATGTGTAAGGATGTTGTCGGCCAGCACGAAAGCATTATAGTCGAGAACCTGAGGGCAGAAAACCTCGGCCTCTTCTTTAATATCTGCAACAGATACAACTACCCAATCTTCATCATTATTACGATTCTGAGCCCCACCTTCAAAAACCGATTGGAGAATATTAGTGCGGCGAAGCTGAGAAGTAGCGATCGGTTTGTCGTAATTTGCCGCACGTCCAGGGCGACGGACATACCAAAGATGATCTTCGGTAGTCAAAATGGTCTTAATGACATCCCCACGTTTGACGATCAATCGCCAAAGCTTCTGGACGCCAAAAGACTTAATAGGAGCTTCGACCCACTTACCACCAATGGTCAAAAGCTCTTGGACTGTATCAACGAGTGGGCCAATTTCTTTAACACCTTCCTTGGTGATAATTTGTGTAGAACCGTCAAAGCAATTATTGAGAGCGGCGCTACCACGCTCCCACATGAATTTGGTTCCCATCATCCACAGGCCACGTCCCGGCGGTAGAAACTTAAAGTCCCACATGCGACGGAACATTTCTTGGGCAGATTCTTGAGCCTTTTCGTAATCCCAAGGAATGTGGATAGCGCGGCAATGCCGTCTTTGAATTTCGTAGCAGCCTTCAACCACTCTCACGAGAGTATCAACAAAGGTCTCTTTCTTACCATCGTCCATCTTACGAGAGTAAGTGCGATAGTACACGAATTCGCCCAATCCATTAAAGCCGAAATTGGGCTTCTTACCAGTATACTGAGAGATAAAATCTGGGTCTAGATGGAAATAATCCTTATGGTTTGTAAATTGGACCGGGGTTAGATAATTGAACGCATTGACAGACATTTGGAATCCTGTGAAGGGTGATTTCAGATGGCGGGAGCTATGAGAGTGGAGCCTAATATCCTACGAGCATGCTCCAAATTATCAGAGTCGCGATAAAATCGCTGCCGCAGCATGAATAACTCTGAAAGTGACGGCAACAATTGCAAATCCGTAGATCCTTGCAATTGTTTAATAGCTCGGACGCATAACTTTGACAGAGCTATGTAAAGCATCGGAAGCTTGGAAGCTTCATACCAGATTGTCAAATTACAAAAAGCCTTCGGCTTAGGTCTCTGTAGCATTGTCTTGAGAGGATCATTTCCCCCAATTTGACCCACTAACCATTTATGAGCAGATTCAATCAAATCGCTACGCTGATTGTCTAATTTCTGGCGCTGTAACAGTGTCTTGTAACAGATCTCTAAGACATTATTCTGATGGAAGACGGCTAAGCCTTTGCGAATTATTTGCTTCTCTTTAGAATATTCGACAACGATACTAATGAAATCTGATATTAATTGTTCGCCAAATTCCCATTCTTGGCACTTACGATTGAGAGAGGCCAGATAACGCCACTGGTAAGTGCGTCGTGGGTCTGTGTCTTTAGGAAAAGACAACTTATGACCATGCCTGGAGTACGATACTTTACACTTTTTCCACAGATCAACAATTGCTGCGTCGGTAGGTGATATAGTAGCCATGGGTGCCAATAAAAGCAACAGTAAATCGTCGAAGTCCCCAACAAGCGACAAAACGCCACCACTTGCTGTCGCTTCCGTACCATCTGAAGACGTTCCAACCGATCCCAACAACAGCATCTTTGATGCAGCATTCGAAGATGTTACGAATATATTGGGCGAAAAGCTCGCTAAGATCGGTGTAGAGCACTCTATTTTGATCGCGATAAATCCAGAGACAGGCCATCCAATTTGTGTTACGAATGGCCACTTATACAATATTGGTTGTGCTGCAAATGAAATAATGGCCAATATTAATCAGAAATTACTTGATGACTTAGGTCTTGGAGCAAGGCGTACGGAACATCAGTAACATCAGTATCAGGTGATATAACACCTCCTTCTACAATCCTAACAATATCATTTACATCTATAGTGCCTCCTCTATCTGGGAAGTATTCTTCGAGCATACAAGAATCTTCTACACTCAAAAACATATGAGGAACTAAGGATTCTACTATAAAAGAATCTCCAGCCCGCAAGTGAGCCAAATTAATAATTGGCCCCATAAACTTAGCGACAATAATATATCCAGAGACAATTTCAAATTTATTAGCCCTATGGCAATGATAATGAAGAGAACAATATCTTCGGGCTATAATATCCAAAGAATGTAATGAACAATGCGGAGACTCAAATAGCGTTCTGGTTCTACCCCAGATCTTCTCTTCGGAATTAGCGTCCTTTATTAGTCTTGTCATAATAATAACTGATCTTGCGAGACCCAGCAATAATTAATTCATTAAATCCTACTCCATTCGAAGTAGAATCCGCGATCTTTCCAGTTGGTAAGATATTGTTGGCTGGCTCAAGCAAGTCAACATAATGGACACCATCGATACTTTTAATTACTTCAATTAAATTGGAAAAATAAAATGGGGTGCCCATTTCCCAATCAGCCACATCGAAATAATCATCAATTGCCGATTCGACTCTATCTTGGACAACCGATGCATCAGCATTACGATTGACGATAACATTCATCTCAACATCGATAGGTTTAACAGCCCCGTCCAGAATCTCTACAGTATCAGTAGCAACATTCAGGGATTCTAAATAAGTCTTGAGGCCGATCTTTAAGCCAGCACTTGGAGTGACAGGAATATTTTCATCTCCGACAGCCAATGCATAGATTTCAACTAGATTAGCATTACGTCCGCTTCGTAAAGAAGCAACTGCCTTACTCACAGAGCCATAAACAGGATGAGAGTATGACATTGCAGCTTGCGGATAATCGCTGTCCGTAACAATGCTCCGCTGCAATGCAAAATCACGAGGAGCCCGACGTTTAACTTGTGCTAAAGTCTCTTTATCTGTACCGCCCGATGAGGGGCTGATATTTCTAAATCTGACGGGGACCGGAGCAGTGGCTGGAGATTCAGCCACAAGTTGTTTAATAGCGTCGATTTGACCAACGCCAATTCTACCCCTAGTGCCGCCACCAACTCTAAAGGTGAATGCGATGGTAGACCCTGATCCTGGGGCTTGGCCAGTAACATCATCCCCAAAACGAAAAATGGCTTGATCACCCATGAAGTTTACTTCCACTACTTTATCAGTAGCAGAATAGCGTTCAATAGGTTCTGTAATAACTCTCCAATCTTCAACGATACCACCGTTAGTGACGGTGACTGTCATTGGGTTTTCGAGAATATTGACTTGATTAATATTGAAAGCTTGATTGATGCCGCCGGGGCTGACTGCCGACACAGTAGTAGAGAAGATGCCCTCTAAGCCGTATGCTATCACTGCTCGCTTACCAGCGGGAATGATAATATCGCCAGTCCAATCGCCAGGAGCGCGATAAACCTCATAGATGATAGGATTATTATCAGGTCCAGAAATTGAGAAGGATTGCCCAGCCGGAATCACCATATCGCTGAAAAGTGGCTGTTCAACCGAGATTTCCACTTCAACAGACGCTGGGGTCTGTCGTTTGATACGTTGGCCGATCAGAGTGATATGATTGAGAACCGCTTCTTCACTTATAGCCGTAGGGAGAGTGCTGTCTCGTACCAGCAGGTCGTTGCGTAATGAGAGCTTGGCGACAACTGAGGCCACGATTTCCGTAAGCATGATCACGCCGTTACTTTCGACGAAATCATTGAACTTATCTGGATAGTAAGTCTGGATATACTCGATAATAGCTCGTCTAGCAGTAGGATAATCTAAACCACTAAAATCGATCTTCCGTAGAGACGGAGATGGTAATACTACACCAATACTATCTGGCGTAGTAGGAAGATCGAAAAATGTCTGCTCTGCCATTAGATGCTCTGTTGAATGAATCTCTCGAAAGAGATTTCTTTTGTCGGATCTTTTTTAAGATGTCCGAATAAATGTACTGTCATGCCATTTCGTTGCGAATCAGGGATAACTTTCACTATTGTAAAAGCAACGCGAGGCTCATATCGAGCCAATTTAGTCCGCAGTTCTAATTCTAATCCAGAAACGCTGCTGGGGTCCATTGGTTCGAAGACATAATTTCTAAGATTAACTCCAAAGTCGTCCCGCATTACACGATCGCCGGGCACAGTCATAATCAGTTGTAATATATCATTCTTGATAAGACGTTCGTCCGTTTGTGGACTCATCACATTTTGGGTGCCGCCAAGCCATGGCGGATTGAAGCCATAAAAGCTTGACATTATTACCTCACCACATTAGAGATAGCACGGATCTTATCCATGATAATAGTAGCGACGGCTGCTTGGGCGTCTGCCAATGCAATAGCTGTTTCAATTTTCTGTGTAGCCGTTAGCAACGTACTTTGAACTTTCTCGATCAAAGCACTGACATCTGCCCCATTCTCTACCAGAGTCTGAAGAGATTTAATGGTTTTATTGGCCTCATTGACAATTTTCTGCTGAACAATAATAGTCTGTTCGGCATTAGCTCTAGCTTTCTTGGCCGCGTTCAACTGTGACGAAAGATCATCCAAAATCTTCGTAGAATGTGACTCTATAGTCTGGACGTCGGCAGAATTGAGACCTAAGCTAGTATAATCGAAGAGATTAGTATCGTGTCTGATTGTAGAGATCGGTTGTACCAACATAGGCTCTACGGTCTGTGTCGGTACATCTTCAAAATCGTAGACTTGTCCTACTTCATAAGCCTTAGTTGCTGTGCCGCTAATGGTCTGACTGGCTTTGGATGTAGTGAAGAGCAACTGTCCAAGGTTTTTTCTTCGCTCTTCTGGCGTTTCCGGCAATGGATGACGCTGTCTGTACATCACGCCAGCAAAAAGCTTCGGAATGCTAAGCCCGACACGCGGAGGGGCTGTTGTGCTAATCGTGTACGTGACATTGCCGCCATCTGCCGGTTTGCTCGGCAGAATGTTCTTATAAAGGCCAGTAGGATATTTAATAATCATTGTGGCTCTGGCGGCTTAGGTATCTTATGTTCAACCTCAGATTGAGGACATTCTTCATATGGCCCATTGAAGGTTCTGCCTCGATCAGTCGGGCTCATAAATTCCGGCGTAGTTGGAGGCGTTAACTCTTCTATAGCAATACCACCCGGTGACTTCTTACCACCTCCTCTTCCAGGAGCAACACCATTCACAAATGCATTGATAACATTGGCATTGAAAGTACCATTAGTCTTCATGGCACCATTACCCAAAGTCATCTTAGAGTCGCCAGCCTGGAGATTGATATTAGTACCAGCTTTCAAGCCGATTCTTCCACCAGCTTGCATATCGATATTACCTTGAGTTATTAAGCGGATTGGACCCATAGCATACAGATCAATAGTCCCGTTCTCTTCATTGTTGTAGAGAACAATTTTACGCATATTATCATCCATCCATTGATACATCTGGCGGTCATTCTTACCACGCCATATACCAATTTGATTCTTCTTGGAGAACCAGAAGCCGCGACTCTGGCAATCTACTAATTCAACCCACGGGCCATCTCCATCCTGACCGTCTCTAGCTTCCATACCTTGTTGAATTTCTTCCCCACCAACTCCCGTTCTTACAATATAACGATCAGGTGCTGGACCTTTACCGCCGCGAGTCTTAAAGCGGATATACTCATTATCATGGTCTAACTTCAAGTGATGTGAAGAATTCTCAGCATCTAAGAAGACCATGGGCGTTCTATTGAATTCATTCTCTTTTAATCCTTGGTATTTCATAGCATAACCACGACCAAGGGAAGCTGCAATCATAGCATATTGATAACGATCATTTATCTCCATGGCTATACCAAGTGGAGAGCCCCAGATAGTACGATTTAATTGATCATTCTCATTGAATTCCCAAAAGAATCCACGAGGATCTCCAACTACTGGATTACCTTTCGAGCCAGGAGAGCGACGACCTTTGAATAAGAATCCATTGCCTCTTGGTAATTCTTTATCATGAGCCCGAACATTGTCAGTACCACGTTCATCTATGACGAATTTGAAGCCGTGCCGCCCAGCAATGCGAAGCCATCTGGCGTCTTTATCACCTCCCCAATACTTATCTTCTTGTTCGCTTTTCAAGCCGCATTCTTCTAAAAGTGATCGTTTGACATATACGTCATCTTGAGGGTGGAAACCCTTATCATAAGCCTGGAAAAGCCAACCGCCTTTAGTGCGTAACTTCACCCATCTAAGGTCATGAGTTTCTTCTTCAGAGAGTCTAGCTGGAGGACCATATTCCCCTTGACGCGAGAAAGATGGCACAGGACCGGCTTGAGCCCAACCAGTATCTCGCATTTCGAAACGATGCCCATATCTGGTCAAATTCAACATGCGGCGAGCATCGAATCCAGATGGAGATCCTTCATTTAAAAGCTTCTGAATTTTAAGCCAGCGTTGAGTTTCATACTTCTCATCGGCGATTGGATCTCCGGTGAATTCTCCTAGTTCACCGTTTTTCTTCCAATAGTAGCCTTGATCGCTCTGAATCATGAGCATGCCATACTTGGTCATGCGTGCCATATACTTGCGGTCAGGAGCATTAACTTCTGGGGATAATGATGACTGCTTATACTTAGTTCCTCCTATAGCGTCATGATCGGGTGGCGGCGGAGCTTGTTCGTGCTTTTTAGGGAAAAAGCCCACCGAGCAATGTAAGTCTAAATGTCCATATCGATCAATTGTTCCATGAGACATCGGTCTCCCATCCTTGGGGAGATATGTAGTATCATAATCATTTGGCCTAGAAGTAGGCTTGCCTTCTCGATTTACAGGTATTGGCGTAGATTGATGGATCTGGGGATATGAGTACAGTTTAGATCTCGTCGGAGTAGCAAATCCAACCCAAATTGGAGCCATTGGATTCTGCTTTTCGAAAGCAATCCATACGATGTCACCAATCGTCGGGCTCACTATTCCACCGGCACGTGCTCCGCCTAAGTTCGGCGCGGCTTCGGCCCATGGCAGGTCTGCTGCCTTAAGAGTCGAATCGTGCATATCCGGGCATTTAAAACGAACACGACCCATATTTAGAGGGTCATTTGTTTCTACAACTTCAGCCCTGAAGTAACCTTGAAATCTCTGGCTAGGAGATGCATGGCGACGGTCATTAATCAGTGTCGAAATGTCGTTAGCGGGGTCCATACTTTATAGTATTTGGGGCAGCACCACTTCATCGATAGGATATTGGATAATGGTGCCAGATTTAGGCCAGCCAAAGGGCTCTGTTACATTATTATATGCTAGAAGGACCCATGATAATAAAGATGTACCATACAGCACTTTAGCAATTTTATCGGGTCTACCTTCCGTAGCAGAAGTCACTTTAAAAGCTCTGATATATTTAGAATCTAAATCTTGCGTAAGAAATGAATGTGGCTTCCATTGCCCATACGTTTCTTTACCGTCTACCGAAACTTTGGGAGTTTTGGAGAAACGACTAAAATCATCATCTGCTGGCATTAGAACCACTCCGGTTCTTCAAAGCTGTCAAGGAATGAGAGTTCAGAGAATGGTTCACCACCATCCTTAGAACCCTTAGTCCAAAGTCTCAAGTCAAGAGTAACATCTGTTCGTAGAGGGAAAGCTAAGTCATAGTCGCCGCTAGGGACGATGATTGTGTCTCCATGTTTCACATCTACCGCTCTAATTCTACACGAAGCGTCCGTTTCATTCCCTATACCACCAATCGACCACATCTTAAAATAGACCGCTAAGTTGCGAGGGTCGGCATTGTCTCGAACGCGGGCAAAATAGCCACGCAGAGCCTTGACTTGTTGTGCTATTTTGGTAGTAGTCCATTCTGCTCCATCTACAATATATGTCCATTTCAAGGACATTTCTCTGGCACCAGAAGTATTATATGTCGAAAATGGCTCATATCCACGATTTTCCCCTTCTTGCCACGAGCCACGTCGACTGTCGCTTGGCATAGTTGGGGGAAATTGAAAACGAACGTACTGATCACCGAACAATTCAGAGGTGAACATGAGTTGTACGCGGCGAGATAATTCTTTATCGTGTTCAGCATACCTAACCATTAATGCTGTCTCCAATTGGATAAGTTAGATTGCAATCCACTATCAGTATCGCGTACTCCTACAATTTGCCCCATGAGGTTAGCCATTTCCCCAACAAAGTCTTGGTCCATATTGCTAGCAATAGCCATCAACTGTTCCTTGATGGAGACCAAAGTATTAAGAATATCTCTCGGAGTGTCGTCTGGCGCTTCGCGAGCATCTTCTGTTTCAGTAAAGACATGCACAGAATTCAAAGTCTCAGCCATGATAGCTTGCTGAACTCCGGCCTGTTCAGCCGCTCGCATCGCCGGAATCGCTCTAGTCGCAATAGCAATTTCAATTTTTTCAGCACTCTGCTCAATAATAGCAGCGTACTTGTCCATATCAACGGCCATCTTACCGATCGAAGACGCCAAATCGATACCATCGACGAACTGTCTGACCTGCGAATTCAGTTGAGCCAGCACCGATGTCAATTTAGTAACTGGATCAGAGAAGTTGTTGGCTGCACTCTTGAATTTGAGAGAAGCAGTCTCCAACCCCTCAGCGGCAGCAGTTAATTTCGGAATACCAATCAACATTTGATCGGCTTGATTACCCATAGCCTGGGTATCAATCATCGCAAAAGCTGCAAAAGAGGCAGCGATCAACGCTAACGACCGCCCCATTTGTTCGAATCTAGGAGCAGAGTTTACAAATCTGTCGGCCGCAGAGTCTAACCATCCCATAGAGCGATCGATAGAACTTACAGTCGGCTCCATCTGAGCGAAGGCTGCATTCAAATCAGCAACCCCATTATTGATATTAGTGCCGGTTTCGGAAAGTAAGCCGCTCGCTGCATGAACAGCTATTAAGCCCGAAGCCATAGCTTGTCCACCGACCTCAATATCTTGACCAGCCGCAGCCAAACGAGGAGCTATATTCTCAATCTGTCTAAGGGCAAAACGGAATGGAATAATTCCTAACAGCAACCCTGCTCCAGTCGCCCCTAATGCTACCGCTGCGACCCCAAGAGCAATAGAACCAGCAGTGATGCTTGCAGCACCAACGATAATCATACCGCCCGACGCCATAAGAGCAAGCGAACCAACCGCAATCAAGCCAGCCGATTCTGCATAAAGAACGGCCGCAGTCGAGATCGCTATCCCAGCCAATTCTAAATTCTGCCCAGATTGAAGCATTAGAGCCGAAGCAGCATATAACATCCCAGCCGCCAGAGTAAGGATGGCTGTAGAGATAGTAAGCGCCGAGGCAACTACTCCAAGGACTACTGCCCCTGCCATTAGCAGCACAGAGGAAAGGGTCACAGTAGTGGCGGCTGCCGCCATTGCTAACCCTGCCATCATCATAGCACCACTTGCCGCCAACATATCCAAGCCAGCCCTCAAGAGCTTTCCGGCTTGAATCTGGAGGAGATCAGTATCGAGGGTATTAATTATCTGTGTAAGTGCGGATAATGCTCCGGTCAGGGCCAAAGATGCAGCTTCAATGATAAGCATCGTTCCAGCCAGAAGCAGAATGCCTGGAGCCGCAATTAAAGCCCCGAAGCCTACGGCAGTTAAGCCAGCCGCGATCAGGAAAAGTTGACTCCAACCGGCCGCTCCGGTCTTAGACAACGCATCCCCCATGAGCATTAAGCCTTCGCCAGCTAATTGTAGTCCATATCCGGCTAGTACAGATGCTCCGGCCAGGAGGAAAACAGCAGCCGAGAACAGTAAAATTCCACCTCCGATA
>Ga0247823_10001691_pt1 | contig 18247 bp, 26 predicted proteins | sample 13C_PalmiticAcid_2_FD_192426 | JGI IMG/M metagenome (GOLD analysis project Ga0247823, IMG submission 192426) | Soil microbial communities from agricultural site in Penn Yan, New York, United States - 13C_PalmiticAcid_Day30 | ecosystem: Environmental > Terrestrial > Soil > Agricultural land... | reverse complement strand
CAGGTGATCGACAACTGCGATGTCGTGCTGCTCGCCTCGCCCCCCGGTTTTCGTCCCTATCATCTGCGGGCCGCCGTCGAAGCCAACAAGCACATCTTCACCGAAAAGCCGATGGCGACCGACGCCCCCGGTGTCCGCTCGGTCATCGAATCGGTCAAGCTGGCCAAGCAGAAAAAGCTGGGTGTTCTCGCCGGCTTCTGCTGGCGCTATGATTACCCCCGCCGCGAGCTGTTTAAACGCATTCACGACGGGCAGATTGGCGACGTCGTTGCGGTTTATGGCACGTACCTGACCGGCCCGGTGAAGCCGATGCCCCCCGCGGACAAGCGGCCGAAAGATATCACCGATCTCGAGTGGATGGTTCGCAACTGGTACAACTTCACGTGGTTGTCCGGCGATGGCCTTGTCGAGCAGGCGATCCATACCGTCGACTGGCTGGCGTGGACTATGAAGGACGTCGCCCCGGCGTCCTGCACCGCCGTGGGTGGCCGGCAGATCCCCGCGCATGGCGGCAACATCTACGATCACATCGAGGTCAACTACGTGTGGAACAACGCCGTGAACACGCGCGGGTTCCTCGCCCAGCGGCAGATTCCCGGCTGCTTTAACGAGAATGCCTGCACGATCATCGGCACCAAGGGCTCGGGACATATCGCGGCCCGCGGGATCCTGATCAACGGCGAGACCCCGTGGAAGTACGACGGCCCGCGGAACAACATGTACCAGACCGAGCACGACGAGTTCTTCGCGTCACTGCGAAAAGGTGAACCGCTCAACGACGGTGACCGGATGGTGAGCAGCACGCTGATGGGCATCATGGGCCGCATGGCGGGCTACACCGGCCGCGAAGTCACCTGGGACATGGCGATGAATTCGCAGGAAGTGCTCGTCCCGGAGATCAAGGACTGGAACACTGAGGTGAAAGTCGCTCCGATGGCACAACCCGGCATCACGCAGTTCATGTGAACTCGATCCTGCAAGATTGATGACCACCGAAGCCCAGGGAATGCTTTCCCTGGGCTCTTTTTTCCTACAATGACCTCATGCGTTACTACTTCGACAACGCCGCGACGAGTTTCCCGAAATCGCCCGCCGTGCTGAAGGCGATCGAGACCTACCAGCGCGACTGCGGTGCCGCCGCCGGCCGGGGAGGCTATCGCTCGGCGGTGGAAGCGGGAAAGATCGTGGACGGTTGCCGCACCGAAGCCGCGCGACTGCTGCAGGTTCCGGCGTCGCGAATTGTCTTCACCTTCAACGGCACTGACGGTCTCAACCAGGCGATCCTCGGCGTCTGCCGTCCGGGCGATCATGTCATCACAACGACATGGGAACACAATTCCGTCCTGCGGCCGCTGCGATTCCTCGAAGACGCCGGCACGGTGGAAGTCACTCGACTCGTTCCCGATGCGAGCGGTCAGGTGAGTCCCTTCTTGATACAAGAGGCACTCCGTTCCAATACGCGACTCGTCATTGTGCAGCACGCTTCAAATGTTCTGGGGATCGTCCAAGATGTGAACGCCATCGGCCAAGTCGTCCGTGCTCACGGGGCGCTCTTCGCTGTCGATGCCGCCCAGACCGCCGGTCATCGTCCAATCACGCTGAGTGATGCCCCGATCGATTTATGGATCACGTCCGGCCACAAAGGTCTTGGAGGCCCGCTGGGGACCGGCCTGTTGTACGTCGGCCCGCGCGCGGAAGACCATATGGAGCCACGCCGCTGGGGTGGCACCGGGACGCACAGCGAAGATGATCGCCAGCCGACCGAGCTTCCCGACCGATTCGAATCGGGAAATCTCAATGTGCCGGGACTCGCCGGGCTCCGCGCGGCGCTGAGCGAACTCTCGAATGAGATTCTGCAGCAAAGACATCAGCGCGAACACGAGCAGCTTGCCTCCCTGTGGACGCCCTTGGCCGAACAGCCGGGCATCACGCTCTACGGTCCTTCCCCGCTCGATTGCGATCGCCTCGGCGTCATCAGTTTGAACATCGACGGCTTCGCGCCGCATGAACTCGCGGGCATTCTCGATGAGCATTACGGCATCGAAGGCCGCGCGGGACTGCACTGTGCGCCGGGAGTCCATCGCTGGCTGGGCACTATCGACACCGGCGGCACCTATCGGTTGAGCCTCGGACCGACAGTTACCGACGAAGACATTGCCCACGTGACTCAAGCATTGCTCGAAATCGCCGGCGGTCATGTGTAGTGAAGTAACGCTACCAGCCCGCAGCGCCAGCAAGGGATCCTTCGCTTACGATCTGTTCCAGAGTCCCTTACTGGCGCTGCGGGATGGTCCTCACATCACGCACTGCGTTGCTCCGGCAGGCGAACGAGCTTCGGAATGGGCACCTTGCGGCCGATCACGCCGCCGTGGTGTTTCACGAAGTCGCTGAATTTCCACCGGAGAAAACCCCAGGTTTCGTCCCGGGGCCGCGTGGAGAGATACTGCTCGGAATACACCGCCATCTGCCGGTCGTATTCTTTCTGGCTGTGAGTATGGACGTGATAACGGCCTTCCATCCGCCGGATGTCGCCGTCAAACCGCGGGCTGATGTGAAACAGCTCGTGGAACACCGTGATCAGCTTTTCGCTGACGGGCTGGTCGAGGAACCGCGGCAGATAGAACGTGAGGATGTAGAGAATCTCACGCTCCCCGTCGAACATCCGACGGACCGTCCAATGCGTTCCAGCGCGGCGGCAGGTTAGAGCGCCTTGCTCAAACCGCATCGGCGTCAGCTTCGCCTGGAGGCCGTGCAATTCACGATGCCGGGCCTGGGCGAACGCCACCGCGACATGCGGCATGCGGACATGGGCGAGGTCCGGCGTGCGGGCGACAACATCGTCGCACAGCCGCTGCATCGCCCCGGTGAAATCGAATCCGCGTATCGACATCGGCGAGAGAATCCCTTCTCCAACCGCACTCTATAAAAGATGACCGCCTAAATGAACACCGCCGCGAACGATAACGTTCACGGCGGTGATGAGCAACCGGAATGCAGCGGAACTCAGGTGGCCGGAGCCGGCTCATCCTGCTTGACCACAGGAGCCTGACGTGGCTTGCGGGCCTTCACGCGATCACGTTCACCGACGAATTCGAGAATCGCCTTACGACCGGCATCGCCGATGCGGAACTCGGCCAACCGGGCAATGCGCGTGTAACCACCCTGGCGGTCCAGGAAACGCGGTCCGAGTTCAGCGAACAGAATGTTGAGGGCTTCCTTGTCACGCAGAGCGGCAAACGCCCGACGTCGCAGCGCAACCGCCGGAGAAACCGCCTGCGCCCATTGGCGCCAGCGATCCGACTTCCGCCACTCTTTCCACTCCGGCGTATTGCGGTCCGCAGAGGTGGTGAACTGTTCGGCGGCGTCTTCGATCAGCTTGGCCTTCTTCGCCATGGTGATCAGTTTTTCCACCATCGGGCGAAGTTCTTTCGCCTTCTCGACGGTGGTCACAATGCGTCCAGGCACCTTCGGCTTGTTCGGCGCATCGTCTTCGCTGCGCAGCGACCGAATCAGGCTAACGGACATATTGCGGAACATCGCATGCCGGTGCGAAGCATTCCGTCCGAGTTGTCGACCACGTACACCATGCCGCATGATTACCGACCTTTACCATCCATCGCCGCAGGGGACTGACCGCCGCAGGCGAGATGGACTTTGCAAACGAACCGATTGATTTCCGTCTTAGCGATCGCGCTGCATCATCGACGGCGGCAACCGCATGCCGAGCCGCAGACCGATGAGCTGCAAGCGTTCGCGAACTTCCTGCAACGTGGTTTCGCCGAAGTTGCGAACCTGCAGCAGTTGATCTTCCGTCTTCAGCACCAGATCGCGGACCGAGTTGATCCCTTCGGATTCCAGGCAGTTCGTCGCCCGCACCGAGAGATTCAATTCCGCCAGGCTCTGGCTCAGCTTTTCTTCGAGTTCGAGGTCGACCGGCGCGTAACCAGTGACTTCCATCATGTTCCGCAGGCCGCCGTCCGGTGACGTTTCCGGTCCGGGCTCGCGGTACGTAATAAACGGATTCAGGTGCTTGCGGAGAATCTTGGCGGCTTCCACCACCGCGGCTTCCGGATGCACCGTGCCATTGGTCCAGACTTCGAGGATCAGCCGGTCATAGTTCGTGCGCTGACCGACTCGAGTTTCTTCGATCTTGTATCGGACGCGAACGACCGGGGAGAAAATCGCGTCGAGCGGAATGACGCCGACTTCCTGCTCCTGATTGTAGTGTTCAAGGGCCGGAATATAACCGCGGCCGTTTTCCACGTACAGTTCGATATGCAGCGGCACATCGTCGGTCATCGTGGCGATGACGAGATCCTTGTTGATGATCTCGACTTGATCATCGCAGATGATGTCGCCGCCGGTGACCACACCACGCTCATGCCGTTCAATGCGGAGCGTCTTCGGCCCCGGGCTGTGGTTCTTCACCACAACCGACTTGATGTTCAGGCAGATGTCCGTGACGTCTTCGACCACGCCGGGAATCGTGGTGAATTCGTGCTGCACACCCTGAATCTTCGCACGGGTAATGCTGCTGCCTTCGAGGCTCGACAGCAGAATCCGTCGCAGGCTGTTCCCGATCGTGGCCCCAAAGCCACGCTCAAACGGTTCGACCGTGAACTTGCCGTAGGTGCCGCTCGCGGTTTCCCGCTCGATCGCCACCCGGCTGGGCAGTTCCAATCCACGCCAACGAATTCGCATTTTCTTGCTCCCCCTGAATCGCCTGTTGATCCGCTCGCCCGTCGATCACAAATCCAGCAGCGCTGGAGATCACACGCGGCGCTTCTTACGCGGACGGCAACCGTTGTGCGGCAGTGGCGTCACATCTTCAATCGAGCGGACCGACAACCCGCCGGTCTGCAAGCCGGTGATGGCGCTTTCGCGACCCGATCCCGGCCCCTTCACCCGAACTTCGATCTCTTTGAGGCCGAACTTCAATGCCCGTTCAGCACACGTTTCCGCCGCCCGCTGGGCAGCAAACGGCGTGCTCTTACGGCTGCCCTTGAAGCCGACAGTGCCGGCCGTGGCCCAGGTGAGCACATCGCCATTGGTGTCGGTAATCGTCACCTGGGTGTTGTTGAACGTCGCCTTGATGTGCGCGATCCCGCGACTGACGTTACGTCGAACCTTTTTTCGCTTCGTCTTGGACACGTCGTCTTTTCCTTACGTCGTCGCTGATCGTCTGCAATCACAAACTGGTCAAAAATCTGCTATAGAAACACCCGGAGCAGGCCACATTCATGTGACCGCTGCACATTTAGTGCTTCATGTCCTTCACGCCCTTCTTACCGGCGACCGTCTTCTTGATGCCCTTGCGGGTGCGGGCGTTCGTCCGTGTCCGCTGACCGCGGCACGGCAAGTTCCGGCGATGACGGTAACCGCGGAAGGACTGGATGTCCTTCAGGCGGGCGATGTTCTGCTGCACGAATCGCCGCAACTGACCTTCGACGAGGAACTCCTTGTCGAGCATGGTCGAGATGCGAGCCACTTCATCGTCGGTGAGATCACGCGCCCGACGGCGGGGATCGAGACCGAGCGTGAAGCAGATCTGGAACGCGCGGTGATCACCCACACCGTACAAGTACTGGAGGGAAATGTACGTCGGCTTCTCGGCCGGGATGTCGACACCTTGGATACGCGGCATAGCCGGTGACTTTCCTGCGGATGACTAAAATCAGAAACCGATCAACCCTGACGCTGCTTGTGCCGCGGGTTCACCGAGCAAATGACGTAGAGTTTTCCCTTGCGCCGCACCATTTTGCAGCCTTCGCAAATACGGCGGACGCTTGATCGCACTTTCATCGCCAACCCACCTTCAATTCCGATCCTGAACCCCGTATCGCGGGGAATCGAGGAGTATAGAGTGCGCGGGCCGCTCGTTCAAGCGACTCCCCGCAAGAATCTCAGTCCGTGTCAACCCGAAACACACTAGGTTTTTGCATCACCTTCGAGCAGTCCGGGATAATTCCGCATCACGAGGTGACTGTCGATCTTCTGCACCAGATCCAGCGCCACCGAAACGCAGATCAACAAACCGGTTCCGCCGTAGAAGCTCGCCACCAGAACGTCAATATTCAGTGCCGAGGTCACCATCGTGGGAATGATTGCGACCAGCGACAGGAACGCCGCGCCGACAAACGTAATCCGGACCATCACGCGTTCGAGGTATTCCGCCGTGCGAGCCCCGGGGCGATATCCCGGAATGAAGCTGCCGTAATCCTTGAGATTGTTCGACATATCCTGCGGATTGAACGTGATCGCCGTCCAGAAGTAGCAGAAGAAGTAGATCAGCGCGATGTACGACATCTCGTAGAGATAACCGTGGCTCTGGAATGAATTCTCCAGAGCACTGAACGCCGGGCCCACGACCGGGACCTTCTCAAGGAGCGGGTTGATCATCTTCAGCAGGAACAGCGGGAACATCAACAGGCTCGACGCGAAGATGATCGGCATCACGCCCGACTGATTCAGTCGCAATGGCAAGAATTGACGCTGCCCACCGAAGACACGGCTGCCACGAACGTGCTTGGCACTCTGCACCGGAATGCGTCGCTGGGCCTGGGTAATAACCACGACACAGACTACGACTGCGACGAACAGCAACCCGAGGATCAGGAAGCGTTCGATCCCCGTCTGACTGCCGAGCTTCACACCGTTCTGAAACGCGGGTGCCAGCAGTGCGCGACCCGCTTCGGGCATGCGGGCAAGAATCCCCGCCATGATCAGCAGACTGATGCCGTTACCGATTCCGTACTCGTCGATCTGCTCACCGATCCACATGAGGAGGATCGTGCCGGCGGTCATAGTGACCGTGCAGGCGAGATGAAAGAAGAACGTGTTGTATTCAGGGAGAATCAGGCTGCCGGAGCCGAGCATGTTCGACTGGCTGCCCAGCGAGCGGATCCAGAAAAAGCTTTGTCCGAAGCAGAGCAGAACCGTCGCATACCGGGTGTATTCATTGATCTTCTTCCGGCCGGCCTCGCCTTCCTTCTGGAGCTTCTCCAGCGGCGGATAGACGGTGCCGAGCAGTTGGAAGATGATCGATGCCGAAATATACGGCATGATCCCAAGACCGAAGATCGTGCTCATCCCGATACTGGACGCCGAGAACAGCGACAGCATCGTGATCATGCGGTCCATCCCGCCGGACGAGTTGCTCATCCGGTTGATGGTTTCGTTGAGCAGATCCTGATTGATGAACGGCAGCGGAATGGAGAACCCGAGCCGATACACTGCCAGCAGGATAAACGTCAGCAGGAATTTCTGTCGCAGTTCCGGAATGCGGAAAACGACCAGCATTTTCGACAGCATGGCTGATTCAATCCCTTTGCCGTATCCGTCGAACGCCGTGGAGGGAGACAAAACCTGCGACTGGACGGTCGACACTCGACCATCATGACAACGGACAAAAACCTCGCCTAGATCAGATTACACCGGCACAGATTCGACCGGCTCAGATCAGACCTGGGGAATCCGGTCCGCAGTACCACCGGCGGCGGTCAGCTTCTGCTCCGCCGAAGCCGAGAACCGATGCGCGGTGACCGTCAGCTTCTTGGAGACTTCGCCGTCGCCGAGAATCTTGACGACATCAAAGCGACCCTTGGCGAGCCCCTTGGCGACGAGCATCTCGACCGTGACTACGGTCCCGGCGTCGAAGGCGTCGTTGATCGCGCCGACGTTGACTTCGGAGACACGAACGGCGAACTCGTTGTTGTTAAAGCCGCGCTTGGCAATGCGGCGGAAGAGCGGCATCTGGCCGCCTTCATGGTTGAAGTGCCGTGCGTATCCGGACCGGCTCTTCGCACCCTTGTGACCGCGACCCGAGGTCTTGCCGTGACCTGAACCGATCCCGCGGCCCACGCGCTTGCGTGGCTTCTGAGTATGAATGCCCTGATGGACGTCGTCGATCATCATGATTAAAGCTTGACTCCCCGCAACCGGGCGACTTCTTCGCGGCTGCGCATCTTCTTCAACGCCACGAATGCGGCCTTGACCACATTCAGCGGATTGCTGGAACCGCGGCACTTCGTGAGCACGTCTTTTAACCCAGCGGATTCCGCGATTGCCCGCAGGCAATCACCGGCAATGATGCCGGTTCCCGGATTCGCAGGCATGAACATCACCTTGGACGTGCCAAACTGGCCGATCACCTGGTGAGGGATCGAGGTCCCCTGCGGGATCACCTTGATCATCGTGCGATTGGCGGCTTTCACCGCCTTCTCGACGGCTTGCGGGACTTCAACACCCTTGCCGTAGCCATAGCCCACGCGGCCCTGTCCGTCACCAACGACGACCAGAGCCGTGAAGCTGAAGCGACGACCGCCTTTCACGACGCAGGCACAGCGCCGGATCTGAACGACCTTCTCCGGCGACTCGGAATGTCCCGATCTCTCCGCCACGCCTGCACTCCTCTATTCTGATTCTTCACCCGATCGGTGGTTGCCGATCAGAAGTTCTATGTACGGATTAAAAGTCGAGTCCGGCTTCACGCGCCGCATCGGCCAGCGCGGCGATTCGGCCATGATAACGGAATGAACCGCGATCGAAAGCCACCTCGTTGATGCCCTGGCCCTTTGCCCGCTCGGCGAGCAGCTTGCCGATCTCGGTCGCCGCGGCCACGGTGCTGCCGGACTTGTCACCGAACGACTTTTCGCCGGTGGACGCCGCGACGAGCGTCTTCCCGGCTTCATCGTCAATGATCTGGGCGTAAATATGTTTGCCGCTGCGGAAAACGGTCAACCGCAGGCGCTTGCTGGCCCGCACGCGGTTGCGCACGCGGAACGCCCGGCGTTCCTTCTGCTTTCCGATCTGCTTTTGAAGTCTCATATTTCAGGCCGCTGTTTCTGACTGTCTCGTTGATCGATTCAAACCGGCTGAAGGTTCAGCACGACTAGCTGCCGAAGGCCTTACCAGCCTTGCGACGAACGCGTTCGTCGCTGTACTTGATTCCCTTGCCTTTGTAGGGTTCGGGCGGGCGGACGCGACGGATTTCCGCAGCGAACTGGCCCACCGCCTGGCGGTCCGAACTCTTCAGGTTGATGTGCGTGTTGTCCGGCACTTCGACCGTCACGTTCGGAGGCACCGGCAGCTTGATCGCATTGGCGAAGCCGACCTGCAGCGTCAGTGTCTTACCGCTGAGTGAAGCCTGATAGCCGACGCCGACGATCTCGAGCTTCTTTTCCCACGGCGTGCTGACACCCTGAACCATGTTATTCAACAGGGCGCGGGTCAGGCCGTGCAGGGCGCGGCTTTCACGCACGTCGTCAGGACGCTCAACGCGAATTTCCTTCGCGCCGCTGTCAAACGTCACGGAGACGCGCGGGTGATGCACTAGCGACAATTCACCATGCTTGCCTTTGACCGATACCTTGCCATCGGCAACCGCAACGGTCACCCCTGCAGGAATCGCAATCGGCTTTTTCCCAATCCGGGACATGTTTCACCTACCGACGAGCTTCAAATCTGAACTGATCTCAAAACCAACCAGAGCCGGATTACCACACCGTGCAGAGGACTTCGCCGCCCACCTTCTGCTGCTTGGCTTCCCGACTGCTGAGCAGTCCCTTGTTTGTCGAAATAATACAGATGCCCAACCCCTGGAGCACGACCGGGAAATCAGTCGCCGCAGAGTAGACCCGGCAGCCGGGCGAACTGATCCGGCGGAGATTCTGGATCACGCGCTCGCCGTTCGGGCCGTACTTCAGATTGACCCGCAGAGTGCTGGCGGGCTTACCTTCGATGATCGCGAAGTCCCAGATGTAGCCCTCGCGCTGCAGCACTTCGGCAATGCCGACCTTCAGCTTCGAGGTGGGCATGTCGACGAACGGGCTTTCGTTCTGCAGCGCATTGCGCACACGGGTCAGCATGTCGGCTACGGGATCGGTCATCATGGTCGCGGACGCCTTCAGATACACTTACGAAAAACGGAACTCACCCGGCGAGACTACTTGTTGCCCGCATCATCCTTGCGGAATGGCAGCCCGAATTCCTTCAGGAGCAGACGACCTTCATCGTCGCTGCCGGCGGTGGTCACCATGGTGATGTTCATCCCCTGAGTGAAGTTCACCTTATCGGGATTGATTTCGGGGAACACGAGCTGTTCGTTGAGGCCCATGTTGTAGTTGCCCCGGCCATCGAAGCCCTTCGGATTCAGGCCACGGAAGTCGCGGACGCGCGGCAGGGCGAGGTTGATCAGGCGGTCGAGGAATTCGTACATCCGTTTGCCACGAAGCGTGACACGGCAACCGATTTCCATGCCTTCACGCAGCCGGAAACCCGACACGGCGACGCGGGCCTTGGTGACTTGCGGGCGCTGACCGGTGATTTGCGCCAGTTGTCCGACGGCTTCGTCGAGGCGCTTGCGTTCCCCGATTGCCTTGCCCAAGCCCATGCTCACCACAATCTTCTTGAGTTGCGGGATGGCGTGGGGATTAGTGCGATTCAGTTCCTTGCCGAGCGCGGCACGGATGGTCGAATTATATTGTTCTTGCAGTCGAGCCATGATCACTTCAACCTTGTTGCACGCCTCTTCGGCGACGACGTGCGATCGCATCCGAGCCAAGTACTATACCAAAATCACTTCGCGTTGGTAGCGTACCGGGGTCGCGGCGGGGAAATCATCCCGGCGGACGCCTGGCACTTCTTGCAGAACCGCTCCTTGCGGCCTTCGGCGGTGTAGCGAAAACCCACCCGCACACCCTTGTTGCAGGAGCTGCAGAAGTAGAGCGCGTTCGAATTGTGAATTGGCTTTTCCATCGAGAGCCGGCCGCCTTGCGGGCTCTTGGGATGACCGCGCTTCACGTGGCGGTACACACGATTAATTCCTTCGAGCAGCAGCCTTTCGCCGCCGTCGAGGACTTCAATCACTTTGCGGGGCGTGGGACCGGCGTCGTCACCGGTGATCACCACCACCATATCCCCTTGTCGAATCCGCATGCTCTCACCCTCTGCGGCGCCTCTCAGGAGTCGCCACCAGCAAAAAACTAGACCACTTCCGCCGCGAGGCTGATGATCTTCATGTATTTCTTGTCACGCAATTCGCGGGCGACCGCACCGAAGATGCGGGTCCCTTTCGGATTGCTGTCGTTGTCCACGATCACAATCGCGTTGCTGTCGAACCGCACATAGCTGCCGTCATCACGACGGGACGGCTTCTTGATGCGGACGATCACACCCTTAACCACCTGACCATGCTTGACAGCTCCGTTCGGCATCGCTTTCTGCACAGCGACGACGATCACGTCGCCCAGCGTGGCGTAGCGCTTGCGAGAACTGCCTAGCACCTTAATACAGCGGGCGGTCTTCGCGCCGGTGTTGTCGGCGACATCGACCATCGTTTGCATCTGAATCATGATCGCATTCCCAGAAGTCCACGGCTTCTTACCGCGGGTCTCTTCCTATCCGTCTAATTAAACCGTCGGTTCCGCAATCGTGACCGATGCGACAGCCTTCTGGACGACCTTCACCAGGGACCAGCGCTTGAGCTTGGACAGCGGACGGCTTTCCACGATCTCAACTTTGTCGCCCATGTGGGAGACATTTTCTTCATCGTGGGTGTGACAGACCATCCGCTGACGGATCGTCTTGCCGTACTTCGGATGCCGGAACACCCGTTCGACTTCCACACGCCGCGACTTGTTCATCTTGTCGCCGGTGACCGTGCCGATTAACCGCTTCCGCATAACTCGTACTTCCTACGCCGACCGCGAAGACTTCGTCGCGCCGTTTACTTGGCCTGATCAGCGACAACCCGTTGCTGCAAAATCGTCTTGATCCGGGCAATTTCCCGGCGGAACTTCCGCAGGTTGCTCGGGGCGTCCAGTTTTTCCGTCGCGGATTGAAACCGCAAGCGGAACAGTTGCTCCTGCGTTTCTCGCAGGCTGAATTCCAACTGCTCCGTGCTCTTCTCGCGCAACTCAGCAGGCTTTGACATGCTTCTTTACCTCGGAGTCTCGTCTTCGCTCGGAAGATCGATTCCGCAACTTGCTCTTACAGTGATCACACACTCGGGCGACGGCCGATCAAGCGAACCTTCACAGGCAGCTTGTACGCCACGCGGGCAAAACATTCCCGCGCGGCTTCTTCACTCACCCCGCCCAACTCGAACAGCACTTTGCCGGGACGCACGACGGCGACCCAGTGATCCGGCTCGCCCTTGCCGGTCCCCATGCGGGTTTCCAGCGGGCGGGCGGTCATCGGCTTGTTCGGGAAGATGCGGATGTAGAGCTTGCCTTCACCACGCACGTATTGGGTAGCCGCCACGCGACAGGCTTCGATCGTGGTTCCGCGGACATGGCCTGCGTCAACAGTCTGCAGACCCCATTCGCCGAATGCCACGGTGTTGCCGCGCGTTGCGTTACCTTTTACGCGGCCTCTTTGTTCTTTGCGGTGCTTTACCCGCTTCGGCATGAGAGCCATCTGCAGATCCTTCGTCGCTATATTCGCCCAGGTTGACCCAGACTTTGACGCCAATCACGCCCATCGTCGTGCGGGCGATGGCGTATCCGTAGTTAATGTTCTTCCGCAGCGTTGACAACGGAATCGAACCCCTCATCGCCTTCTCGGTCCGGGACATTTCCGCCCCGCCCAGGCGACCCGACAACTCCACTTTCACGCCGTCGACCCCGGCTTCCATCACCTGGTCCAGCGACCGCTTGATGATTCGCCGGAAGCTACCGCGCTTCACGATCTGCTGGGCGATGTCTTCCGCCACGAGCAAGGCGCTTCGCTGCGGCTGATTGATTTCGACAATCTTCAGGTCCATCCGGCGACCGGTCAGGTCCTCCAGTTCAGCCTTCAGACGATCGATTTCCTGGCCCTTGCGGCCGATGATGATCCCCGGCCGCGCGGTGTGCAGATGGACGATCACCTGATCGCGCGTCCGCTCGATTTCCGTGCGGGCGATGCCGGCGAACTCGTACTTCTGCTTCACAAAGTTGCGGATCTTGAAGTCTTCGATCAGCAGATCGCCGAACTCGCGCTTGGTGGCGTACCACCGGCTGCGCCAGTCTTCAACGATGCCAACCCGAAAACCGGTGGGACGAACTTTCTGACCCATATTCACTGCCTTCTTGCGGCGATCATTCGCCAGCAATGGTTCCCTGACTCAACTATTCCTGGCCACCAGCTTCGGCGAGCGGATCACCCACCGCAATGGTGATGTGCGAAAACCGCTTCTTGATCATGAAGCCGATCCCGCGGGCATGCGGTTGAATGCGCTTGAACATCGGACCGCCATCAACCTTCGCCTCGACGACGCGGAGCGAATCCACGTTACGGGCGCCCCGGTCTTCGGCGTTGGCGATCGCGCTCCGTAGAACCTTTTCCACCATCCGGGCACCGCGATGCGGGAGGAACCGGAGAGCGTCGAGGCTGTCGGAAGCCGAACGACCGCGAATCAAATCGACCACGTGCCGCACTTTTGTCGGTGCGATCCGGGCGAACTTAAATACGGAGCGATACGCCATGATTTCGATTTCCCTCGTCACGACGCCCTGTTTTCTTCACGAAGGCAGCGCGACGGGCGATGATTACTTGCCGCGTCCTGAGTGACCACGGAACGTCCGAGTCTGCGAGAACTCACCGAGCTTGTGTCCGACCATTTCTTCGGTCACATACACATCGATGTGCTTGCGACCGTTGTGTACCTGGAACGTATGACCCACGAAATCGGGAGAAATCGTGGAGCGCCGCGCCCAAGTCTTGATGGGCTCTTTCCGTCGTGCCGTGTCCAGCTTCTCAATTTTCTTGATCAGCTTGGCATCGACGTAAGGACCTTTTTTCGTCGAACGACCCATGACTCGTCTCTTGCGTAAACCGGAACCAGTCGAAACTTGTACTCAACACACCACCGACAAGGCTAACGTCAGACCTTCAGCTGGCCATAACGAACCGACTTGCGGCGGCGAATGATCGCGTTGCGGGACGGCTTCCGCGGATTGCGGGTCCGGCCGCCCTTGGCGAGCTTACCCGTCGGGCTGACCGGGTGACGACCGCCGGCACGACGACCTTCACCACCACCCATCGGGTGAGCGATCGGGTTCATTGCCGAACCGCGAACATACGGACGACGGCCTTTCCAGCGGGTGCGACCGGCTTTGCCGATCACGATGCTGGAGTGATCGGAGTTGCCCAGGACACCAATCGTCGCCCGACACTTGGCCGGAACGCGGCGAGCCTCACCGGACGGCAGTGTGACCTGCGCCCAATCGCCGTGGACGGCATTCATCACTGCCGAGGTCCCGGCACTGCGGACCATCTGGCCGCCCTTGCCGGGCTGCATTTCAATATTGTGAATCGCGGTCCCGGGCGGAATCTTCTCGAGCGGCATGCAGTTGCCGACCTTCGGTTCGCAATCCGCACCGTTCGTGATCTGCGCCCCGGCAGCGATGCCTTCCGGAGCGAGAATGTATCGCTTCTCGCCATCCGCGTATTGCACCAGGGCAATGCGGCAGGTGCGATTCGGATCGTACTCAATATGCGTCACGGTACCGATCACGCCGTCCTTGTCATTGCGACGGAAATCGATGATACGGTACATCCGCTTGTGACCGCCACCGCGATGCCGGGTGGTAATCTTACCCTGGAAGTTGCGGCCGCCCTTCTTCTTGATTGGGGCCAGCAGCGCCTTTTCGGGCTTCTTCTTCTTGTCCGTGATTTCCGCGAAGTCGCTCACCATCGCGCCACGGCGGGCGGGGCTGGTCGGCTTGTAGAAACGGATCCCCATGATTCACGAGCCTCAATAATCCAACTCAGGCAGACAGAAACAACGCTTGCTTCACCACGATCAGAAGAACGCGATCCGATCTTCGTCGTGTAGCTCCACAATCGCCTTCTTCCAGGCCTGCGTATAGCTTTCAATCATCTTATGGCGGCGCGGCTTGCCGACGCGGTTCTGCGTCCGCACCTTCACCACGCGCACCTTGAACAGTTCCTGCACGGCATTGCGAATGTCGTGCTTGGTCGCAATCGGGTTGACTTCGAACGTGTAGCAGTTGTACCGCTCGGACAGGTGCGTGCCCTTCTCGGTCACCACCGGCCGATAGACGACCTGATGAGCTTCGAGCTGCACACCGGACTGCATCGCAATCGCCATGATTTCCAACCTTCACCGACAATATACTAGTTGGCCGAAGTCTTGCTGCGCAGCTGCTTGAGCGCTGCTTCCGTCACCACCAGCCGCTTGACCTTGAGCAACTTGTACGCATTCAACTCGCCGGCAGGCGAAACCGCCACCGACGGAATATTCCGGGCCGACTTCCACATGATCGGATCATGCTTCTCGGTCGTGAACAGACAGGAATCCCCGGCGATACCGAGGGTCTTCATCAAACCGACGACAACCTTCGTCTTCGGCTCAGTGACCGCCAGATCGGAGAGCACCACCGCTTCGCCGTCCATGAACTTGCTCAGCAGCGCCATCCGGGTCGCGAGCCGCATGGCCTTCTTTGGCATTGACTGACGGAATTCCGTCGGCAATTTCGCGAAGATGTGACCACCACCCCGACGGATACCGGACCGCTTGGTCCCCATACGGGCATTGCCGGTCCCCTTCTGTTTGAAGAGCTTCTTCTTGCTGCCGGCGACTTCCGAACGAGTCTTGGTCTTAAACGTCCCCTGCCGCAGGTTTGCCTCGTACATCACGACGGCGTCATGCAGCAGCTGCTTATTGATTCCCGGAGCCAGCTCAGCGGGGTCGAACTCAATGTTCCGCCCCGTGGCTTTTCCGGATTGATCGTGAATCGGAAGAGAAATCATAGCTTCACCTGAACCTGACCGAACGACACGCCGTCTTCACCAACACTGACACGCCGCACAGTTACACGCAGGTCGTTTCGCGAATCATCACATAGGCGCCGTTATGGCCGGGAACCGAGCCGTAAACCAGCAGCAGATTATTCTGCTCATCAGCCCGCACAACCCGCAGTCCGCGGACGGTCGAGCGTTCGTTACCCCAGCGGCCCGGCATCTTCTGACCGAGAAACACGCGACCGGGATCCTGACGCTGACCGGTCGAACCAAGCGAGCGGTGCGCTTTTTTCACGCCGTGCGAGGCGCACAAGCCGTGAAAGTTGTATTTCTTCATCACGCCGGCGGTACCGCGACCTTTAACGGTCCCGATGACATCGACAAACAGCGGACGATCGTCAGCCTTCTTCTTCCAGTTGGACAGCGAGGCGACCGTCAGCACCTGGCCGACTTCGTACGCCGCACTCTCACCATCCGTACGGAACTCGCGTACGAACTGCTTCGGCTCACACTCCGCCTTGGTCACGGTCGCAACCCCGGCGGCCTGACGCGTCTTCTGACGCCGACTGCCGAGCGCTGTCACATGACCACGCTCCGCACGGGAGGCCAGACGGCGAGGCTTGTCGCCGAACCCGAGCTGAACTGCAGAGTAGCCATCCTTTTCGGGAGTGCGAACCTGCAGCACCACACAGGGACCCGCCTCAATGACGGTGACCGAGACACACGACCCGCTCTCGTCGTATACCTGGGTCATCCCCACTTTGCGCCCAAGAATGCCTTTAGCCATCGCTGCACCCAACCGACAGTACGGACCGACAACGCGATCCACATTAACCACAACACAATGTTCCGCAGCGAAAACTGCGGCCAAGCGCGGCTTGCACACATCCGATGCGCAACACGCCTGATACGCCGGCGACCAGCGCCGACTATCCACGGACCCCACTGCAGGGCGATCAGCCTGCCGAGGCCCGAATCTTCACATCCACGCCTGCCGGCAAGCTCAACTTGTTGAGCGCGTCGATCGTTTTGCCGGTGGGCTGAATAATATCAATCACCCGCTTGTGCGTCCGAATCTCGAACTGCTCTCGCGAAGCCTTGTCGATGTGCGGACTGCGGAGGACGGTATAGCGTTCAATTCGCGTGGGGAGCGGAATCGGCCCATGAACAACCGCACCCGTCCGCTTCGCCGTATCGACGATTTCCGTCGCGGAGGAATCCAGAACGGAGTGATCGTAGGCCTCCATTCGGATGCGGATTCGTTCCTGTCGATTCCCTGCCACTCGAACCATCCTTCTGACAAAGACTTACGCTCACCGTCCGCATCATCCGCACGAGACCGTGCCGCGGGGAATCGGAGATAGTAATTGTCCGGGGTTGTATTTGTCAATCATTCGCACACTGAATCACAGAATTCTTGCGATTCGGGTTGCCAAGGGCCCGCTGCACGCTCTGCTTCACTCCAACATGGCCTTTAAAACGGACGGAGGCGCGGCGTCATAACGCAACGGCTCCATCGAATACGACGCCCTCCCCTGCGACAAGCTGCGAATTTGCGTCGAATAACCAAACATTTCCGCCAGCGGCGCGTGGGCTTCGAGGACGACGAGGTCGTTGCGACGTTCGTTGTTCACGATAATTGCCCGCCGCGAATTCAGATCCGCCGTGATGTTGCCCAGTGAAGTGTCCGGCGTTACCACCTCAAGCTTCATGATCGGCTCCAGCAGGATTGTCCCGGCTGCCTCAAGCGCTTCACCGAAGACCCGTGACGCCGCGGTCTGCAGGGCGACATCGTTCGTTTCCCCTTCCCGGGAGCGCACATCAAGCAAGGTAACCCGAAGGTTCATCAACGGATGCCCCACCAGGCCGCTGCCCCGAATCTGGTCCGTCAACGTCTGCATCAGCAGCTTTTCCCATTCGGACGGGATCGTGCCGGGCTTCATTTTGTTGATGACCGCAACGGGCGCCTCACCCTCGAAGGGCTCCAGGCGAATTTTCACCCCGGCGTACAACGACGCCGTGCCCGCCTGCCGCTCAAAGATGAATTCGCGCTCCACCGACTTCTCAATCGTTTCACGATACGTCACGCGCGGCTTGTGCACGCGGACTTTCAGGCCGAAGTCACGCTCCATGCGGTTACGAATGATTTCGAGATGGAGCTCGCCCATGCCGCTGATGATGGTCTGCCCGGTCTCTTCGCTGATTTTCGCCAGGAACGTCGGGTCCTGCTTGCCCATCAGCCGCAGCGTGTCTTCGAGCTTCTTTCGCTCGGCGCTGGAATCGGGCTCCACCGCCATCGAGATCACCGTTTCCGGGAAGCGGATCGATTCGAGCAGAATCGCATGGTGCTGATCACACAGCGTGTCACCAGTAACGGAGTCTTTGGGGCCGACGACGCCGACGATATCGCCCGCTTCGGCCTGTTCGAGCTGCGCTTTGCTGCTGGCCTGAATCTTCCACAACTGGCTGATGAGTTCCTTTTCGCCGGTGCGCGGATTAA
>Ga0247823_10001690_pt1 | contig 18247 bp, 12 predicted proteins | sample 13C_PalmiticAcid_2_FD_192426 | JGI IMG/M metagenome (GOLD analysis project Ga0247823, IMG submission 192426) | Soil microbial communities from agricultural site in Penn Yan, New York, United States - 13C_PalmiticAcid_Day30 | ecosystem: Environmental > Terrestrial > Soil > Agricultural land... | reverse complement strand
CTTCGACGCGGTCCGGGCACCTGCCCATCCCGAACGCACCGCGGGCAAGGGGTTCGAGGAAGCGGCAGCCGGGCTCGGCGTCGCGCGCGCCCACACCGCCGCGCGCTCGATCGGGCTTGCACGCGCGGCCCTCGAGGATGCCATTGCCTATGCGAAGGAGCGGGTGCAGTTTGGCGAACCGATTTCAAACTTTCAGGCGATCCGCTTCAAGATCGCCACGATGGCCACGGAAATCGAGGCCGCCCGCCAGCTGATGTATCATGTCTGCACGCAGATAGACGCGGGTCGGTCGGCGCGGACCGAAATCTCGATGGTCAAATATTTCGCGGCCGAAATGGCGGAGCGTGTGACGAGCGACGCGTTGCAGATACTCGGCGGCGCCGGTTACACGACGTTGCACGCGGTCGAGCGACACTGGCGCGACGCACGGCTCACCAAGATTTTCGAAGGGACATCAGAAATCCAGCAGCGCATCATTGCCGACCTGCTGCTCGGGAAGCCCGTTCTCAAGCCGACCTGACCCGAAATCCGCTCACGGCTCGAACCGCTCCCGCCGTCGCGCGCAACATAGCCGCCGGACCCGCCGCCCCATGGCGGCCGATCAGAAACGTGCCGCGCGCGACATCTTCGCGATCGTCAAGCTGCTCGCCGATGCACGTGACCTTGCGGGCTCCGACCGTCCAGAAAAGAATTATTCTGCTCGGTTCCGAGTACTGCCGCGAACCGTGCAACATTGCCTATCGATTGACGATCTAGAAATACGGGACGGCAACAGCGTCAATAGACATAAAATAACATATAGTTGATCAATGATGCACTCATTCAATACATATGAAATGATTTACACGCCAATATGATATTAGTTTTGTAATATTCTGCCCAAGCCATTGCCGCCTCCTCCGTCCCCGCCCATCACATCGCCAACCCGCGCCGAAGTGCACGGGATCGCCAGGGGAGTGGATCATGATAGTCAGCAACAGAAAAATCTCGCATTGGCTCGGCAGCGCGTCTGCGGTGGCACTTCTCGGGATCGCCACCCCCGCCCTCCACGCGCAGGAAGCGGTGGTAGCGCCGGCGACGGCGGCCGACCGGAGCATCGCGCTCGATGATATCGTGGTCACGGCCCAGAAACGCTCACAGGACCTGCTCGACGTGCCTGTCGCGGTGACTGCGCTCGACAGCGAGGCCCTCGCCGCGACGGGGACGACCGACATCAAGGCGCTGAATTTCGTTTCACCGAGCTTCAATATCACGGTGCAACAGAGCAAGGTTTCAAACAACCCGGTCCGGATCCGGGGTATCGGCACGACCGGCACCAATCCCGCATTCGAGGGCGCAGTGGGTGTGTATATCGATGGCGTCTACCGAAGTCGCGCCGGCCTTGCCCTCTCGACCTTCAACGACATCGGCAGTGTCGAACTGCTGCGCGGTCCGCAGGGGACCTTGTTCGGCAAGAACACCTCGGCGGGCGCGGTCCTCTTCAGCTCGACCAGACCCGCATCGCGAAGCGAGGCGGGCGCCGAACTCAATGTCGCCAATTACGGGGCCATCCGCGCTTCCGCCTATATGAACATGCCAGCGTCGGACACGCTCGCGCTACGCGTATCGGGAGTCTATGATCGCGGGAACGGCTTCTACCGCGATCCCGTCACGGGCGAGGACGGTAGCGACCGTGACAATTTCGCGGTCAAGTTCCAGGCACTGTGGGAGCCGACCGGCGACATCAGCGCCCGCCTCATTGCCGATTATGGCCGCACGTCGGAGACTTGTTGCTATGGATCCGTATCACGCGCAGGTCCGATTCAGTCGCCCCTGCTTGAGCCCTTCTATGCGGGAATGGCGCGTTCGATCGGCCGGCCCTATTATGGCGATGCGGGAAACACGCGGTTCAGCCGCGACGCGCTGCTCAACCAATATGGGCAGGATTCGACCCGCGACTATGGGATCAGCCTCGATCTGAACGCCAGGCTCAGCGGGAGTTTCTCGCTGCGCTCAATCACCTCCTATCGCCGCTTCAAATATGAACAGCTCGGCGGCGACTGGGATTTCGGGCCGGTCAACATCGGGCAGGATCTCAACGAGAAATATGGAATCAACTCCTTCAGCCAGGAGCTGAATGGAACTCTGGAGCTGCCCTTCCTCACCGATGGCAGCATCACCTCGCTGGTCGGTGGCTATTATTCGAACGAGACGATGGATTATGGGCGCTCGATCAGCGCGGCAAGCCAGCTCGGGTTCAACTGGTCGGTCGCGCTCGCCGGGGCGCTCGGCCCCGCCCTCCCGCTCTTTACCGCCGACGCTCCGGCGATCCAGGCGGCGCTCGGCGGCAATCCGGCGGCATTTCAGGCCCTCTATGCCCGGCAGTTCAACATCGCGCCCGGTGCAATCGGCGCGCTCGCGACGCCCGGTTCGCCCTTTGCCCACAGCCTTTTCCGCTCGACCGATGAGGTGTTCGCCGCATTCACGCACAACACGGTGAAATTCAACGATCGGTTCAGCGCCGTCGTCGGCCTGCGCTATTCGCGCGAAAACAAGCGGGGCCGCCACGCCAACGCCCTGTTTCCGGGCGACCCCAACGGCTATTTCAACTATATCCTCGCCAATCACGCAGGCTTCGGCCTTCTCGGTGCCTCGACGAGCGGTTTCGAATACGATGCCCGGCAGAAGGACAGCGAATTCACCTATAATATCAGTCTGCAATATTTCCCGAGCGAGGATATCCAAATCTACGCGACGCACGCGCGAGGGTTCAAGGCGGGCGGCATCACCCTGAATCCCGACGCGGCAGGTGGCAGCCCGAACATCGGCCTCTGGCTCGCCCAGCCGCAAACCCAGCAGTTCCTTGCCAACGCTGCGGTCGGCGATTTCGGTGCCGGCGCGCCCTTTCCCGGGGTCACGGCACCTGCGGCCCCGCAATTCTCTGCCGGCCAGTCGCCCAATTATGCGCCGGAACAGGTCAAGTCATATGAGGTCGGGGTAAAGGCGAAATATTTGAATGGCCGTGGCCGGATGGCGCTCACCGGCTTCATCCAGGACTATTCCGACATCCAGTTCTCGGTGTTCACCGGGACGGCGTTCGTGACCGCCAATGGGCCGACCGCGACGACGCGCGGCTTCGAGCTCGAGAACTCCTTGCAGCTGACGCGCGACCTTCGCCTCGACACGTCGGCCACCTGGCTGGCTGACGCATCCTTCGGCAAGGCGGTTCCCGGTTCGTCCTTTGCCGCCGGTTTTCCGAATCTCCGTGACGGACGCCGCCTCGCGATCGCGCCCAAATTTGCCGGAACAGCCACCCTCGCCTTCGACACGCCGGTTTCAAACCGGACAAACCTGTCCGCCAACCTCAACCTGAGCTATCTCTCTTCCCACTTTGGCCAGGTCGAACGCGATGTGAAGCAGCCTGGTCGCGCGGTCATCAACATGAATCTTGGCCTTCGCGACCCCGACGACCGCTGGTATGCAGGGGTCTTCGTGCGCAACCTCACCAAAGCCGATTATTTCGACGTGACCTTCGACCAGCCGCTTGTCTTCAGTAGTCCGTCGATGGGCTACACGGGCGAGCCGCGAACTTTCGGCGCAACCGTGAGGGTGCGTTTCGGAAGTTGAGCCGACGGTGGGGGCAGCGCCGCGCAGGCAGCCCCCGCCTGCGGCACTCCATTTTCGAAATCCCACCTGATATCAATGCAATAAGTCCCGATATTGGCATCCGGGCACATTGCATCTGTAATGCCGTACCCGCCCGTATTGCCGTGCGCAAATAGCCTTTGTAGCCCCGTTCTTAACAATAATCACAGGGAGCGGATATCATGAAAGCAGTGTTTCTAGCCGCGTCAGCGGCCATCGCGATACAGCCGGCCAGCGCACAAGCCCAAGAGATTTCCCCGCCCCAAGAGGAGAGCAGGGCCGGTTACGACGTGAATGAAATTCTCGTCACCGCGACAAAGAAGGGGACCGAGGAGCGAGCGCAGGACGTTCCCGTCGCGATTACCGCGTTCGGCGCAAAGCAGCTCGGCGAGCTCAACGTGCGCGACCTCAGCGACCTCAGCAGCGCCATCCCGAACGCCGTGCTCGACGGCGTCGGCACCTTCAAGGGGGTCGCAGGGTTTTCGATCCGGGGAAATCCGCAGCAGGATTCGATCCCGACCATCGACCCGACGGTCGGCACATTCATCGATGGCGTCTATCTCGGCGTGAATGCCGGGGTCATCTTCGACACCTATGATCTTGGCAGCATCGAGATCCTGCGCGGTCCGCAGGGAATCCTTTTCGGTCGCAACGTCGTCGGCGGCGCGGTACTCGTCAACACGCGTCGCCCGAGCGAGAGCTTCATGGCCGAGGCCAATGTCGACGTCAATTCGGGCCTTCGCGGCACGGGTGCCGAATATATGGTCAACGCGACCGTCAGCGGACCGCTCACCGACCGGATCCAGTTCAAGGTTGGCGGCTATTACAACCGCGACGAAGGCTGGTTCGAGAATCGCGCGAAAAATGGGGCCAATTTCGGCGCATCCGAAACCTGGCTTGCTCGCGCCGCATTGCAGGCGCAGCCGACCGACACGATAGACCTGCTGCTTCGCTACGAACATGGCGATATCAAAGGCGATGGAGCGGTAGCGCAATCGCAGCTCCGCCGCGACGGCACGGTAGGAACCGGGGCGGGGTTCCGCCGCGGCACATTCGATGTTGCCGCCGACAATGTCGGCGGTAATTTCACCAACTGGGACCAGGTGACCTTCGAGACCAATGTCGACGTGGGGATCGGGGACAACGGCCGGATCACCAACATCTTTGGATGGCGACGCGTCGCCCAGGCGGAATGCGCGGATTTCGACGCGACAGGGCTCGACCGTGCGAACTCCTCGCAATGCTTCCAGAACCCTGTCGATGCCCCCGCCATATTGTTGAAGGACGCCGGGGTCCGACAGGAGCAATTCTCGAACGAGCTGCGATATTATGGCCGTTTCTCGGATGTTGTCGATCTCACCACTGGGCTTTATTATTTCCACCAGACCATCGACTATGCCGAAACCCAGTCGATATTGGGCGGGCGATCACGCCTTTCGGGCGGCGGCACCCAGGACCAGGATGTTCTTGGCACCTTCATTAACTTCGACGCCGACGTGACCGATCGTCTCACCCTCTCGCTCGGCGGACGCTACACAAACGAGAAAAAATCGATCGAGGTCACCAAGCTCAATACGCCCAAGCCAGGCGCGGCTATTCCGCAGTTCTGCAACTTTCTCGAAAACAGCTGTCCCATCGACTTTACGGATAGCCACAGCTGGAACAGCCTCGATCTCAAGATCGGCGCCAAATATGAAATCAGCCCGCATGTTCGTCTCTACGGTCACTGGACCACGGCGACGCGTGCCGGTGGCTACAGCGTGCGAGTCAGCGCGCCCAATGATCGTCCGGGTCCGGTCGATCCCGAACGCGTGAGCAGTTTCGAAATCGGCCTCAAGTCGGAACCCTTTCGCGGCAGCCGCTTCAATCTCACCGGCTTTTATTCCAAGGCGAAAGACCTGCAGCGCACCGTAATCGCCGCCTTGGTGGTGGATGGGGTGCCTTTCGTCGGACAAACGCGCGCCAACACGGCCGATGCGACGATCTGGGGGATCGAGGCGGAAGGACAGATCATGATCGTCTCCGGTCTCAATCTCAGTGGCACCTTCGGCTATACCAACGCCTCTTACGACCAGGTGCGCTACGATCTCAACAACGACATGATCATCGATGCACGCGACCTCGCGCTCGAAATTCCCCGTACGCCGAAATATACCTATTCGGCTTCGGTCAGCTATGTCCTCCCTCTCGGCAACGAGGCCGAGCTCGCCTCACGCGTAACGTACAGCTATGTCGGTTCCCAATTTGCATCGGACGCCAATCTTGCCTTCCTGCCATCGCGCAAGACGCTGGATTTCAATATCGCCTATCGCCCCGGCGGCGAGTCCTGGGAAGTCGGCGTCTATGGCAAGAATGTGCTGAACCAGGCGCAATACACAAGCGATCTGCAACTGCCTGCGGCTCTCGGGACAACCTACACGACGATCAAAAAGGGGCGGCAGTTCGGCGTTCGCGCGACGGTTCGTTTCCAATAACCCTCTCCTCCCTTGTCCGGAAGCGGCGGCCGCCCCGCCCTTCCGGTCCTTTTCCTGGCGCTGCCGGTCACCGGCCACCGACAATCGGCCCGTCATCGCATGGATGCGCGCCCTCAGCTTGCGGCTTCCTGCGGCCCGCGCAGAGACACGGTCATCGCACGCGGGCCCATGCCCGGCGAACATAAAGAGGCACAAATGGATCTCAACTTCACTCCCGGCCAACTCGCGCTGCGCGACGCAGTGCGCGCCTTCGTCAAGGCGGAATATCCTGCGGCGCTGCTCGCCAAGAGCCGCAACGGCGAAGAAATCACGCGCGATGAGCACATGGAGTGGATGGGTATCCTTGCGAGGAAGGGCTGGCTCGCATCGAGCTGGCCCAAGGAATTTGGCGGCACCGGCTGGGATGACGCCGAGCGCTATATATTCAAGGAGGAGCTGGGCCGAGCCGGAACGATCGTGCCCTTTTCGATGGGGATTTCCATGTGCGGCCCGGTCATCATGAAATTCGGGACCGAAGAACAGAAGACTCGCTTCCTGCCGCCCATGGCGCGCGCCGAAAGCTGGTGGTGCCAAGGCTATAGCGAACCTGGCGCCGGCTCGGACCTTGCGGGACTACGCACGCGAGCAGAGCGGTTCAAGGGTGACGACGGCCGCCACTACTACCGGGTCAACGGGCAAAAGACCTGGACGACCTATGCGCAGCACGCCGACTGGGGCTTTTTCCTCGTACGCACCGACCCCGACGCCAAGCCCCAGCGGGGCATCAGCTTCCTGCTAATCGACATGGCCTCGCCCGGCATCACCGTCCGTCCGATCGAAACCCTCGGGAGCGCCCATGAGGTCAACGAGGTCTGGCTCGACGATGTCATCGTGCCGGAGGAAAACCGCGTTCACGCGGAGAATGAGGGCTGGACCTGCGCCAAATATCTGCTGGAGCACGAACGTTCGAATATCGCCGAAGTCGCCCGCTCGAAGCATCAACTGGCCGAGATTGTCCGCCGCGCGGCGACCGGACTTGCTCCGGCCGAGGCGGCGAGCGTCCATATGGACGCCCTTCGGTTCGAGATCGGTCTTGCGGCCCTCGAATTTACCGAACTTCGCGCCCTGTCGGATATCGGCGCCGGCCGCGACCCCGGTCCGCTGATGAGCATGCTGAAAACGCGTGGAAGTGAACTCCAGCAGGAGATCAGCGAACTCGCACTGCAGGTCTCGGGAATGGCCGGCTGCATCACGCGAGCCACCGGTCAGCAAAGCAATGCAGAATCAGCGGCCGATGGTCATGCCGCCGACCACTATCTCAACATGCGCAAGGTCTCGATCTATGGCGGCTCGAACGAGATTCAACGCGGCATTATTGCCAAGCACGCCCTCGGCTTTTGAACCGGCCCGTCAAACAGGGGACAGACAGATGAATTTCGAATTCAACGAAGAGCAAGCGATGCTGCGCGAGAGCCTCGCCGCCTATCTTGCCGATCATTATGATTTCGAGGCCCGCCGCAAAGCTGCAGCCGGCCTGACTGGATGGCGTCCGGAGATCTGGGCCGGCTTCGCTGACCGTCTTGGGCTCCTCGGAGCAACGCTTCCCCTCGCCTGCGGCGGATTTGGCGGCGGCGCCGTCGAGAATATGATCGTCATGGAAGAGCTTGGCAAAGCCCTGTCGCTCGAACCCTGGCTTGAAACGATCGTCCTGGCCCGGCCCTTGCTCGAGGACGGGGGATCGATCGCCGAACGGCTTCTTGCCGAGATTGCAGCCGGTGGCGCAATAGCGGTGCCGGTGCTCCCTGGACGGCCCGGAACGGGCCGGAGCGATTTGCAAATAACGGGACCCGGCGGTAACGAAACGCTGAGCGGCAGCGCCCGCACGGTGCGCCAGGCGGCGATCGCATCGCACTATATCGTCGCGGCATCCGACGATGACGGCGACCCCGTGCTGCTTGCCTTTCCCGTCGGCACCGTCGGAATCGAACGACACGATTATCGCGCGGTCGACGGCAGCTGGCTGTCCGATCTCCTCTTCGACCGGGTTGCCCTGCCGGCCGGCGCCCGTGTGGGCGGACAAGTCGCGGCCAGCGCGCGCATCGATGCAGCACTCGACGCCGGGCTTGCTGCGCTATGTGCTGAATCGCTCGGGATCCAGCGCCGCTTGCTCGAACAGACCGTCGCTTATGCCAAGGAACGCAAGCAGTTCGGCCGGCCGATCGGCGAATTCCAGGCCCTCCAGCATCGCATGGCGGACATGTTCATGCGGGTCGAGGAAAGCGTTTCGATGACCTATATGGCAGCCTTGCGAATGACCGACACACCGCGCGCTCGAGCTGCGGCCGTCGCCATGGCGAAGGTCGCGGTCGACGAGGCCGCTCGCTTTGTTGGGCAGTCGGCGATCCAGATCCATGGCGGCATGGGTATGACGCGCGAACTTCCGGTCGCCGATGGCTTCGCACGCCTGACGGTGATCGCCCTCCAGCTCGGCACGACCACCGAGCAGCTGCGCCGTTACGACGCTCACCGCCTCGCAGCCTGAACGAGGAGAATCGGCGGCGGGGGAAGCCGCCCTGGCCCTTCCCCCGCCGCCACATATGCGTCCGGCTCAATGCGCATCGACGGTCAGCCAACCCAGTGTGAGCGCCGCTTCGAAAGGACGGTGCGATCGAGCTGGGCAATCTGCTCGCGGTCCTGGTTCACCCCATAGTGACGGAAGACGACGATGCCAGCGTCGTCGCGGTCGGCCTCGCGCTTCTCAAGCACCTCGCTATAGGCGTAGATGGTGTCGCCATGGGTCACCGGGCGGGTCAGCTTGACGTTGTCGAGGCCCAGTTCGGCCAGCGCATTTTCGCAGCAGTCCTGGCTTGCGAGCCCGAGCACCATCGAAAAATTGACGCCGCCGTAGGAAACGATCTTGCCGCCGCCGAAACTCTTGCCGAGCCGCGCCATCCGGTCCTCGTTGAAATGGCCATCGGCCGTGTTGAGAACCATATTCGTGATGAGGACATTGTCGAGCGCGGTGATCGTCTTGCCGCGCGCGTGCTGATACACCGCACCCACCTCGAAATCCTCGAAATAATTGTCGCTCCCCGTGAGCTTCGTCATGGCATCCATCATTCTTCCCCCTTGCGCAGCGCGACGAGATTGGATCGGCGAAACGAGACGACGAGCTCGCCCTCGTCGTCTCGCCCCTCGGTCTCCCACGTCACGATACCGTTGCTCGGATTGCTGTTCGATACGCGGGCATCGACGGTGACGCTGCGGGCGGTCAAGGTCACGCCAGGGTAGACCGGCTTGTGATATTTGAGATCGAAGACCCCGAGGAACGGACCGCCGATCTCGCTGCAATCCTCGACGGACATGCCGAGAATGACGTTGAATATGAGTTGCGGGTTCACCACGATGTCGGGATGCCCGTGCGCCTTGGCATAGACGCGGTTGAAGTACATCGGATTGTAGGACAGCGTCAGGGTCGAGAAGAGTATGGTGTCATATTGGAAGATCGTCCGCCCCCAATGATGGTCGAACGTCTGGCCGACCTCGAAATCCTGGAAGAGATGGCCCTTGGGCCAGAGCTTGGCCTTGTCGAGAAATTCAAGCGTCATCGCATCGTCTCCTTCGTCCGCGGACCGGTCAGGCCTGTGCTTCAATTGCTTTCCCGATCGCGACGAGGCGGCGGGCTTGGTCGAGGTGGAGAAGCTCGGCCATCTTGCCATCGACACGAATGGCGCCTTTTCCGGCATTCTCGGGCAGCGCAAACGCAGCAATCACCTGCTCGGACCAGGCAAGTTCATCCGCGCCGGGGCTGAATATCCTATTGCAGGGCGTGATCTGGTCTGGATGGATGAGCGTCTTGCCATCGAAGCCGAATTCGAGCCCCTGTGCGGCTTCCGCCTGGAAGACATCAAGATCGCGAAACTCGTTGCAGACACCGTCGATAACCGAAAGGCCGTGCGTGCGCGCGGCAATGACCGCAAGCGACAAGATGGGCAGAAAAGGCGCACGCCCGGGCAGCAGGCGCGCCCGGCTCTCCTTGGCGAGATCATTGGTTCCCATGACGAACGCCGCCAGGCGGGTCGAAGCCGCACTGGCTGCGATCGCGGGCAGTTCACCCACGCAGGCACAGGTCTCGATCATCGCCCACAGCGCAACGCCGGGCGCGGCGGACGAAAGGCGCGCATCGCAAGTCGCAACGTCACTGGCCCGGTTGATCTTGGGAACAAGAATGGCGTCCGGTCCTGCAGCGGCGGCGGCCGCCAGATCCTCTTCGCCCCACTCCGTGTCGAGACCATTCACGCGGATAACCAGTTCGCGCGATCCGAAACCGCCGGCCTGCACCGCAGCAACGGCCGCGTCGCGCGCCGCGACCTTCGACTCCGGCGCGACCGCATCCTCCAGATCGAGAATGACGCCGTCGACGGGAAGCGTTCGCGCCTTCTCGAGAGCGCGCGCGTTCGACGCCGGCAGGTAAAGGAGGCTGCGCCTCGGACGATCGATCACTTGCATTTTTCAGTCCCCGAATTCGGGCGCCCGGCGGCCCTCATCGTCCAGCTAGCCGCCCGCACCGACGCGCTCAAGACGCCGCCGCCGGTGATTGCGCTTGTAATATGCGTTGCGGTGATCCGCTCTGCTGCGCGTCCTCCATGATCATCTGCGCCGCCTTTTCGCCGATCATGATCGCGGGCGCATTGGTGTTCCCCGAGATGATCGCCGGCATGATCGACGCATCGGCAACCCTCAGGTTGGCGACCCCGTTGACGCGAAGTCGCGGGTCAACGACGGCGTCTGGCCGACTGCCCATCATGCAGGTTCCGACCGGATGAAACATGGTGTTGCCATGGCCGCGGACATAGGCCTCCAACTGCGCATCGTCGTGCACGTCGAGATCTTCGACCGGCGCCAGCCTGCGAATCCACAGCGCGCGCATGGCCGGCGTGTCGTAGATCCGGTCGACCAGCCGCATGGCGCTCATGAGCGCCGCGAGGTCGTCGGGGTGGCTCAGATAATTGGCGTGAATCGCCGGTGCGTCCGATGGATCGCGCGAGCGTAGCTTGATCGATCCGCGCGACTTGGGGCGAAGGTAGGATACTGAAGCCGACCAACCGGGAAAGCGGTGCGCGCCCGGATTGCCCGAGACCATTTCCTCGCTCGAATAGGCGCGGAATCCAACCTGCGTATCCGGGGTCGTCGCCCCGGGGAGCGACTTCGAGAAAATATAGGCACTCGACGAGCCGGTGGTGAGCAGCCCGTTGTTGCGAGCATAGAAGCGCAGAATGTGCGGCAGGAGCCGAAGGCCGCTGGTCTCGCCATTGAAACTGTAACCCTTGCGAACTTCGTGAACCCAGTAAAGATACATATGGTCCTGAAGGTTGCGGCCGACCATCGGATTTTCGACGACCGGCTCGATCCCCGCCTGGCGCAGCGCGGCTCCGTCGCCGACCCCCGACAGCATCAATATCTGCGGCGAATTGATCGCACCTGCGCTCAGGATCGCCTCGGCGCCAATCGAGACAGGCTTGAGGCGCCCCTCGTGCCGCACCAGCACCTCGGTCGCCCGCCCTTCCTCGATCACGATCCGTTCGACGAGCGCTTCGGTCCACACGACGAGGTTGGGCCGCGCAAGCGCTGGACGCAGGAAGGCGCTCGCCGTGCTATGGCGCCGTCCACGCCGGTCGATCGTATGGTCGATCCAGCCAACGCCTTCCTGGACCGGCCCGTTGAAATCCTCATTATAGGGAAGACCGGCCGCGACGCCGCCATCGATGAAGGCCCTGGTCGCGGCATGGATGCTGCTCCCCTCGGGCTGCCGCTCGCGTGTGCTCGACACATGGAGGTTGCCGCCATGACCATGCAAGGCAGCCTCCGGGTTCCAATGGTCTTCGGACTTGCGAAAGAGCGGGAGAATATCCTCCCACGCCCAGCCCGGATTGCCGAGTTGCGCCCAATGGTCGTAGTCCTCGGGTTGTCCCCGCACATAGGCCATGCCGTTGATCGCGCTCGAACCGCCGAGCGTCTTGCCGCGCGGCCAGTTGATCCGTCGTCCCCCCAGCCCCGGCTCTTCTTCGGTCCGGTACGGCCAAACGACCTTCGGATCGGCGAAGATCTTGGCCATTCCCGCCGGCACATGAATCCACATGTTGCGATCGGCGGGGCCCGCCTCGAGAAGCAGCACCGATCGCCTGGGGTCTTCCGACAGGCGACTGGCCACCACGCAGCCGGCGGAGCCTGCCCCGATCACAATATAGTCGAATGTCGTCGTTTCCACTCTCATCCTCCGCCCGCTCCTGTGCCGCCACAGCGTGCTTGCTTCTGGCCGCGATTGCACGAGACCCCCGCGCGCTCGGGCCAATGATTACCCATGTATCGGCCCCGCCACGCCCTCAGTCCGAAGCCGGGGTCGATGTTCCCCCCGTCGGCGTCACAGTGCGGCCGAGCAGGGCCATCAGCGGCCGGATGGTGTCGAGCCCGGCAAACTGCGACAGCGCGCCGATGATCGCGCCAACGTCGAAGGACGGATCGACGATCGCACGCAACTTGGCCTCAAGCCGCGACCGTTGCGCCGCGAGATCCCGCTCCGGCACCGCGACATCGCGGGTCGCCGAAAGCCTGCTGCCGTCGGTTCGGCGTACCGTCACGCGCGCCAATGTTCCCTCCGAACTGGCCGTCACAATGACGAGCCCGCGCAGTCGGACGAGATCGGCCCTCTGCACAATGCGGTCATTGAAGCTGGCCGGGTTCGCCGTATCGATCCCCGCCAGCACCATGGCGGCAATCTGCCGCAACGAGAATTTCGCTTGCAGTCCGTCGGTCGGGGCCGCGATATTGCAGACACCAAGATGTGTCGGGGAAACCGACAGCTCGATCTCCGCGACATCGCGGGCGTCCAGCCCTTTCTCCCCTAGCGCACGCAGCGCCTCGATGGTCGAATGAGTAAGGTAGCAGGCGGCATGAAATTTGAAGAGATTGCCGCGCAGATGAAATCCATCCGGAGGATCGGCGAGGGCCGCGTCCACGGAGGTTTCGTTGGACTGAGTGGCGCCGAAACCTTGCGGCGCCTCGAGAATGTCGGGGCTGCTGGTAAATCCCGCCGCAGCAAGCAGCGCGGCGCGAAGCCCGACCTCGGCCGCATGGCCCGCGTGCAACGGTTTCGCCATCGAACCGAACACGGCCTTGAGACCGGCCGCCTGCGTTCCGGCAAGGCCGAACGCGTGCCGCGTCCGCAGTTCGTCCAGCCCGAGGAGATTGGCAGCGGCAGCGGCGGCCCCGAACGCGCCGAGGGTCGCGGTCGAGTGCCAACCCCTGGCATAATGCGAGGGGCCCATGAACAAGGCGATGCGGGTCTGGGTTTCATACCCCGCGACGAAGGCCGCAACGATATCCGCCCCGTCCTTGCCGAGTTTCTCGCCAAGGGCGAGGAGGACGGGAGCAAGCGGCGCCGTCGGGTGCCCGACAAGGCTGACATCATCATAATCGAGCGCATGGCCAGCGGCGCCGTTGAAAAAGGCGGCGCGGCTCGCGGGATAGCGTCCGGCGCGCCCGACGAGAGTGGCGTCACCGGTGCCACCTTCCAGCGCGAGCGCGTCGTGCAGAATGGAGACGAGCGGCTCCCCTTGCGCCGCGAGCGCCACTCCCACCCAGTCGAGCAGGCACTGGGAAGCACGCTCCAATATATCCGCGGGCAGCACGGCACTCGACAGCGCCGAGGCGCGGTATGCAAGTTCGCGCGTGAGCATGATCGTCAATTTCGCGTCTCCGTTTCTACCATCTGATGCAGCAAGCAACGATCGCGAAGGCGATGCAACGAATAGCCGGGCGCCCGGGCGGTGAAGGGAGCAGGCATCACAGATGCAATCAATTCTGCGCGCCCTTGTATCATCCTCCCGTTCGGCAATGCTGCGACCGGGACAAGGGCGGGATCGCGCCCCGCCATGTAGTGGAGAGGTCGATGCCGAACATGATCGAAGGAAGCGACGCGCGCGCGACAGGCCTTTACGCGAGTTTTGTCCCTGGAGGGGGTGAAAGGGCAACGCGCTTTCAGCCATTGCTCACGGTCGGGCTCCTCTGCCTCCTGACGATCATTTCCTATGTCGACCGTTCGATCATCTCGCTGCTTGCCGAGCCGATCCGGGGAGATCTGGGAATCAGCGATGTCCAGATTGGCCTGCTTTCGGGTTTCGCCTTCATCCTCCTTTATTGCACCGCTGGCATGCCGCTCGCCCGGATCGCAGACAGCGGGAACCGCAAATGGTTGATCGGTCTCGGCGCGCTGCTCTGGGGCACGATGACCGCCTTGTCTGCAACGGCCGACGACTTCCGGACGCTGCTTTTCTATCGTCTTGGGGTCGGCCTCGGTGAAGCCGCGCTCGTGCCGGCAACCATATCCCTGCTCGCCGACATGTTTCCGATCGAGAAGCGGGCAACACCGCTGAGCCTCTTCTTCGGCGCGAGCATTCTCGGCGGTTCGCTCTCGCATGCCATCGGTGCGGGAGCACTCGCCCTGTCGGCAGACCTGATTGCCTCAGGCGAGGTGCCCCCCGGCTTCGCGCCCTGGCAACTCACTTTCGCGATCGTCGGCGTTCCGGCGATTATCCTCGGCCTTTCCTTCATCCTCTTCGTGCGGGAACCTGCGCGAGCCGATCCCGATCATGGCAAGCGCGTCCGTTTCGTCGACACGGTCCGGCATTTCTTCTCCAACTGGCCGCTCTTCGGTCGTTTCTACCTCGGAATCGGTGTCTACCAGATCTCGCTCTTCGGACTCAGCCTCTGGACGCTGCCCTATCTGGTGCGTGCGTTCGGCTTTACGCCGAGCGCGGCGGGGCTTCTCATCACATCGACCGCCGGCGTCTCGGCGGTGCTGAGCGCCGCCGCCATGCCCTTCCTCGCCTCCAGGCTCATTGCCGGCGGGCGCATCGACCGCATCCCGCTCTTCGCCGCGGCGGTCATGGCACTGTCGGTACCCGCGATCGGCGTCGCCTTCCTCTCGCCCTCGCTGCCGCTTGCCATGACCGCAGCCTGCATCGCCTTCTTCTGCGTGGCGGGCTCTTACACATTGCCCCAAGTGGTCGGGCAGCATCTCGCGCCATCGACGATGCGCGCCCAATTCTCCGCGATCTATTTTCTCGTCGGCAATGTCATCGGCGCCGGGCTGGGCGGCATCCTCATACCTTGGGCGGCGAGCTTCCTTCCTGGCAAAGCGGCGATCGGGCCCGGGCTTTTTCTCGTGTCCACCGCGGTCACACCGCTGGGCATCTATCTTGTGCTGCGATCGCGAGCCGCCTTCCCCCAGCCCGAAACATAACCCCCGGGGCGCTGATGCGGTGGGCCGTTCCGGTCGCCGCACCGCTCCGAAGGCAACGTCCCATGCGAGGCGCTAGTCCACGCCCAGCGCCATCAATCGATTGGAGGCGCGGTGCGGAGCGCCATTGCAGATGCGATGCGGCGCAGCCCCGAGTGCGGCTAATCTGCCGCCATAAAGGCGTCGAAGGCCTCCCGATAATCGGGATGCCAACGTGAGAGGGCCGGCCGGTTTTCGATCATGTCCCCGCACGTCCATGCAATGCGCCTGGCGTCCATTTCGGCGGTTGTCTCATTGTCGGGGCAGATGATGTAGAAAGCGCCCTGCGCAATTCCGGCAAGCAGACAATCCACCACTTGCTCGGACGTCCAGGCGCCGGGAGGCTTTGCGTCGAAATGCGCGCGCATCATGCCGGTATAGGTAAAGCCCGGCACCAGAAGATGCGCCGAAACCCGGCCGGCCGTCCTTTCGCGCAAGCTATGTGCCAACCCCTCGGTCAATGATTTCACGGCCGTTTTCGAGACATTATAGGCGGTGTTGCCGGGTGGCTGCGTGATACCCTGTTTGGAGCCGGTGTTGATGACGAGCCCGGGCGCGCCGCTTTCGATCATCGCCGGAACAAAGGCGTTCACCCCGTGAAAGACGCCCATAAGATTGACCGCGATCAGGCGTTCCCAGGCCGACGGGTCTGCAAACACGTCCCCGCCGGCACCGATGGCCGCATTGTTCATCAAAACCGCGGGCGGGCCAAGCGTCGCCACGAGTGTCGCAGCGAGCGTCTCGACGGCAGGCCGGTCGGCGACATCTACCGGCCAAATCGTCACGCCGCCGCCTCCGGCTTCGAAGGTCTCGCGCGCTGCGGCAAGGCGTTCGGCATCGCAGTCGAGGAGCGCCACCCGCATCCCTTCCGCGGCGAAGCGCTGCGCTGCGGCGAGCCCAATTCCATCGGCTCCACCGGTAATGACCGCAAGTTTTTGAGACGCAATTGCGCCGTGCGGCGCGAGCTTCGATGGATTCACAGGTTGTTCCTCATGCGCATGGGGGTCGGATCATATCAGGCTATATTCCGTCGATCCAGACCGGCAACGGGACGGGGTCGCCCGACGCCGGCCCCGCGGTCAGCGGGAATGGCGTTCGGGGGTGAATTCGACCGGCATCTTCATAATCGCATTGAACCAGATACTCGGAAGATAGACCGGCTCGGCCGAGATGCGGATATCGGGGATGCGCGTGACGATCTGCTCGAGAAGCAGGAGCAGCTGCGTGCGAGCCAGCCGCGCACCGAGACACATGTGTGGACCAACCCCGAACGAAAGATGTCGCTGGGCGTTGGGTCGCAGGATGTCGAAGCGGTCGGGGTCCTCGAAGACCGCAGGGTCGCGGTTTGCGGCCGGATAGGAAAGATAAATTTTGTCGCCCTTGCGGATTGGCGTGCCGCCAAGCTCGGCATCAAGCATCGCCGTCCGGCGAAAATTGATCACCGGCGGTGCAAACCGCAACACCTCGTCGATCGCATTGGGCAGATATTTTCCGGGGTCGGACCGGATCATCGCATATTGATCGGGATGCTCGTTCATGAGGCGGATGAAATGCGCCGCCGTGGTTCGCGTCGTTTCGTGCCCCGCAATCGACATCACCACGAAGAACATGGCAACCTCGTCGCGGCTCAGACCATCGCCGTCGACCGTACCGTTGACCGCCATGCTCATCATCGAAGCATCAGGGTTTCGGCGTTTCGCCTCGCCGAGCTTATCCGCATAGGCGAACAGTTCCGTAAAATGCTCCGGCTGTTCGGCCCCCTGGCCCTCGACATCAGCAATGGCGTTTCCGAGCCGGAAGATGAGATCGCGATCTTCGGCAGGAACGCCCAGAATCGAACAAAAAGTATAGACCGGCAACCGCGAGGCAACGTCCATGATGAATTCGCAGCCGCCGCGCGGCGCGACAGCGTCGACGATCTCACGCGCGGCGGCGGCGACCGCGGGTTCGAAAGCCTCGAGCATGCGCGGCGCGAAAGCGGGAACGATAAGACGTTTGAATTGCATATGGCGTTCGGGCGGCATTCCCATCAGACTCGCACGCTGTCGCTCGAGAGCTTCGCCGTTGAAGTCCCAGATCACGGGTCCGCCTTCGTGCGACGAAAAGCGCTTCTGGTCCCGCGACACCTCACTCACATCGGCGTAACGGGTGAGCACCCAAAATCCCTTTTCGACCGAGGAGCCGGGCTGCCGGCTGTCATAGCTCCCCGGCGACGGTGGCGGGTTCCAGTGAACCGGATCCTGTTCGCGCCACTGTGCGAACATCGCATCGGGAGGCCCTTTCAGCGAAGGAATGAGGTCGACATTCATCAGATTGGCTTCGGACATCGCTCTTCTCCCAACAGGCCGGCGCGCTGCCCGCAGCTGGCCTCTCGCCCCGACGCTGCGGTGCGGCGTGGCCGGCAGGATGCAATGCGGGCCATGCCGCCGCCAGTTCAATCGGCGCAAAGACCGGATCGGTGGGCAATCATCACCCCCGTAATTATCTCGGTTCCGCGCTTGACGGACCGAAAATCCGAGGACGCGCGCCATTGCACCGGTTACCCTTCCGGTGTCCGCCAGCCGAAGCTAGCCGGGCGTCATCACCATTTTAAGCGCACCCGCTTCGCGGCGGTCGAAGAGAGCATAGGCTTCGGCGCCGCGGCTGAGCGGCAAGCGGTGGCTGATATATTTTTCAGGGCGCAGCCGTCCCGACTGAACGAGCGGGAAGAGCGCCGGCAACTCCTCGGGCACCGAGCATGTGCCGGCGCGAAAGGTGAAGCCCAATGTGAAGGCGCGTTCGAGGGGAAAGGAGAAGCGGCGCGACTGCTGGACACCGATCACCGACACGGTCC
>Ga0247823_10001689_pt1 | contig 18252 bp, 23 predicted proteins | sample 13C_PalmiticAcid_2_FD_192426 | JGI IMG/M metagenome (GOLD analysis project Ga0247823, IMG submission 192426) | Soil microbial communities from agricultural site in Penn Yan, New York, United States - 13C_PalmiticAcid_Day30 | ecosystem: Environmental > Terrestrial > Soil > Agricultural land... | reverse complement strand
TGAACTTTGAAAGGAGCCAGCAGACCGGATTCAATGCCCCCAAGCATGACCCACAGCATGCTGACGGGACGCCTCAGATGGTTTGAGAATCAAACCGGAAATCGTCCGCCGAACCGGGTCAACTCCAACTCCACTCATCTTCTACCGATGAGGCTTGGCTTACCACTAGCTGGCTCCACGCGAAGTCTGACGCCCGCCCTCCTTGAACCTTCTCGTCACTCGCATTAGGTCAAGCTCCTCACAGCGCATTGCCACCATGAGCTGCAGGAAGAAGGCAAAGGTGAAATTGCCGCGATTGACGCGATTCATGATTGCGCCCGCGTTGGACCTCACCCCGACTTCGGGCAGCAGCGCCTCCAGGTGCTTGTAGGACTTGCCGGTGCGCTCCATCTCGGCTCGCACGATTGCTCGAGCTTCGTCCTGCCAGAAGGACTCCCGGCGGGCGTTTTCACGGCGCTGACTATCACGGTCGCGTTCGGGCGCCCTTAGCTGCTTCGACATGCACTGATCTAAAACGAAATCGACGCCGCGGATTGTGGGTTGCATACGCTGCTTTAGCCTAAAATACGTCCAAATGGACATATTTCGTTCCAATTTGATACACAAGTCTTGGCCGGAATGCCGGAAAACGCTGCTCCCCCGATCTACACGCAGCACACCCCACTCATTTCTGTCTCGCCATGGCCCCTCTTTCCGACCTCGAAGTCGAGCAACTGTTTGCTCAGTGGCAGATCCCTGCCGCGGGGAGAGAGTTGGTTCGCAAAGCGCGAAAGACGGACGTGACCCCCGTTCGCAGGCAACAACACCTCAATGGTGCTGTGCGCACGCTCTACATGAGCCGAAAGATGGGGCGTGGGCTCATGGCGGAGAGCCGCACCTGCGAACTACCAGGCCTGTACATCCGAGAACACGACCCCTGTACACAGGAGATGTGGCCTCAGCCGTTCTGGCTATCAATCCCGGTCGACGGCGAGAAGGGCAGCACCATCGTCAGTCACTTGCCCGACCTGCTCCTCATCACCGATGAGGGTTTCGTTGTCGAGGAGTGGCGCGAGGAAGAGCGGTTACAGGGCCTTGCCTCCAAGCGGCCGCACCGCTACTACAAGGACGAGCACGGGAAGTGGCACGACCGATACGTGGAGGCATATCTCAAGAAACTCGGTATCAAGTACTTTCTGCGTTCGGCTGACGAGCACCCCCGCATCTTTCTCACCAACCTGGACCTCCTGGCTGACTTCAGTCTGGAGAGCACGCCCTCGGTGCCCGACAGGGAGGTTCAACGCCTGCAGACACTCCTGACCGAGCTGCTGCGCTGCCCCTATCTCGAACTCCTGGAGGACCATGGCTTCACACCGGAGCACGTCCTGCAGTGCGTCTTGGCCGGCCACGTCTACGTGGATTTGCACAACACGCTGCTGCGCGAAGTAGACGAGCTCTACATCTACCGCGACCAGTACGTGGTACTCGCCGAGCGTCTGGCAGCCAAGAAACAACGCACTTCAGCGCCAGGCAGTGTCCTCGACATAGAGAAGGACACCATCATCGAATACAGCGGCGTGCAGTTCAAGGTCCTCCTGGTAGGCAAGGAGAACGTGAGCCTGTCCAAAGGAGACACCGGCGAGATTCTTGAACTGAAGCTGTCCGAGGTTCGTAGCCTGCATGAGCGCCAGCTGCTTGCTCCATTGGGAATCGCTGAGGAAGACGCCTCCGCCGCATTTGGCATGGTTCTGTCGAACCGTAAGCTCGTTCAGGCGGCGAAGCGCTTGGCGGCGTTTGAGCGTGGAAAGGCCGCCAGCGGACTGTCCGAACGCACTTGGCAGCGGTTCCAGCGAGCGCTAAAAGGCAAGGAGTTTCCTCAGGATCGACTCAGAGCGCTGGAGCCCAAGACAGGAGGCAACAGCACACCTCGTCTTCCAAAAGAGGCATACGAGCTTGCCACAAAGGTGTTGAAGGAGTGGTTCAACACGCCTAAGAAGCCGACCCTTAGCTCCGCCTACAGCCAGTACGTACATAGGTGCACCGCCGAGCTAGTGCATCCAATGTCCAGGACGCGCTTCTTCGAGTGGGCACGTCCACAGACTGACACCCGCAAGCGGGAAGGCAAACGTCGCCACTATGCGACCGAGCCTATCCCCCTGACATTCGACTACGGCTCTCCGGTGCACGGCGTTCTGCCGCACCAGGTGGTCTACTGCGACCACACGCCATTGAACATCGTGCTTCGCGGCAACCGGATTCCTAGGCAGAAGCGACCAGTACTGACCGTCATGGTTGACGGCTCCATCAGCGGCGCCCGAGCCTTCTTTCTGAGTTTTCGCGCCGCGGGCGTGCACTCGGTTTTCATGTGCTTGCGCGACTACGTGCGCCGCTGGGGCGTATTGCCACGCGTCTTGGTTCTGGACAACGGCAAGGAGTTCCATAGTCGAGACCTGATGGAGTTCTGCGCAACCTTTGGCGTCGCCATCCGCTGGCGCCGCAGTGGCAAGCCTCGAGATTCCGGGATGGTTGAGCGCTGTTTCGGCGTCACTGAGACTGAAATGCTTCAGCAGATGGATGGCAACAGCATCCACATGAAGGAACCCCGAGAAATCTCCCCGTCGCACTACCCAGAAAAACGCATCAAATGGACGCTGGGCGCGCTGTACAACGCGTTCGACTACTTCCTCTTCGACATTCATCGCAATCGCATCCATCCCAGACTCGGCATCTCTCCCGCAGAGATGGAGCGTCAACTCGAAGCGGAACTCGGCGCTCGATCGCATCGCATGGTGCGCTATGACGACCTCTTCAAGCTGCTCACCTCGCCACGCCCGCGGGTCGCTACGCGCAAGATTGATCCGCTTCGCGGCATCTTTGTCGAAGGCGCGTACTACTGGCACGAAGGCTTTCGAGACGCCCGATGGGTGCGCGCGACTCATGTCGATGTCCGCCTCGAACTCTGGAATGCAGAAGTGGTCTATGCCCTCTACAAGGGAGATTGGGTTGTTGCCAGGTCGCGCCAGAGCTCCGGTCTGAAAGGCCGATTCCGCCCCGAACTCGCGGCGCAAACGCTTGAAGGGCGGAGCGCGGCTCGAAGCTCGGCAGCGGAGGACAGGTTCAACCCAACGAATGCCGCCAAGCTGGTCAAGGCCTGGGACCCAGAGTTGTGGGACGACCAAACACGTGACGCAATGATGATTGAACACGCGCTCTACACGCGCTTGGGCATGGTCGAGGCGCTCCCCAGCGCCGCGAATCATCACACCAATATGAACTTCCTTCCGCCCTCACAAATGGGCTGGGACGAAGCTCCAGAGGACGTCTACGTCTATGACGACACCCTAGACGACGAAGCTGCTCCAGCGGAAGGCTCCGATGAACCTGAAGCAGAGCATGCCTCGCCCATCGCTTCGAACATCACCTCCAAGTCTGACACCACCTCCGATCAGAACGCAGCACCAAAACGCGCGGGCGCAGCAGCACTTGCCCAGGACATCGAAACCAGCGGCTCGACTCGCCCCAAGAAGTCACCTCGTAAACCCAAGCAACCCACAAAAGGAGCTACCTCACATGCCTACCTTCCGCCAAAGCAGGACCTCAATTCGTTCATCGATGACCTCGACGGAGACGCCTACTTCTGACGTTTTGATCACGTCAAGCCGGCGTGAATTCACTTACTGCACAACATGACTATCGAAACCAAACTCACTCCCATCAGCTCGCCCTCGCCCGTTGCTGAGCCGAAAAATGGTGCCAAGACTGCCGTAACCGCGGAAATGCAAGACGCGCTGGAGCGCTTCAAGCAAGCCCGAGTACGTCACCCCGCTCTACAAGCCACGCTCAAGGACCTCTTGCTTCACATCCGTTCGCCTGACTCAGAGAACATTCTGGTGCTCACTGGGGTCACAGGCGTCGGCAAAACTACTGCCAATGAAGCGTTGCAAACGGCGCTGTACAACGAGTTCAGGGAAGACATCGAACGGAACCCAGGACTCTTACCCGTTGTGACAGTAGAAGCCGGACAAAGCGGTGACCAGAAGCAAGGCTTCAAAGGGTTGTACCGGAGGATGCTGACTGTGATGAACGAGTATGACCCTGACAGGGGAGCTGCGGTCATTCAGAAGGACGGGCATCTTTGGCTGAACGCGCAAGCCCGTCGCACCACGGAGGGTATGCGCAACGTGCTGGAAAGCGCGCTACGCCATCGTCAGACAAAAGCCCTTGTCATTGACGAGGCCTCGCACCTGCTTTCTATGGCAAGGTCAGCGGCGTTGATGGACACGCTTAAGAGTCTAGCCAACACTGTTGGCTGCAAAATCGTCCTCATTGGGAGCTTCGACCTCTTGGACATCATCGTCCAGAGCGGTCAAGTCTGTCGCAGAACCAACGTTTTCGCGCTGCAGCGCTACAAGGACAACACTGAAGACCGTGCTGCATTCCGGTTCGTCGTCAGGAGATTGATGCAGGCCTGGCCGTGCGAAACGGTGCCTGCGTTCGATGCGGTGAGCGACGAACTCCGGGAGGTCACCTTCGGCGCGGTCGGTCTGCTCAAGACCCTCCTGACAAACGTTCTGACCCAGCAACTTCAGGCGCACGGGGTCTTCAGCCCTCACATGCTGCAAAGCGCGGTGAAATCGCCGGCTTTGCGTGAGTCTATCCGCCTCGAACTTGAGCGAGGCGAAGCCAAGCTGGCAAGCGCGGCCTATGGCGGCGGCGCCTGGACTGATGCTGCGTTCGCGAAGATGGTCGAGAAGATGGAGGGCTAAGACGATGACCAGCATGCCCCCTCGCACGCTCCTGTACTCACTGCCCGCACTCGGCGTGGGGACCGCGCAGGTGGAAAGCTTGCGCAGCTACATCGAGCGCCTTTCCTTGGCTCACCACCGGACCGCTCGTCAGGTAGTGAGTCTGGTGCTCGCCCAGCAACCGACCCGCGCTACTACTGAAGAGGCAAAGTACATCACCCAATCCTGGCTTGTCCACTCAGGCAGTCCTGGCAATCTTGAGCTGCTGGCTCGCCTGCAGGCAGCCACCGGGCAGCAGCTGGGGTCAATGACGCTGGCCCGGTTTGCCAACGCGATATCGCTTTACAAAGCGTTTGACCAGCGAAGCCCTGGCCAAGCTAGATACTGCCCTCTCTGCTTCACCGAGGACCTAAAGACGCTAGAACTGCCCTACGGGCGTCTGCTGTGGGAACTGAAGGGTGTCGACTGTTGCCCGATTCACAAGATTAAGCTTCAACTATCCTCTGGCTGCTGGACCAATGCATGTAGCGCACGCCTCGCTCTTCAGAACAGGCCGCGGGCAGTCGGTGTTTGCCCCGATTGTGGGAGCATTGGACGCAAGTGCGACACGGCCTCTCACACCGCGGCTGATGCAACGGACATCACCATTGCGAACCGCCTGTCTGGCTTGCTGGCGTTGAACGAGCACGAGTGCGAGCTCATCAACGGCGACTCCGTGCGCAAGGGGATTCAGTCGGCGATTGATCGCCGCTTCGACGGCAAGGTCACCGCTGCTTCGCGTGCGGCGGGCATTGGAACGGGAACGATTTGTTCTTGGTTCAAACATCGGGAAAAGGTAGGCTTGACGACCTTGGCGCAGCTCAGCATCGCTGCTGGCATCGACCTTTCTCCTATGCTCAAGGGTGAGGTTATTCCGGCCGAAGGCGACATCGAGCCATCAACACTCAGGCGTCGCCTTGGCCGCTCGTACATCCGCAGAGCCGCGAGCGACCACGTCGCACACGAGCAGCTTATGAGCGCGCTAACCAGCGAGGATGCACCTTCCCTGAGTAGAACTGCCAGTGCAATTGGCACGACAGTGGAGGCACTGAGTGCGCGGTTTCCTGAGTTGGCAGACTCGGTGGTAGCCAAGCGCAAAGCTCTCTTGGCCACACGCCGCCTGGAGACATACGCGACCTCCGCACGCGAGTACATGCGCGCTCGGTTGAGCCTGATTCGCAAAGGCAAATCCGTCAACGCGAAGACACTGCAGAGCGAGTCTGGGCTCTTTTGCCTGGACAGGTCAGGTGCTCGGTTCAAGGCGATGCGAGACGTGCTGACCAACCCGTCGAAGTTCGAGCCCCACGACTGAAAAGTTCGTCTGCCCGAATCGGCCAAAAAGAAACGGAGTGGGCCTCTCGGCACACTCCGTTCTGTTTTATATCAAGCACTTACCTATACATCAGTGCCGGATTCCGTCAACCATATCTGGTCGTTTTGCGCCATCGGCTACCGGAATCCACACTCATTGACAAGCAGGTGCTTGATTTTGTTGGTTGCGGAGGCAAGATTTGAACTTGCGACCTTTGGGTTATGAGCCCAACGAGCTACCAGGCTGCTCCACTCCGCGTCAAGCCAAAAATTATATCACGCTTTGTCGGCCTCGCCGGTCTCTGCAGCCGGCTCAGCGCGATCAACCAGTTCCACCAGGGCCATGGGTGCGTTGTCGCCCACGCGGAAACCCATCTTGAGAATGCGGGTGTAGCCGCCGGGACGGGCCTTGAAACGCGGACCGAGTTCGTCGAAGAGCTTGACCACCACGTCGCGATCGCGCAGGCGGTTAAAGGCCAGGCGGCGATTCGCCACCGTGGGCTCCTTGGCCAGGGTGATCATGGGCTCAACGACGCGGCGCAGTTCCTTGGCTTTGGGCAGCGTGGTCTTGATGGCTTCGTGCGTCAGCAGCGAATTCATCATGTTGCGCAGCATCGCCAGGCGGTGCTCGCTGGTGCGGTTGAGTTTGCGAAGTCCGTGTCCGTGACGCATGGTGGTTCCTTTCCGTCTTTTGCCGCCGGCCGGATCAGGTACCGGCGGTTCGTCATGGTCTGGCCCGAAGGCTCGGTGGGTTGAAAAACGATCAGTGCTTGTCGAGGCCGGCGGGCGGCCAGTTCTCGAGCTTCATGCCCAACGTGAGTCCACGCGAGGCCAGCACTTCCTTGATTTCGTTGAGCGACTTGCGACCCAGGTTCGGGGTCTTCAGCAGCTCGTTCTCGGTGCGCTGGATCAGGTCACCGATGTAGTAAATGTTCTCGGCCTTCAGGCAGTTCGCCGAACGCACGGTGAGTTCAAGCTCATCCACCGGACGCAGCAGGATCGGATCGAACTGCTGCGAGCTGCGCTGCTGGGGCGCTTCGGTAAAAAGATCGGCACCTTCGAGCTGGGCGAACACCGCGAGTTGCTCGACCAGGATCTTGGCCGCAGCACGCACAGCCTCTTCCGGACCGATCGAACCGTTGGTTTCAATCTCGAGCACGAGCTTGTCGAGGTCGGTACGTTGCTCGACGCGCGCACTTTCCACCGTGTAACTCACGCGCTTGACCGGCGAGAAGGATGCGTCGAGCACGATGCGGCCGATCGAGCGGGCCACCTCGTCACCACGGCGCAGGGTGCCTGGCACGTAGCCGCGGCCCTTTTCGACCTTGATTTGCATGTCGAGTTTGGCGCCCGCGGACAGCGTCGCGATGACGTGGCCCGGGTTGACGATCTCGACGTCATGCGGCGTCTGGATATCAGCAGCCGTCACGACGCCTTCACCGTCTTTGCGCAGACTCAGCGTTACTTCATCGCGGTTGTGGAGCTTGAACACCACACCCTTGAGGTTCAGCAGCAGGTTGACCACGTCTTCCTGCACACCGTCGATGGAGGAGTACTCGTGCACCACGCCGGCGATAGTCACTTCAGTGGGCGCATGGCCCACCATGGACGACAACAGCACGCGGCGCAGCGCGTTGCCGAGGGTGTGCCCGTAGCCGCGCTCGAAGGGCTCCAGGGTGACCTTGGCGCGATTGGCCGAGAGTTGCTCGACGTTGATGGACTTGGGCTTGAGCAGGTTGTTCAGCATTCAGACTTCCTTCAGTACCCTCGGCTCGTTACACCGATAAGGCAGACGGAGCATGGAATGGCCCGGGAGGCGCGGCGACTGCCGCGTCTTACCGGGGACGGGATTAACGAGAATAGAGTTCGACGATGAGCGACTCGTTGATGTCCGAGCCGAATTCATCGCGATCCGGGGTCTTCTTGAAGACGCCTTCGACCTTGTCGACAGACACGTCAACCCAGCCGGGAAAACCGATCTGCTTGGCCAGCTCGAGAGCTTCGATAACGCGGGCCTGCTTCTTGGACTTCTCGCGCACAGCGACCACGTCGCCAGCCTTCACCAGGAAAGACGGGATATTGACCGCCTGACCATTCACCGTGATGGCTTTGTGCGACACGATCTGACGCGCTTCGGCACGGGTGGACGCGAAGCCCATGCGGAACACCACGTTGTCCAGGCGCGACTCAAGCAGGAACAGCAGGTTGGCGCCCGTGTTGCCGCGGCGGCGGTCGGCCTCGGCGAAATAGCGACGGAACTGGCGCTCCAGCACACCATAGGTGCGTTTGACCTTCTGCTTCTCGCGCAATTGCACACCGAAGTCGGAAGTGCGCTGACCCGAAGTACGGCCATGCTGGCCGGGCTTGGAGTCGAATTTGGCTTTGTCGCTGATGGAGCGGCGCGCGCTCTTGAGCAGCAGGTCGCTGGCTTCGCGACGGGACAGTTTGGCCTTGGGGCCGAGATAACGTGCCACGTTGGTTTCCTTGTGTCATCTGCCGCAACCCACAGGGACTGTGATTGCGGGAGCCATCCCGCGATGGCGGGGGCGGTGGGCTTAGCAAAAATGCCACCGCAGCAAGACTGCGGTGGCGCTTGGAGAACCCAGCATTCTAGCGCGAAGCCAGACTCCGGGTAAACACTGGTTCAGATGCGGCGACGCTTCTGGGGGCGGCAACCGTTGTGGGGCACGGGCGTCACATCAGAAATCGAGGTGATACGGATGCCCAGAGCACCCAGCGCGCGCACCGACGACTCGCGACCCGGGCCTGGACCCTTGATCTCGACGTCGAGGTTCTTGATGCCTTGTTCCATCGCCGCACGGCCAGCCACTTCGGAGGCCACCTGGGCCGCGAACGGGGTCGACTTGCGCGAACCCTTGAAGCCCTGGCCACCCGACGACGCCCACGACAGCGCGTTGCCCTGGCGGTCGGTGATGGTGATGATGGTGTTGTTGAACGACGCGTGCACGTGCGCAATGCCGTCCGCAATGTTTTTGCGGACCTTCTTGCGAACGCGGGCTGCGGCGCTGCTGGAGGGGGACTTGGCCATGGTTTTCCTTCGAACCGATTACTTCTTCAGCGACTGGGCTGCCTTGCGCGGGCCCTTGCGCGTACGCGCATTGGTCTTCGTGCGCTGGCCGCGCATCGGCAGGCCACGGCGATGGCGGAAGCCGCGGTAGCAGCCAATGTCCATCAGGCGCTTGATGTTCATGGTGGTCTCGCGACGCAGGTCACCCTCGATGGTGAACGTGCCCACCTGGTCACGCACCTTCTCGAGCTCCGCATCGGAGAGGTCTTTGATCTTTTTGCTGTACGCAATGCCGCAAGCGTCGCAGATCTGGCGAGCGCGGGTGCGGCCAATGCCGAAGATCGCGGTCAAGCCGATTTCTGCGTGCTTGTGCGGCGGAATGTTGATGCCTGCAATACGGGCCATGTGAGTCCTCTTGACGAATCGATCAGCCTTGACGCTGCTTGTGGCGGGGATCGGTGCAGATCACGCGCACAACGCCGTGGCGCTTGATGATCTTGCAGTTGCGGCACATCTTCTTGACCGAAGCCGAAACTCTCATTTTCTTCTCCTAGAAATCCGGTAAACGTTCAGTACAGGCGCTTCACTTCGCGCGGAACACAATGCGGGCACGCGTGAGGTCATAGGGCGTGAGTTCGACTTTGACCTTGTCGCCAGGCAGGATGCGGATGTAGTGCATGCGCATCTTGCCGGAGATGTGACCCAGGACCACGTGCCCGTTTTCGAGCTTGACGCGAAAGGTCGCATTGGGAAGGTTTTCGACGACCTCCCCCTGCATTTCGATCACATCGTCCTTGGCCATGGTTCAATTGCCGAGGGAAGTCTTGAAATTCGCCTTCTTCAGCAGCGATTCATACTGCTGCGACATCATGTAGTTCTGTACCTGGGCCATGAAATCCATGGTCACGACCACGATGATCAGGAGCGAGGTGCCACCAAAATAAAACGGCACGTTGTACTCGAGGATCAGGAATTCGGGCAGCAGGCACACCGCGGTGATATAGATCGCGCCGGCAAAGGTCAGCCGAAGCAAGATCTTGTCGATGTGACGCGCAGTTTGATCACCCGGGCGAATGCCCGGAATGAACGCGCCACTCTTCTTCAGGTTGTCCGCGGTCTCCCGGCTGTTGAAAACCAGGGCGGTGTAGAAGAAGCAGAAAAAGATGATGGCCGCCGCATACAGCGCCACATAGATCGGTTGCCCGGGCGACAAGGCCGAAGCCAGGTCGCGCAGCCAGCGGGTCGAATCGCCGGTACTGATCCAGCTCACCACCGTAGTGGGCAGCAGGATGATGGAGGAGGCGAAGATCGGTGGGATCACGCCGGCCATATTCAGCTTGAGCGGCAGATGCGATGACTGACCACCGTAGACCTTGTTGCCCACCTGACGACGCGCGTAGTTCACCAGGATCTTGCGCTGGCCACGCTCGACGAACACCACGAAGTAGGTAACGAGAACCACCAGCGCGATGATGAACAGCGCGATGAGCACGTTCATGGCACCGGTGCGCACCAGTTCCAGCAGCCCGCCGATGGCGTTCGGCAACCCGGCCACGATGCCGGCGAAGATCAGCAGCGAGATGCCGTTACCCAGACCACGCTCCGTTATCTGCTCGCCCAGCCACATGAGGAACATCGTGCCCGCCACCAGACTCACCACAGCCGTCAGGCGAAAGCCCATGCCAGGATCGATGACGAGACCTGTCTGGCCTTCCAGCGCCAGCGCAATGCCCATGGCTTGGAAGATCGCAAGCCCCAGCGTGCCGTATCGCGTGTACTGGGTAATCTTGCGACGCCCGGCCTCGCCCTCCTTCTTCAGCTGTTCGAACGTGGGGATCACGTACGTCATGAGCTGCATGATGATGGAGGCCGAGATGTACGGCATGATGCCCAACGCGAACACGGTGAAGCGCGACAGAGCGCCACCCGAGAACATGTTGAACAGGCTCAGGATGCCGCCCTGCTGCCCTTGGAAGAGCTGCTGGAGCTGCTCCGGATTGATGCCCGGCACAGGAATGTGAGCGCCGATGCGGTACACCACCAGCGCCAGCAGCAGAAAGACAAGCCGGCGACGCAGGTCGCCGAACTTGCCGGTCTTGGCCAGGGACGGGGAAGCGGTTGCCACGAGGTCCTTTCGAACGGGCGAGATCAGGCCGCGGCGATCTTGCCGCCAGCGGCTTCGACAGCGGCCTTGGCACCGGCGGTCGCCACCACGTCCTTGAGGGTCACCGCACGGGTGATCTCACCGGACTTGATGAGCTTCACGCGCTTGGTGAGCTGGGGCACGAGGCCCAGCTGCTTGAGCGTCAGCACGTCGATGTCGGTAGCGTCGATCGCTTCGAGCTGGGCCAGCGTCACTTCGGCGTTGAACTGCAGTTGCGCCGACTTGAAGCCGCGCTTGGGCAGGCGACGCTGCAGCGGCATCTGACCGCCTTCAAAGCCGACCTTGTGATAGCCGCCGGCACGCGATTTCTGACCCTTGTGGCCACGGCCCGAGGTCTTGCCCAGGCCCGAACCGATGCCACGGCCCACGCGACGCTTGGCGTGTTTGGCACCACCGGCCGGCTTGATGTTGTTGAGTTCCATGTCGTCGTCTCCGATCAGAGCACTTTGACCAAGTAGCTGATCTTGTTGATCATGCCGCGCACGGCCGGGGTGTCCTGCAGTTCGCTTGTGCTGTTTAGCTTGCGCAAACCCAGACCACGCGCCGTGGCACGGTGGTCCTCTTTGCAGCCGATGAGGCTGCGCACGAGCTGGACCTTAACGGTATTCGTGTTGCTCATGGTGTTTCCTCTCAGCCCAGGATTTCCTCGACCGTCTTGCCGCGCTTGGCGGCAACCTCGGCCGGGGTGGTGGACTTCTCGAGTGCGTCCAGCGTGGCACGCACCAGGTTGTAGGGATTGCTCGAGCCGTGGCTCTTGGCCACGACGTCGGTCACGCCCAGCACTTCGAAGACGGCGCGCATCGGGCCGCCCGCGATGATGCCGGTACCCTTGACGGCCGGAAGCATCATCACATTGGAGGCGCCGTGCTCGCCGTGCACCGCGTGGTGCAGCGAACCGTCCTTGAGCGACACCTTGATCAGGTTGCGGCGGGCCTGCTCCATGGCCTTCTGCACGGCCACCGGCACTTCACGCGCCTTGCCCTTGCCCATGCCCACGCGGCCATCGCCATCGCCGACGACGGTGAGCGCTGCGAAACCGAGGATGCGACCGCCCTTGACCACCTTGGTCACGCGGTTGATCGCGATCATCTTTTCGCGCAGACCGTCTTCGTTCGCTTCGTTCTTGATGTTTGCCTGAAACTTAGCCATGTCGTTGATCCCGTTTCATCAGAACTGCAGGCCGGCCTCGCGGGCGGCATCTGCAAGGGCCTTGACGCGGCCGTGGTAGGCAAAGCCGGAACGGTCGAACGCCACTTTCTCGATGCCGGCGGCCTTGGCCTTCTCGGCGATGCGCTTGCCGATGACGACGGCAGCGGCGGCGTTGCCACCCTTGCCGGAGGCGCCCAGCTGGGCACGCACTTCCTTCTCGGCCGTGGAGGCCGAGGCGAGGATGCGCGAACCGTCGGCGGACACGACGCTGGCGTAGATGTGCAGATTGGTGCGGTTCACCGTCAGGCGCACCGCGCCTTGCTGGGCGATGCGGATGCGGGTCTGGCGCGCGCGGCGCAGGCGTTGTTCTTTCTTGGTCAGCATGATCGGACTCCTTATTTCTTCTTGGTTTCCTTGATCACGACCTTTTCATCCGCATAGCGGATGCCTTTGCCTTTGTAAGGCTCGGGCGGACGCACCGCACGCACTTCCGACGCGATCTGCCCAACGCGTTGGCGATCCGCGCCCTTGATCAGGATTTCGGTGGGCGACGGCGTCTCCACCTTGATGCCGGCAGGCATGTCCATGATCACCGGGTGCGAGAAGCCCACCGTGAGGTTGAGCTTGGCACCTTGGGCCTGGGCCTTGAAGCCCACGCCGACCAGGCTGAGCTTCTTCTCGAAGCCCTTGCTGACGCCGTTGACCATGTTGTTGACCAGCTGACGCATGGTGCCGGACATGGCGTTCGCATCGCGCGACTCATCGACCGGGGTGAAGGTCACCTTGCCGGCGTTGATTTCGATCTTGACCAGCGCGTTGGCGGCCAGACTCAGGGAGCCATTCGCGCCCTTGACATTGATCAGGCCGTCCTTGACGGCGATCTCGACCCCGGTAGGCACCGCGATCGGCTGTTTTCCAATACGTGACATTCAGTCTCTCCTCGATGCCAGCATCAGGCGACGTAGCACAGCACTTCACCACCGACACCGGTGGCACGCGCCTTGCGATCGGTCATGACACCGCGCGGGGTGGTCACGATCGCCACGCCCAAGCCGTTCTGGACCTGGGGGATGGCGTTGCGGCCACGGTAGACACGCAGGCCAGGACGGCTCACGCGTTCGATGCGCTCGATCACAGGGCGGCCGGCGTAGTACTTCAGGGTGATGACCAGCTCGCTCTTGCCGCCTTCATTGACCACCTTGAAGTCGTCGATGTAGCCCTCGTCCTTGAGGACCTGGGCAATCGCCGCTTTCACTTTCGACGCCGGCATCGCCACGGTGGCCTTTTCGACCATCTGCGCGTTGCGGACACGGGTCAACATGTCGGCGATAGGATCACTCATGCTCATGTGGGGTTCTCCTAAGGCTTACCAGCTGGCTTTGGTGATGCCGGGGATTTCACCGGCAAAAGCCATTTCACGGACCTTGGCGCGGGCCAGGCCGAAGTGGTTGAAGGTGCCGCGCGGACGACCGGTGATCTCGCAGCGGTTGCGCTGACGGGTCGGGTTCGCGTTGCGGGGCAGCTTTTGCAGCGCCAGGCGAGCCGCGTCGCGCTCTTCGTCAGACTTCTTGGCGTCGCCGGCGGTGGACTTCAGCTCGTTGTATTTCTTGGCGAACTTGGCGGCGAGCTTCTCGCGCTTGAGTTCACGTTGGAGTAGTGCTTGTTTAGCCACGCGCCACCTCAGTTCTTGAACGGAAAACGGAAACCAGCCAGCAGTGCCTTGCACTCGTCGTCGGACTTGGCGGTCGTCGTGATGCTGATGTTCAGGCCGCGCAGGGCATCGACCTTGTCGTACTCGATCTCGGGGAAGATGATCTGTTCCTTGACGCCAACGTTGTAGTTGCCGCGACCGTCGAACGAACGACCCGAAATGCCACGGAAGTCGCGCACGCGGGGCAATGCCACGGTGACGAAACGGTCCAGGAATTCGTACATGCGGGCGCCGCGCAGGGTGACCATGCAGCCGATGGCTTGCTGTTCACGGATCTTGAAGCCGGCGATGGCCTTCTTGGCCTTGGTCACGACGGGCTTCTGACCGGCGATCTTGGTGAGGTCGCCCACAGCGTTGTCCATCACCTTCTTGTCGGCCACGGCCTCGCTCACGCCCATATTCAGCGTGATCTTGGTGATGCGGGGCACCTCCATCGGCGACTTGTAGCCGAACTTGGTGATCAGCTCTGGGACCACCTTCTCGCGATAGTGTTGTTGCTGTCGTGCCATGGTCATGCCACCTTGATTTGTTCGCCGTTGGACTTGAACACCCGCACGTTCTTGCCGTCCACAGCCTTCACGCCCACGCGATCGGCCTTGCCGGTCACGGCATTGAAGATCGCCACGTTGGACTGGTCGATGGGCATGGTCTTCTCGACGATGCCACCGGTAATGCCCTTCATGGGGTTGGGCTTGGCGTGCTTCTTGACGACGTTGATGCCCTCGACCACGACGTGCTGCTCGTCGGTGCGAGAGAGCACCTTGCCGCGCTTGCCCTTGTCGCGCCCCGCGATCACGATGACTTCGTCACCGGTACGAATCTTGTTCATGGTGCTTACCTCAGAGAACCTCGGGGGCCAGCGACACGATCTTCATGAATTTCTCGGTACGCAGTTCGCGCGTGACCGGGCCGAAGATGCGGGTGCCGATGGGCTCCAGCTTGGCGTTGAGCAACACTGCCGCGTTGCCGTCGAACTTGATCAGCGCGCCATCCTGGCGGCGGATGCCCTTGGCAGTACGCACCACCACGGCGTTGTAGACCTCGCCCTTTTTGACGCGGCCACGCGGCGCTGCTTCCTTGATGCTGACCTTGATGACATCGCCCACGCTGGCGTAGCGGCGCTTGGAACCGCCGAGCACCTTGATGCACATCACGGACTTGGCACCCGTGTTGTCAGCAACATCGAGTCGAGATTGCGTTTGGATCATTTGATTTAAGTCCCAACTTGAATCGTGAAGGCCACCACGGCCAACAGCGATCAGTCTTGGGCCCGTCGTCGAGGGACATCCACTGCAAGCGGCTGCTGCCGCGGCGGATGCCACCCTTCGGTGGGCAGATGGCTTGCGCCAGACACATCACCCCAAAGAGGCGAAGCCACGCATTATGGCATGACTGCGAGGAGGCGTCAAACGCCGGGTGCGGCGTAACAGCGGGCGAGGCGCAGGAAGTCATCGGCGCGCGGGTCGGCCACGCCCTCCTCGCGCAGGATGCCCGCCACATCGGCCGCCATGCGCCCAGCCTGGGCCGCATCCAAAAAGAGCACACGCCAGCGGCGAGCCAGAACATCTTCGACAGTGAGCGCATGCTCACATCTCACCGCAAACCGCACCATGGCAGCGCACAGGCCCAGACCCAGGGCCCGATCGGCGCCCGGCAGGCCCTGGATCCGCTGCGCCTCCGTACCGTACAAGTGCCAGCCAGGCGCGGCGTGGATCGGCACCGAGGCATTGGCCGGCGCGCCGACCAGTCGGTGACGGGCGCTCTGCCCACCAGCGCGCGCGGGCAGGCGCCCGGCATCGAAACACCGCTGGAGCACGTCCTCAGCCATGGCGCGGTAGGTCGTCCACTTGCCGCCGGTGACGGTGACCAGCCCGTTCGGATCGACCACCACGGTGTGCTCCCGCGACAAACCTTTGGTGCCGCTGCCGTCGCTGGGGGCCGCCACGAGTGGCCGCAGGCCGACCCAGACGCTGCGGATGTCGGCGCGGCGCACCGGGCGGCTGAGCGCGCGCGAGGCCTCGTCAAGAATGAACGCCAGTTCCTGCTCGAACGGCTGCGGCTCACGCGCGAGGTCCTGCCGCGGCGTGTCGGTGGTGCCCAGGATGAGCTTGCCCAGCCAGGGCACAGCGAAGAGCACACGGCCATCCCGCGTGCGGGGCACCAGCAGGGCGTGCTCGCCGCCCAGGAACTCGCGATCGACGACCACATGCACGCCCTGACTCGGGCTGACCATGTGCGAAGGCGTGCCCGCGGCCTCGCGCATGGCGTCGACCCACACGCCGGTGGCATTGACCACGCAGCGGGCGCGCACCCGGTGCTCCTCGCCGCCCGCCTGATTGCGCACCGTGACCAGGTGGCCACCGCCATCCGGGGCGATGGCGGTGACTTCGGCGTGGTTGAACGTGAAAGCGCCCGCAGCCTCGGCGGTGCGCGCCAGTGCAATGGCCAGCCGGGCGTCGTCGAACTGGCCGTCCCAGTAGCGCACGCCGCCGCGTAGGCCCTGCGGGTTCACGCCAGGCAAGGCGGCCAGGGTCCGCGCACGATCCAGGAATTCGGTGGGCCCCAGGCCGGCACGCCCGGCCAGCAAGTCATACAGCTTGAGGCCGATGCCGTAGAACGGCGTTTGCCACCACTGGTGGCTGGGCATCACGAAGGGCAGCGGCTGCGCCAGGTGCGGCGCGATCGTCATGATGGTGGTGCGCTCGGCCAGCGCTTCGCGCACCAACGCCACGTTGCCCTGCGCGAGGTAGCGCACGCCACCATGCAGCAACTTGGTGGCGCGCGAGGAGGTGCCACCCGCGAAGTCGTGCGACTCGAACAGGGCGACGGAGAAGCCCCGCAGGCTGGCGTCGAGTGCCACGCCCAGGCCGGTGGCACCGCCGCCCACGACCACGAGGTCGAAGCAGTCCGTGTCGGAGAGGGCGGCGAAGCGTTGTTCTCGGTTCATGTGTGCGGAAGACCAGCCCCCTGGTGCCAATGGCAACCAGGGGAGCGGACGGCGCGGCGTCGATCAGCGGACCTTGCCCGCCTTCCAGGCGTTGAGCAGCGAATCGTAGGCGATGGTCTCGCCCTTGGGCTTCTCGTTGGCCAGCTTCTTCCAGGGCGCGGCCTTGTCGCTCAGCCACTTGTTGGGGTCGCTCTTGGCGTTGAGCTTGGGCGCGCAGCGCTCCATGCCGGCGCGCTCCAGGCGGGCCAGCACCTGGTCCATCTGGTCTGCCAGGCCGTCCATGGCCTGCTGCGGTGTTTTTTCACCCGTCACGGCCTGGGCCACGTTCTGCCACCACAGTTGCGCGAGCTTGGGGTAGTCGGGCACGTTGGTGCCGGTCGGGCTCCAGGCCACGCGCGCGGGCGAGCGGTAGAACTCCACCAGGCCACCGAGCTTGGGCGCCATGTCGGTCATGGCTTTGCTCTGGATGTCGCTCTCGCGGATCGGCGTAAGGCCCACGATGGTCTTCTTCAGCGATGTGGTCTTGGCGGTGATGAACTGCGCGTAGAGCCAGGCGGCGGCCGTCTTGTTGGCGTCGTGGTTCTTGAAGAAGGTCCACGAGCCCAAGTCCTGGTAGCCGTTCTGCATGCCCTGCTTCCAGTACGGGCCGTTGGGGCCGGGCGCCATGCGCCACTTGGGCGTGCCGTCGGCGTTGACCACCGGCAGGCCGGGCTTGGTCATGTCGGCGGTGAAGGCCGTGTACCAGAAGATCTGCTGCGCGATCTGGCCTTGCGCGGGCACCGGGCCGGCCTCGCCGAAGGTCATGCCGGTGGCTTCCTTGGGCGCGTACTTCTTCATCCAGTCCACGTACTTGGTGAGTGCGTAGACAGCCGCAGGCGAGTTGGCCGCGCCGCCGCGCGACACGCTGGCGCCCACCGGCGTGCACTTGTCGTCGCCCACGCGGATGCCCCACTCGTCGATCGGCAGGCCGTTGGGGTTGCCGATGTCGGCGGTGCCCGCCATCGAGAGCCAGGCGTCGGTGAAGCGCCAGCCCAGCGACGGGTCTTTCTTGCCGTAGTCCATGTGCCCGTAGATGGGCTTGCCGTCGATGGTCTTCACGTCGTTGGTGAAGAACTCGGCGATGTCCTCGTAGGCACTCCAGTTCAGCGGCACGCCCAGGTCATAGCCGTACTTGGCCTT
>Ga0247823_10001688_pt1 | contig 18272 bp, 31 predicted proteins | sample 13C_PalmiticAcid_2_FD_192426 | JGI IMG/M metagenome (GOLD analysis project Ga0247823, IMG submission 192426) | Soil microbial communities from agricultural site in Penn Yan, New York, United States - 13C_PalmiticAcid_Day30 | ecosystem: Environmental > Terrestrial > Soil > Agricultural land... | reverse complement strand
CACACGGTCGAGATCCTGAGCGGTCATCAGCGGTCGCATGATGTCACGCAGCTTGCGAACCTGCCTTACGTCTGCCTCCGCACGGACTGCCACCACATGCGCAGGATACTCCGACATGCGTGAAGCATCAAGCTCACGGCCATCAACGTGTGTAACCTTTCGTTCGTCGGGAAGGTAATCTTCCACGATACTGGCGAGGGAGAAACCGTGATAGCGCCCGTCACTTCCAACAGATCCTCGATGATCATCGAGGAGCGCAGCGTAGTGTCCCACATCAGCGAACGTGTTCCCTTGCGCCGCAAGATCAACTCCCCACTCTCGAAGGAGATGGATGTCGATCTTGGTATTGAGATTCGTAATGCGCTTACCACGGAGCTCTCGTTGCGCCCATCTACGGACCACGTTCTCATCGAGGTTCCCTCCGCCACGGTGTCCCCACGGAACGTATTGCGTGGAGCCGTCTGGCAGTCCGAGTGCGAAACCGCACGGTCGATCTCCATCCCACCAGCGCAGACCGTTGCTCTCGCAGTCAAGCTCGATCTCCGTGATGCCGTCCAACGAGGGTGGATCCAGCGGACGCCAGTTCGACGCACGTGCGTCTGCCTCAGTGGACATGATCGAGAGCAGGTCGAATACGCCCACGCTACTTCAACTCCTTCATCGTGTGCATGTCCAACCGGATGGAGTCACAGATCACGCAGCGGAAGTCACGCTCGCCTTCATGACCAGTAGGACCGTGGACGGCTCGAGTCTCGCCACACGAGTAGCAGTAAGCTTCGAACCGTGGCACGCGTCTCGTCTTAGGCGACACCCATGGAGCCGTCATAGGAGCACTCCCGTCCCTTGGAACTCCATGGTCACGTCTCCGGAGATTGCGCACGCTTCCTCGATCGTGTGGCGCGTCACGTCGATCACCGTAGGCCACGACACTTCACGGCAGTAGGCTTGCCCGGAACGCAGCTTGCCTTCGTGTATGAACGTGACCTGCACTGGCTGTCCTGCCTTCAGTTGCTCAGACAGGAAGCGTGCCACGATCAGATCGACGGCTCCCTTGGCCGTGACATACCACTCACTGAGTCGCCGTTCCTCCCATCCATACTCAGGATATGGTATCGCCTTGATGATGCGCACATCTACCTTCACGCGTGGCACCGCGTAGGAGCCGATGACTATCATTGCGCGTCACCTTTCGAGCCGTGGATCAGACGCCCGTCGCCGTCATACTGCTGCGAGTGTGCAGCCGTCAGCGTCACGTCCTCGATGTCGAACCGACGTAGGAACTCTCGTTCCTCATCGGTGAGTGCTGATAGGTCGAAGCCAACGAAGTTCACCAGCGGAGTCTCCACGACCTTGCTAGTGGCACGCTCCATCAGTTCGTCGATGCGCTTCTGGTCTGCCTTCGTTCGCTGCTTCATCCTGAGATCCATTCCACCGCTGTTGAACTTCTTGAGATCCTCGGCGCTATATTCGTCGAACGAATCAGTGAATAGGATCGTCATCCTTGACCACCTCTACCCGAACGTCGTGCTTCCGAACCGTGGAGTTGATGAATCCGTAGTGGTGTAGGGCCAGCATGGTTAGGTTCTTCGTGAAGTCAACTGGGAACTCTGAACCAGACCGGATCTCCAGCACGATCGTGATGCGCTTGATTTCGTCTGGCATCACGCATCACTCCGCAGCGACGGTATCGGCCGCGTATCGACCTGCGGTGACTTACACTGTCCGCAGATCCGTGGCTCATGCTGCTCGAACTCCGAGTGTGCGCCACAGCGTCGGCAGTCTACGTGCCACCAGCCTTGAGCCACTTCCTCTCGGAGACGCTGCGTCTGCGGCGTAAGCTCCTTCTCCTGCGGATCCGCTGGACTATCGCTGACCGTGGACCACGCCAGGATCGTGAGCACGATCGCTGCGATCGCTGTCCACGTCCGATCCGTCACGTTGATGGCGATGCCTCCGATCAGCGCGATGAGGAGATACTGCGTCACTGGCTTCATTGCGGTTCTCCTTCTACCACTGGCAGTCGGGACACTGGCACCACTCTGGTGTCTCCGAGGATCGTGTCAAGGTCGCAGGAGCAGGCACTGGCGGCGAAGATGTGCGCGTTGTCTCCGATGCCCGCGTGACTGAGCGTGTCGTGAGGGAGTCCGCAGACGACGCACGATCGATGCTTGCATCCCGGCTTGTGTTGGGCATACTCTTCGAGCCTCAGGAGCGCTGTCAGATCCTCTCGGAACAGTTTGGCGTCACTGCCTCCCCACTCACGCCACGCACGCGTGCGCTCGACATCCTCTTCGGCGTTCACCTGCGTCGGTGTGCGTCTACCGGGAGCCTCAAGGCCAGTCTCGGCCTTGAAGCGTGCGCTTGCGGCCTCCCAGCGCTGTGCTGCGGTCATCGTCAGCGTGCTGACGTGCCAGCGGAGACGCTCGATAGGACTGCTCACGGACGGACACCCATGCGCTTCAAGCGCTCTCCGAACAGTGCCCAGAGACGCCGACAGTCCTCGGCGAAGCCATCCTTCTTCAGCGTGGCGTAGGCCGCAGCACGCTTCGTCCACTTACGGTTCGATGCTCTTCCCATACATCACCTCACTAGACCGATTGACCATCGCCGCGAAGCGCTGCATCGCGCGATGGGAGAACGTGGACACCATGTAGGCAACGTCCACAGGGTAGTAGAGCCACGAGCAGGCAGCGCAGCGTGGACACGTCACGCTGACATGCTCGCCAGCAGGCACACCGTAGTAGCACGAGCGACAGATGTGCAGCCCGTCGTAGTCATCGAGCATGGCATCTACGTATCGCTGGATGGCCAGGATCGTGTTCTCCCGCGTCTGCGTCTCCAGCAGGATCCGCGTCTCGGGATCCGGGCAAGTGCAGATCGCCCGTGGCACGGGAAGATACCAGCCCGGACAGTCGAACTCGTGGAGCCGTGCCATCACCAATACCACACGAACTTGATGCCCTTGATCACCATGACGACGGCGATCAGTCCCACCAGTGCGCAGAGGAAGATGACCACGAACGGTGCCACCCAATCATCCCAGAGATCCTCGAGCCAGCGCTTCACGCATCCTCCTTGATAGGCTGCACGAGCGATCGCTTCACGATGTAGGGTTCACCCTCATCGATGCGCTCGTCTCGCAGGAACGCTTCGCTGTCGAGTGGCTGCACCATGACGATGTCGCCGCCATCGATGATGACGCGTGCCACGCGATCAGGACCGACACCACTCTCAGTGATGCCAGTCCCGTGGAGGTAGACGAGGGAGCCGGGAGCCATCCTAGCTCTCGTCCATGCCAGGTTCGAAGCCATACCACTTGTGCCCGCACGGACACGTGACGTTGTAGTCTTCCGGACCAGCATCAGCGACAGCCTTGATATCGCTGTCGCCGCAGCGTGGGCACTTGCCGTCACCGTGGTATGTCTCGACAGCCTCCGCCACGCGTGCGTTCATCGGCTCAGAGTGCAGCCACCCAACGAGCGTGTCGAACGCCTCACGCGTGACCAGCGTCTCCTCCGTGTCGGTGAGACCGGAGTAAGCGTAGCCTACGGGACAGAGCGAGTAGTGCAGGAAGGCACGGATAGCGGACTCAAGGCCGATACCGTCGCTGGAGAGAATGGGCGTGATGCTGACGACGTTCGGGATGATGACCGTTCCCTGCGTCGTGAGCAGCAGGACGGTGCCGGGATCTTCGTGTGCAGCGAAGCTGATAACGCGGAACTCGCCTTCGAAGACCTTCGAGACGAGCTTGCCGGACGGATGCCGGTGCAAGACGACGACACGTGGGAACATACAGACACCTCACATACAGACACAAGACAGTAGAGGCTGGACTGCACCCTACTGCGACGGCGAACCGTCTGCGACGATAGCGCCCGTGCTAGCACACCAGCGCGTCGATCTGACTAGCAGTGCAGCCAGCGTGTTGAGCCAACGAAGGACTCGGTGAGCCGAACGCCTGCCGTGCAATGTAACCGTCAACCATTGCACGCCACCCTTGAAGCTCGTTCGGCTCACCCAGTCCTCCGCATGCGCGCATTGGACCGGGTATGGCTGATTAGATACGCATAGCGTGTCTCCCGTGTGCCGGTGACTAAGCGGTCTCCACGCCACCATTAGAGCACGAGTCCGGCCTACGAGTCAATCACGAAATTAGGCCGGATACCTTCGCAGATACCCGGCCTAATCCTGAGTCGCGGAGCGCTGTATGCCAGCGCCGACGACTACATCTCCGCCGGAACGTCCTCCACCGCAGCGTCGGCAGGCACCTCGATGCCCGCACGGGCCATCAGCTTCTTCGCCTTCGCGAGCGCCTTCGCCGCGCGGTCAGCGGACTTCTGCGCCTTCGCCTGAGCGGTCTCGGCCAGCGCCTTGAGTTCCTCCGGCGTCTTGCTCGAACGGCCAGCCGTGACCGTGCCGGGAGCCGTCAGCGTGTCGGCGGTGATCTGCACGCTCGCAGGCGGAGCGCCGACGAACATGCTCTTGTTGAAGTAGACGGACGCGTTGACGCCTTCGCGCGTGTAGGTCGCGATCCCGTTCTTCTGGACGCCCTTCAGCGTCAGCGTGATCGTGCCATTGCCGCCAGCGCCCGCGCCATCCAAGGTCGGTTCCTGTGTGCCGTTGCTCACGATGTTCTCCTGTGCCGGAACGGTCTCTGCGTTGCGGCGGTTCGAGTTCTTCTTGGCCATGTGGGTATCTCCAGTCACTCAGTCAGTCGGTTCACGGTGCCAGTCGCGAGCCATTCGCGCTGACGTCTGATCATCTTGCCCGAAGTCGAATCTGATGTCAAGTGGCTCCGTCGTCATCGCCAGCGAGCCACGCGATCGAACGAACCATATCCTGCCTGAGTGCCAAACGCATGTCAAGCGGAATCGTGAGGCTCCCGCAAATAACCTGCAACGTGCTATGATCGCTAAGAGTTGCGATCGTGGCCCACCACTACGGGTAGCGGTCTCGGCTCCCGGCCACCGCTGGATCTTGGGGATTGCCCCGCGTCCCGGAGCCGGGAGACACTACGGATCCGCCACGCGGATCAGGCCAGATCCCGTGTCTCTGCGTCTCACGTCTTCCTCGAACGGACAGACGTAGGGAGCGTGGCGCTCTACTTGCCACGACGAGGATAGTGTGAATGAGTGATGCGGCATCACTCCTTGCGCAGTATGCTGCGCTGGGATTTCGATTCGTCTTCTACGCTTCCGGCTCCAAGCATCCATCAGGCACCGAGGGTAGTGAGTGGACCACACGTGAATACAAGGTCCAGAACTATCGTGACGGTGACAACATCGGTGTCGTATTAGGGCACGAGATCGCGCCCGGTCGCTACCTATGTGATATCGACTTCGATTGGGCGGATGGCATCCACCTAGCGAAGCACTTCCTACCTGACACGAACTTCGGGTTCGGTCGCTCGACGAAGCCACTCTCCCACGTCTTCTACACCACGTCTCAGCCCGTGCCTCTCGAGAAGTATGAGGACGTGGACGGTGTGACGCTGGTCGAACTCCGTGGCACCAAGACGGATGGCACGCTCGGTCTTCAGACCATGATGCCACCGTCCAAGCATCCGAGTGGCGAACTCATTGAGGTGCGTGCCATCGGTGTGCCCACGCACGACGACACGATCCCGAGACGCGTCACGCTCTACGCGATCATGTGCTGCCTCTATCGCCACTTAGGCAAGGGCGGATTCACGCATGACGTGCGCATGGCCGTCGCTGGCTTCCTGCTCACCGAGGGAGTGACGGAGCCAGAGTGCGTGACGATCGGGAACGCTCTGATCCAAGCGTGCGAGAACAAGGACGTGCAAGACGTGGCGCTCACGGTGAAGACGACCAGTCACCGGATCCACAAGCTTCAGCCTGTTGTCGGACGTGGTGTGCTCTCGAACGCACTGAACGCTGGTGGCAAGGATGGCAAGAAGATCCTCGCTCGCATCCGTCGCTGGCTTGGCTCAGCGGACTTCACGGCCGACGACAAGGATCGCGTCATCAAGGACAGCCAGCAGAACATCCAGATAGCGCTGGATAAGCTGAAGGTCAAGCTGCACTTCGATCAGTTCGCGCAGAAGGCGCACATCAAATACAACGGTTACACCGGGTATCTCAACGAACCAACGAGACGCGCGTTGTGGCTCGACATCGATAAGAAGTTCCAGTTCCGACCTACTCCCGATTTCTTCACCAACGTGATCCTGAACATCGCGGATCACAATCCACTCCATCCCGTCAAGATCTACCTCGATGCGCTCAAGTGGGATGGCGTGCCACGCATCGATACGTGGCTCCAGACGTATGGAGGCAGCGAGGACAGCGACTACTTGCGCGCTGTCGGTGCCATCGTGTTGATGGCTGCGGTTCGACGCGTGCGGAAACCGGGATGCAAGTTCGACGAGCTCCTCGTTCTCGAGTCCGAGCAAGGCACGATGAAGTCGAGCGCACTGCGAGCGCTGTGTCCTGATGATCAGTGGTTCTCTGACGATCTCCCACTGGCAGCGGACAGCAAGCAGGTGATCGAGCGCACGGCTGGTAAGTGGATCATCGAGGCAGCGGAGCTCCACGGCAATAGGCGCAGTGAAGCGGAGCAACTGAAGTCGTTCCTATCCCGCCAAACGGACGGTCCTGTCCGTCTCGCGTATGACCGTGTGCCCACGGAAGTGCCACGACAGTTCATCATCATTGGCACCACGAACGCGATGACCGGATACCTGAAGGACGACACTGGCAGCAGACGGTTCTGGCCCACGCGCGTGAAGGGATTCAGGATAGACGCTCTCGTCGCTGATCGCGATCAGTTGTGGGCGGAAGCGTGCCACCGCGAAGCCAAGGGTGAGTCGATCCGCTTGGACGTCAAGCACTACGCTGAGGCTGCACGCGCGCAGGAGCATCGCCGTCTAGCGGACGATTGGGAGCACATCATCGATGGAGCGCTCGGCGAAGGCACCACGCGCGTGCCTGTCTCGATGCTCTGGGACGCGCTAGGCATGTCTGCGGATCGCTTGGATGCACGGCATAGCGCGCGTATCGCGGCGATCATGCAGCGTCTTGGCTTCGTGCGTAAGGTCAAGCGACGCGTGGAGAAAGGGATGGCTGCGGTGTGGTGCTGGGAGAAGCCGGGAGTGGATACGCTGTTAGATCAGAACGAAGGAGTTGAATGAATGAGTGACGAGAAGCTGCATCTGATTGCTAAGTGGCGCTTAAACGCCAGCATGCTTGAGGAAGGTCACAAGGGTGAGGATCCCGGTGTGCCAGTCGCGCATGCCTTACGCGCGTGCGCTGACGAACTGGAGCGCATCACGCTCCCTCTGCACTCGGTGCATCCACCGATGCTCTCTAGGCGTGGCCTCCCACCAGTGGAGACGACGCACTCGTGCATATACACACAGACGAAACCGTGCCGAGAGTTGTACACGGATCCTGACATGTGGTGTGGCTACTGTGCGCGTGCTATGGAAGGAGTGGGCGAATGATTCGCGGCACACGACCGCAGGCTGCGCCCATGCCAGCGGAGGCTGGCTACTACTGGATCAAGATCGCGACTCCACGCTATGTGACCACTGACTATGATCGTGGTCTCCCGGACGCTGGCTACAGCACGTGGGATGACTTCGAGCTCTCGTGGGTCATCGCCCACGTGGATCCTCGGCATGGCCAGAACGTGGAGGTGTTTGGCTCGGACGACTTCGAGCCGTGGGAGCGTCACAACCGCGTGACGATCGACGTGGTGGCCCGGATACAGGATCCAAGATGACAGACGAGACTCTACGTGCAGTGTTCGTGCACTACCTCTCACGGCTCAGTGACGACCAGTCCCGACTCGGACAGGGACTGAGCGCTGAGTTGTGCCACGTCCTCACGATGCTTCCGAAGGCTATCCGGTTCGTGGAGGAAGGCAGGCGCGATAAGGCGATGCGCTGGCTTGGCTTCATCCAAGGTGTGCTCTGGGTGCAGCGTATCTACACGATCGACGAACTCAAGCTCCATAACGCTCCACTCTCCAAGCGTCTCTATGACCATGTCGAATGAGGTGATAGTATGAATGTCGAAGGCACCATTCTAATGTGCGGCAAGGTCGGATGCACGCACGTCGCAGTCGATCCCTCGGAGACCTTCCGATGCACCTTCTCGGATGGTCTGGCCTATATGGGCTACATCTATCTGTGCGCCGAGCATCGCGAGGAGTTCGAACGCGTGTTCAAGGGCGAAGCTGCGAGCGAAGGACAGCCGAAGGAGGCACCACGTCGCCAGCGTCACGGGATCGACGTGTGCACTGACCCAGACAATCCGGACGCGTTCTACATGCGGACGATGTATTGTGAGTGGTTCTTTGGTCCATTCGCCACGTTAGACGACGTTCTAACTGCGATGGACAAGCTCGATGCTGCTGATCCCTACTGGGATTACGATCCGTGCACGGTGCATCGTGGCGCGAATCCACTGCCGGATGACTACGTGTTTGGCTTTCCCGAGCTCACGAGCGAAGAGGCTACACGTGTGCGAGCGAACCGCCAGTCGGAAGCGAAGCGGAAGTCGATCCTGGCAGCGGTCAAGGCTGCGCAAGAGGCAGCCGTTCCGACCGTTCCGACCGTTCCGACCACAGAAGACACGCAAGATCGTGTCCCGGTTGAGCAGCATGGAGCCGTTCTGTGCGCTTACTGCCCCTCCATGGTGGACATTCAGGAGCTCTCTGACCATTACCTGCGTGTCCATGGCGTCAAGCTTCCCGGATCTAAGGAGATGCTCCACTAATGCTTACTCATTCCCAAGCTCGGTTGGTGTTCCTCGTGCTCCTAATCGTGACGTTCGCGCTCTCCCTCACGGGATACCACTCCTATCGGCTGCTGCTCGCTCTCATCGCGTGTCTGGCAGTCGTGGAGTATCGACGTCCGTGACCGTGAGGCTGGGATCCAAGGTGTATTACACGCCTCCCGGAGTCCATCCTAACGGCTGTCGCTTGCCTGCGATCGTGATCGGGATCACGCACGAACGGAAGGTCACGATCCGGATGGAGGATGGCACGCACCGGAACGTGAGTCCCGAGAGGCTAGAGCCACGACGTTGAGAGCCTCTCGATGGACGCGGGATCCGGATCCTGGGCAGGCTAACCCTCGGATCTGCCGTTCCAACCACAGATCGTCGGTCGGAACGGTGGAAGTTGTAGGGAAACCAGGAGTTAAGTGGTGTCTGAGCGGAAATCCCTACAAAAACGGTCGGAACGGTCCCACCCTAGTAAACATAGGGGAGAAGTGGCCCGTTCCGACCGTTCCGACCGTTCCGACCATTCCTTAAGGCCCCGTGGTGCTGGCTGGCAGAGCTAGGCCCATTCTCCCTGCTCTCTTCTTCCCTCGGAACGGTCGGAACGGTAGGAAACAAAGTGGTAAGTAGATATGGGCGCTATGAGTTACACCGTTCCGACCGATCCACCCTCGGTCGGAACGCTCGGAACGCCCTACTAATACTAGCCTCAATCGCGTTCCGGGAGCCGTTCCGACCAGTTCGTATGCTCAGGATCCGAGTTCGTATCACGCGGTCCAGCCTACAGCCGGTAGGCTCTCGTGCTCCGGGAGCCGGAGCCGAAGTTCGTACACGAGCGTCAGATCGTCAGAAACGCTTATGATCCAATTATGTGACGCTCGAGATCGTCGATTTAGCTAAGGATCTGCATTTGGAGCGCCCGGAATCCGCGTATTTGCTTAGGAACGGATTATGGATCGGTGCGAATGTGCAGAAACGCTTAGGAACGGATTATGGAATCGCAGAATCCGCAGATATGTAGGACTTTCGCATTTGGATTCCGCGTCCCGAGCTCCGGGCCTACGTTCACTAGGACGATCTGCGAAACACGCAGAATCCCTTACGAACGGATTATGGATCCGGGCAGATCGACGGATATGTAGGACTTTCGCATTTGGATTCGCGGAACGCGCGATTTCCTAGGACTTTCGTATTTGGATCCGAGGCTCGGACTCTTCGGAGCAGAGTTCCGATCTCTTCGTGCCAACGTTCGAACGTTTGACGTGCAACGTTCGAACGTTCGGAGCCAACGTTCGAACGTTAGCCGTCAACGTTCGAACGTTGACAGTCAGAGAGTCGCGGGAGTGGCGCAGGGAGTGGCGCAGGGAGTGGCGCAGCAGCCGGAGTCGGCAGAGAGTCGAACGTTGAGAGGCAAAGAGTCGGAACGCGCGGATTTGCCTAGGAACGATATTTGGAACGATGGGAACGCGCAGATTTCCTTAGGAACGAGTTATGGAACGCTCGAGATCCGCGATTTCGTAGGACTTTCGCATTTGGATTCGCGGAATCGACGGATTTGCCTAGGAACGGATTATGGATTTCGCGAATCCGCAGAAACCAAGGACTTTCGCATTTGGATCCGGGCCTCCGGACTTCATGACATCCCTTCGCCTCTAGATCTGTTGTTCGCCCACGGCTCGAGCCACCACAGGCAGTGCCACCAGATCTGTTGTTCGATGCGCAGCAGGCTACCATTAGGATTGTTCGCCCGGAGGCTTTCTGATCTTTCTACGATGCCGGGATCGCCTGTCGGCTCCACCTCGGAGCCAACAGGCAGGGTAGGTGAGGGTAGAGGGTGGCTCCCGATCGGAGCCAAGGCAGGCTGCTACGCGCTGAGATCGACTCTGTGCTGACGCATGCACTCCAGCGTGACCACGCGGAGCGCACGGCCGAAGAGTTCCTTCGCCGCACGCGTGTCTCTGCAGTCACGTGGACCACGCTTGCAGGCGTGAAGCTCCGCGTCGATCAGGATCTGGCGAGCATCAGACCAGTCATCGAAGCTCGTGTCCCGGATGCAGGAACTGTAGCCAACGAGGTAGTGGTTAGCCTTCGCGATCGCGAGCGCAGCCTGAGCCAGTTGCAGAGCGTAGTCTGAGCGCTTCCCTTGGAACCGCGTCACCGTCGTTGCCTTCATGTGCCTGTCCTCCGGAGTCGAGTGAAGGGAGCCACAGAGCGTGGCTCCCGGTTCCTACTAGCCTTCGTCTTCCATCGCAGCCTGATCCATGGCTGCTTCGCACTCTCCGCACAGCCCGTCGAACATGCCATCCGGCGAAGAGGTTCGAACGTGAGGGTGGCGCGGGCAACGTCGAGCGTCACCCTGATACCCGAAGCGCTCCGCTTCGCGTTCGAACTCGATCAGATCGTCTTCGTGTCCCGGATCACCGTATGCCATGTGCCTGTCTCCCTTCAAGCGCTCCGACTCCCGGAGCGCTGGTGCTGTGCCTGTTAGCCGACGACCGTGATCCCGTAGTGTGCCAGCGGGATGACGTTCGCCTGATCCGCCTGATTGCTGGCCAAGACGACCGGAGCGAAACGACCTTCGGCGTTGCACGCGATCAGGTAGCGCGTGTCCTGAAGCGTGCGGCCGATGAGTGCGAGCTTCTTGCTGAGCGTCTTCTCCGCGTTCGCGTAGGTGGCGTAGGTGGTGGTCGTCTGGAGCAGATTCATTAGCGGATCTCCTTGGAAGCGAGCTTCGCAGCCTCAACGTGACGACCTTCGCGGCGGAGCCGAAGCACTTCGGCGTTGCGGAGGTTCAGGAGCCGTGCGATCCGGCGGTCACTGGCTGAGAGCGTCTTCGTCATGAGAGTATCTTCCTAGAGTCTGCGCAGAGAGTCAAGCACGAATCCAGGCTAGCCAGACTAGCCTATTCGCCGAACCGTGGCAACGACCGTGTGCGCAGCAGATCCGGGATCCGGTGCAGACAGCGCTTGCACGTCACCTTGGACGGCTCAGCGCTGACAGAGTAGCGCGCATCCTGAGCAGCCTGTCCACAGGCAGTGTAACGGCTCAGACCGTCGGTGTCGTTCCGGTCAGCGGTGAAGTGCGTGGTCACGGAATCTCCTAGTCGTTGCTGCGCACGATGCGCAGATACGCGTCATGAGTGCAGGTGAGCCGAAGCTCAAACATGTCCTTGATGATCCGCTTCCCGCGGCGAACGTTGCCAAGCACTTCCACCGTGGCACCGTGCCGAGCAGCACGAGCCTTGAACGTGGGCAGATCCCGATCGAGCACGACGACGTTGAAGTGAAGCATGAGGGTATCTTCCCAGAGTCTGCACAGCAAGTCAAGCACGAATCCAACCTACGCAGGCTAGAGGTTTGGGTAGTCTGCCACGAACTCGAAGATGTGCGACTCACGCCCGGAAGGGTCATCCATGATCCGGTAGAGCGTGTAGCCGTGACCGTTGGACCAGACGACCTTGACGACTTGCCCGACAGACAGAACCGGCATTTCCGTTCCCATGGGATCTCCTACCAGCGCTTCCGCGCCAAGCTAGCCTTCCGTTGCGCTTCCATCTCTGCATGCTGCCTGCGTCCAGAACGCGCAGCCGCACTGTTGTCACGGACCTTCGAAGGTGGCCTCTGCTTGGGTGCCACTGCCTCCAGTGCTGTCCATGCTGCCTTGACAGCTTCCCGGTTCTCGGGAGACGGATGGAGACGAGCCGTTTCACGGGCAAGGTCGAACGCTTCACGAAGGGTCATGGAGGTATGATCCCAAGGTCTGCACAGCAAGTCAAGCCCGATCGTCCGAACTCGTCTACGAGTGAGTCTACGAGCTCGGACAGGACGAGTCCGTCACCCTAGTAAACATAGGCGAGACGATTATGCGTACGCCCGGATCCTAGTAGGAAACGCGCGATTCCCGGAGCGATCGATCCGACTCCGTTCCATCCCTACTAGAGAACCATCGATCCGGGCGCAGTCCCTCGGGAGCGTCTTGACTTGCGCCTACAGCCAGTAGACACTACCTCTCCAGCCACAGGGTCCAAGACCCTACGATCGATAGGGTTTACGGGTTATGTCAGCAGAAGCCAAAGGACGACGGTCACGGCATCATGCGGCACGGGAAGCTGCGCAGAAGATCCTCAACGATGAGATCTATCAGCGCAACTTGCTGATGCGTGCACAGACGGGAGACCTGTCACCGCAGATGGAGGTTCGTCTGTGGGAGCATGTCTATGGCAAGCCTGTTGACGAAGTGATCATCAGTAAGGAAGACGATCTATCCGATCTCACCGAAGAGCAACTGTTCGAGTTAGCCACGGAGCTCCGTGACTATCTCAAGGGTGAGCAACAGCAAGACGATCCGACGATCAACTAACTTCGTTGGGCATCTTCGACACCATCCTCCCTCCGTCTCCCACCCTCGACTCTCCCGAGAGCGCGCCTAAGCGCACGCGTGAAGACGCGTTGCGCGTGCTCGCGCGCGTAGAGCAGGAAGTGAAGCGGAGACGCTGGAAGAAGGATCCCGTCGCATGGTGTGAGGAGCGCTTAGGTGAGACGCTCTGGTCTCTCCAGAAGCGAACCATGTGGGCTGTAAGGGACCATCGTAAGACGGTCGTCAAGTCATGCCACGCAGTCTCTAAGTCACATACGGCATCACGCATCACGGCATGGTGGCTCGACATCCACAAGCCGGGAGAAGCGTTCGTCGTCACGAGTGCCTCCACAGCATCGCAGGTAAGAGCGGTCCTCTGGCGAGAGATCGGCAGAGCGCATTCACTCGGAGACCTGAACGGTCGCTGCAATCAGACCGAGTGGCTGATGGAGGTGAATGGTAAGGAAGAACTCGTGGCGATGGGCCGAAAGCCTGACGAGTTCGATGCCACTGCGTTTCAGGGGATCCATGCACCGAAGGTGTTGGTGATCTTCGACGAAGCGTGTGGTATCAACGGTCCACTGTGGGACGCAGCCGACTCTCTGATCGCGAACGCCGATTCGAAGTTTCTGGCCATCGGAAACCCAGACGATCCTCAGACAGAGTTCTACGACATCTGTAAGCCCGGTTCCGGGTGGCATGTCCTGTCGATTAGCGCGTTCGAGACGCCTAATCTAACAGGCGAATCCATGCCGAAGATCGTGTTGGATCAGCTAATCTCCAAGATCTATGTCGAAGAGAAGCGCAGGAAGTGGGCACCCACGTGGGAGTGGAACACAGAAGGGACACGCGTCGAACCACCGACGGCTGTGGCCACTGGCAAGATCGCGCGGCATGAGTCGGCGCATCCCTTCTGGTTCTCTAAGGTCCTCGGTGAATTTCCGATCCAGTCCGATGCGAGCGGACTCATCCCACTCGCGTGGATTCACGCAGCGCAACAGCGGACGCTGAAGGGCGACGGCAAGAACGAGCTCGGTGTAGACGTGGGTGCAGGTGGTGACGAGTCTACTTGTGCGCATAATCGCGGTGGCGTGGTTCGTATCATATGGTCTAATCGTAACCCTGATACGATGGCAACGTGTGGTGAGATCATCGCGTCGCTTCGTAAGACCAGTGCCACCGTCGCTAAGATTGACAGTATCGGTATCGGACGCGGAGTCGCCGACAGAGGCAAGGAGCTTGCTGCGCCTATCGTGGCCGTGAACGTGGGCGAGATGCCCATGCAGCGGAGACGCAACAAGCAGAAGACGCGTCTGGAGGAACCGGATCCCGAGGACTTCATCAACCTGAAGGCCGAAGCCTGTTGGGGCGTCCGGGAGATGTTCGAGCGTGGCGAAGTGGACATCGATCCAGAGGACGAGGATCTGGCCACGGAGCTCGCGAACATTCGCTACTCACGCACGTCCTCCGGTAAGTTGAAGATCGAGTCCAAAGACGATTACAAGCGACGCACGAAGCTCCTGTCTCCGAACCGATTCGACGCGTTGGTGCTCGCACTAATGCCGATTCCGGAAGAGGAGAAGGACAGCACATGCGCGTGGTGAAGGAGTAGCATGTTTCCACCTGTCGTTCGAGAGATGGTGATGGCCGGACTGAGACAGGCGTTCTCAGCGTTCGGAGCCTTCCTCATTGGGAAGGGCGTCATGCAGGGTGGCGATCTCGAGTTGTTCGTCAGCGGCATGGCGGCACTCGCGATCGGTCTCGGTGGCGCGCTGTGGACCGTCGCGCGCAAGCGCGTGAAGTTCCTCGCAGCCTTGGCGTCGCCTCAGGAGATGACGGAGCATCAGCTTGAAGCGGTGATGCAGGATCCCACGAAGGAGATGCCACCGCTGAACAAGCCGAAGGACAAGCAGCCATACATCAAGACGGTGGTGGCACCGTAGCATGTTCGAAGAACTGCGTTCGCTCAGCGACCTAACGAGTCGAATCAAGTTCGCCGTCAAAGCCGGTCTTGGCTTCGACGGTGCACGCGATTACTTCGCTCGCTTCGGTTACAAGCGAGTGCTCACGGCTGACGACTACCGTGCACGCTTCGAGCGAGACGGCATGGCCGCACGCATCGTGGAGACGATGCCGAAGGCCACGTGGCGCGGTGGTGGCGAACTGATCGAGGATGAGAATCCCGACAACGTCACGGACTTCGAGAAGCAGTGGATGGAGTTCGCCAAGCGTGTGAACCTGTGGCCTACCTTCCAGCGTGCAGACGTGCTCGCAGGTATGGGACAGTTCGCCGTGATCCTGATCGGTGCTCCGGGCAACGTGACGACACCGTTACCGAATCCGCTGAAGCTGGAGGACATCAAGTATCTGATGCCCTACGGTCAGGATAAGACATCCATCGATCCGATGGACTACGAGACGGACTTCGAGGACGAGCGCTTCGGCATGCCGAAGTTCTATACCCTCAAGGCGTCTACTGCGGCGAACTGGCGAGCGACCGTGGACAAGAAGGTTCACTGGTCACGCATCGTGCACGTCGCGGACGGTCTGCTCGATTCGAACTTGTTCGGTGAGCCACGGCTCCAGCGGATCTGGAACTACTTGGACGATCTGCTGAAGCTCAGTGGTGGAGGCAGCGAAGCGTTCTGGATCCGCGCGAATCAGGGGATTCAGTTCGACATCGACAAGGAGATCCCGGCCAAGGACGCGGACATCGAGAAGCTGAAGGAGCAGGCCGAGAACTACAAGCACGACATCGATCGTGTGCTGCGCACACGCGGTGTCAAGGTGAACACGCTCGGCTCGGACGTGGCGAACTTCGACCGCAACACGGAGACCGTGGTGCAGTTGATCTCCGCTGCTACCGGCATTCCGTTCCGTATCCTGACAGGCAGCGAGCGTGGAGAGCTTGCTTCGACGCAGGACAAGAACAACTGGAACGAGCGAGTCAGTGACCGACGGTTGTATTTCGCGGATCCCTTCGTCGTGCGTCCGTTCGTGGCGCGTCTCGTGGAGCATCAGGCACTGGCGGAAGTCGATTACGAGATCCGGTGGCCCGAGATTCAGGATCTGGACGAGATGGAGAAGGCTGCACTGGCTGGTGCCATCGCGAAGGTCAACAAGGATCAGGGTGAGATCGTCGTCACGTCGAATGAGATCCGAGACCGCGTGTGGGGCTGGGAGCCTCTGTCGCCTGAGGAGATGGCCATAGAGGACGAGGACGAGGAGGAAGTCTCCGTCGGTAATCCTGACGAAGAGGACGAGGAAGACGCTGCACCACGCGCGGCATCGCGCAAGGTGGTGAAGATCAATCCATGGCTCAAGCGAAAGAGACGAGCGCTGTCAATCGTGCGGCAGACCGTCACGTCAAAGCGTTCAGTCGCACGATGAGACGTGCGTTCGACGCAGCCGTGCGGAGCATCGCATTGGGTGAGGCAGTGATGCACGCCAAGCGAGCGAACCGAGGTGGCCTAGAGAATCAGGTCGCACTCGCTATGCGCGCGCAAGAGGAAGTGCTGCGTCTTCAGTTGCCGGATCTCTTCGCTGACGTGTGGGTCTCTGGTGCGAAGGCCGCACAGCGTGAGCTCGATAAGGGTGTGCGTGCGCTGAAGAAGGGCGATCCGCCACCGACGATTCCTAATCCGAAGGACGTGAAGCCAGAGTTCGACTTCGCGCGTTCGAACTGGCAAGCCAAGATCTATGCTCAGTCTCAGTCGGCCAACCTGATCACGAACATCACGGCTGAGACGAAATCAGCCGTTCGCACGATCATGTCGGAAGCGTTCCGAGACAAGGGAATCCCACCAGCGCAGACCGCGCGCATGATCCGTGAGGTGGTCGGCCTTACTCCACAGCAGGCTGCATCTGTCCTCAAGCTTCGTAATCGGCTGGTGGAGAATCCAGGGAAGTTAGTCTATGCCGGTAAGACGCCCATCCGTGTCCCAGCGAACGGCATCAGTGCAGACCGACTCGACCGAGCACTCGAAGCCTACGGTTCCAGACTTCGTAACTCCCGAGCGCTTACGATCGCTCGCACCGAGACTATTGCAACGGCGAATGAAGGCCAGCGGCAACTGTGGCTGTACAGACAAAAGCAGGGAGACCTAACAGGTCGCGAACGTCGTAAGTGGATCACTTCCTTTGGCGCATGTCCCATCTGTGCCGGATTGAACGGGACGCTGACGACGATTACGGAGCCATTCGCTCCGGGAGTCATGGGTCCGCCTGCTCACCCTCGGTGTCGGTGTACGCAGTCGTTGGTCTTGATCCCGAAGAAGGATGTCCCCTTCATTCCGCCTACGCCACCGATTGCATCGCCTGTTGCGCCACCGCAATCCTTCGTGCCTCCGCAGTTGGTGCCTAAGCCACCAGTGGCCGCAGCGCCGACACCTGTTGCCGTGCCACAGGCTCCGCCAATCCTGGCTCCAACGAAGCCAGCGACGCCACGCACGACACTACCGGGTGTCACAGGCAAGGAGTCGCGCAAGAAGGCGAAGCTGATTCAGGCCGCAGTGGATCGTGAGTTTCAGCGACTCGCAGACCAGTTCCCCAAGGTCAATCAACTTCTGTTGAACCGTAAGCTCCGTAGTGTTCAGATCATGGAGAAGATCCCAGGTCACGACACAGCGAACGGTGTCTACTACTCTCACTACAAGAGGATCGCTCTCAAGGTAGACGCCCATCCGCACGTGGATGTGAACATGTCCTATCGGACAGGACAGTGGTCCATCTCGAAGTCTACGCGCGATATCGTGGAGACGTTCCGTCACGAGCTCGGACACCACGTCCACATGACGGCTATGTCGAAGCGAGCACAAGCTGAGTGGGTCAGCGTCTACGACGAGATGCTGAAGCGCTCCAAGTCGCGCTGGTCTTCAGAGAGCATCCATCAGTCCATTAGCGAATATGCTGCGACCAACAAGGAGGAACTCTTCGCGGAGTCCTTCACGATGTATGGGCATCGGCAGTATGGGAAGGGCAACAGCGCACGCTTGCCCAAGCTCGTTGAGGACTTCATGAAGAAGTGGGTCGGTGAGGCACGCACGCTCACGGGCCTTCGCGTGAAGTCTCTGCGCATTACGGAGCTCACGATCAGCGTGATGCGGCAGCGCGTGGCGCACGGTGAAGCACTGTCCACGATGGCCGCAGACTACGGCGTCTCAGTGG
>Ga0247823_10001687_pt1 | contig 18281 bp, 18 predicted proteins | sample 13C_PalmiticAcid_2_FD_192426 | JGI IMG/M metagenome (GOLD analysis project Ga0247823, IMG submission 192426) | Soil microbial communities from agricultural site in Penn Yan, New York, United States - 13C_PalmiticAcid_Day30 | ecosystem: Environmental > Terrestrial > Soil > Agricultural land... | reverse complement strand
GATCCATACCCGCCGCGAATTCAGGCGGGCGGGGTCGTCCGCCGACTCTTCCGACAGGATCGGATCGTCGGGCCGCGCGCTGCGCAGCATATCGATGATTAACCGGTTCGCTTCACGATCCCCCCGAGCCCCATCGGCCCCTTCCGACTGGATCCGAAGCAGCAGCTTGCCCGCCGCGTCGGCGATGGCATGCGCCAGGGTCGCGTCCGTCATGCGCGGACGCCCGGTGCTGCGTGAAATCGTGCTGCGCGGAAAGCGGCGTCAGCGGCGGCGGCGAAGCTCGCGGCGCTTGGCCGCGCCGTTGCCGGCCATACGCAATTTCCGCCAGCGTGCCTTCTGGCGATAAAAGAGCGCCGCCCCCGTCGCACCTGCCACCAAAGCGGCGAGGATGCCGTAAGCGATCCACTCGCGGGCCTCGAACTCGACCAACTCGCAACTCCACAACGCGACACGACAGACCTGCCGGTCATAACACTGGAGACCAGATACCGAGGATGCGTTCGATGATCAATTCCGCAGCTTCCTCCGGGCTGGTCCGTGTCGTGTCGATGCGGATTTCGGGATTTAAGGGTGCCTCATAGGGGCTTGAGATGCCGGTGAAATTGGCGATCTCGCCGGCGCGCGCTTTTTTATAGAGCCCCTTCACGTCGCGGCGTTCGGCCTCCTCGATCGGGGTGTCGATGTGGATTTCGAAGAACTCGCCTTCGGGAATCATGTCGCGCACCATTTCGCGTTCGGCGCGGAATGGCGAGATGAACGCGGTCAGGACGATCAGCCCCGCATCGGTCATCAGCTTGGCGACCTCGCCCACGCGGCGGATATTCTCGACCCGGCCGGCATCGCTGAAATCGAGGTCGCGGTTCAGGCCGTGGCGGATATTGTCGCCGTCGAGCAGGAAGCTGTGCTTGCCCATCGCGTGCAGCTTCTTCTCGACCAGGTTGGCGATGGTCGATTTGCCCGATCCCGAAAGGCCGGTGAACCACAACAGGCGTGAATTCTGGCCCTTTTGCGCGGCATGCGCCTCGCGCGTGATCTCGACCGCCTGCCAATGGACATTCTGCGCGCGGCGCAGCGCCCGGTCGATCATCCCCGCTGCCACGGTGGCATTGGTGATCTTGTCGATCAGGATGAACCCGCCAAGGTCGTGATCTTCCGTATAGGGTTCGAACACCACGCCACGGTCGGTCACGACCTCGGCCACGCCGATATCGTTGAGCGCCAGCGTCCTGGTGGACAGTTTCGCCAGCGTGTTGACGTCGATCGCATGTTCCGGCTCGCGGATCGTCGCGCTCACCGTCTGCGTACCGAGCTTGAGCCAGTAGCTGCGCCCGGGCAGCAGCGGCTGCTGGTCCATCCATACGATCGTCGCGCTGAACTGGTCTGCCACTTCGGACGGATTGCCCGCCGCGACGATCACGTCGCCGCGCGAACAGTCGATCTCGTCGGTCAGCGTCAGCGTGACAGACTGGTCGCGTCCGGCTTCGGCAAGATCGCCGTCGAACGTGACGATCCGCGCGACGCTGCTGGTGCGGCCCGAGGGCAGGACGCGAACCTTGTCGCCCGGCTTGATCGTGCCGCTGGCGATGGTGCCTGCAAACCCGCGAAAGTCGAGATTGGGGCGGTTGACCCATTGCACCGGCATCCGGAACGGACGATCCTCGCCCGCGCTGCCGACCGGCACTTCCTCCAGATGCGCGATCAGCGCGGGGCCGGTGTACCAGGGCGTGTTGTCGCTCGCCGCGGTGATATTGTCGCCCTTGAAGCCCGAGATCGGAATCGCGGTGAATTCGTCGATGCCGATGCTGGTGGCGAACTCGCGATAGTCGGCGACGATGTCGTCGAACTTCGCCTGATCGTAGCCGACCAGATCCATCTTGTTCACCGCCAGCACGATGTGGCGGATGCCGATCAGGTGGGCGAGGAAGCTGTGCCGTCGCGTCTGCGTCAGCACGCCCTTGCGCGCGTCGATCAGGATCACGGCGAGGTCGGCGGTCGATGCGCCGGTCACCATGTTGCGGGTGTACTGCTCATGGCCGGGCGTGTCGGCGACGATGAACTTGCGCTTCTCGGTTGCGAAAAAGCGATAGGCGACGTCGATCGTGATGCCCTGCTCGCGCTCGGCGGCGAGGCCGTCGACCAGCAGCGCGAAGTCGATCTCCTGCCCCTGCGTGCCCAGGCGCTTGCTGTCGGCCTCCAGCGCGGCGAGCTGATCCTCGAAGATCATCTTGCTGTCGTAGAGCAGGCGGCCGATCAGCGTGGACTTGCCGTCGTCCACCGATCCGCAGGTGATGAAGCGCAGCAACGACTTGGACTGATGCTGCGCCAGATAGGCGCCGATGTCGGACGCGATCAGCGCGTCGGGGCGATAGCTGGAGGTCATCAGAAATACCCCTCCTGCTTCTTCTTCTCCATCGATGCCGCCTGGTCGTGGTCGATCGCGCGGCCCTGGCGTTCGCTGGTGGTGGTCAGCAGCATTTCCTGGATCACCTCGTCCAGCGTCGCGGCGGTGCTCTCGACCGCGCCGGTCAGCGGGTAGCAGCCCAATGTGCGGAAGCGGATCGACCGTTCGACCGGCACTTCGCCGTCCAGCGGGAAGCGCTCGTCATCGACCATCAGCGTCAGTCCGCCGCGCACCACGGTCGGGCGCGGCGCTGCGAAATAGAGCGGGACGATCTCGATATTTTCGGCGCGGATATATTGCCAGATATCCAACTCGGTCCAGTTGGAGATCGGGAACACCCGCATGCTCTCGCCCTTGGCCTTGCGCGCATTGTAGAGCCGCCACAGCTCGGGCCGTTGCGCCTTGGGATCCCAGCGATGGCTGGCGGAGCGGAAGCTGAACACGCGCTCCTTGGCGCGGCTCTTTTCCTCGTCGCGCCGCGCGCCGCCGAACGCCGCGTCGAAGCCATATTTGTCGAGCGCCTGCTTGAGCCCTTCGGTCTTCCATAGGTCGGTGTGCAGCCCGCCATGGTCGAACGGGTTGATCCCGCGCGCCTCGGCCTCGGGGTTGCGGTGGACCAGCAGCTCCATCCCGGCGTCGCGCGCGGCCTTGTCGCGCAGCGCGTACATGTCGCGGAACTTCCACGTCGTATCGACATGGAGCAGCGGGAAGGGGGGCGGGGCGGGGTAGAAGGCTTTCTTGGCGAGGTGGAGCATCACCGCGCTGTCCTTGCCGATCGAATAGAGCATCACGGGACGCTCCGCCTCGGCCACGACTTCGCGCAGGATATGGATGCTCTCGGCCTCGAGCCGGGCAAGATGGGTAAGCGACTGCATGGCCGCCGACTTAGTCACACGAACCCGGCGCTGCGATCTAGATAAAGTTTAGGCCGCTTGAGGCCAAAGCGGGGCGGGGGTCACCCCGAATGCTTGGACGCGAGCCTCCAGCCTTCCGGCCCCTTGACCATCGCTACGCCGCATCCCTTGCAGCGCCCGCGATACCAGCCGGTGCCGGTCACGACCGTGGCGCGGTCCCGCTCGTGTTGGCCGAACGCGCAGCGCGCGAGTTGGACGATGTGCATGAACGCCGATCCTTCACCCGGAATGGCGTCAGTACACATCGAATCTTTCGGTATAGGGACAGCCGAAATCGGTCAGCCGTTGCTGTCCTGCCGTGGCTTGCCGACGCCGACCAGCTGGAGGCCTGCGCGCTCCGCCTCGGCGGCGGGATAGATGTTGCGAAGGTCGATCAGCAGCGGCTGATTGAGCAGCGACTTCATCCGGTTGAGGTCCAGCGCGCGGAACGCGTCCCATTCGGTGACGATCACCAATGCGTCCGCCCCCTCGGCGGCGGCATAGGGGCTGGCGGCGAACTCGACGTTCTTGATCACCAGCTTGGCCTGTTCGACGCCTTCGGGGTCGAACGCCTTTACGTTCGCGCCGGCGTCCTGCAGCGTCTGGATGATCGCGATCGACGGCGCGTCGCGCATATCGTCGGTGTTGGGCTTGAAGGTCAGGCCGAGGATCGCGACGGTCTTGCCGCGCACTTCGCCGCCCATCGCCTTGATGACCTTGCGGCCCATTGCGCGCTTGCGGCTCTCGTTGACCTGCACCGTCGCCTCGACGATGCGCAGCGGCGATTCCGCGTCGTCGGCGGTCTTGAGCAGCGCCAGTGTGTCCTTGGGGAAGCACGATCCGCCATAGCCGGGGCCGGCATTCAGGAACTTGCGGCCAATGCGGTTATCCATGCCGATGCCGCGCGACACTTCCTGCACGTCCGCGCCGACCTGCTCGCACAGGTCCGCAATCTCGTTGATGAAGGTGATCTTGACCGCCAGGAACGCGTTGGCGGCATATTTGATCAGCTCGGCGGTGCGGCGGCCGGTGAACATCACCGGGGCCGACTGGTTGAGCGACAAGGGGCGATAGACGCCGCGCATCACCTCGCTCGCGCGCTCGTCCTCGCTGCCCACCACGACGCGGTCGGGATGTTTGAAATCCTCGATCGCCGCGCCTTCGCGCAGGAATTCGGGGTTGGAGACGACCGTGATGCCCTTGTCCGGTGCGATCCGCTCGACGATCCGTTCGACCTCGTCGCCGGTGCCGACCGGTACGGTCGACTTGGTGACGATGACCGCGGGGCCGTCCAGCGCGGCGACGATCTCCTCGGCGGCGGCGAAGACATAGGACAGGTCGGCATGGCCGTCGCCGCGGCGGCTGGGCGTGCCGACGGCGATGAACACCGCGTCCGCGCCTTTCACGCCCTCGGCCAGGTCGGTGGTGAAGGACAGGCGTCCGGCCTGAACGTTCGACGCGACCAGCTCGGCCAGGCCCGGCTCATAGATCGGCATCACATTCTGGTGGAGCAGCTCGATCTTGCGGGCGTCCTTGTCCACGCAAACCACATCGTGCCCGAAGTCGGAGAAGCAGGCTCCCGAAACAAGGCCGACATAGCCGGTGCCGATCATCGCAATACGCACGCCAAAGCCCTTTCGCTGAACCTCAGCGCGCTCTTAGCGCAACAGGGGGGGACGGCAAGTGGTGCCGGGCGGGCACGGATTGGGCCGCGCGGGCGCCGGCCACAAAAAAACGCGCAATCCGTAGGGACGCGCGTTCCTCGATTTTGGCGAAGAGAGCCCGGACGGGTCGAGAGTCGCGGACCATCCGCAGCTCCGCCCACCCGGGCTATCCGGGGTTACCAGGGACGAAGATCTTCGCCGTAGCCTTCCCGAAAAAGGAAATCGAACATTCATTTTCTCCCATCGTACGCAGTTACGCGCACGATCGGATACTTAACCGAATTTTAACTTTGAATCAAGGATTCTGACAGCGGTGGACAGATCGCGTGCCCGCGCCGGTCGTTTCGTCCTTAAGAGTTCCTTCAAGAGTGGGGGTTATTCGCGGATCTGATGTCCGAGCGTGTCGAACCTGCCGCTGCCACGAATCCGCCGCCTGAGGCGGGGGGTGCCGTGTCGACCGGCCTTCCGGCGATGCTGGATGCGCCGATGCCGATGGTCCTGTCGCGCAACCGCCCGGTGTCGCGGCGCGATGGGGATACGGGGCAGGCGACCGGCCTGTGGCGGGCGCTATCGCTTTGTGAAATATCGAATTTTCAATCGCTTCGGCGGCATCTCGGGCGTCCGCGCGCGGATACGCTGGTGCGCGATCTCGCCGATCATATCGGGCGGATCGAACCCGATATCCGCCTCGCCGCGGCGGGGCGTTCGCTGCTCGAACTCTCGTTCGAAGCCGATTCGGCCGAATCCGCCACCGCGGTGGTCGAACGGCTCGCCCGGGAATTTACCCGCACTGTCGATCTAGACGGCGAGCGTCATGTGATTCAGCTCCGCTGGGGTATCGCGGCGGCGCCCGCGGTGGAAGATGACGAGGTCCGCCTGACCGAAGCCGCCGAATCCGCACTGGCGCAGGCGCGCGCCGAATCGCGGATCGTCATGCTCGATCTGTCGCAGACCGACATCGCGTTCGACCGGCTGGCGCTGATTCGCGAGCTGCCGCGGGCGATCAACTCGGGCCAGCTCTTCCTGCAATATCAGCCCAAGGTCCATGTCCGGAAGGAAGCGGTGACCGGGGCCGAGGCGCTGGTGCGCTGGCGCCATCCGGTGCGCGGGCTGATTTTGCCCGGCGACTTCATCTCGGCGGCCGAAGAGGGTGGCGAGATCGCCGGCCTCACGCTGTGGACGCTGCGTCAGGTGATCGCCGACCAGCAGGTGCTGGCCGCACACGGGCACGACATGCCCGTATTCATCAACATCTCGGGCGTGCTGCTGGCCGACGGCGCCTTCGTGACCGAGGCGTGCCGCATCATCCGCGAGACCGGCGCCAAGATCGGGTTCGAGATTACCGAGACCGCGGTGATCCGCGATCCCGACAGCGCGATCCGCCATCTCCAGTCCTTCTCGGAGATCGGCATCCCGCTTGCGATCGACGATTATGGCGCAGGCCTCTCGTCGCTCGCCTATCTCAAGCAGCTCCCCGCGACCGAGCTCAAGATCGACAAGATGTTCGTGATGCAGCTCACCAGCAGCAACCGCGATCCGCTGATCGTCCGCTCGACCATCGACCTTGCCCACGCGCTGGAGATGGAAGTGACCGCCGAGGGCGTCGAAACGCCCGCCGCACTGGCGCTGCTCAGCGTGATGGGCTGCGACATGGTCCAGGGTTTCCTGATCAGCCGTCCGGTGGCGCTCGACGCCTTTATCCGTTTCCTCGACGAGGAAGGGCACAAGGCCGCTTCGGCGATCCGGCCGACCTTCGCGCGGCCGGAGGGCTTCTGGCGCAAGAGCGGCTGATGCGCCGGCTTCTCGCCATCGCCGCGGCTTTGACACTGGGGCTGTCGGTCCCGGCGTTCGCGCAGCAACGCGACGCGGATACGCTGATCGACCGCGCCAAGGCGGCGATGATCGCCGAGCCGGGTGAGGCGCTGAAACTCGCCGGAGAGGCCGAGAAGCGCGCCGCCGCCATCGTCGATCCGCGCGCCAAAGCGACCGCGATCGCCACCGCCTTGTGGTTGCAGAGCGAAGCCTCGATCCGCACCCGCGATGCCAAGGGCGCTGCGCCGCGTATCGCCCGCGCGCTCCGCCTGATCAGCGCCTATCCCGAGCCGAGCAAGCTGCGCGGCGACCTGCTCCTCGCGCGCGCCGGCGTGCAGCAGGACGAGATGCGTCCGGCCGAAGCGCTCGCGTCGCTGCAGGAAGCGTTCAATATCTTCGGCGCGGTGGGAGAGAAGCGCAGCCAGTCGATCACGCTTCAGACGATCGCGACCCTCTATACCCAGGCCAATGATTTCGCGAGCGCGGACAAGTATTTCCGCCAGGCGGCCGAGGTCTATGAGGGCGATCCGCGCCTGTCGCTGTTCCTCTACAATAACCGCGGCAACGTGTTGCTCCGGCTGGAGAAGCCGGCCGAGGCCGTCGCCCAGTATCGCCGCGCGCTCGCCACGGCGCGTTCGCTCAACAGCGCGACGCTGCTGCCGCCGATCCTCATCAACCTCGCCCGCGCGCTCAACCACGACAAGAAGATCGGCGAGGCGGAAACCGCGATTGCCGAGGCACGCCGGCTGATCGCGGACGGGGCGTCGCCCAATTCGGAGCCGCTGCTGCTCGCGGTGTCGGCCCAGCTCGCCTTCGACCGCCACGATCTCGATCGTGCCAAGAGCCTGATCGAACGCAGCTTCGCCGGGGTCGATCTCGCGACCACGCCGATCGCGATGCGCGACGCGCACCTGATCGCCTACGATATCTACAGCGCGCGCGGTGAGAACCGGATGGCGCTCACGCATCTCGAACGCGTGCGCAATCTCGGCGACGAGGCGGCCCAGCTCGCCACCTCGACCAATATCGCGCTGATGGCCGCACGGTTCGACTATGCGAACCAGGAACTGCGTATCGCCAACCTCAAGGCGGACGAAGCGCGGCGGGAGGCGGAATTCCAGCGCACCTTGCTGATCGGAGTCGGCGGCGCCACGCTGATCATCATCACGCTGCTCAGCATCGGCCTGTTCACCATCCGGCGCAGCCGCAACCAGGTGCGCGCCGCGAACGTCGAGCTCGGCCAGACCAACGTCGCGCTGGAGAAGGCGCTGAAGGCGAAGACCGAGTTCCTCGCGACCACCAGCCACGAGATCCGCACGCCGCTGAACGGCATCCTCGGCATGACCCAGATCATGTTGCGCGACCCGTCGATGCCGGCGCAGACGCGCGACCGGCTGGGGATCGTCCATGGCGCGGGCATGACGATGCGCGCGCTGGTCGACGACATCCTCGACGTCGCCAAGATGGAGACCGGCAACCTCACGGTCGAGCTCGCCCCGACCGACCTTCACGCGATGCTGCGCGACGTCACCCGCATGTGGGAGGAGCAGGCGCGCGGCAAGGGGCTGGAGTTCAGGCTCGACACGCAGGACGCGCCGCACTGGGTCGAAACCGATGCCGGGCGGCTGCGGCAGATGCTGTTCAACCTGCTCTCGAACGCGCTAAAATTCACCGAAAAAGGCAGCGTCGCGGTCAAGGCGGAGGCAGCGAACGGCCGTCTGCGCATCGCGGTGACCGACAGCGGCATCGGCATCCCGGTGGAGAAGCACGAGGAGATCTTCGAATCCTTCCGTCAGGTCGATGCAGGCACCACGCGCAAATTCGGCGGCACTGGGCTTGGCCTCGCCATCGTCCGCAATCTTGCCCGCGCGCTCGACGGAGAGGTTTCGGTTTCGAGCATCGAGGGGGAGGGGACGACCTTCACCGTCGATCTGCCGCTGATCGAAGCCGCCGCACCCGATGGTGCCGGCGCGGCCGACGGACCGGGCGAGCCGGTGGTGGTGCTCGACCGCAACCCGATTGCGCGCGGTATGATCCGCACCCTGCTCGAGCCGCATTTCGCCGCGGTTCAGTTCGCCGCGACCCCGGACGAGGCGATCGGCATGCTCACCGGGGCAGGGCCGGTTCTGGTGCTTGCCGAGGAAGCGACGCTCAAGGCCGCCGGAGACGATGCCGTCGCGATTCTCGCCGGTCTGGCCAAGGCCGCGAAGGAGAAAGGTGCACGGACCGCTGTGCTATGGGTCAAGCCCGATGAGGCGATGCTCGCGACGCTGGCGGAGGCCGGGGCGGACACCGTCGTCGCCAAGCCGGTTGCGGGGGCGGCGCTGGTCGAGGCGCTGCTCGCCGGACGCCAAGAAAATTGTGCTACATCCACCGCAACCCGGCTTGTGTCCGAAGCGGCTTAAGACGATAGCACACATATGATATCCTCACCTCGCGACGCCAACGAGATGGGCAAAGCCCGCACATGAATATCCTGTTTATCGAAGATGACCCCATGAACCGCCGTGTCGTTCGCGACATGCTCGACGTGGCTGGCGCGTCGATGGCCGAAGCGGAGCATGCCGAGGAAGGGCTGCGGAAAATTGGTGCGGAGGATTTCGACGTCGTGCTCGTCGATCTGCGCATGCCCGGCATGGACGGGATCGAGGCGATCGAACGGATCCGCGCACGCGACGACGCCAAGGCCGAATTGCCGATCATCGTCGTCACCGCCGACACCGCGGTCGACCTGCGGGAGCGCTGCATGACCGCCGGCGCGGACGAGGTTCTGTTCAAGCCGGTGGCGATGGACGCGCTGTTCGACACGATCGGCCGCGTGCTCGCGCTGCGCAGCGGCGGCGAAGGCATGCTGCTCTAGTTTTTGGGTTGGCTAACGCCAACCGGTGCCGGCCCGCTCCGCAACAATCAATACGTCTTGATCGGAATGTTGATCCACGGGTTCTCGCGGAACCACTTGGTGATGATGTACTTGGTGCCCTTCACCACGGGACTGCCTTCGTGCAGCGTCGCCGGGTTGGGCGATCCGTCGGGTTTCATGTTGTTCCAGGCGAGCAGCAGCCCGCGCTTGGGCATCACGCGGATCCCCGCCTGCGGGAACCAGGTCGCGCCGCCTTCTTCGACCTCGCTGAGGTAGATCATCGTCGTCCAGGTGCGCTGTCCGCCCGACGCCTTCATCGCCTCCCAATAATCCTGATTCTCGCTGAACCAGTCATAATGCGGGCGGAACTGCTGGCCGGGCGCATAGCGCTGGCCCTGCATCGTCTCGCCATGTTCGGGCGGCAGGCCCAGCAGGTTCGCCATCCGCTCGTCGATCGGGCGCACGTCGGACGACCAGCGGTCGAGATCGCAGCTCTCGCTGGTGCGGAACTCAGGGTCTTCGGAGGCCGACAGCAGCGTCGAAGGGCGCCGGTTCGTGTCGATCAGGCGAATCAGCCTGTCGCACTCCGCGTCGCTCAGAAATGCGGGATAATAATAGATCTGCGCCGCATCGAGCTTGGCCTTGCGCACTGCCGGATTGGCTTCGAGGCGCGTCGTGATCTGCTGTCCGGCGCGCGCACGGCCGATCGATGCGCCGCCCTGTTTGGGTTTCGGTTTCGCGAAGATGCTCATGGACCTGCAACTTGCCGAGGGCGTCGTGAAACGCAAGAGGCCCGGCCGTTGCCGGCCGGGCCTCCGCACGTGACGATCTGTGACGATCTTACCAGAAGATGTCGTATTCCACGTCGACGACCTCGCCGCTGTAGATGTCCACCAGCAGCGCGTCGTTATAGTAGCGCACCCAGCGATACGAGCCATAGGCCGGGGGCAGGCGGTAGTAGAACGGATCGTTGATCCAGTAGCTGGACGAATACAGCATCGCGCCCAGCGTCAGGCCGATCGAAAAGCGCTGATAGCCGTAATTGTACCCGCGGGGGGCGTAGTAGCGCGGCAGCCGGTAGATGTTCCGGTTGCGGGTGCGATAGTCGCCCCAGTCGTAGCGGCGGTCCTGCCGCCAGCCGCGGTTCCAGTTGCTGCCCCGGTCGCCCCGCCAGTCGCGGCGGTCGTCACGACGGTCGTTGCGCCAGTCGCGGCGGTCGTCCCGACGATCCCCGCGCCAGTCGCGGCGGTCGTCACGGCGATCGTCGCGCCAGTCACGGCGGTCGTCGCGGCGGTCATCCCGGCGATCCTGACGCCAGTCGCGCTGACCCTCGGGCCGGTCCGGACGGACCTCCGGGCGATTTTCGCGGCGGTCCTGACGCCAGTCGCGCTGGCCGTCGGGGCGCTGCTGACGCCATTGCGGCGTCGTGCCTTCCGGTCGCTCCGGCCGCTGGAACTGCGGACGCTCGGGGCGCTCCGGCCGCTGGAATTGCGGACGTTCGGCGCGCTCGGGCCGCTGGAACTGCGGCTGCTGCGCACGCTGCTGTTCGCGCTGGGCACGGAATTGCTCCCGCTGCTCACGAAACTGCTCGCGCTGCTGCGACTGCGGACGCTCGGCGCCAGGCTGGCGCTGTTCGCGCTGCTCGCCGCCGCCACGGCCACGCCACTGGCCGCGCTCCTGCGCGATCGCCATGGTGGGGGTCAGGATGGTCGCGCCGATCAGCGCGGCCAGAACAAACTTCTTCATCTCGGTCCTCCGCTCCGGCAGAGCGCCGGCGTTCAGAATAACCCGCTAATGCATCGAGTCGGCTGACACGCGTCTGAATTGCGCTGACAGCATTGCGAAAGGATTCACTCGTCGGCTTCGACGGCCGTCGCCTGATCGTTCTGCTCTTCAGGTCCGGGATCGTCCTCGCCCCGCGCCATCCGCGCCGCGCGGCCGACCGCATCGATCAGCCGGGGATAGACGCCGCAGCGGCACAAATTGGTGATCGCCGCCGCGATCTCCTCGTCGGAAGGATTGCGGTTCTTCCGCAGCAGTGCCGACGCGGCCATCACCATGCCCGGGATGCAATAGCCGCACTGGCCGACATTGGCGGCCAGAAAGGCGCGCTGCACCGGATGCGCGCGATTCTCCGCCAGCCCCTCGATCGTGGTGACGAAGCTGCCCTCGATCGCGCCGATCGTCACCTGGCACGACCGCACCGCCGCGCCATCGATATCGACGGTGCACGCACCGCAATCGCCGCTGCCGCAGCCATATTTGGTTCCGGTCAGGTTGGAGGCGTCACGCAGCGCCCAGAGCAGCGGCGTGCTGGCATCGAGCTTGTACTGAACGGGCTGGTTGTTGACGGTGAAGCGGGTCATGCGGGGCGCACCCTAGAGCGTTTTCCGGCCGGATGAAATCGTCCGCCGTCCCTCTAGCCGAGCAGCCGCCCCAGCATCCGCCGCAGCGAAGCGCCGAGCGTATGCGAGACCAACCCCGCCTTGGCCTCGAGCAGTTCGGCGACCATGTCGTAATGCTCGGCCATCTCGGCATGGACCTGCTGCCCGCGCTCGGTATCGGCGCCACGGATGCGCCGCCGCTCCTCGCGCGCGCGTTCGCGGAAGAAGCGGATGTCGCAGGGATAGACGCCGTCGAGCGTATCGATCTTGTCCCCCTCGCTCATGCCATCAGCACCGGTTTGCCGCAGCGATAGCCGTCGACGCGGACATGCGCGGTGCCGATGCTCAGGCCGGCGACGCCCAGCACCTGGAATAGCGCCGTCTCCAGCGCGGGCGCGGTCTGCAACAGCTTGGCGACGACCTGATTCTTGCTGGGCAGGCCGATGCCCAGGCCAAGGCCGAGTATGTTGAGGTCGATGTCGGTCGATGCCAGCGTGGTGCTGAGCAGCGTCGATACCCCGTCGGTGGTCGCGATCGCCTTGGCCTGGTGCGCGGCGATCTCGGCCTTGGTGAAGCTCAGCGGCTGCCAGTTCGATGCCTCCAGCGCGCCATAGGCCTTGGCATCGACCGAGATCAGCGGCGCGCGGATCAGCGGGGCCGGGGTCAGCGCCGCGGCGCTCCCCGGGATCGAGCTGGTGACGGGCAGGTCCGCGATGGCGAGCTTGGCCACCCCGGCGCGCGCGCGCACCGCTGCGGTGTCGCGCGGGGCACAGGGCAGCGCGTCGAGGATCGCGCGCGCCGGCGCCACCTCGACGGCCAGCGGCAGCTTGACACCAAGACCCAGCAGCGGCCCGACTTCGGCGATCAGGTTGATCCGCGCCTGCGACGTGCTCACCTCGATCCCGCCGCGGTCGTTGACTACCATCCACGGGCTCGACTGCATCGTCTCGCCGATCTTCACCTCGGTACGCAGCGAGGTGAGGCCGGGCACGCTTCCTGCCAGGTCGAGCGTGATCGCGTTGCCGCGATTGGCGATCGACAGCATCGCGCCGAGCAGCTCGGTCGCGCGCATCTTGGCGACCAGTGCCGCCGCGCCGCCGCTGCCCGCAGCGCCCGCGCCTGCCAGATTGAGGCCGATCAGGTCGCCCAGCCGGATCGATTTCGGCGTGCCGGCGATCCCGGCCGCGACCGCGCCCAGCCCCTGGCCGCCGCTGACATCGTCGAGCGCCCGCAGCAGCGCGGGCATCTGGATGTTCTGCGTGAGCAGCTGGTCATAGGTCATCGCGCCGAGATTGGCGCGCACCGCGACCGCATCGAGGAACGCGAACAGGTTGAGGTCGACGCTGGCCAGTCCCTGATAGCTGACCAGCGACAGTCCGACGGTCGATCCGGTCAGGCCGCGCGTCAGGCTGTTGACCATGCCATTGTCGAACGCGGCCACGCCCGAACCGATCGACAACGCCCCCAGGTTGCGCTGCCCTGCGACCGCGCTGACGCTGGCGTCGTTGAAATGCAGCCCCAGTGCGCGCAGGAAATAGCTGGGGTTGGGATAGGTCGCCGTAACGCGCACCGCGTCGCCGGTCGGGTTCGCGGTGAAGGTCCGCGCGTTGCCGCTGCCTGCGACCAGCCCGGTCGCCACCTGCGCCGCCCCCGGCGATGCGACGCGGTTGGCGGTAAGCACGGCGCGGGCGCGGGTATCGGCGGCGGTCAGATCCTGCGCGGCGGACAGCGCGGCGGCGTCCACCGCCCCCTGCATCCGCCGCTTCTCGAGCGCGACCGCACCGACATCGATCGCGGCCGCGGTCGCGGCGAGCAGGAAGGGGAAGGCGCCCGCGACCAGCATCGCGGCGGCTCCGTCGCGGTCGCGCCACAGCGAACCGATCACGACGCCGTCCCCAGGATCACGCAGTCGCGCGTGATCGTCGATGGCGGCATCGGAATGAATTTCGCAAAGCCGAAGATCGGCAGCCAGGTCGCGTTATAGGATATCCGCACCCTCAGCCGTCCACCGGCCTCGGCCGTTGCACTGACTTCGCTCAGTCGCTCGGCGCGGACGAGGAAGTAGGACGGGCCGTTTGCGCTGACGTAACTGTTGACCATCGTCTGGCGTTCGGACAGCGTTTCTCCGGCAATACTATGCCGCGCAGCATCTGCTGCCAATTGTTGGACCGAATGTGCCGCGCCAAAGTAAAGGCCGTAGCTTATCATCCCTGCAAGCAGTGCGATAAGCACAGGCAACATGATCGCGAACTCGATGATCGCAGTGCCGCGTCTTTCCGAAACTAGGCGCATAAAGACTGCTCCTTGTTTACAGGAGTGTTCATACGCCGATTAAGTTAATGAATTATCGTTTCGGGTAAGCGCCGATCTCCATATCGGAAGCTCTTATCTTCCGAAACGGAGGATATATTATTCTCAGCCACGTGCCTGTAGCAGGGCGCTGCGCAGGCAGGTGCACACCGCTTCGTCGCGCTGGTTGAGCATGATGTGGCGGAAGGTGACGATGCCCTGTCCCGGGCGCGATTTGGACGGGCGCAGCTCGACCACTTCGGTCTCGGCGCGCAGCGTGTCGCCGATGAACACCGGCTTGGGCATGCGTACCTCGTCATAGCCGAGATTGGCGACCAGCGTGCCCAGCGTGGTGTCGCCGACCGAAATGCCGATCAGCAGCGCGAAGGTGAAAGTGCCGTTGACGACGATCCGCCCGAACTCGGTCGCGCCGGCATATTCGGCGTCGAGATGCAGCGGTTGCGGATTATGGGTGAGGGTGGAGACGAGCAGATTGTCGGTCTCGGTCACCGTGCGGCGCAGGTCGTGCACGATCCGGTCGCCCACCTGCCACTCGTCGAAATAGCGCCCAGCCATGTCCTGCTCTCCCTGTTTGCGCCTCACATAGCGCGCGTTCGCCGCCTGTCAGCCCCCGAACTGGGCGCGCAGCGCGTCCGTCAGGGGCGCGGCGGCCTCGCGGATCGCCGCGGTGTCGTCGCCCCAGGCCAGCGCCAGCGTGCGCGTGATGCCGAAGCCCGACAGCGCGGGACTCGCGACCCCCGGGTGCCGGTGCGATTCGGGAATCACCGTCGCGCCAAGCCCGGCCGCGACCATCTCCAATGCGCGGTCGTCATTGGTGGTGCGCAGCGCGAAGAAGGGGCGGATGCCGCGCCGCGTGAAATAGCGGCTGGTCTCCGACAGCGCCTCGCAGTTGCGCCGCACGATCATCGTCTCGCCCGCCAGCGCCTCGCCGGAAATCGTCACCTCGCCCGCCAGCGGATGCGCGGCGGGCAGGGCAAGGACGTAGGATTCGGTGCGCAGCGACTCCATCTCCGCGCCCGGCTCGCTTTGCGTCGCGGTCAGCGCCAGGTCGATCCGCCCGCGCGACAGATGCTGCGACAGCGCCGCGGCATTACCCTCGACCAGCTCGACCGCCAGTTCGGCGTGTGCGGCCTGCATCGCGAAGGCGGCCATCTCGGCGCTGGCGATCGTGTTCAGCACCCCCAGCCGCAGCGTCCCGCCCGGCGCCAGCCCGTCGATCGACGCCTGCGCCAGATTGAACTCGCGCTCGATCCGCCGCGCATGCACCGCGAAGCGCGCGCCCGCCTCGGTCAGCTCGACGCGCTGGCTGTTGCGGCGAAACAGCTTCGCACCGGTCTCGCGCTCCAGCTTGGCGATCCCGGCGGAGAGGGTTGGCTGCGAGACATTGGCCTGCGCTGCGGCTGCGGTGAACGTCCCGCTATCGATGACGGCAAGGAAATAGCGCAGCAGATAGCGGTCGATCATAGATGACATCTATGCTGTTGCGCGCCGCCTTTCAATTTTTCTCCGGCGCGTTCAGCCGCTAGAGTGCGGCAAAAGTCACAGGCCAAGAAGAATCCAGGAGAGCCGAATGAGCCTGCCCCAGATGGATTTCGCGCTGAGCGAGACCGCGGAGATGATCCGCGACACCACCCAGCGCTTCGCGAAGGAGCGGATCGAGCCGCTCGCCGCGAAGATCGATGCCGACGACTGGTTCCCGCGCGACGAGCTGTGGACCGCGATGGGCGAGCTCGGCCTGCACGGCATCACCGTCGACGAGGAATATGGCGGCCTCGGCCTCGGCTATCTCGAGCACGTCATCGCGTGCGAGGAAGTCAGCCGCGCCTCGGCCTCGATCGGGCTCAGCTACGGCGCCCACTCCAACCTCTGCGTCAACCAGATCGGCCGCTGGGCCAGCCCCGCGCAAAAGGCGAAATATCTGCCCAAGCTGATCTCGGGCGAGCATGTCGGCAGCCTCGCCATGTCCGAAGCGGGCGCGGGCTCGGACGTCGTCAGCATGAAGCTGCGCGCCGAGCATCGTGGCGACCGCTACGTCCTCAACGGCACCAAATTCTGGATCACCAACGCGGCCTATGCCGACACGCTCGTGGTCTATGCCAAGACCGGCGAAGGCTCGCGCGGCATCACCACCTTCCTGATCGAGAAGGACATGCCCGGCTTCAGCATCGGGCAGAAGATCGACAAGATGGGCATGCGCGGCTCGCCCACCGCCGAACTGGTGTTCGACGATTGCGAAGTGCCCGAGGAAAACGTGATGGGCCCGCTCAACGGCGGCGTCGGCGTGCTCATGTCCGGCCTCGATTACGAGCGCACCGTGCTCGCCGGCATCCAGCTCGGCATCATGCAGGCATGCCTCGACGTCGTCCTGCCGTACCTGCGTGAGCGCAAGCAGTTCGGTCAGGCGATCGGCAGCTTCCAGCTGATGCAGGCCAAGGTCGCCGACATGTATGTCGCGCTCAATTCGGCGCGCGCTTATGTCTATGCCGTGGCGCAGGCGTGCGACGCGGGCAAGACCACGCGCTTCGACGCCGCCGGCGCGATCCTCCTTGCCAGCGAGAATGCGTTCAAGGTCGCGGGCGAAGCGGTTCAGGCGCTGGGCGGCGCCGGCTATACCAAGGACTGGCCGGTCGAACGTTTCCTGCGCGATGCCAAGCTGCTCGACATCGGCGCCGGCACCAACGAGATCCGCCGCATGCTGATCGGCCGCGAGCTGATCGGCGCGGCGTGATCTGGCTCTGGGCCTCGGCGGCGCTGATGGTCGCCACGGCGGTCACGCACTCGATTCTGGGTGAGATCAAGCTGATCGGTCCGCAGTTGCGTTCGCGCCAGGGCGTGATGGCGAACCCATTCGCCCGCACGATCGCTCGCTATGCCTGGCACGTCACCAGCGCGCTGATGGTCGCGACCGCGCTCGCCGTGGCATGGCCCGGCGTCCCGGCGGCGCTGATCCGCGCGATCGGCGCGATCTGGCTCGCGCTCGGCCTCGTCAGTCTGGTCGCCTCGCGCGGCAGGCATGTCGGCTGGCCGGTGCTGAGCGCGGCGGGCGTCTGCGCATTGGTCGGCGCATGAGCCTGCGCGCGACCGATCTCGTCCCCGGCCTCGCGGCGGGCACCGCGCTGTTCGAGCATCTCTATCGTCCGCTCACCAGCGGGCGCTGGGAGCTGCACGCGCCGGCGATGGTGCTGACCCGCGGCTATTGGAGCGCGCCCGGCCTTCATTCGGTGACTGCGCTCACCCGTGACGGCGAAACCTGGATGTCGCTGACCCCGCTCGAATTCGAAAGTCAGGGGATCGGCGTCGCGCTGGCCGCGGGCCATGTCGCCGTTCTCGGCCTCGGCATGGGCTGGTCGGCGGCGGCGAGCGCGCTACGCGACGAGGTGACGGCCGTCACCGTGGTCGAACGCGATCCCGACGTCATCGCGATGCATCGCGAGCTCGACCTGTTCGCGCGCCTGCCCGGCGGGGCAGGGGACAAGATCCGCATCGTCTTCGCCGACGCGCTCGACTGGACGCCGGACGCTCCGGTCGATCTGCTGATGCCCGACATCTGGCTCCCGCTGGTCAGCGACGGCCGCGTTGCCGAAGTGCAGCGGATGCAGGCCAATGTCGGTGCGGGCGCGGTCTATTTCTGGGGACAGGAAATGGAGATCGCCCGGCACACCCGTGCTGCGGGTCATGCGCTCGACGCCGGCGGCATCCGTGCCACCGTCGCGGCGTTCGGCCTTCCCCTGATCGGGCCCGAACTGCCCGGCTATGCCGACTGCACCGCGGCCGCGGCCGACGCATGGATGCGCGGCCGCTGGCTGGGGGCGGCGGCGGCGGCGTGACTCACTTGCCCACGAACAGGAAGGCGACCCCGCCCATGATGCAGGCGAAGGCGGCGAAATGGCGCCAGTGCAGCGCCTCGCCCAGCACGGCCACCATGAACACGCCGAACACGATCAGCGCGATCGCCTC
>Ga0247823_10001686_pt1 | contig 18281 bp, 14 predicted proteins | sample 13C_PalmiticAcid_2_FD_192426 | JGI IMG/M metagenome (GOLD analysis project Ga0247823, IMG submission 192426) | Soil microbial communities from agricultural site in Penn Yan, New York, United States - 13C_PalmiticAcid_Day30 | ecosystem: Environmental > Terrestrial > Soil > Agricultural land... | reverse complement strand
CACCCCGCCCGCTCATCCAGCCATATCATCGCCGCGTCGAGTTCCGGCCAGTTCAACGCAGGCTCGGCGACGTCGATAATCGCCCGAAGCTGGTCCGCCGACCGTCCCAGCAACCGCCCCAACTTCGGCCGGATGTACGGCAGAGGCGCATTCTCCCCAGCTTCCCAACGGATCACCGTGGTCCGGTCAACGTGCAGCGCTTCGGCAAGCCCCTCCTGCGTGTAACCCGCCGCCCGCCGAGCAGCAGCCAGATCCGACCGACGCCGCATGTCGCCACCCCTTGTGATCGCTCAGTCACACAATAGCAGGTGATCGTCCTATTCCCGCAGGTAGAACGTCTGACTGCGACGTTCGAGCGACGAACCTCCGGCGTTCTCGCCGTGGATTGAAACGCCCCGAGCCACTTGTCTGGATCACGGCACCCGACGCCGGGTCGAAGACCCCCCGCTCCGGCTCTCCTCGGCGTCGGGTGCCCCCAGCTTCGGACAAGACCGGAAGGACTATGCGATGGGACCGATATGGGTGCTGATCATCTTGGGCGCCGCGGCCTTACTGACGATCGGACTGACCATCCGCGACATCCGGGAGCGGTCTCGATGACCCCGACGTCGATCAAACGACCCCCGCTGATCTGGATGACGTTCCTGGACCATCACGACCACGCGGTCCGAGATCACGAAGTCGCCACCTGCCAATCCGGCATCTACGAAACGATCTGCGGCGCTCGACTTCTGCCCGCACCGTCCGACGCACCGCCACGGCCGGACTGCCAACGCTGCGGCTCTTCCGTACTGGCGTGGTCCCAGATGCAGAACGGCGTGCCCATCGACCAGCCAACCGGTAAGCCCAAGCACTCTCGGCCCAGTTGGTTCGCTCGGCTGATCCGCGGCGAGCGGGGGCGACACAGGTGACGGAACCACTGGACGTAGCCCCAGTCCTTCTCGTCCGCCTACTTCCTGGTCCAGGAGTCCGCGAGACGCAGCGGGTCGTGCACATGGTGCCCGCGCCCGAGACCGACGGAACGTTGCCGGATGCACTGAAGGCATGGTGCGGGTTCGAGGTAGAGCCACGCGCCGCCGAGGCATTGCAGCGCTTCGCCGGAATGCCATGTGAACGGTGTCTGGCCCGTGCTCCGACGCCCGAGGGACGGCGATTGAGGTCCGCCACTAGGAGCGAGACCCGTGATCCCTCTTAGCGCGTTTCTTCCCTCCCTCGGAGGACTGGCAGGACGCAGGCGTGCAATGGCAGGTGTTCGTCGAGCGCCGCGAGGCGGCCAGTCCGATGCGCGGCTACTAACAACACGGAGTTGGTGGCCATGATCAATCGCTGGGCGCATGCGGTCGAGTCAGAGATTGACGTACGGTGATCACATTGGCGTGGCACTTGTGGAGTCGGATTCCGGGAACGCGGGCTCATAGGAGGCAGCAGGAAATCACCGCCCGACTTCACGCGCTAGGCGACTACTTGGCTACCTGCGAACCGTTTCCGCCTGACATGGTCGAGTGGGAACTGGCACGGATTCTCCGCCAGGAACGCTGAACGACACTTGGAGCATGACGGCCGTTCCGCTCACCGTGTGCCGCCTGCTCCCTCCCGGCCTGCCGCATGGCTCGCCACCACGGTAACCGGGTATCTCTACGACTCGATGGCGGCCCTCACCCGATCCACAAGAGGGCCAAGGTCTCCTCCGTTCGCGGCCAGTAGAGCAGCTTGGTGATCTTGCCGCTCAAGATGCAGATCGGCCGATACGGTTTTGTCTAGCACCTCACGAACGACTTGCGAGAGCAATACATACGCAATGCGCCCGTTACCATCGATAAACGGATGTATTCGCAAGAACTCATAGTAGAACTTTACCATTTCCTGCAACGCCACCGAAATCGGTGAAGTTAATACATCATCGTGCACCTCTCTCCAGGCGGATGCCCAGTCGTCCAGCAGTCGAGGCACATCCGCAGCCGTTGGAGGAAGGAAGGAGGGTCCACCATCTAGAGCCTCAATATACACATCAACATTCCGCAACACTCCACTTCCAGGTCGGCCACGTTTTGTGGAGGTCAGGATTCGGTGGAACCAACACACCAGGCCGACCGACAAATGGCTAGTTGGAAACCCCTCGACTGTCGAAAGGAACTTTGAGCCGGCATGGCTTGTACGAAGTAGCTCAAACCCATCTATCAGCACCTGGGTGCTACTCTTTAGTTCCGAAGTCTCCTGGACGAGAAGCCGTAGAGTATTCTCCTGCAGCTTCTCAATACGAGCCAAGCGAGCATCGGAGTTGCTATTCGCCGCACTGAAGTACGCGAGTTGGTCCTCTATTGTCATCGGGATTCGCAAATACTCCAATCGAATCCCGTAACCCGGCGGCGAATCCAACTTCGCCCGCATGCGTTCGACATGAAATACCTCAACTACTACATCGTCGGGAGCAAGACCCTTAAGTTCAGAGCGCTCACCCACGCTAATCTTTTGATTCACAAAGAAGCAGAATCCAGTCGCATCGTTGCGCTTGACGCCAAGCAAGTCCTTGGAGAACTTTGATTTAATTTCGGCGAATGTTACGGCGGTTCCAGGAAAATAGGCCGCAGCGACGAATAGCCGGAAGGCCTTTTTGCATAGGATATCTTTCCCACCATCGGGCCCGCCAAGTGGGTGCTGTGGGTCGATATCCGTAAAAGACTCCAAGTGAAGCAAGGCGGCACACAGCCGCTCGGCTTGGGTTTGACCAAACCTCCAATCTCGAAGTATGAACTCTGTGTCAGTTAGCGACAAGCCCGCCTCCACCTCAATCATCCGACCTATCCGCGGCTCTCTCGCGCATAGTATCGCTGCAAGCCGATCACGGCCAGGCAATGCAAAATGAAGCCACATCGACGCGGCTATGCCACCCCATCGTCGCACTGGACATTGCAAACGATCCGAGTTTGAATCGCCGCCCTCGCTCGGAACCGCGTTGTCACCGCAGGCCCGGTTCGGCCTTCGGAAGAGTTCTGCGGCGATCTACTCGAACAGTGGACGGCGAAGGTGCAAGGCGACAACCTCCCAGCGGCGGGCTCGTTCGTGATCGGCCTGGCGCCGCGTCCACTTCGCCATGACTGCCTCACACGCCTTCCGATGGAACTCCGGCCCATCGACAGCCGCGTCAACCGAATCATGCTACTTCGTGGACGTGGCCGTAGCCTCTTTAGCGGCAGGCGCAATAGCTTGTGCCTATTACGCTCCACTGGAATTTGCTATCGCGCGCGCAGATGCCAGGAAACGATCCTTTAGCGACTTCAATTCCGGATGGTGCACGAAATTGTCCGGCATCGCAGTCACCCTACGAATGAGCGCTTCAGCCTCCGAACCTCCCGCTCGCAACTCTTCGCGCGCCCACATGATTACCGCCATGAACATCGCCTCGGTCTCGTTAATTCTACGAAACGCGGCAATCGCCCGGCCGTAGCGGATAGCCCCTTCTTTAGAATTTCCTTCGCGATAGGCTATTAGACCGCGGGTGGCATCCAAACATGCCTTTTCAATCTCAGTATTCCCCGTCACTTTATCGGACAACGAAGTGCGTGCTTGCTCTAGCTCATTCATGTGAACAAGCGCAAATGCCCTGTTGTTCAGAAGGAGTGGGCTACCGGGGCTGTAAGTAAGACCTTTGTCCGCAGCCTTGACAGCAGTCTCATAGTCTGCGATTAGCGTGGATGCCACGTAGGAGACAAAGAGTGCAGGATCAAGCGCGAATGGCTGGTCCACGAGCCAGTTTACTCCGTGCCTCACTGCATCCTTATATTCGCCCATTCGCAGCGCATGGAGCGCGCGAGCTTCATATCCACGGGGCGTTTGCAGCAGGACCGGCCGAACAACGTCTAGACCTTTTCCTGCAGACCATTCAGCCTGCGCAACAGCGTTCTCGGTTGGATCCTGGAGCGATATCTGTAGGAGCCTCTTCGCCAGCTTCAAAGTGCCGTTTCGTAGTTCGGTTCCCGACAACGCGCTTGCCAACTCACTGATGTGCCACGGCGGAAGCCCCGATTCAAGAATCCGACGGTAAACCTTTATTGACTTCAATCCGCGCCCCGCAAGTTCACTTGTTGTCAGCCGCGCCGCAGCTATCCATGGGTCCGCATCTGAAACTTCTGATGAGTTCAGCAAGTCCGCGGCTCGGTCGAGTTCGTCCATGCAAACAAGAAGTCGAACGTAGGACCTCACGACAAAGCGGTTGCCAGGAGCCAAGCTCGCTGCAATCTGCATCTCCCGAATGGCCGAATCGACTTCGCCGAGTTCCGTGTGCGCATGTGCAAGATCGGTCCAAGTGAGCGCATTTCTAGGCTCTTTCCGCGTTGCCCTTCTTAGCTCGGCGACGCGCCTTTGCATTTGATCACTGGTTGGCTTGCCTAGGTAGTCGAGCTCACTAGATGAGTCTTCTCCACGCAAGATCGATCGCGCCATTTGTACCATGATCGCCGAACTATCGTTCGCCGTTTCAACATATGCAGCTATCCTGATAATCTTTGGGTCATCAAAGTCGCCACATAGGAGTGCCGAACTCAATACATCACTTGCAACGTAGAGCGCATTAGTACGATCGAATACGTCAATCTGCCCCCTGAGCTCCTGAAGACCGCGCTCCCGGTTGGCTCTGAAGGGATTCATTGAAACCGTTTGGAAGGAGTCGAGCTCTCCGGTTGCACGAGCAATCTTCCATTGGCGCCATCTCGGCAGGACCCAACGCTCACCTTTACTGCTGAAAGCAGGCATTATGATGCCCTACTTGCGTTTAGTTTGGCACGCTTGGTCAATAGGTCCAACTTCGTAACCACCCTGTCCAATGCGTATGGATTTCCGTGACCTCTACGACTGGCGGGGTTGCCCCTAAAAGCGGGATCAGGGTGGCAAAGATATGCGATCATCTCAATCAAGTCGCTGGCTACGTATCCTGGCAAACCAGCTTGAACCTTGTCAATTACCCGTTGAAATGCGTCGAGAATATATGGAAAAACCGCCTCATAGGTGTCGTTCCAGTTTCCCGGATGGTGACTGTTGTGCAACTCTTGTGCGAGAAATCCGTTGATATGTCCGCCAGTGAAGAGGAAACAAGCGAAACTGCCCAACTGGTAGAGATCACACGCGATACGCCTGACTGCGAACTCTGGTGAAATGTGCCCAAAGTAATGCTCTATTGGGGCATAATTGGGATCGCCAGCAATGTCATGCTTGTCGTGCTCTGTCGCAATCATAGGAGCAGCAGCACGCCCCAAGTCGCCGACTTTGCTTATTCGACTGTCCTCGAAGTCGAACTGCAGTACGTTAGACGGCTTCAGGTCTTGGTGCGCAAAAAGCCTAGAGTGTAGCTGCTTAAGTCCGGTGGCGACGTTATGTAGGACACTCAGTTTCTGCGCGTCAGTCATTCCTGGGTTCTTACTCAACTCGCTTCGTATATCACCTGATGCACGATCAAAAATAATGTAGCTAACCGGAATCGGATGCTGACCGACCCGGATCGACCCGTCCGCAATGGAGACCGCTACCCTCGTCATTCGATACTCTCCGCAAGTTCGGAGCATATCTCGCTCAAAGTTGTAATTGGCCGTAAGCTTCTGAAGTTCTGCGGTCGGATCTGGCGCGACGAATACACTCTGGAAGTCCAGTGCTTTGAGAAAACCCTGTCTACCGTCTTGGTGTTCCACTTCATAACCCACACAAAATGTTCCACCGGTGGCATCAGGGGGTCTCTCGATCTTCCTCGTCACGGTCCAGCCGCCTTCGAGTGTTTCTCCAACCAACATGTCCGCAGGGTTCGAAAACAACGATGAGGTGATTACTGCCATGTGAGCCGCTTCCTCCAACCGCCAGGGCACTCTGAGCCAATCAGCGTACAACGACGATGGGGTTGTAGGCTGATGACCGACGCGCGTGTCGTCTGCCAGTTCGTGACGTTGTGCTCGTAGTCAGTGAGTTGAAGCAACTGCCCCGTCAACTCGATGATCATCACAGGCCAAGGTATGCGTCCACTCCTCGCACCCCCAGGCCTCATCTTGCGCCGCGGACATCCGCTTCCAGCCGGATCGTGGAAGTCCTCTGGTGCACGTCGAGTGAGGCACCCCGAGATTGGTGCTGGTAAGCCCCCCCCATGGCGGCAGTTGACCGTGAGCCGAGACGGGTTCGGACACTTGTCCCGACGAGCGATTCTCGCTAGACCACTACGTGGGTGGATGTCCCGCACCTGCGTCGATATGCCTAAGATCGCGACAGGTCGTGCACTCCATTACCTCGCAGAATCTCGACTCCGTGCACAATCGCCATGTCGAGCGGTCTGGTTCGGATGCTTTGCGTGGGCAGGTGTCCGGACAGCCGCTCCAACGCGGCTGTCCGCGTGGGTGCATGCGACAAGGCGATCCCTCATCACGGTTCAAGCTCAGTCGCCTCGCATCGGACACGCCAGCGTGCGCCAACGTCGATTTACTCCTCGGCCCAGTACATATCTTGGCTCAACTATTGAGCTTTCAGTCGACTTGATAGGTCATTGAGGGGTTAGGCGCGACGTATCGAGAAGCATGTAGACGTACTCACATTGTATAAAAGTGGCCCGGTGGTCCTGCATATTTCTCCGTGATTGTCGTCATCTAATACCAGGCTGGCATCCTCCCAACCATAGTGAGCGCAAGTTGCTTGCCGGATCGCAATCTTTCCGGCATACCATCTGCCTGTGCCCTGCAGTCGCCAATGTACGACGCCGGGCGGCCTGGCACAGTACCCGTTCGTAGGCGGCAAAGTGGGCTGAAAGGACCAGTCAAAGAATGGGGACTGCACCGCCCTGGTAAATCCAGGGAGGTCAGTTAGCGGATCTGGCACATAGCCGCCAGATAGCCGGTAGATGTCGTTGTCAACTTCGCGCACTTCAATCAGATACGCCGGAATACCTTGGTTTCTTTCGACCCTCCATACCCCTATTAACACGTCCCCACCGAACAGGGTCGGCGATATACTGCCCGCTGCAACCATCGTGAGCGCAAATATTCCGCTGTGCAGCGCGGATCGAAGCCTGTCCGCTCGCCCATCCGATTCCACGCCATGCCGTCGCGATTCGCGGAGTTTCACTAGAACGGTCCCTACAATGGCTGTTCCGAACACAACAAATACTCCGACACTCCAGGAGAGGTACCAGATATCTATAGCGCCTTTAAGGAAGGCGTATCCAGTCGCCCCTAGCAGGATCAGCGCGCATGCGAAGTAGAGAATCCACGTCCAGATAGTCGTCGTGCCGACATTTGCTCCCCCTTGCCGCCGCCGCCATACAACAAAAAATACGATGCCGAGCGCGACTGACACCCCTATCGAATATAGAAAGATGGTGGTGTGATCGAGCGAAGGCGACCATATCGTCTGCGCCGCGTTTCCAAGAAACGCCTCAGCTGAGGCCGCGACCACTGCCAGCAGTATCATCTTCCACGGCTTTATCGTTCCGCTGCTCGGCATGACGCCTCCTGTCACGAGCTGCAGTACTGTCGACACGCCATACTTGACAGTTCGCGCGTGGGTCAGCGAGTGTTACGTCGGGGATCGTTAGATGGGCTGATCACAAGATTGACTAGTCGCCCTACCAACTACGCTTTCCGGTAAGCGCCGTGGTGGCATCAGTTCGTCAGGGCCACCACGCCGTCCGCATGAGCAACCTTGGCCCGATGGTCGGATAGTCCATTACCCCACGGAATCTCGACTCCGTGGGGTAATGCATGGAGCCGTGTTGTTCGGATGCTTCGCGCGGGCAGGTGTCCAACGCACGCTTCGACGCGGCACTCCGCGCAGGTGTCAGCACCTTGCCGTCGCGTGACGGCGACAGTGTCGACCGGTCAGTGGCGGTGTCTCAACAACACCATGGCCAGCCCTGATCTTAGCAACCATCACGGGGGCGTCTGCCCGTCCAACGCGGGCGAAGCACAGCGACGTAAGGACGCTACGGGGTCGTTGGCCTGGTCGGGACAGGCACTTGTCCCCGTCCCAACCACATTCCTGCACGTCAACGACTTACGTCACATCCATGAGGCTGTCCCACACAGCAGCGCCCGTGGACGACCTCAGGACAGCACGAAGCGTGTGGTTAATGAGCAACTCGGTCCTCGGACACACTCGCTAACCACACGAGGACGGGCTGTCACATAGACAGCCCTTTCTTTTGCTCAAAACGCAGCTCAACACCCATCTCGGCGTAGATCTGCGGGATCCGTTCGGGTCGAGCGGTCTCGATCTTCGCTCCGACATCGCCGAGCTTGTCCACCAACACCCGAACCTGAGTTTCGGACTCACCAGCACTCACACCCATGCCGGAAGACTATCGGCGGGCACAGCGACACGGGCGCTCAAACTGATGACCTGCATCTACATGGGACTCGGACGTGCCGGTGAAGTGCTTGCTCGGGCTCATGCTGTGTCACCGAGGAAGTCGACGGCGACCGCGGCGAACTCCTCGTGAAACTGGAAGATCCCGCCGTGGCCGGAATCAGGGTAGATGATCAACTTGCTGCCCGTGATGCGACGGTGCAGGTCTTCGGAGAGGACTGAGGGCACCATGCGATCGTGGTCGCCATTGGCGATCAGCGTCGACTGGGCGAGCGTCGACAGGTCCGAGGGGGCGGATCTGCCGAACTTCTGGATCGCTTTCAGCTGAGTCCGCAACGCCTTGATGCTGATCGGCCGGTCACGGTCGATGGTCCGCTCCTGGAGCCGCTTGACGAATGCCTTCGCGGCAGACTTTCCGGTCGCGTCGCGGTTGAAGAACAGGAACTCCTTGGGGTCCGACCTGGTCAATGTCGCCCGGAAGATGTCCCAGTATGTGAGGCCGACGACCTTGTCGATGTCCTGACCGCCACGAGGCCCGGTCCCGGTCAGCACGAGCCTGCGCACCAGCTCGGGGTGCTTGACGACCAGGTCTTGGGCGATGAAGCCGCCCATCGAGAAGGAGAAGATGTCGACCTTCTCGAACCCGAGCGCCGCAATGAACTCGTCGGCGTGATCGGCAGCCGCCTCGATGGTGTCGGGCACCTCTCCGGTCGAGGCGCCGACGCCGCGCTGGTCGAAGGTGATGACGTGTCGCTTCTTCGCGATGGGGTCGACGATCCGGGGGTCCCAGTTGTCCAAGGTCGCGGCGAGATGCACCAAGAAGACGACGGGGATACCGCCCTTGGGACCGAGTTCTCGATAGGCGTAGGTCACACCGCCGACGGTGACGGAGCGAGTCGGGGCCTCGGCATACGAGGTGATGACGGGCTCATTGCTTTTGGCGCTCATGGGAATCCTCCTCAGGACGTGGTGGCGGCAGTGAACACCGCGTCGTTGACGGCTGTCGGGGTGACGGAGACGAGTGTCAGCTACGCGCGACTGAGGTTGTCGCACCGGTAGCGACGCTTCGGGCGCCTTGACGTGAGTGCGCGGTCGATAGCTCTGACGACCTTTCTTGGATCGCCCGCGAGCTTCTGCATGCGCCCCAGGAGTTTGCGATTGCCGGCCAGGTGCGATGCGTACAGCTCACGGTGCGCCGGGCTCAGCTGGCTGGCCATCCGGTCGTAGTCGTCGAGAGCGCCGGTTCCCGGCAGCGTGATCAACCCGCTGACCGACGACATGAACACCACCCGCCCTCGGGCCGCGGAGATCGTCGGCTGACCGAGCGGTCGCGTGCACGTCCCAGCCTCGATCGCTCATGTGTCGGGTGATGGCCAGACCTGTCCCCCGTCCGGCGCCCGTGACAAGTACTGATGGCATGGCGGCTCCCTGGTCGCGATGACGAGCGACGAACCCTCCGAGGGAGAATCCGAGAAGGTCCACCTCTGCCTGTGACCGTCGTGGTCATCGGGTCACCACGATCTTGCCGTTGGCCTTGCCCTGCTCGACGTAGGCCATGGCGTCGAGGGTCCGGTCGAACGGGAAGACCCGGTCGAGAACCGGGCGCAGGCTGCCAGAGTCGTAGAGCGCCCCGAGCTTCGTGAGCTGGGCGCCGCTGGCCCTCATGAAGAAGAACGAGTAACGCACGCCCAGTTTGCGTGCCCGGCGACGGATCTTGCGACTCAGGACAGCCATGACCGGCTTGAGGAGCGGCCGGCCGAGCTGGGTGGCGAAGCCCGGGTCGGGCGGACCGACGACACTGATGGCCAGCCCCCCGTGCTTGAGCACGGTCAGCGACTTCTCGAGGCTGGCAAGTCCGAGTGAGTCGAGAACGACGTCGTATCCGGACAGGACGTCGGCGAAGTCCTGCTGGGTGAAGTCGATGACCTCGTCCGCGCCCAGGGCGAGGACCTTGTCGACGTCGCTGGCGTGGGCGGTGGTCGCGACGTGGGCGCCTAGGTGCTTCGCGACCTGGATCACCGTCGACCCGAGCCCGCCGGCACCAGCATGGACCAGGACCTTCTGGCCGGGCTGGACCGCGGCCACCTCCACCAGGGCCTGCCAGGCGGCGAGCCCGACGAGCGGTACGGCGGCCGCCTCCTCGAACGACAGCGAGGCCGGCTTGAGCGCGACATCGGTGGCGTCGATCGAGATCGTCTCGGCGAAGGTTCCGATACGCAGGTCCCGCGGGCGGGCGTAGACCTCGTCACCGACCGCGAAGCCGTGGACATCGGCTCCGACCTTCGTGACGACACCGGAGACGTCATGGCCGAGGACGAAGGGCCGCGTGTACTTCAAGAGATGCTTGAACTCACCATTGCGGACCAACTTGTCGAGCGGGTTGATGCCGGCCGCCCGGACGTCGACGAGCACGTCGTTCGGGCCTGCCTCGGGCGCAGGCAAATCGGCTGCCTGCAGTCCATCCGGACCGTAATGGCTGACGACGAAAGCCTTCATCTCGACTCCTGACCGGCTGGTGTGGCGGGATGCAGCGGAGCGGTGGCGATGGTCATGGCGTTGGAGTACGCCGCGGCCAGGATGCGGTTGGACAGCTCGGCGTCGGTGACAGCGCGAGCCAGCTGCAGGGAGCCGACGAGGAGGGTGAAGAGGCCGGTCGCACGCTCGTCGGTCTTGTCAGCGGCGCCGCCCTCGAGGTGGCGTGCGATCGCCTCGATCATCGAGCGGGCGCCGTCGGTGTAGGCCTGTCGGGTGGCTTCGTCGCAGCGGCCGATCTCGTCCAGTAGGGCGGCGGAGGGGCAACCACCTGCGAGATCATCGCGGTGCGGGGGGGAAAGGTACTCGCGAATGAATGCCTCGACCGACGCGAGGCCGGAGGGCAACGCGTCGACGACGGAGACCTGGTCCGTGAGCTGCTGTGCCACGACCGACGCGACCAGGTCGTCCTTCGAGGTGAAGTGACCGTAGAAGGCTCCGTTGGTCAGGCCCGCGTCGGCGACCAGAGTCGCGATGCCGGAGCCGTCGATGCCGTCGCTCTTGAACCGACGGCCAGCGGTCTCAATCATCCGGCGCCGGGTCGCTTCCTTGTGCTCCGGGCTGTATCTCGCCATGACGTGGATCTCCCTTCCAGGGCTTGTCCGAACTGTAGCATTACGACCATACTATTACGAACGTACGGCAACTACGCCAGCGGCACGACGGGTGGCAGCGGACCGCTTCGGCACGAACGACCCGGCATCCTCTTCGCCATCGATGACGCTGACGACATCATCCAAATTCCCCGTGGCCGAGCACTGCTCGAAGACCTCGTGGCCCGCGGCCCAAAGGCCGGTGTCGGGCTGGTCGCCGTACTGCGCGACCTCAGCTCGCTGCGGAACAGCGAGGTAATCAGCCGGTCCGTTGCCACCTCAGTCAGCACAATCTATGCCGGGCAGGTCGAACCCGAAGGCTGGAAGGAGCTTCGCGCCTCTTTCGGACCTTGCTCTCGCGTCAGCTCCAGTCGCAGACAGGCCGCCATTAGTTCGGGCAATAGTGAAACTAACAACGCCTGCCGTCAGCACGCAGATTCCGTGGGCAGGCAAGCCGGGGCCCCACGGTGTCACCGCGGGGCCCCGGTCACTGCCTATTCGATTTACTCCCGTGCTCGGCTAGTAGACCTGGACCTCCGACAGGCCCACGTTTGGCCCCGTGCCCCCGCTGACCTGGAAGGTCACGGAGGTCGTCGACTTCGCGGGGAACGTGATGACACGTGCCGCGCCGTCGTTGGGGATGCCCGAGACGGCGACAGTGGTCCCGTCGCTGAAGGTCAACGTGCCGCCGGGGGCCCAGTCGCTGGTGTTCGGCCGGTCGTAGAAGACGACGCGGTCGACGGTCTGCGCGCTGGACCAGTCGAGCTTGATCCACGGGTTCTGCTGCCCGGCAGAGGCCCATTCCCCGACGCCGTTCTGCCCGATCACCCCGTCGGTCGCGTTGGCGACGGCGTACTGCGTGCTGTATACCGTCGACGCCGACTTGGTCGACGAGGTGGCCACGTTGGGCTTGCTGGACACCTCGATCTCGGACAGGCCCACGTTGGAGCCGGAGCCGCCCGCGACCTGGAACCGCACCCACGAGATGTTCTTCGACGGGAAGGTCACCGTTTTCGCCGTGCCGTTGTTCGGGATGCCGGACACGCTCACGGTGCTGCCGTCACTGAAGGTCAGGGTGCCACCTGGCGCCCAGTCCGTCAGGTTCGACCGGTCGTAGAAGGTGACCCGGTCGACCACCTGCGGCGTGGTCCAGTCCAGCCGCAGCCACGGGTTCAGCTCGTGGCTCGACGCCCACTCACCGGTACCCCACTGCCCGCTGACACCGTCGACCGCGTTGGCTGCGGCGTACTGCGTGCTGAACACCGACGACGCCGTCACGGTCGCGGCTCGGCTGACGACGCGCGATGAGACGCCGTCGCCGATGAAGTCGACCCAGTTGACGTTGAACAGGTAGTTCGCGCCGGTCGTGCCCGCGGGGTTGTGGGCGACGAAGTAGAGCTTGCCGGTGCCGGTCGGCGGGTTGGTGAGGGTGGTGGTGAAATCCCTCCAGTTCTGCCAGCCACCGGTCGACGGGATGGTGACCGACCCGAGCAGCGGGCCGTCGGTGGCATTCCACCGCACCTCCAGGGTGCCGCCGATGCCGCCCGACGACGCGCGCACGCGCAGCGAGGTGATGTTGTTCAGCGCCAGCGGGTCGAAGTCGAACCAGTCGCCGTCCTGGATGTAGGCGGCGCTGGCGCCGCCCTCGGACGCGGTCTCGACCCTCACGCCCGGATCGTCGGTGCCCTGGCCGGTGCTGATGCGCCCGGTGGCCGCGAAGTGCTCGGCCTGCTTGTGCTTGGGCTGCAACCGCAGGTAAGCCCGGCCGGTGAGCGGAGCCGAGCCGCCGGTGCCACCGGTGTCGGTGTAGGTCGCCTCGAACGCGTAGGACACGTCCGAGGTGTCCGGGTGGTCGGCGGCGGACACGAGCTGCATGCTCGCCGAGCAGCCCGTGGCCTGCTGCAGCGGGTGGCCGTGCGTGTCGTGCACCAGGATCGCCTGGATCGTGACCCGGTTGCAGTCGATCGTCCCGCCGTCGGGGTCGCTGGCGCTGACGCGGACCGTCGTGTACTCGTCGTAGGCGAAGAGCCCGCCCGCTGGAGGCGCCTGGATGGTCACCACGGGCATCGTGTTGCCCGAGGTGATCACCACGCTCGACGTCCCAGTCCGGCCGTCGGTGTTCGTGACCGTCAGGATCGCGGTGTAGTTTCCTGCCGCGTAGGTGTGCGACGGGCTCGGGCCGGTACCGGTGGTGCCGTCACCGAAGTTCCACGCGTAGGTCAGGGCCTGACCAGCCGGGTCGCTGGACCCGGCGGAGGAGAACGTCACCGTCAACGGGGCGGCACCGTCGGTCTTGTTCGCGGACGCCTTGGCCACCGGCGCGAAGCCGTTGGCGGCGTAGTCGATGCGGTAGATGCCGGAGTCGGCGTTGGAACCACCGAAGCCGGAGCCCCACTCGACCAGGTAGAGCGCGCCGTCCGGACCGAACTTGAAGTCCATGGGCTTGAGGAACGCCATGGAGCCGAGCAGGCGGTTGATCGACTGCACGATCTTGCCGGTGGGGTCGAGCTGGAACGTGAACATGCTGCTGTTGTTCCACTCCGCGAAGAACGCGCGGCCCTCGAAGGTGGCGGGCCACTTGCGGTCGGACACCAGGTTCGGGTCATACCGGTAGACCGGGCCCGCCATCGGGGCGCCACCACTGAGCTCGGGGAACTTGTTGGGGTCGGCGTTGTAGTGGTAGTAGACCGTGGCGGGTGTGGCCGCGGGCAGCTTGCTCAGGCCGGTGTTGTTGGGCGAGTTGTTGGTCGGCCCACCCGCGCAGTCGAACAGCGCGCCCGAGACTCCCGTGGCGAAGTCGTAGTCATTGTAGGGCGTGTTGTTGCCGATGCAGTACGGCCAGCCTGCGTTGACCGGCGTCGACAGCACGTCCCACTCGACGGTGTTCTGCGGTCCGCGGGTGGTGCTGGCCGATCCCGCGTCCGGCCCGTAGTTCGCGACGAGCGGGAAGCCCGTCTTCGGGTCCAGGCCCATGCGGAACGGGTTGCGGTAGCCCATGGAGTAGATCTCGGGCTTGGTCTGCGCGGTGCCCGCGGGCCACATGTTGCCCGACGGGATGGTGTAGGTGCCGTCCGCCTCCGGGTGGATGCGCAGGACCTTGCCTATCAGGTTGTTGGTGTTGCCCGAAGTGCGCTGCGCGTCCCACGCGCCACGTCCGGCGCGCTCGTCGATCGGGGTGTAGCCGCTGGAGTCGAACGGGTTGGTGTTGTCACCCGTGGAGAGCCAGAGGTTGCCGTTCGTCTTGTCGAACACCATACCGACGCCGTGGTGGCAGCACTGGGCGCGCTGCGCCGGCACGTTGAGGACGACCTTCTCCGTGGCCAGGTCGATGGTGTCCCCGCTGACGGTGAACCGGCTCAACCGGTCGAAGTCGCCCCCGTTCGACGGCGAATAGTAGATGTAGATCCACTTGTTCGTCGCGAAGTTCGGGTCAAGGGCGAGGTTGAGCAGACCCGCCTCGTTGGAGGTGAACACATCGAGGTGCGCGGCGCGCACCGTGCTGCCGGTCGTCTTGATGACGTTGATGTCACCCATGCGGTCCACGTAGAAGACGCGCCCGTCCTTGGCGATGTCCAGTGCCATGGGGTTCGACGTGTTGGTGTCGAGTGCGACCTTCTGGAAGGCGGTGTCGGCGGGCAGCGCCGAGCAGTCGGCGCCCGCGTCGCCAGCGGCGGTGCGGATGCCGCCGAGCAGGTGCTTGAGGAAGTTGGGCTCCGAGAAGCTGGCGTCGGTGTGACCCATGCCGGTATACCAGGAGCGGCCGCCGTCGTAGTTCTGGCACCAGCTGATGGGGTGGTCGGTGCCCATGGTGGAGCCGCTGTAGCTGGAGTTGTCCAGGCTGGCCAGCACATGCACCTTGCCGCGCGGGTTGCTCTGGAAGTCGTACCACTCGTCGTTGCGAATGTACGTCCCGGGCAGGCCCGCGTTGGACAGGTGCGCCGAGTCCTCGGTGCGCACCGTGGCGTTCTGGACCGCGGGATGGCTCTTGAAGTACGCGCCGACGAGGCCGCCGTACCAGGACCAGCTATACATACTGTCGGACGCGGCGTGGATACCGACGAAGCCGCCACCACCGCGGACGTAGCGCTGGAACGCGTCCTTGCGGTCCTGTGTGGTCAGTGGATCGCCGGTGGCCGAGAGGAACACCACCGCCTGGTACTGGGCCAGGTTCGTGTCGGTGAACGCGGCGTCGTCCTCGGTCGCGTCGACGGTGAAGTCGTTGTCGAGACCAAGCTTTTGGATCGCCGCGATTCCCGTGGGGATCGACGCGTGCCGGAACCCGGTCGTCTTGGAGAACAGCAGGATCTTGAACGTGTGCGCGGAGGCAACGCCGGGCGCGACGAGCAAGGTCGCGAACGCGACCATAGCGGCGATGACGAGCGTCATCAGCCGCCGCAACCGGGGCGGTGGTTGGTACATTTGGGCTCCTGACAGAGAGAGCGAATGGGCTAACGGGCCACAGCTCTACAAAGCAGGCGACACAACCGTAACCCGCGTTTGTTCTTCGGTTAAACTAACTACTTGATGTGATATTCGTCAATGAGCCTCGTCATCCTGTGGTGATCTCGTAGTTCTGTAGGACATGGATGGCTTTGGTCAGACGGCTCGCGCGGCGTGGGCAGCAGCGGAGTTTGCGCAGGATGCGCCAGGTTTTGAGTTGGGCGTTGACGCGTTCGCCGGGTCCGCGCAGCCGGGCGTGGGCGCGGTTGGCGTCGCTCTGCGACTCGGGCTTGTTGCGGCCCTTGTAAGGGGTGATCACATGCGTGGCCGCAGGGTCGTAGCCGTGATAGCCCTTGTCTGCCAGGGCGATCAGTCCGGCGTCGCGCAGGGCGGCGAGGATGTTCCAGATCCGGGCCGCGGCGGTGTCGTGGATGCTGCCGGGCAACTGTCCGGACACCCCATGCCGTAGAGGCAGGACCCAAGCCCCGTCAGTGACCGAGAACCGGTCGCCGTTGGAACGTCCGCTTCTGCCGCTGATCGCATGTCAGGCGAACCCACACACCCACACCAGACGAGTGGATGCACGGCATAGGTCTTCGTCGATCAGCTTGGTGGGGTCAGCAGTTCCTGCGTTACCGGGTCTACGATCGCGGCGACAGACTCGGTTGAGAACACATCGACCGAGTGACCGTGAACCTCTGGGCAGATGTTGGTCGTGACGTGGGCGTACGCGTCGCCCAAATCGTATCCATAGACGATGTTGACGACGATCAGTTCGGTGCCGCCGTTCAAGATCACACTGGATGGACTGCCTTCACGCGCAAGCAGCACCTGCAGAATCGACTCGTCGCGAGGCATGGGCAGATCGGCATCCATACGCGAATCGTGTCACAACGCTTGAGTCAAGCACGTAGTCCTCGGCAACCAGACCACGCAACCGTCGGTTTGTGACGCCGAACCACCTGGTCGGCGAGCACGGCGTGTCCACGTGAGATCTCCTTCGCGCAATCCGCCGCCAGGCGCCGGCCTTCACATGGGCGAACCGAACAGAGCGTCCTCTATGGATAGAACACTTCCGTCCTTTGTAGACCACGACTCCAACCAATGACGCACCCCGTCGCGACGTGAACACGTTGCGGTACGGGAAATCTCCCGGTGTGGATCAGGTCGATTTGTGTCTGCTATGCTGCACATGTGCCTCACCGTGACGTTGTCGTCACGGGAGATCTCCCGGTTCCGCGGGCCAAATGCCCTCTCGGACACCGCTTTCGGTGAAAACTCACCAGTTCAATCACATTACATAAATCCCCGTGGACGATCAATTCGTCGACGGGGATTTGTGCGTTGGCGGTCGTGGATCCGTCGCTGGCCGTCAGGACGCGCGATTCCGACGTGCCCGGCATGTCATCGCGGGACCAAGCGGGACCGCGCCGCGGGTCGGCGGGGATTGCGTGACTGCCGAGGCGGGTGTGGTGGCGCGCGAGCACGGCACCGCCGACCCGGTGCGCGGCGGTCGGGCGGACCGCGGCCGAGGATGTCTCCAACATGCGGTCCACCGGGTTGCCGGTCGCGAGTCCTCCCTGAATCCTCCCTTGCCGGAGCGTAACCGCACTGCGACCATCACGTCGGGGGTTCGAGGAGAGCGCATTGCAGAACAGATCCGATGTCGCCCCAGGCGAGGTACGGCGGCATGAGCTGAAGTTCCAGCGGCTGGCCGACGACCTTCGGCGCGGCATCCTCGACGGGACATGGCCGGTGGGCAGCAAACTGCCCACCGACCACGCGCTCGCGGCACAGACCGGGTTCTCGCTCACCACCGTGCGCCGCGCCTACGACGAGCTCACCGAGCAAGGGCTCATCGAGCGGCGGCAGGGAGCTGGGACGTTCGTCATGGAGGCGAAGGTGGCGGCGACCAGTGGCCTGTCGGTCGGGGTGCTGATCCCGGACACGACGGCCTACTTCCCAAGGGTCCTGCAAGGCATCGAGCGCGCACTGGCGGCTGCGGGCGCGCGGATGACGCTCGCGTGCTCCCACTACGAGCACGACGTCGAGGAACCGGCGATCCGGGGCATGCTCGACGGCGGCGTCGACGGCCTGCTGGTGGTCCCCGTTCTGCACACCGTCGCGGACCCGGCGGCCACGATCCGGTGGCTGCAGGAGCTGCCGGTCCCGGTGGTGCTGGTCGAACGGCGCCTGCCCGCCCTCGGCTGCGGAGACGACACCTTTCACGTGTGCACCGACCACGCGGGCGGCGCTTATGACGCGGTCCGGCACCTGAGCGCGCTCGGCCACGAAGGGGTCGCGCTCGTCTCCCGCAGCGGTGGCCCTACCGCCGACGACGTCCGGATCGGCTGGACGCGCGCCCGCGTGGTCGGTGCACACGTGAAA
>Ga0247823_10001685_pt1 | contig 18284 bp, 20 predicted proteins | sample 13C_PalmiticAcid_2_FD_192426 | JGI IMG/M metagenome (GOLD analysis project Ga0247823, IMG submission 192426) | Soil microbial communities from agricultural site in Penn Yan, New York, United States - 13C_PalmiticAcid_Day30 | ecosystem: Environmental > Terrestrial > Soil > Agricultural land... | reverse complement strand
TCCGCGCCGCCTCGCGCGCCGCGGTAATCAGGGTCCGGGCTATCTCTTCGCTCATGATGCCACCACATTCCAGTTCACGGGCTGTTCGACTCCCTCGATACGGCGGATCGTGCTGCTCTGCCACATCGCCCAGGGCCGGGCGAAATAGTCGGGGGTACGGAAGAAGCCCTTGCTCCACAGCGGACGCGGGATCGCGCCGCTGACCTGATATTGTTCCTCGAACTCAGGAGCGATGCGCAGGATCGTTGGTTTGCCGCTGTGCGTTTCGATGACTGAGGCGAGGCGGCGGATCTCGGTCAGCACGACCTCGCGCGATGGGCGGGCCGGGCAACTCTCGTGAAAGGCGAGGTCGATTGCGGCGGGCAGCGCCTCGGGATCGCGCGGGACGGTCGCGACGAAGGCACCCGCCTGCTCCTCGGCTGGCCCGCAGAGCGAGAAGATATGGATCGCGCCGCGGCGCAGCCCTGCGCTCTCGATGCCCGCCCAGTTCTGCGCGAAGGTCGCGTCCCGGGTCGCCTTGCCCTCGGTCGCGCGGGCATAAGCGAAATCGACCTCCATCGCTTTGACTGTCGCCCAGTCGACCGCGCCGCTCGCCTCGGACACGTCGATGCCCTGCACGGCATAGTCGGCGCGCGCCGGCGCCCAGTTCTCCGCGAACCGCCAGCCGAACATGCCTGCTATTCCCAGGGTCAATATGATGACCCCGGCCCAAATCAGCCCCCGCCGCAACTCTTGTCGTCCCCCAGTTTAAGCTTTGATGTGCAACACGCAGATCAGCGTGAACAGCCGCCGCGCGGTCGCGAAATCGATCTCGATCTTGCCTTCCAGCCGCTCGATCAGCGTGCGCGCCGCATCGTCATGGATGCCGCGCCGCGCCATGTCGATCGTCTCGATCTGTGCGGGCGTCGCGTTGCGGATCGCCTGAAAGTAGCTGTCGCAGATCGCGAAATAGTCGCGGATAGGCCGCCGGAAGCGGGCGAGGCCGAGGATCAGCGTTTCGAGCAGGCTGTCGTCGTCGCGCTTGATGTCGAGCTGAAGCCGCCCCTCCTGCACCGACAGGGCAATGCGGTAGGGGCCGGCATAGCCCTGTGGGTAGGCGCGCTGGGGCGCGAAGCTGTTCTCCTCGATCAGGTCGAAGATCGCGATCCGCCGTTCCTGCTCGATATCCGCCGAGCGCCACAGGATGGTGCGCTCGTCCAGCGTGACGTCGATGATCCGCGGGTCGCTCATGCTGTGCCATCTAGGGTCCGTGCCCCGCACTCGTCCACATGTTAAACAGGCTTTGCCGGGTTGAGGCGCGGACCGCACAGTGAGAGAAGGCGCGCATGGCCACGATTGCACAGATTTCCCCCGCCCCGGCGGATGCCGCCCCGCGGCTGCCCCAGAATATCGAGGCCGAAGCGGCGCTGCTCGGCGCGATGATGATCGACAATCGCATCGCCGACGACATGGTCGAACTGATTCAGGACCAGCATTTCTTCGAGCCGGTGCACGGGCGCATCTTCAAGGCGATCAAGACGCTGCGCAAGAGCGACATGCTCGCGACCCCGGTGACGCTCAAGCCCCTGTTCGAGAAGGACGAGGGCATGGCGCAGCTGGGCGGGCCGGCCTATCTCGCCCAGCTCACCGGATCGGGCGCGGGCCTGATCGGCGCGCGGCAGTTCGCGCGGCAAATCTATGACCTCGCTTTGCTCCGCGAGTTGGTGACGGTCGGCCGCAACATGGTCGAGAAGGCGCTCGACACCAGCGAAGACGTCAATCCGCGCGAACAGATCGACAAGGCCGAGGAAGCGCTGTTCAAGGTCGCGGCGGACGGCGGCACCGCCAACACCGTCAAGACGTTCAACGAGGCGACCAAGATCGCGCTGGAGAACGCCAAGAAGGCGCAGAGCGCGGGCGGCGGCGTGGCGGGCGTCACCACCGGCTTCGATTCGGTCAACGGCCGGATCGGCGGTCTGCACCATTCGGACTTGATCATCCTTGCCGGCCGTCCGGGCATGGGCAAGACGTCGCTCGTCACCAACATCGCCTATAACGCCGCGCGGCGCCTGATGGACGACATCCGGCTGGGCATCCCCCCGAAACAGTCGATCGGGGCGAAGGTCGCGTTCTTCAGCCTCGAAATGTCGGCGGATCAGCTCGCGCTGCGCATCCTGTCCGAACAGTCGCGGATCGCCTCCGAAGCGCTGCGCATGGGCAATATCAGCAAGGCCGAGTTCGCGCAGCTTGCTGCCGCCGCCGCCGACCTCGAGCAATTGCCACTCTATATCGACGATACCGCGGGCCTGACGATCAGCGCGCTGCACAGCCGCGTCCGCCGCCTCCAGTCCAAGCATAATGGCGAGCTGGGCATGGTGATCGTCGACTATCTCCAGTTGCTCCAGGGCAGCGGCAACAACCGCGAGGGCAACCGCGTACAGGAAATCTCGGAAATCAGCCGCGGCCTCAAGACGCTGGCCAAGGACATCAACGTGCCGGTGATTGCGCTGTCGCAGCTGAGCCGTGCGGTCGAAAGCCGCGAGGACAAGCGTCCGATGCTGTCGGATCTGCGCGAATCGGGCTCGATCGAGCAGGACGCCGACATGGTCTGGTTCGTGTTCCGCGAGGATTATTACGTCGCGGCGCGCGAGCCCAAGCGGCCGCGTGAGGGCGACGATCCCAAGACGTTCGAGGATCACGCCAAATGGGCGCTCGATATGGAGCGCGTGTTCGGCCTTGCCGAGCTGATCATCGCCAAGCAGCGCCACGGCGCGACCGGCAAGGTGCTCCTGCGGTTCGAATCGAGCTTCACGCGGTTCAGTGACTATGTCGGCGATGTGGAGATGCCCTACGGCGACTGACCGCAGCGCCGAAGGTCCCAAAAGTCATACTGCAACGTGCATGAACAGCACTGCGAAGTTGACACCCCCTGGAGGGGAAGTTGACATTTTTCGCATGTTTTCGCGCGGGGGTGTCAAGCTGGCCCGATCGACGGTTCAAAGAGCGGCCGGTGTTCCGGCAACGGAAGTCCAGCAGGCGAGTTCCAACATTGCAAGCGCCTGCGGTCAGCCGTCGCGGCCGTAAACATCCTTGCGGAAGCCGACGCCGGCCTTGGTCGCGGTGGCGGTGAGGTAGGTGAGGTACACCGGCACCTGTACGGGGAGCGCGACCGCCTGTTCGGGCGCGTTCGAGCGCGCGCGCAGCGGCTTTTGCAGCAGCCAGCGGCCGAGCGTCGCGGCGTCCTCAAGCCGGATGCAGCCATTGCTGAAATGCCGGCTCTCCTTGCGCAGCAGGTCGCGCTTGGGCGTGTCGTGGAGGTAGATGCCGAGCTTGTTGGGGAACAGGAACTTGGCCTTGCCCATCGAATTGCCCGCCCAGGGCAGCTCACGCACGCGGGGGATGCCGCGTCCGGCCGCGACGTTCTTCCAGTCGATGCTGGCGGCGGGGATCTTTCCGGCATTGCTACCCCAGCCGTCGAGCGCCTCCATCTTCAAGGCGGCGAGCGAGCGGCCGGCCAGCACCTTGGGCGCGACATCGTCGCGGACCAGATAGTCGGGCACGTTCCAATAGGGGTTGAGGACCGCCCATTGCAGCATGCCGGCGAGCATCGGCGTCTGGGTTTCGGGCGCGCCGACCACGACCCGCATCGTGCCGACCTGCTTGCCCGCCTGATAATACCAGAGGCGGCCGGACGAGGCGTCGACGACGATATGGCGCACCGCAGGGCCGGGGAGCAGGCGCGCGCGGTCGAGGTTCAATGCCAGCCGGTCGAGCTTGTCGCGCGTCGCGCCGGTCGCACGGGCGCGTTTCATCAGGCTGCGCAGGCGGACATAATGGTCGCTCATCCAGCCCATGCCGCTGACATAGGCGGTGAAACTCTTGGGAAAGGCGGCGGCGCGCAGCACCGTGTCCTCCGACAGCGTGCGCGGGCGCAGCTTCTTGTCGGCGAAGGTCATGTCCGCGTCGCCGGGCTCGCGCTGATCGCGGACATAGCGGGCGAAGGCTTCGGAGAGCGCGAGTTCGGCGCGGGCAACGTCCTGCGGCGTACCGGTCTTTGCGGCGGCGATCGCCGCGCGCAGATCGCCGGTCGCATAGTCGGACGGGTCGAGGCCATCGAGATCGGCGGATTTGAGGTAACCGAGCAGCGTCGCGGCCTCCGGCCCGACCCTGCCGCTGCTGGCCCATAATGGGCGGAACCCGCGCTGGGCGTAGAATTTCCGGAGATTGCCGTCCGCTTGCGCGCGGATCGCGGTTGCGACCGGACCCGTCGATGCCGTGGCGACGGGCGCGCGCTGGGCCGCGGCGGGGCTGACCCCGGCGGCACACAGCGCGGAAATGGCGAAGAACAGGGGAGCGCGGACGCGCCGCACTCCCCGAAGCGTGGCGATCAGCCCCGCTCTCCCCGGCGCGTCGGCGGGGGCGGCAGCGGCGGCGGAGCGGCGGGCGCGTTGGGATGATAGATGCCGTCGGCGGAGTAGTAGCCGTCGATGATGCCGTCGCCATCGCGATCGGCGGCGACCGATCCGGCGACCGCGCCGGGCGGGGGCGGCGGTGCGGAGGCGACCTCGTCATTCTTCGAGCAGGCGGCGAGCGTGAGCGCGGCCAGACCCGTCAGCACCAGGGTGGTTTTACGCATGGAAGACATCCCTTTTAATCGGCCTTTTTCCAGCGCGCCGGAAGGTTCCGGCACGCTGCGGCGGCCACCCAACGGCCAAGGGGTGATTTGGCCGCGCGGCATCATGCGCGAGAGCGACAGGCGGTGCGTTGCGCGCGGTGGTCTGCGGAAACATGCCGGAAGCCATTGCTGTCCGCGCCGCGCGTGGTGCGCCGCCCCCAAGCGATGATAGGCTGGGCCATCGCAATGGAGGGGGTATCGCAATGCATTTTGCGCAACTGCTCAAGTCGCTCGACGAGCTTCTCTACGAGATCATGTCGTGGCTCGTCTTCTACCCGGCCACGCTTTGGCGGGTGCTGAGGCACCCGGTGCGGATGATGGACTACTCGGACCGCGAACTGCACGAGAGCGACGAGGAGCAATATACCGACACGCTGCCGCCGCCGCTGTTCCTGCTGGTGTCATTGCTGTTGTCGCACGGGCTGGAGCTGGCGCTGATCGGCGATAGCCCGCTGGTGGCGAGCAAGCAGGGGCTGGACGCGCTGATCGACGACGACACCAGCCTGATCATCCTGCGGCTGGTCATCTTCAGCCTGTTTCCGCTGATCTTCGCGGTGCGGATGGTGCGGCTCAGAGGGGTCAAGCTGACGCGCGACACGCTGCGTCAGCCCTTCTACGCGCAATGCTACGCCGCCGCGCCCTTTGCGCTGGCGATCGGGATTGCCGGTACGCTGATCGGCACCCATTGGGACTGGGCGCCAACCGCCAGTCTGGCAATCGCGACGGTTGCGTTGCTTCTCTACGGCCTCGTCCAGACGCGCTGGTTCGCGGAGCACCTCAAAAAGCCGCTATGGGCCGGGTTCGGCCATGCCTCGGTCGGCATGATCCAGAGCCTGATCGTGGTACTGATCGTCACGCCGTTCTTTGCCTGAGCGGCGTGGGATCGCGGGCGTTGGATCAGGGCCGGATCAGAAGCGCTGGTGCTGGCGTCCGTCGATCGTGTCGCAGGTGCCGCTGAAGCCGTAGTTATAGATGCCCTGAATGCGGATGCGCCCGCTGCGCCGGTCGATCGTCACGCGCGGCTTGTTGGGGCCGTTGAGGCGATAGGTGGCGCGGATCTGGCCGCGGCCCTGCTCGACGTCGTACAGGTCCCACCAGCCGTCGCGCGTGCTGCCGCCCGAATGGATCGGCGGGATCAGCGAGCGCGGAAGCCGGATGCGGCCGCCGCCGTCCCACAGCTGGATCATCACCGATGCGTCAAACTGCCGCGTGGTCAGCTCGGTGCGGTTGCCGAAGTCATAGCGGTCGCGGTCCCAATTCCACTGCCAGCCCCAGCGATTGGCGGCGGCGGGCTTCTGTCCCTCGCCAAAGCAGATCAGGCCGAGCGAGATAGGCCGCCCGCCTGGCCAGCTCCCTCCGCCCGGACGATCGGGGCGATCGGGACGGTTATCCCAACCCGGACGGTCAGGACGACCGGGTCGGTTGTCCCAGTCGGGACGTCCGGGACGATTGCCACCCGACCGGCGGCAGTCGGCCTCCGGGGTCGAGACGATCGAAGCGAACTTGCCATCCACGGTCGCGATCGACACGCACTGGCGGCGCTCGGCGCTCCACCAATAGCTCCATTTGCGGTCGCTGCCGGTCTCGCCGCCCATATAGGCATAGCCGCGGCGTTCCAGTTCGGCCTCAGCCTGACCCGCACGCGCATAGACCATGTCGCGCAGGTCATAGGGCGTGTTCTGCGCGAGCGCAGCCGGGGCGGTCATGCCGGTGCCGGCGGCAAGGGCGCAGGCCAGAAGCGTGGAACGGCGCATGGGATGTCCTCCGTATCGCGCCGGTATCGGTTGTTCCGGCTCAACGCCGGAATATAACGCCTCGACCGGCGCAACGGAACCGTGGTTGCGGCCTGAATTCGCTCAGAATACCGGCAGGTCGGGGTCGCCGTCCGCGACGGGGGTGTGGATGCCGCACTCGGTCTTGTCCCAGCCGGCCCAGCGGCCCGAGCGCGGGTCTTCGCCCGGCTTCACCTTGTTGGTGCAGGGCGCGCAGCCGATCGAGAGATAGCCCTGCGCCTCCAGCGGGTGGCGCGGCAGGTCGTGCTCGACGAAATAGGCTTCGAGATCGGCCTTGGTCCAGTCGGCGAGCGGGTTGACCTTGAGCTTGCCCGCCGCGTCCACCTCGAACCGGGGGAGCGCGTTGCGGGTCGATGCCTGGAACGCCTTGCGGCCGGTCAGGCTGGCGTCGAAGCCGGCCATCGCCTTTTCGAGCGGGATCACCTTGCGGATCTCGCAGCAGCCATCGGGGTCGTAGGACCAGCGCAGGCCGGTCTCGTCCTTCTTCGCGATCGTTTCCGCGTCGGGCGTAACGATGCGCAAATTGGTGAGGCCGAGCCGCGTAGCCAGTTCGTCGCGATAGGCGAGCGTTTCGGGGAAATGCTTGCCGGTATCGAGGAAGATCACCGGTACCGACGGGTCGACCGAGGCGACGAGGTGCAGCAGCACCGCCGATTCCGCGCCGAAGGAGGAGACGATCGCGACGTCGCCGACCATCTGCTCGGCAAGCACGGTGCGCAGCATCTCAGTCGTCGAGACGCCGCGGAACATGTTGTTGAGGCGCAGCGCATCGCGCTCCGTGAAGGCCGGAGCGGTGTCGATGCGGTCGATGTTGCGGGCGGCCACGCTAGCCATGCCGCCGTTTCCAGACGGGCACCGCGGAGTCGGCTGCGCCCTGATAGACGAATTCATAGCGTGCGAGGCTGGCGGCGAGCGTCGCTTCGTCCACCGGCGCTTCGGGTGCGAAGCTGTCGAAGCCGCAGCGGCGCATTAGCGGGATCTGGTCGACCAGCACATCGCCCTGCGCGCGCAGCTCGCCAGTGTACCCGGCTTCGCGCAGGATGCGCGCGGACGAATAGCCGCGGCCGTCGCGGAACTTGGGGAAGCTCACTTCGACCAGCGAGATGCGATCGAGATGGGGGAGGAGCGCGCGCGCGTCCTCGCCGCTTTCGATGCGGACCGCGGTGGCGTTGCTCTGGCCGAGGAACGAGTCGAGCGTCACCGCCGGCTCGTCATGCGCCTCGTCGTCGCGGAAGCGCAGGGACTGATCAGCCATAAATCGCTTCCTTGAACGGAGCCATGCCGATGCGGCGATAGGTGTCGACGAAGCGTTCGCCGGCCTCGCGCTGGGCGAGGTAGACGTCGGTCGCCTTTTCGACGGCGTCGACGATGCCGTCCTCGCTGAAGCCGGGGCCGGTGATCTGGCCGAGCGACACGTCCTCCGCGCCCGATCCGCCGAGCGAGAGCTGGTAATTCTCGGTGCCCTTACGGTCGACGCCGAGGATACCGATGTGACCGGCGTGATGGTGGCCGCAGGCGTTGATGCAGCCGCTGATCTTGACCTTGAGCTCGCCGAGGTCCCGCTGGCGCCCGAGATCGGCGAAGCGGGTCGCGATCTTCTGCGCCACGGGGATCGAGCGCGCATTGGCGAGGCTGCAATAGTCGAGGCCGGGGCAGGCGATGATGTCGGTGATCAGGTCGAGATTGGCCTCGGCCAGACCCGCTTCGCGCAACTGCTGCCAGATCGCGTAGAGATCGGCCTTCTTGACGTGCGGCAGCACGATGTTCTGCGCATGGGTGACGCGCAGTTCGTCGAAGCTGTGCTTTTCGGCGAGCTCGGCCATCAGGTCGATTTGCGCGGAGCTGGCGTCGCCGGGGATGCCGCCGGTGGGCTTGAGGCTGATGTTGACGATCGCATAGCCCGGCACCTTGTGCGCGGCGACATTCTGATCGAGCCAGACAGCGAAATCGGGGTCGCTGCGATCGATCGCGTCCGACAGGCCGCTCTCGAACGCCGGGTCCGCGAAATGCGCGGCGATGCGGTCGAACTCGGCACGGGGCGGGTCGATGTCGAGCTTCCTGACGTGCGCATGCTCGGCCTCGACCTCGGCGGCGTATTTCTCCGCGCCGATTTCATGGACGAGGATCTTGATCCGCGCCTTGTACATGTTGTCGCGGCGGCCGTAGCGATTGTAGACGCGCAGGCACGCCTCGAGATAGCTGACGAACTCTTCGAACGGCACGAAGTCCTTGATCAGCGGCGCGATCATCGGAGTGCGGCCCATGCCGCCGCCGACATAGACGGCGACGCCATGACGCCCGTCCTTCTCGACGATCTGCAGACCGATATCGTGCAGACGCATCGCCGCGCGATCCTCATCCGCCGCGATCACCGCGATCTTGAACTTGCGCGGCAAATAGCTGAATTCGGGGTGGAATGTGCTCCACTGGCGCAGCAGCTCGGCCCAGGGACGCGGGTCGGTCAGCTCGTCCGCGGCGGCGCCCGCATATTGGTCGCTGCTGATGTTGCGGATGCAGTTGCCGCTGGTCTGGATGGCATGCATCTCGACCGTCGCCAGCTCGGCGAGGATGTCGGGCGCGTCCTCGAGCTTGATCCAGTTATACTGAATGTTCTGGCGCGTGGTGAAATGGCCGTAGTCGCGGTCGTACTTGCGCGCGATATGGGCGAGCATGCGCATCTGGCGGCTGTCGAGCGTGCCATAGGGCACCGCGACGCGCAGCATGTATGCGTGCAGCTGAAGATAGAGGCCGTTCATCAGCCGGAGCGGCTTGAACTGGTCTTCGGTGATCTGACCCGCAAGGCGGCGGTTCACCTGATCGCGGAACTCCTCGACGCGGGCAGCGACGATCGAGTGGTCATATTCGTCGTATTTGTACATCTCAGATCACCCAGCTGCCGGCATTGGGATCGGCGGGTTTGAGCGTCAGGTCCGGGCGCACGGTGGGGCCGAGCGCGCGGATGCGGTCCTTGATATGCGCGGGGCGCGGACCTTCGGGCGTATCGGTGGCGTCGATGACATAGGGTGCGTTGACGCGGCGCGCGCCTTCCTCGGCATGCGCGATCGCCTCGCCCTGATCGCCGACATCGACGGCGTCCTCGACATGGCGCGACCAGCTCTCGCCGGTCCACCAGGTCACGTCGCCGCTGGCGAGATCGTTTCCGGTGAGGAGCTTCACAAGTCGAATCCGTGCATGAGTTCGGCCTTCTTCGCCCAGTTGGCGAGCTTGTCCTGCGCGTCGGAGAGCGCGACCACTTCGCCGACGACGATGATCGCCGGACTCTGAACCTTCTCGCGCTCGACCATCGGGCCGAGATCGGCGAGCAGGGTGCGCATCGCGCGGCTGCCCTCGAGCGTGGCGCGCTCTAGCACCGCGACGGGCATGTCGGGGGCGACGCCGTCGCGCATCAGCTTTTCGGAAATGTCGGGGCAGGTCGCGACGCCCATATAGATGACGAGCGTGCGGCCCTTGCCGGCAAGACCCGACCAATCCTGATCGGTCAGCCCCTTGCACTGGCCCGCGACGAAGGTGACCGCGCTCGACCAGTCGCGATGGGTGAGCGGGAGCATTGCCTCCGCCGCGCCGCCCAGCGCGGCGCTGACGCCCGGGATCACTTCGACCGGCAAACCGGCTGCACGCACCGCTTCCACTTCCTCGCCGCCGCGGCCGAAGATGAAGGGGTCACCGCCCTTGAGACGAACGACGATCGCGCCGGTCTTCACATGCGCGATGATGAGCGCGTTGATCCCGTCCTGCGGCACGGTGTGCTTGGAGCGGCGCTTCGCCACCGAGATGCGGTGCGCCTGGGGTGCGAGGTCGAGCACGCGCGGATCGACGAGCCCGTCATGGACGAGCACGTCGGCCGCTTTCAGCGCCTCGACGGCGCGCACGGTCAGCAAGCCCGGATCGCCCGGACCGGCACCGACCAGAATCACGCGCCCGCGCGCGGAAGGATCGAGCAGGGAAGCCATGGGTGGCAGATGGTCCGCAGTGACGTGCACGGCAACCGATGGTTGCTTGGGGGGGCGGAAGGCGAGCTTTGCCGATCACGGCAACCAAGGTTAACACATTGGTGATCTTTGCGATTTCAGCTACCGAAGGGCGTGGAGCAAAGCATCGATCCGGCAATCAACGTGCAGCACTTCTCGACGAGCGGAGTCGCGGAGCATGCACGTTATGATCTGTGGCGCTCGCTGCCATCGTCGTTCGGGCGATTGTTCGAAACCTGCCCGCACGAGGCGTTCGAAACGCGTTCCGACTATTTCGCGCTCGGTGCGCTCAAGCTCGGTTTCTCGACCTTCTGTTCGCAGAGCTGGACGCGCACCGCGGCGATGGCGCGCGCGGACGGCGTCGACTGGCTGACGGTCAATGTCCGCTTCGCCGGCGGCGCCCAGGGTAACGCCGAGCATGGCGACTTCACTGCGGTGGCGGGTGGGACCGTGTTCGCGGATCTGGCTCAGCCGGGCAGCCATTTCTCCGAACGGTCGGACAGCGCATTGCTGATGATCCCGCGTGCGCTCGCCGAATCGGTGCTGGGTCCGGTGCGGGCGCTGCACGGCGCGGTGATCTCGCCTGCCGGATCGGCGCTGCTACGCAGCCATTTGCGGCAAGTACAGCAGTCGGTCGGCGACATCCCGGCGTCGCAGGGCGACCGGATGGCCGGCGTGTTGCTCGACCTCCTCGCGGTCTCGCTGTCGATGGCGGGGCGCCCGGTCGCGGCCTCGGGCGAGGCGCAGGACGGCGCGGTGCGGCAGCGTGCGCTTGCGGCGATCGACGCGCGATTGGGATCGGCGCAGCTCAGCGCCGCGTCGCTCGCGCGCGCGCTCGGCATATCGCGTTCGACGCTCTACCGGGTGTTCAGCGCGGAAGGCGGGGTCAACGCCTGTATTCGCGGGCGGCGGCTCGAGCGGGTTCACCAGCTGCTCGGACAGTCCGCGACGACCGAGCCGATCGCGACCCTCGCCGAGCGCTGGGGTTTTTGCGATGCCGCGCATTTCGGGCGGCTGTTCCGCGAAGTCTATGGCATGACGCCCGGCGATTATCGGGCGATGCGCCGGGAACTTCGCGACCGCTGACGTCCCATGGCGCGGCTCAGGACCGCGTCTGCTTCACCCGGGACGGCTCGTCGGCCGGGTAGGCGACCCAATTGCCGGTTCGGGGTTCCTTGAAGATCGGGCTGTTGCAGCGCGCGCAGTTGGTACGCATGTGCGTGTTGTCACTCCAAACGCGGCGGCGGATGCGGCGATGGCCGGTGATCATGCAAATCAATCGGCGCATTTTCCGTCTCATCCCTCTTCTGTTCTTGTATCCCGCCTAGTCCAGCGGCGGCGGCGGGGTAAGCGGCCCGGCTATTGCGCGCGTCCCACTGCCTTGTGCGAGGGGGTCAGGCCGCCAGTTCGCGGGCGCGCTGGGTCAGGCGCAGAGCCTCGTCGATCAGCTCCGCAGCGAAGGCGAGATCCTTCTGCGCAACCGCGAGCGACAGGCAGTTTGCGGCTTCGCGGTGGAGACGTCGGGCGCGGGCGAAACGGGGCGAGGCATCGGGAAGGAAGGTCACGCCGCGCATAATTCATGTGTCGCGCCGCGGTTCCGCGGTTCGTCGCAATCGCGCGCGGGTTATCGGGACTCGCGCCCGTTGCGCTTGTCGATGAACATTTCGGCGTCGGCGAGCTGCAGCAGCGCGGTGCTGGGGCGCGGATCGTCCCCCGCCACGGTGACCGCGCCCAGGCTGCCCTGAACCCGCCAGTCCGGCGCGACCTCGATCCGGTTTAGCGCGGTGCGCAGCCGATCGAGGAAGCCGGGGACCTGTGCGGGATCGATCGAGGGGAGGAGCAGCACGAACTCGTCGCCACCGATGCGCGCGATCCGGTCGCCCGGCGCCGCAGCGGCGCTCAATGCCCGCGCGACCTCGACAAGGCAGGTATCGCCGCGGGCATGGCCGAGCAGGTCGTTGATCCGCTTGAACGAATCGAGGTCGAGATAGACGAGGGTGAAGGGTGTTCGCGAGCCGCTCGCCTGCGCCCGTGCCCGCTCCAGCCGCTCGTCGAAGCCGCGGCGATTGAGCAGGCCGGTAAGCGGGTCGCGCGTCGCCTCGTGCCGGGCGCGGCGCATCTCGGTAATGTCTTCGATCACCGAGATGAAATAGGCCGGTTCGCCCGCCGCATCGCGGATCAGCGCGACGGTGAGCGTTACCCAGACGATGCCGCCATCGGCACGGATGTAGCGCTTTTCCATGCGGTAGCGCGACGCCGGGCCTGACAGAAGGCGGGTGACCTGCACCATATCGGTTTCGAGGTCGTCGGGGTGGGTGATGCGCTGGAAGCCGTCCGCCAGCAGCGCCTCACGCGAATGGCCGGTGATCTCCACGAACTGTACATTGACGTCGATGAAGCGGCCATCGGGCGCGACATGCGCGATGCCGACCGGCGCGTGGTGGAAAGTGGCCCTGAACCGGTCGTGCGCGGCGGGCGCAGCGGGAGCGGAACGCGAACGGGGCTGGCGCGCGGGGATGGCGGACTCGAACATCTCCGCCGCCTAGAACGCCAGTGGTTAAGGCTGGATTGAGGCTGCCGCGATCGGCAAAAATCTATGCGTCGCGGATGCCGACCCCGATCGATACGCGTGCCTGTTCCGCTTCGGACGAGACCACCGGATAGGCGCAATAGTCCGCGGCATAGAAGGCGCTGGGACGGTGATTGCCCGACCAGCCGATGCCGCCAAAGGGCGCCGCCGAGCTGGCGCCGTTGGTCGGCCGGTTCCAGTTGACGATCCCTGCGCGGATGTTCGCCCAGAACTGGTCGTAGAGCTTGGGATCCTGGCTCACCAGCGACGCGGAGAGGCCGTAGCGGGTGTTGTTCGCCTCGGCGATCGCCTCTTCGAAGGTCTTGGCGCGGATCACCTGGAGGATCGGGCCGAACAGCTCGACATCGGGCTTCTCTTTCGCCTCGGTCATGTCGATCATGGCGGGGGTGACGAAGGGACGGCCGTCGACCGGACGCTCCATATGGCGCAGCGGACGGCCGCCCATGAACGACAGTTCGAGGAAGCTTTCGGTCAGCAGGTCGGCGGTGTCGTTGTCGATCACCGGCCCCATGAACGGGGCAGGATCGGCATGCGGATCGCCGACGATGAGCCGCGAGATCAGCTTGTTCACCTCTTCAAGCAGCGGATCGTAGAGCTTCTCGTCGACGATCAGCCTGCGCGCGGCGGTGCAGCGCTGCCCGGCTGAGGTGAAGGCCGACTGGATGACCAGCACCGCGGCCGAATAGATGTCGGGGGTGGACCAGACGAGGATCGGGTTGTTGCCGCCCATTTCGAGCGCGAGGATCTTCTCGGGCTTGGCGGCGAAAGCGCGGTTGAGCGCGATGCCGGTGCGCGCCGAGCCGGTGAACAACAGGCCGTCGATCCCGTCATGCCCGGCGAGCGCCTTGCCCTCGTCCGGCCCGCCGATCAGCAGGCGGATGCAGCCTTCGGGGATGCCTGCGGCGTGGAAGCATTCGACCAGGAATTCGCCGGTCGCGGGGGTCTTTTCCGACGGCTTGAACACCACCGCATTGCCCGCGAGCAGCGCAGGGACGATGTGGCCGTTGGGCAGGTGCGCGGGGAAGTTATACGGGCCGAGCACCGCGAGCACGCCATGCGGCTTGTGCCGCAGCGCGAGCCGCGTGTTCATCGGCGCGTCGATCCGGCGCTGGCCGGTGCGCTCGGAAAAGGCGGAGACCGAAATGTCGACCTTGGCGATCACCGTCTCGACCTCGGTCCGCGCTTCCCATAGCGGTTTGCCGGTTTCGCGCGCGATCAGGTCGGTGAACGCGTCGGCCTTTTGCCGGACGACGTTGGCGAAGCGGCGCAAAGCCTCGATCCGGTAGGTGAGCGGGCGTGCCGCCCAGTCGGCCCAGCTGGCGCGCGCGGTCGCAACCTCGGCATCGACGTCGCCGACCGGTTTACGCCACAAAACCGCGCCGGTGGCAGGCTCGGTCGAGATGATTTCGGATCCGGACATCTGTTCTTTCTTTGGATTGGACCCCAAGGATTTGGCCGCTCTAGCACCAAGTGACGGGGCGATACCACCTCACCGATACTTGTTTCGGGTGTCGAGCGCTTCGCCCATGCGGCGGATCGCCGCGACCTTGGCATGGAAGGGGTCCCAGTCATCGTCGCGGTCGATCGCGGACCAGATCGCCTCGACCTCGTCGATCAGCATCGAACAGGGTTCGGGGTCGGCGAAATAGGGATGGGCGCGGCCATCGGGGAGCGGATCGTAGCCGGCGAGTGCGGCGCGGACCTTGTCCCATTCGGGGCCGTAGCCGGCGGGAAGCGCGCCGCCGAAAGCATCGAAGAAGAAGCGGTCGATCGGCCATTGCGTGGCGATCAGCGCGTCGTCGATCGCATCCTTGAGCGCCCAGTCGCGATCGGTGTCGGCGGTGTTGGTGCGGATGCCGAGGCGGCGCAGGAGCGGCGCTGCGTAATGGCGGCGATAGAGCGGCTCGAACCGCTCCAGCCGTTCGATCAGTGGCGGGGCCTCGCTGATCAGGCGCAACGAGACGGCGAGCTGCGCGGCGTTCCACAGGATCGCGTCGGGCTGGCGGCCGAATGCGTAGAGCCCCGCGTGATCGAAATAGGCGGCGGTGAAGCCGGGATCGAAGGTGGGAGTGAAACGCCACGGGCCATAGTCGAAGCTCTCGCCCGTGACGTTGATATTGTCGGTGTTGAGCACGCCATGGACGAAGCCCGCGACCATGTAGCTCGCCGCGAGCGCTGCGGTGCGTTCCACGACCAGTTCGAAGAATTGCGCGACCGGATCCTCGGCGGGTTCAACGCCGAACATCTCGGCGAGGCAATAGTCCACCAGCCGCCGCATACTCTCCGCGTCGCCGAAATAGGCGAGGCGCTGGAAGGTGCCGATGCGGATGTGACCAAGGCTCATGCGGACCAGCACCGCGGAGCGGGTGGGGGAGGGCTCGTCGTTACGCTGGAGCGGCTCGCCGGTCTCGACCAGCGAGAAGCTGCGCGACGTCTTGACGCCGAGCGCTTCGAGCATTTCGGTCGCCAGCACTTCGCGCACGCCGCCCTTGAGCGTCAGGCGGCCGTCGCCGAAGCGGCTCCAGAGCGTCTGGCCCGAACCCTTGGTGCCAAGCTCCAGCAGCGCGCCGTCGGCGCGGCGCATCTGCGCGAAGGTGAAGCCGCGGCCATCGCCCAACTCGGGATTGTAGGTGCGGAACTGGTGGCCGTGATAGCGCAGCGCCAGCGGCTGCGGCAGGTTGCCGGGCAGCGGCGCGAACCGGGCGAAGTGAGCGAGCCATTGTTCGTCGTTCAGGCCCTCCAGCCCGATTTCGGCAGCGGCGCGGTCGTTGCGAAAGCGCAGGATCGTCTGCGGGAAGTCCGCCGCCGCCACGGCGTCGTAATAGGCATCGCCCAGTTTCAGGATCGCGGGATCGGCAACGTAGCTCGGCGCTTGCGGGAAATCGGCCATGCGGCGATATGGGGCGCGATGGCGACCGCGCGCAACCTTGCTCCCTATACCGACGGCTATTGGTGGTCGGGCGATGGCCTGCGGCTACATTATCGCGATTATCCGGGCGCAAACGGCAAGCCGCCGTTGCTGTGCATCCCCGGCCTGACGCGCAACGCGCGCGACTATGAGGCGCTCGCGGCGCGGCTCGCGGGCGAATGGCGGGTGATCGCGGTGGAGCTGCGCGGGCGAGGCGAGAGCGCCTATGCCAAGGACCCGATGACCTATGTGCCGCTGACCTATCTTCAGGACATCGAGGCGCTGATCGCCGAGCTGAAGCTCGACCGGTTCGTCGCGGTCGGCACCTCGCTCGGCGGGATCCTGACGATGTTGATGGCGTCGACCCATCCCGAACGCATCGCGGGTGCGGTGCTCAACGATGTCGGCCCGGAGATCGACCCGGCAGGGCTTGGCCGTATCCGCGGCTATGTCGGCAAGGCCAACTGGCACCCGACCTGGATGCACGCCGCACGCGCGCTCGCCGAGAATAACGGCGACGTCTATCCCGATTATGGGATCGAGGACTGGCTGGCGATGGCCAAGCGGCTGTACCGCCTCAACAGCGCCGGGCGCATCGTGCTCGACTATGACATGAAGATCGCCGAGCCGTTCCGCGTGCCGGGGAACGAGGCGGGGCCGGACATGTGGCGCGCGTTCGACGGGCTCAAGGACAAGCCGTTGCTGGTCGTGCGCGGCGCCAATTCGGACATCCTGGCCCCCGCGACCGCCGAAGCGATGCACAAGCGGATCAAGGGCTGCGATCTGGTGACGGTGCCGCAGACCGGCCACGCCCCGACGCTCGACGAACCCGAGGCCGCGGCGGGGGTCGACCGGCTGCTGGCACGGGTGGCCTGAAGGGGCGAGGCGCGAACCCCGCCCCGTCCGGTATTACCCCTTGAGCGCGGCGCGGCGCTTCAATTCGGCCTCCGTCGGTTCCGGCAACTCGAACGATCCGACCTCGACGGCGCCCTTTCGGCGATAGCTGGCGATCACGACGCCGCTGGGCGAAACCTGCGAGTCCACCATTTCGAAACTCCCGGGCATCGTGCCGACCCCAAACAGGCGCTTTCCCTTGCCGAGCGTCAGCGGGAAGATGAACAGGCGGAGCTCGTCGATTAGATCGGCCGCCCATAGGGTCTGGAGCAGGTCGCTCGACCCTTGGGTGAGCAGATCGGGGCCTTCGCTCTGCTTGAGCGCGCGTAGCGTTTCCACGACATCCCCCTGAAGCTGTTCGCTATTCTGCCAGCCCAGATCGAGCGCCGAACGGCTGGCGACATATTTGGTGATGCGCCGGAACAGCGTGGCGATCTTGGCGTGATCCTCGACATAGTCCTCTGCATTCGGATCGGTAGGGATATAGGGCCAGTGGGCGGCGAAGATGTCATAGGTCTTGCGCCCCAGCAGCAGGTCGACCGGGCGGGTGAACATCGCGTCGATCGCCTGCCACAGGACCGGATCGGCGCCCCAATAGTTCGCGGTCCAGCCGCCAAATTCGAAGCCGCCGGTGGGATCTTCTTCCGGGCCGCCGGGCGCCTGCATCACCCCATCGAGGCTGACAAAGGCGGTTGCGTTGATCTTGCGCATGATGGGTTTCCTTCGGTTCGCCAGCGCCGGATCGCGCTGTCATTTCTCCGACGAGCGGCGGAGGGCGGAATCGACAGGAACGCAGAATTTTTTCGCATGACGTGGCTTTGGGCGCTAAGCAGCGCCCCCAGCATGGCTCTCAACATCCTCCATCTTCATTCGAGTTTCGATCTGGGCGGCAAGGAAGCGCGCGCAGTCCGGCTGATGAACGCGTTCGGCGACAAGGCGAAGCATGTCATCGTCTCCGGTGTCGAGGGCGCCTATGGCGCGCGCGATGCGATCGCCAAGGGCATCCGCTACGAAATCGCGCAGAACCCGCCGCCGCTGACCGGCAAGCCATCGGTCGCGCGCTATGAGGCGATCGCCAAGTTCATGGCGCGCTTCGACCTTGTCCTTACCTATAATTGGGGGGCGATCGACGGGGTGATGGCGAAGCGCGTGTTCGCCAAGAACATGCCGCCGGTGATCCACCATGAGGACGGCTTCAACGCCGACGAGGCGGCGCGGCTCAGCCCAATGCGCAACATGTACCGTCGCCTCGCGCTTCCTGCGGCGCATGCGCTGGTCGTACCCTCGCACCAACTCGAGCGGGTGGCGCAAAAGGCGTGGAAGCAGCCCGCGGCGCACGTCCATCGCATTTCCAACGGCATCGACGTCGCGGCCTATGCGAAGAAGCCCGATCCGAAGGCGATCCCGGGATTCAGGCGGCTGCCCGGCCATGTCGTGGTGGGCACGGTGGCGGGGC